>Ga0308008_1000012_pt1 | contig 119564 bp, 97 predicted proteins | sample Neamet125_FD_203140 | JGI IMG/M metagenome (GOLD analysis project Ga0308008, IMG submission 203140) | Marine microbial communities from water near the shore, Antarctic Ocean - #125 | ecosystem: Environmental > Aquatic > Marine > Unclassified | place: Southern Ocean | collected 2014-07-24
AATCTAGATCATTCTCTTTAAGATTATATAGTGTCATTGCTTTTCTTCCCTCATTTGTAACTTTATGATAAGCTTTACCTTTTTTACCTTTTTCAGGTCTAACTATCATACCTAAACCTTCAGTAAGTTCACTACTAAGTTTAGCAGTAGCTTTAGTGTTAGTAAGCAAACGTCTGAAGTCAAAGAAATCTGTAAGCATTCTTTCTTCTATTATTCCTTTTAACTTATCTTTACCTATTCTATCTACTGCCTGATCAAAGGTTAACCCTTCTTTAGCAGCATTAATTAAAGTCTCTTCCACAAATGTGTCTGACTCAAAGTATTCTACCTTCTGTTCTGCACCTTCTACAGTTTCAGTTTCTTCAACACCTATCTCTATATTTGCTTCTCCTAATGGGATAAACTCATATGCATATTGTTGTATTGTACCATTAAAGAATCTAGCATCATCACCTCTTTGGAAGTAATAAGTTACATCCCCTAACTTAGCAGTGTTCTGTTTCTTCTTACCAGCAAAAGGTTTAGTGCTCTTAGCTTCACCAAGATTTGTTAAATACTCATCTAAGTTGATGTTATCTACAGATACAAGGCCTTTATTCTTTAGTATAAATGATTCAAACTTTGTTTCACCTTCAACTTTATAGTCAATTGATATAGGTGATTCTTGTCCTGAATCTAAACCAATCTTTCCAAGAGCCTTTCCACCCCTTAATATTATTCTTTGTTCTCCTATTGCAATATCTGCTCTTGTCTTTTCAGACATCAGAGGTGTTTTAATACCACCTAATACTTTAATCTTAGATTTTCTTGAAGTAATAAATCCTCTTGATCTTACAAACCTCTTTCCTCTTTGACCTGTTTGTACTCCTTTCTTTATAATATCTGTATTGAATCCTTCTATGACATCTTTAGCAGCTGTCTCTGCATTTAATTCATCTGCAACACGGTCATATTCATATTGTAAAATGTTATTGATCAATGCATCAAGAGTATGGTCAGTAAGTTTAATATCTCCTGATTCATCTTGCTCTATCATTTTTTCAATTGGTAGATCAACAAAGTCTGAAGTACTAGCATCAGATAATACTTTCAAATCTACGGGAGCAGTTATATAAAATAACTCCTTACCATTTTTATCATATGGGTTTAAGGGTACAGATTGACTATTTCTATTATAGTTATATACATAAGAGTTAAGAACATCAGCAATAAATTCTGCACCTGTTGATTCTCCAAATGATACACCATCTTTTTGATTAGTGTTTAAACCTCTATTCTCTATTAGAGTTCCTTGTTCATTCTCAGTTAGTCTACCTTCCTTACTTCCTATAAATCTTGATACCTTTAATTGTCCAGATTTTGCATGAGCCAAGAACTTATCATTGTTTAATAAGTAATTTCTATTAAAGAATTTATTCTCTTCTAATTTAGTACTTGCCCAATTAGCTTCACTCATTTCAGCAATCTTCACTAAATGGAATGTAGGCATCTGATGAGCATATATTAAATTACCTTTTGGATCTCTAAATACTGTAGCACCTACTGTCTCATCAAAGTTAGCATTTGTATTAGCCATCTTTTTTAATCTACTACTAATACCTGTACTTTGTTCAACCACCTCAGGTGTGCTTTGTTCTTCAGCTTCATTCTCAGGTATGTTAGTTTGATTATCTAAGAATATGTTTTCCCCTCTTGAAATTGAATTTCTTAACTCAGCAATATCTTCTGATACAATTGGATCAGCTCCAGCAGACAAACCTAAAGAAACAATTGCTTCTTCCCAGTTCTTTCTAACTACTTTGGTAGATAATATACTATACTTAATAGTTTCAGCGTTTAGTTGTATACCAATTTGTTCATATATCTTTTTAGCTATATCCTTTGATTCTATGTCTAATGCATTCCTACTTCTTTCTTTTGGATTCTGAAGTTTAGAGTAAAACAAGTTAAGTAATGATACAGCTTTTTTCTTTCCATCATCAGTTAATAATGTAGGATAAACTTCATCAAAGTGCTGAGACCAATGATCTATTTGTGAATGTGCATCATCTTTCTTATTTGCTGCATATAAGAACACAATACCAGTATCATCATCTTTATGAGCAAACATATAGTCTACTCTAAACATATTAAATCCTTTTATAACTTTTTGTAAGAAATTTGGATTTGATATTTCAGGTAATTGTTCTGCATCTAATAAAGATATTGGATCTATTATACCTATTTCATTAAATATATTATTAGCTACAGCTGCAGTATTCTTATTAGATGAACTAAATAAAGCAAGTGCTCTTAATAATTCCAAGTCTGTTGTCTTATCAGATAAAGCTTTTAGAAGACCACTATATGCAAAGTTAAAATCAACTGTAGTTACAATAGGAATTCCCTCTAGTGTTTCTGTATTTCCAAATAAATCTTGTTCTGATAATACTGTAGTTGCAATAAATGTTCTTAATTCAGTTGATAATGACATAGCTCCTCCTATTTGACTAGCATCTTTACCATACTGGTCAACCTTCCTTATGTTGTTATCTTCATTATGTATATGCTCTTCAAATGCATCTTGTTCAATTTGATATTTGGCATCAAAGATTGCTAAATAATTAGTAACGTTCTCAGCAATTACGTCTCTATTTGTTTTTAAAGCTTTATAGTATGTTTTAAGTTTCTTTCTTATACTTCTAAATGATATACCATTTGATTCACTAGTGTAGTAAGTTCTTCTTGGATTAAGAAGTTTAGTGTAATCAGCAATAGCTGTATTTAACACATCTCTTTTAGACATAGTTAATAAATCACCTCTCTCTACATAGCTTCTGTATAGTGCTGAAACAGTAGCAATTAATTGTCTTTGATCATTAGCAGGCATATATATATTAGATAAACTTACAATCTCTTGTCCTGTGAATGGATCTGTATATGTATTCTCAAAACTATCTATAGCAATTACTTTTGGTGCAGCTGAGGTTATGCCAGTTTCTGTAGCAGTTGTAAACCTATTAGATTGAACTGAAGATATAGAGTATTTTGCTGAATCAATATTCTCAAATAAAGTTGTTAATTCATTCTTACTAAATCTATTAAATACAGCTTTAATCCATTCTATAATTCTTGTAAACAGACTCTTAATTTCAGAAGAAGTTTTAGTTCCCTTAGGCTTCATTTTAAATGCGTCAAATGCATCTGCTAAGTATTCTTCATATAGTCTATGTTCTAATTCTGTTTTAGATAGTTTATTATAGATACTATGTGATGTTCTAAGTTCATTAAGAGCTTGTGATAGTTTTTTACCTTCTTTCCTAAGTGCAGCAAGCTTCTCTGTTTTAGCAAGTGAAATATATTTTCTAATCTCTTCTTCACTAAGTAACATTCTAAACACCCCGTGAAATGCTTCGTGGTATTTAAATGGTGTTTGTGCACCTACATATATATTACCTTCTATATTATTTCCTAATGTGTTTAGTTCTAATGTAAACATACCAGCTGTCTTACCATTCTCTTTTAGTCTAGCTGATAAATCTCTTATGTCTTGTATTTGAATAAAGTCAGGTAAGTTCTGTTGAGACCAAGTAATAAATTCATCAATTTGTTCAATATGTTCTTGACCAAGTCTTTCATTAATAACCTTTGGAGCTAAGTTCTTTTTTAACTCAGCAATCTTAGCTTCAATACTTTTTAATTCTTCACTATTCTCAATAGCATCATTAGCAGCAATGTTACCTTCTTTTATCACACTAGGATCTGCTTTAATTTGTTCATCAGAAGCAATGCTATAATATGTATCTTCCCAAATTTTATCTTCTAACTTACCAGATTCTTCTTCAAGATCTTTAATTTGATCAGCTATTTTTCTTGATGGAGATTTTTCAACTACAACTGGATTACCTTCAATATCAATATCAGTGGAACCACCCTCTTCAATTACACCTGATCTATATGTAAGCTTTAATAAGTTTATATCATCACGTACTTGTGTATTTTTATTATTAGCATAAATTGTACGTTCAGCTGCTGATAATTCTATATTAGTTGCTAGCTTTCTAGCTATTGCTTTTATAATGTTAGTGTCTATATTTACATATCCTTCTGCAAATAAACGTCTCATATACTCTGGAGTCAACTCAGGTGCTTCACTTTCAGCTTCAAGTAGTACTTGATCTGTATTTTCTATTTGTTCTTTAACACTATTCTTTACAAAAGATGGGAGCTCTACATTATTTAAAATATTATTAATCTGAGCTGAATCAGCAATGACTGCTTCAATTCTAATGTTTTCTCTTAGTCCTTTATTAAAGTTAGTAACTACAGATGCAAGATCTTGTATTGTAGCTTCTTTAGGTATAGATGATCTAAAGTTATCTGAGCTTAATTTAAGACCACTCTTTACTTCAATAGATGAATCTTTAAATTTAATTTTGTTATTGATTACAGTTAAGAATTCTTTAAAAGGATTTGCAGATTCTTTAACACCTTTAAGTTCATTCTCATTTACAGTATATGTAACTCTTAATGCTTTACCATCTTTTCCAGCTTTCTTTGTATTTCTATATATGACTTGTACATCACCTCTAGCTGTAAGTTCTATATCAATAAACTCTCCAGTTTTTCCAAATACATAGAAATCATTTTTAAGTTTTTCATTGAATGCAAAATTAACAGTAGCATCTTTTACTTCATCATTTTCTTTATCAATGTTTTCAGCTAATGTTTTATCTTGTTCATTTAGAATATCTAATGTTAACTGACTTTTCTCATCACTAGTTAATTCACCTGCTTTTAATTCTACAAATGTAAATGTTCCATTGTTAAGTCTTACTGCTGCAACATATCTACTTTTAGTATTTAAAGGATTATATCCTGACTGATCAGTTGCTGCACTTACTAATGCATCAGTCTTTTCATAAACTTCATCATCAGTAATATTTGTAATTATACCACCATTACCATCACTACGGTTATCTACTACCCATATATTCTTTCCATCAACTGTACTACTATGTAATTCAGAAAATGTTACTCCTTTACCTTTAGCAGCAAATGACATTTCACCTGGAGATATTCTAAGATCTAAACCTTTGATTTTTGCTATAGGAATATCTGCTTCTTGATCACTTCCTAATAGATCTCTTAGCTTTTTATTTAATAAAATACTACTTGCATAGTTATTTTTTATTATTTGAAGTTGTTCTGCAGCAGTTCTAAGTTGTGTAGAAGATGTTTTATATATTTGAAAGTACTCTTCTGCTTGATCTTCAGTTAAAGATAAAGGATTTATAACATTATCATATGCATCTAAAATAATAGATCCAGTAGGTCCCTGTAAGTATCCAAGTATTTCACGTCCATGCATTACAGCAACAGTTAATTCTTCTGAACCAATTCTTAATCTTGGATTATTAAACTCTTCAGTACCTAACTTACCTCTATTTGTTGGTTCTTCATTTAAAAAGCTTTCCCATTTAGCATTTCTAGAGACCTTTAATGTAAAAGCACGAACTTGTTCTTGAGGTATTTCTTTTAATCTATCAGTTAATCTTACTTCAGCATCTTCAGCTGTTTCATTATCTGCTCTTCTAGCATATAGTCTAATAGGTTCTGATTGTCTAAGTTTTAATAAGTTATCCTGCTTTGATGATGCCTTGAAACTAGTAGCATCTAATGGACTATAATTACCCACATCAGTTACTTCAAAGCTTTTCTTAGGATCATTTGCAAATTCAAGAGGTCTTAAGTATAATTTACCACCCTTATTAAATAATGAAGGTGTTGTGATTACTGTAAAAAGTTCTTTGTTGTTATCTTGTAATATCTGTTTATAATGAAAATCTCTACCTTGAAATGGGAAAGTGCTATTACTAGGTAGTAACTTTATAATTGCATCTTGAGCTTTTAAAGCCTCACCCATAGTAGCATATGTATCCATTATACTAGGATCAACATTTACATATTGTTGATGTAGATTATTCATATTATTATCTACAACTTCATAGAAAAATTCATCATCACCTGATTGACTAGACACTAGTTTCTTTAATATGTTTATACCTGTAGGACTTTCAGTTAATACATCTCCAGCATCTAACTTATCAGTTTGTGCTGTGTCAGAATCAGTAATAATATAATCACTTATTGACCCACCCTTTGAGTCAAGTATTCTATATACTTCAGGTGTTCTTTGATTTTCAATTAACCATTTATCAAAAGATTTTTGTTGTTGTTGATCTAAAGTTAAGTTACTTAAATAAACAACATCTAACTCTGCTCTAATAGCTTTTATATTTTTTGCTTCTTTAGTATTCTGCCAATCATTCCATGATAAAACTTTTCCAGAAGTACCAACTCTAGACTGAACATATGATTTCCATTTTGTAACTAATACAGCATTAGTAGATTCTGATATTTCAGTAACTTTCTGTTCAGCTTGATTTGCTAGTCTATCAAACTCATCTTCATTATTTATTTCATCTTCAGTAACAGCATCTCCAGGTTGAACAGTTGTTTCTGTTCCTGGTCTATTTTGGTATGCTTTGATTAGGTTTTGTATAGCTTCCCACTTACCTGTATTATCTTGTGCTGTAATTTGTCCAGATGGAGATTGAAATATAGTTGGTATAATACCTTCTTGGAAAAATAAAATAACTTGATCTGCATCAGGGTAAATAAGCTGAGATGCAAATTGATTTATTAATTCATTTTTCTCTAAATCATTTACATACTTTTTAACTGCAACTTCAACATCCTCTTTATTTCTATCAAATATAATCTTTAATCTTTCAGCAATTCTCTGAGCTGTATCACCCATAGCTTCTGGATTATTCAAATTTTCAATAGCTCTGAAGTATGTTTGTGATCTTCCTTTTAGAAATTTATAATCTACTATATCTTTTAACACATCAGTCATATCATTACCATGAATGAATTCTCCTTTCTGTTCTGCTAAGAAATTGATATATGCATTAAATGCTGGAGTTAACTTATTAATTTTTCTTCTATCAAAAGTTCCAACTTCAGAAGTTACTTTTCTAGCTGCTTTATATCTTTGACCACCAATTTCCATAGTGTCATCTCCAGTCTCTTCTGTTGCTTCCATATCTGTTTTTGCAGATATAGCAATATTATCTTCACTTCTTTTAGTAAAGTTTTCTGGGTTAGTGATTATATCAAAGTAATTTTGTAGTAACTCTAACCTTTTTGTTTTTGTCTCTATAAGTTCTTTCTGTTCTGATGTTGTTGCTCCAAGTTCAATTTCAGACTTAAGAAGTTCCATTTCAGTTTTAAGACTCTTAAGATCTAATAATGCAGATATATCATTAGTATTAAACTTACTTATTACAGATTCACCACTTAACCTTTCAAATATACTATTTGATCTTTCAAGTGCTCTTTTAAAAGTATCTTGTGAATACATTAATAGTTTTGTAGAATGATCATATGCTAATGATTGTAATGCTGTTATATTCCATTCAGCAGAACCCTCCATAAATTCAGATGGATCATATGGGTTTGGATAACTCATCTTTACCATATCCCAACCTTTTTTAAACTCATCAATCTTACTGATAGCTTTTTCTAATTTTCCTCTTAACTTACCTGACTTAATCTCTTTTGTATATTCAGGAAAACCTTCTAAGAGTTCTGCATCAGATAATTTAGTATAGTCCTCTAATAGATACTTAAATTCTGAAGATTTACCAGTCTTATACAAGTAATCAAGTTGAGAGAACATAGACTGATCTTTATCATCCATGAATGATAACATATCAGATGAGTATGAAGATTGTAATAATCTTTCATTTATTTGCTTCTGTTCTACTGCATTTAATTTTGTAGGATCAAAATACTTTAAAGGATCTTCTGCAATAAGGTTTAAGTTTTCTAAAGACTTAGAAAGAAATTCTTCTTTAGTTTTTTTATATTGTTGGTACTTTGCTTTATCTTGTTTAGTACCATAATGACCTTTACCCATTTGGTACAGTGAAGGTAATCCAACCATTAGACCTTGTTGTACAGGTTGAACTAAACCACCCATTAAGAACCCAGACATAAATACCTCAAACCCTTGAGGGCTTATTTGTGCATTTATTGCATCCTTAAGGGATGCATCCAATAACATATTTTGTATAGATGCTGGATCTAAAAATAAACCAGTGTAATAATCTTCTGCTGTTTTAGCAATAACCTCTTGTGAAAGTTCTTGAATACCTTCAGCAAAGTTAGCACCTGTGTATCTTAATGCAAAAGCACCAACAGAACCAGCTGAACCTTTAACACCTAAATTTTTAAGTCTCTTTATAAAAGTTGAACCACCATCATACATTGTTTTTTTAGCTACATCAGTAGTAGCTTTTGCTGCAGCTGGTTTAACTGTACTATTTCTAAAAAGACGTGCTGCACCTTTACCTTCATATCTTGATGCTAGTCTACTAAGACCACCACCCATTCCTTGAAATAATGTACCTAATACAATTTTATTAGATAAATATATAAGAGGAGCATTGAAACCCATAGTAGCACTAGAAGCTGCAGTTGCTTTTTGACGTATCTCATCTATCTTTTCTGAAGGTGGAGTATCACCATATTGTGCAACATAATCATGATATAAACCATCAATCATTTGATTATAAACAATTCCTGATTCTAACTTACTTTCTGCTATTGCAAGATTGATTTGTCTCATATCTCTATAAAATCCACCAAATACTGCATTTGCATTTTTAATACTTTGAGCACCTCTTACAACTCCTTTGGAAGTGTTAAGAGTTCGGATAGCCTGCATTGTTCCTGGAGTAACAAAGTTTAAAGCACCCTCACCTACAGCAGTAAAAAAATGTCTAGCATTTTCCACCTTATTCATATCCTTCATAAGTTTTGCACCTGCTGATATTCTAGTTGACTGACCAACACCTGTTTTAAATGCTGTCCCAAATGCATTCCATGCCGTTTTTAGTCTTCCAACATTCTGAGCAGTTCTTGCTGCTGCAACTGGAGCAGCTCCTGTTCCTGAAAGTGCAGTAACACCTGCAAGTACTATTTCTTCTGCCATGATATTAGATATAATACCAAATGTATATCCTGAATTTAAACCAAACCTTATTGCTGCACCTCCTACTCCTTCTTTTGATGAGTTACCAATACGCATAGCATCAACAAAAGCTTCTGCACCATCTCTATCTGGAGAAAGGTATCCATCACCAGATAACCAATCTCCTATAGCATCATAACTAGAAGTGAAACCAGTCCAATAAGTACGGCTTGTTTGTTTCCATGCTCTAGCATGATCATCCCAGAGTGTGGCATTAGCATTATATATTTGTTCATTATTTCTAAAAGGATGAAATCCTAATTCATCATATTTATTATGTGCATAATATCTATCAAAATTTGTTTCTCTTATTCCATATTCTAAATCTGATCTATAACCTGGAGCTTTTTGTTGTCTTGGATTAACCATAGCTTGATGCATTCCTTGCATCATCATCTTTTTCTTACCCTCTATAGTGGTCATGTCAGGTGGCGTGGAATCTTCATATGGATTATAATGTTGTGTTGCTTTACCAGGTAAAGGATTAGATGAAGAATGTAAACCAGTCATAGGTGGTGCTGAGTTAATAGGTATTGCAGCTTGTCTTAACATCCCCTCAAATACAGGATCTCTAAGCTGAAGGCTAGCTAAGTTACCAGTAGGTGAACCTATCATATCAGCAATATCTTCAAAATTTATATCACTTACTTGAGGTACATTACTCTCAGGAATAGACTCTTCCTGTACCATTTGATTAGATATATTTTGATCTTGAGGAAGGTTAGTATTTCCTTGTGTGGTTTCATCTATTTCAGCCATTCCTATTGTATAATTTTATTAGATATGTTATATGCTTTAAGCTGTTCCATATTTGCTGTACCCATTTCGGTTAATCTTTGTTGTTGGGTAGCAAGAACATTTGCTATTTGAGAAGCAGGTATTTCTATTTGTTGTCCAGCAAATGGTATTTTCTTATTACCTTCATATTGGATTAATTGTTCACTATACATATATCTACCATCACCTGTACTAAATATTGTTATAGTTCCTGCACCTGGTACATTTCTAACAATACGTCCATCATTGTTACTTAATTCATTCATTACCCACTGTGTTTCTTTATCACCAGTTTTATATTTATTATTATCAAGTGCTTTGTCAAATAGAATTGTAATTACATTATCTGTTAAAAATGCTTTACTCTTATCCTCAGTTACCATTCCAGTTATATAGTCATCTGTTTCTTTATCATATCTTCCTAATACACTTGAGTTAGCCCAGTCAGTACCAATGTGTATTTCATATCCAGCAACATCAGCATCAGAACCACCTCTATTCTTAGCATAAGAAATGGAGAAGTCTAAACCATCTGCTTTTGGTGCACCACCTCCGTCTGCTTTATTATTACCGTAGTTATCTCCCATTGAATAATACCATTGTTGGATAACATTCATCATCTCAGGATTTTGAACACCTAGTATTTCTCCCTTCTCTAGTATTATATTACCTCCTGCATATACGCTAAAGCTTGATGGATCACCATCTAAGATTTCTAGTACTTGATTTGCAAAGTCTACTGATGGAGCATTTACTTCAGTAGATGCATTTTCATCAAACTTAAACTGATGTTCTCCAGATTGAAACAAATCTCCACCTATAGTTTCAGGTTGACCATTTAACTGTGCACTTAAGTTAAATCCAAACTCAGCAGCATTTTCACCATCTTTTGTCATTTTTTTATTTATTTCAGCATACATATAATCATAATATAAATCTGCATCGTTTTGAATCTGATCAAATCTTGGTTGGGGTGTAGTAATGTGGTATTCTTGTATTCCATTTCCACCTGGCATTTCAGTACCCATCATATTTGCTTGCCAATATTTTCCACTAGTAAGAGACCATGGAACATTTATCTGATTCTCTTCTTCATTTATAATCTGCATTTGGTTAAGGTCTGCATCTGCTGCAGGAAGAGTGTTTGTTCCATCACCCTTAGTTTTGTTAATAGCCTGCAAAATATCATCAGGTGTATTGTCTAACATGTTAGGAGGTAGAAATTGCTCACCTTGAAAATTCTGTTGAGTCATGTTTGACCTAATTTCTGCATTTGATATTTTAGTCCATTTATCTACATATCTTTTTTTCCATTCTTCTCTATCTATAAGTATACCATCATTATTAAAAATAGAACCTCCATCTTGTGCAGCATATTTAAAGTCCTCATCTGTTCCTACTAAATGTTGTTGAACCTGCATGTAATTAGCTGCCATCTTATCAACACCTTCATTAAACATAGACATATTACCTCTTAGGTTATATATACTATATGCAATATCTGATTTAGTTTTTGTATCTAATGTCATGTAAGAAGGTAAGTAATTATCAGCATTATCTATAAAATTAAGCATGTTCATATACATGTCATGTATTTGATCTGAATCTTCAATATCATTAAACTCATTCCATGTCATTGATGTAGACTTTGGATAATTAACTAATCTTTGAGCTATAGGTTTATTTTCTTCTACAATCTTTTCTTGCAACATTTTCATTTCTCCTATAACACCAGTTCCATATTCTTGTGGTATACCCTTGTTTACCATACCATTGTCTAGAGTTACCTCATCTGGATAATATATTTCTCCTATTTCTAATTTTCCAGTTCCCACCATTAAATCAGGAGAGAATATTGGTGTAAATTTAGAAGGATCAAGATTTAAATCTTGAGCATTTGCTAAATATACCTGCTTAAGAATTCTTTTTTGCTCAGTTACATTATAGTTTATATCATTTGTTGTTGTTTCATTATTATATGCTATTGCATCAGAGGTAGCATCGTCACCATTGATTATTGTTTCTAAAAGATTTTGGTCAGGATCAGAAGTTGTATTCTTACCTGTTGTAGACTTGTCTCCAGCTTTATATCTATATATAGGTACTTGTATTGGTTGAGAAACGCTTTCCTTTTCTTCCTTAGCAGCATCAGATGCCTCTTTATATTTAATCCTTGCCATTGCATATTGATGCTCAACCCATGCTGTGTAATTAGGATTGGGTTCTATCTCACGGGTCTGAGTTTTTTTTGCATATGCAGAAGCAGAAGTGAGCATATCATCACCCATTTGAGTACCCATAGCTAGACTATAAGCTTTATTAAGTAAGTTCTTAATATCATCAGTAGGTGCTGTAGCATCTTGTAACCTTTGAGTTTGAGAAGTTATAACTTTATTTATTAATTCTAATTCATCCATTGAATTTAGAAAGCTAACATCATTTTCAGATCCAGGTTCAATACCTATCTTATTAGCATATGCTTCCCAACTACTAACTTCAATTTTTTTAGTTTCTTTAACTTTACTTAGGTTTGAAATATCTTCTTCAGATCTTGTTTTATATTTTTCCATAGTTTCAGTTGCCCATGCTTTTTTAGCAGCATCGTCACCTCCTAACTCTTCAGACTTTTCCTTAACATAATTTCTCATGTCAACAAAGTTTCTTAAGTGATAAGCAGCTTGAACCTTAGGATCATCCATTAATCTATCCTTTACATGATTAAGAGCTAGGTTCTCAGTTTCAGGAACCATTATTACTTTACCCTTACTATCTTTAACTTCAATCATTCTACCTGTTGGAGCTGCAGTAATTAATGAACCACTCTTTAGAGTAATTAACCATTTATTATCTTGTGATACATCTACATCACTTGTTGTATCTCCTAACTCAGAGTTATCTAACAATATCATTGCTTGTTCAACTAAGTCAACATCCTCAATGTATTGAGGTAAACCCATACCTAAAGCTTTTTGAGGATCAGCATTTTTAAAATCTTCTTGCCAAATATCTAATCCTTGTCTTCCATAGTCCCAGTACTTTTCTCTAACTTCTCTTATAGAACTATCTTTAAAAGAACTCATCTTTTTTCTTTGTTGCTTTAGAGTTGCGGTAGCAGTTAAATCTTTAATAACCTGTTTGTCTTCATAGAATGGTTTAAATAAACCATATGCTGCATCAACATTTTCTTGAAGAGAAAGATCTAATCCAGAAATTTGTTTTATTTGTGGTGCAAGTTGTTCTGCATATTGATCTCTAACATATTTGTTATCATTTCTTGTTAGATCTGCATATACCACTTTACCATAAACATCATTTAATTGTTTATAGTTCTTATCAAACCTATCCTGTCTTGTGTGTAAGACATCTGATAGGAATTTATAATCTGGCACAAAGGGTTGACTTTGTGGAATTTTATCTTCTACGCCTGGAATGTATGTTGCCATGTTACAAAAATACTAAAATTTATTAACTTTATAAAATATATTGGGTAAACCTTTCATGTTTACTACCATTGTCCTCCTCTTCTCATCATCAACTCTCTTCTCAATTCGCTACCATATTTGGTTTCTTTAAGTGTATTACCAGCTTCACCTTGATAACCTGGTGGTACTACTGTAGCAGGTGGTGTTGTTGTATTAGAAGCCTTCATAGTTTTATCAGCAGCTTTTGATGCTGCCAACTTACATGCAGCCTTTTCTTTATCATCACTTATATTACCACAATTTGCATCATAGTATTGTTTCTCTAATGCTAATCTTTTATCCATACTAGATTGAGCATCTACTGGAACATTAGCATTTAAAGCCTTACTAGTATTAGCATTAATTAATCCTGCATTTGCTGGGCTAACTTTTAAATCAGGTGTCAAACTATTTAGATTAGCTGTATTAGCCATGTTAGTCCAAGCATTAGCTTGCATATCAGCTATCTGAACATCTAATTCATTTCTTGCATTATCATAGTTTTGATCTACTAAGTTAACTGCATCCATAAAAGTTTTACCAGCATCTTGGTTAAGCACATCTGTATTAGTCTGTACACCAGCATTAAATTGTTCTGCACCGTTGTAAATACTAATGTTATCATTTTGAACTTTATCAAGAGCACCAGCAATTTGTGCACCAGCTGTTCCTTGAATCTTAGCAAGAATAGATGATAAACCAGGACCACTTGACATTGATGCTGCCATATCTCCTGCAATCTGTGCTTGTTCACCAATAGCTGCAATCTCTCTAGTTGGATCTTTATATGCTGGATCCATAAAGTTACCAGTAAAACTTTGTCTACTTGGATAGTATTTATTTATATCTATGCCTGATAATGCATCTAACTTCATTATATCTTGTTTCCAGAACTCAGGTGTTTCTGGAGGTTTAGTTATAATTTCTGTTTTTTCTATACATCTACAAACTTGTACATCATAATTACCGCCTCTTTCTGTACACGCCTGTTGTTCAGCTACTTTAGCTTGAATTGGATTCCCTTCTTTATCATTAAAGCATGTAGATACATCTCTTGTTGATTCTTCTCCTGGTTCATTATTCATAGTAACTAACTGTCTATTATATGTATCACCATATCTACCATCAATTTTAGACCATCTATCTTCACCTAACCCACCATCATCATCATTACCAAATGCTTCTAGATTAACATTGGAAATTAAATTAGACCAGCTATCATCTCCATCTGCAGACATTTTCTCAGCATGTTTAGATAAACCACCTAGACTATTGAACACAGATTGTTTTTGTCTTACATCTGCTCTTATATCTTCAGGTAAAGCTGGTAACTCAAAATTTGGATTCAATTTAGAAAACTCCTCATATACTGCTTTATACATTCCATTAGGTATAGTAAAACCATGTGAATTAGGATTATCCCAAGCTTTATGACCTAAAAGTTTATCACCTTTAACTACTGTACCATTAGGTAATGTAATTTCCATCTCGGATAATGCTCCTGGATCATTCATTAGGTATTTAAATTTCTGATCAGCAAGAAATTGTGTTTCATACTCTTCTTGTGACATCATAGATCCCATATCATAATTACCTGAACTATACATTTTTTCATATGTTTGATAACCATATTCATTAACCATATCCCAATCATCTGATTGATATAGATTCATCATATTATTATAGTTATCATTACCATACTTGGTTCCACTACCAACTTGTGCTTTAGGTAACCCCATAGGTGTATTGTCATAGTCAGTGTATCTATCTATATATTCTTCACCTCCATATACAAATCTATTTAATGCACCACCTGATTGTGCATAATCTGCTTGTGGGTCATCTTTATATCTTCCATCATACATAGGATCTGGAGTAGCATTTTGAGCAGATAAAGCTCTTTCTGCTATTCCTACTAAAGATCCTTGATTGATTCCTTCATTAATATCTCTACCATAGCTAATTTGTGGATACTCACTAGCAAAATCTGCTGCATTAAAAGGGAATATATCTTCTACTTCTTCTAACCTTTGAGAAGGTAAGTGCATTGATGGACCTTCAGGAGATTCAGATTGATTTTTAAATAAACCACCATACTTCATTTGTGGTTGACCTTGACCTTGACCTTGTTGCATAGCAGCCATCATTTCTGGTGGCATTCCACCCTGTGGTGGGCCTGGAGGTGGTCCTTGGGGTGCAGCCATTTGTTGCTGACCTCCTTGTACTTGTTGCATAACAGCCATTATCATTTGTTCTACTTGCTGTGGTGGCATTCCTAATTGACCAAAAATTTGCATTACTATTTCTGGTGGAATTTGATTCTGTAATAATTCTGCTATAACTTCTTCAGGTTGAGCACCTTGTTCTATAGCTTGTCCAACCATTTGCATTATTTGTTCCATCTCTCCTCCACCACCTTGTCCTCCTTGTGGTTGTTGAGCTGCAGGTGGTCCACCTTGTTGAAAAAACACGTTTCCTTCAGGTACATTAAATGTATCAAACTGAGATGCATATCCATTTTCTATTTGCCAGTTCTTCATAGCTTCACTACCTGTGTAGTGTTGATCTTTCATAAAGTTCCCAGGTATAGAAATATCAAGACCAGATGTTTTACTATAGTTTGGTACAGTTTGTGTTTGTATAGGTGGTATTGATAGAATTTCTTCTTGTATTTGTGCCTTATGTAAACCTCCACCATATTTCTGTGTTAATAATTCAGCTTTTTTTAATTTATTTACATTCTGAAAATTACCATTCTCATCAAAAGGAGGATAAGAAGCTACATCAGTTGTAATAGTACCTCGGGGTGCTCCAGGAGGAGTAGCTCTTGGATTTTGGTTAATATAATCACCAATAGGTATTGGCATAAACATATGTCTCATATTATGAGGTTCTCCTTCAGGTGTACCACATTGAGAACATACTAGTTGCTGATCATAAGCTCCAAGTTCTTGATAGTTAGGTAAACCACCACCATATTTAGCCATCATTTGTTGAGGTGGCATCATACCTTGTGGTGGCATACCTCCTCCTTGTGGTGGTCCCATTGGGGGCATTCCTCCTTGTGGTCCTCCCTGTGGGGGACCTCCTTGTCCTCCTGTAAAATCTTGTAATGCTAAGAACTCTTGTTGTTGTTCTGGTGGTAATTGATCAATCATTTGCATTTGAGCTTGTTCCTCATTTAGCTTATTTACTTTCTGAACAAATTCTTGTGGATCAATATCCTTAGACATTAAGTATGGGTATGCTGCTAATGGTACACCGTCTTCAAATTTCTTTTTACTTTCTGATACAAATGCTAAATGTGAAAGTTGCATTTTGTTTTTATCTAACATTAGTTCAGAACTTCTTGTTGCTATATCATCTACAAACTCATCATTAAGAATAGAGTAATATCTATTTAATGGAAATTTCTTTGATACTGCAGCAGGTGACATCTTCTTTGTAGAGTTGATACCAAAGTCTTGTAGCTGTGCCTTATTAAGTTTCATCTTTGCTGTATCAGAAAAGATAAAAGATTGAGGTGGTAAACTTAAGTTTGTTCCACCATCTTGATGTCTTCTACCACCTATATTATATAGCTCATAGTTTCCATCATTAGTTAAATCAGTAAGTGCAGTCTCACCTTTTTCAGCTTCTAGATTAGCAAACTGTTCAGGAATAGGCCCTATAGTATTACTATAAGGAACACCACCCATAGACATGACTTTTACAATCTGTCCATTTTTAACTTTATACCCTTCAGGTAATTTATTTATTTTGACTTTCATAATTATATAATTTCTATATCTGCTCCTGCAGCTATTAATTCGTAATACATATCTGAATTTACACTTACTGTTTTTTGTTTTTGTTCACCACCTCTTTGTTTAAGATGTGCCCCTATACCTAAAGAAAATTGTGGACCTGTGTTTGGATTGATTCCTCCCTTAAAAGTAACAGGTCCAACATTAGCATAGCCACCATAAGTAGTACCATTATCACCCATTAGATCTTTATCAGCATAAGCACCAAACCCATATTGAGTATTGTTACCACCTACTTCTCCAGTATATCCTACTGAAGCCAAGAGTTTCATATAATTATCCATATCCACAGTAGTTCCATTCAATCCATCATCTACACTAGAATCTTCAGTAGCACGTAAACCATAGTTTCCACCAACGTATGTTTTAAGACCATTTGTTCCTCCACTAGGATTGAAAGTATATCCTGGAGCTAATCCAAATGATGATGTAAATTCATCATTTAATTTACCCATTGACATTGTTCCATATAAACTTAAGTCATGCTTAGAATCAAAATCTCTATTTTGACATTGAGAAAAAACTCTACCTCCTGAATCAATTATTGGTCCATTAACACAAAATTCTTTTAGTCCAGTTTCCTTTTGATTTTGTGCTTTCAGGTGACCTCCATACTTAGCCATATCCATAGCATATCCTTCAGGTGTTCCAGCAATTTCATCTACCTCTTCTTCATTTATCCAATTACTTACACCATCATATGCACTCTTACCAAAATCATATATGCTTTTTACGTCTGCCATCTTACCTATTATACCACCACCTACAATTGGTGCCACCCCATGATTTGTTCTTTGTGCATCATTATACACCCCCTCACTAAATCCATGATTAGCTTTTGTAAACCAATTTTGATCATTATAAGAACCATCCTTATTTGGTATATCATATATACTAGCAGTTTCCATTTGACCTTGTGCTCTAGGTAGTTCAGTACCATACTTACCCCATCTTGAAATTACTTTATCATCTGGTTGGAAAATACCAGTGTTTTTATCATGTTCACCTCTTGATAATGCATCAGAACTTGTTACTCCATACATAGATCCTGCTGATCTACCAGCAAAAACTTTTTCTGATTCCATATCTTCATTATAACCATCAAACTGATTATTTATAATTTTTGCTCCTTCTACTGCAGCTTTAGATCCTTTTTGAAATAGTTGACCTAGATTACTATCTAATGCATAATTCACTTTATTAGTCATCCTTGCCCCTGGTGTTTCACCCCATCTATCTCTTTTATCTTTTCTCCTTTGTCTTTTCTCTGCTTTTCTTTCACTCTTATCAGTTTGCATATCTTCATAAGATCCAAAGCCTTTATCTTCAGCTCTAGCTTGTCTTCTATTATCTTGACGTACATCTCTAAGTTGTCTTCTACTTAATGTATTATTATCTCCTTCAAATGCAAAATCATCTGTTTGATCAAACATTGGTGTAAATTGATTATCATCAAAGTTTCCACTCTCAGAATTATATATATCACCATATGATTTATTTATAGAACCATCTTCAGGTTTATAAGTATTCATATCTATGTCTTTTCTTCTTACATCAAAGCTATTAGCTGCTGCAGATTTTATATCTTTGTTTATTGCATTTGCTGAAAAAGGATATGCTCTATCTGGATCATAATTTGCATTACGGTTTGTAACACCTGTCTCATCTGAGAATGCAGTTTTTACATTTCCAAACTGTTCTGAATTAGGAGTATTAAAACCTTGTTCTTCTACAGTAGCATCTACCCATTGTCCTCCTTGCCATACATCTCCATATGCACTAATTGCTCCTTCCTTAGGCATATTTGTATCATAATCAAACTGTGCAGGATTTACTTGATAATTAGCTGCTACATCATGTGCACCATTTTGTATTTGTGCTTTAGGTAAAGAGCCTCCATATTTTAACCCTGGAACTCCTGGAAATTGAGTATAGTTAGTTGGAAATACTTTTGGGGCAAAGTTAGGATTAATCAACTTATTAGTATAATTAGTTTTCATATAATCCTTAAGTATACCTAGCTGTGAAGGTCTTTTACTAAGAGGATTTGCATTGAATGTTCTCAAATTCTTATTTGCGTTTAAACTTTCCATAATTTTAGATTGACCTTTAATATTTAAAGCAGGCATTGTTGAGTTAAGACCTCTGACTTGATTAAATGTTTTTGGTAAAATATTAGTACCCATATTTCCAAACCCTGTCATTTCACCAAGTCCAAAAGCTGTATTCATCAACCCTTCCTCCCAGTCACCTTCTTTAAAATTATTAACTGCAGTTGGTAGAGTGTTAACTACACCATTAGTTGCCATCATTCCATTAGCTACATTACCAAAAGTAAGTGCTCCTTGTGTATAAGGAACACTGAAACCTCCTACATATTTTGCTAAGTTCATTCCTAGTTTTAATCCACCCATTCCTCCAACCAATCCTGGTATATAACCCATATCAGTAGTCATTTCTTTATTCCTTCCATGATCTTGAAATTGAGGATTAGGTAATGTATCATTTCCTATAATGTATTCACTATTACCAGAATTATATCCTATTGCACCTCCACCATAACCTCCCATGGAACCTTCAAAGGCTTGATTACCTGAATAATTTATAGCATCCTCCATGTTATCTGCAGTAACTTCTTGCCAGTCTTGCTTGTATCCACTATGATCATACTCATTCATAAATTTTTCCATAGACCAATTATCTACACCAGACTTAGTAGCATAATGGTTATCATATTCCTTTTGTAATTTTTCTTGATATGGTTTATATGCTGCATCATAAACTGTACCTGTTAAATCATCTGTTCCTACACTTCTATTAATACCCAACCTTCTTCTATTAAAGTTCCCTTCTGCACCATAGTCTATGTCATCGGCAGAACTACCTATATTACTAACGTTTTGTATAGGTACACCATTTACACTTAAGCCTTCAGTATTATATCCACCTTTTTTAGCAAATGCTAATGCTTCTTGTAATGTTGCAAAGTCACGTTGCAATGATGCAGTATGACGTGCTCTTTCTTCTTTACCCTCAACAGTTTCATTTAGATATGGATATGCACCACCTTCATCATCTGATCCCCAATATACACCAGGCATGTATGTTTGATCAGGAAATTTATCTGATGCAGTTTTATGTAAATTATACATTTGTGACTTACCTTCTTTAGTAGACATATCTGGTAACCAAGGATACATTGTATTATATGTACCATCTGAAACTGAAAATTTAACACTAGGCCAAGTATCTTTTTTAGATAGATCAATTTTAGATCCATCAACACCACCAGTAACAAGCATTTCATTTTGCAACTTTAGATATGTTTTTAGTTGTTCATCTGTCCATTCACTTTGACTTTGAAACTTTGACAGAGAACCTCCATCTCTCATATGTGCAAATGTTGGAGTACCTCCAAATTGTTTATCTTTATCAAATTCTATATTTAATGGTGTCTTTTTAAAGTTCTCATTTTTCTTCTTTTGTAAATTATCTTTCTTAGTTGTCTCATCAGGATATGTACATACTCCAGCATCCCATTCACCACCTGCATTTATACATATATTCTTATCTGCCATTTCTTGTTCAGCACGTTTTTGCTTAGATGGTCCAACTGAAATCTGAGTAGGATTTTCTTTATCAAAAGGAACAAACTCATATTCTTTTTTTCCAGCATCACTCATTCCAGTATATATGTATGCTCCTGTAACTCCTGTTCCATCTTCAGTATGTTGAATGTGAACAGCATCAGGCATGTATTCTGTTTCAACCATATCCCCTAACAACTTCTCTCCTGTGTAACTTATGTTACCTTCATTATCCATAGATGATATTTGATATAGTTCTGGAAATGCTGATGTTCTGTCAGTAGAGAACTTGTTATAATCATTAGAATTCTTCTGGCCATAGTTGAGCAGTGGTGCATCAGGATTATCTTGATCAAAGAATCTTACATCATCATGTGGATTTGAAACTTTAAATTGTTGATAGTTACTTTTCTTATTATTATTATCCCAATTAGTAGTAAAGTCTTTCTTCGCACTTTTCATCCAATTACCTATCTCTCCTAGAACACCTTGTGAAGGATCAGAGTTATACATCATAAATGGAGCTTCTGGGATTAAACTCTTTTGATATTTTTTTATTGCTCTTTTAGTTCTCCAGTTTTTATATTTATCTTTAAGTGATGAACCTGCTTCTTTAGGATTTGCTTCATCATATATATCTGTATTATTATCTTGACCTTGTTGAGCTAATATTGCTTCTCTTTCTTTTGCAGCTTGTAAATCTCTTTCTTTCTTTGCTGCCAACATATCATCTTCAAAAGGTAATCCTGTTACAGGATTTATAGGATTTGTTTCATGTTGCTCTTGAGCCTTCCTTAAAGATCCACCATATGCAAATGAAGGTTGCATTTGTTCTTGTGGTGCAGGAGCTTGTTGTTGAGGAGGCATTGCTTGAGGTGGTGCACCTTGTTGCGGAGCCATTGGTTGTTGTTGAGACTCATTAAACACAGGCATCTGTTTCTGAGTTTGTATCTGTTCAACTTCTGCTTTATTTTGTTCAAACTCATTAGAGGATTCATCTTGTGCATATGAGTCTTTGTTAGACTTGATTGGACCACCTTCTTCCCACATATCACAAATATTTTGAGATTCACATACAAACTCTTGATCCCAGCAGTATCCTTTATTATCTGACTTAGTATCTGCACACTTTTTTATCCTATTAGATATGTCAAAAAAGATACAATTTCCACATTTGCTTTCTGTATTTGATTTACTATAGTTAGATCTTACAATAGAACGTTCTCTATTATCTATATTTATCATGTCATCAGATATAGCTTCTGGACATGAGTTAACACTCTGAGTAGCACCACCTTGCTGGTAAACTTCTAAAGTTTTATTATCTGGAAATTCTTTTGCCATTTGCTCAATTAATTAATATTTAGCACTATACACTTATAATATACTAAATTATTAGGACATTGTCTAATTATATCCATTCTTATATCATCCCTAGAGACTTTAAATGTTTAGTTCCTGCAGGTGTAAGTGTTCCTCCTTCTTCATATTTCTTTATCAATCTTTCAGTAAGCTTATCTACTTCACCTCCTTTCTTTTTTATATTTAAACCTTCATTAAATTTAGTGATATATTCATTTGGAGTCTTATTTGACTGATTTGCTTTTGAGCCATACTTAGTAGGGAATACTGATTCTAATGTATTACCGTCTCTTAGAACGTATCCTAGGTAGTCTCTTGTACCTTGTCTACCTATGAAGTTTACCAGTGCAGCAACTTCAGTTGTTGAGTATGGAAAGTCTGTTATTTGTGTGTTATACTCTTCATATAGATCTATACCACTTTGTTTTAATCCTGGTATATCTTTTATTTCTCCATTGTATCTTTGTTCAAATAAAGAGTTTTGAGCATCAAGATCTACAGCAAATTCTTCTCTTGTTCCATCATATAATTTACCTTTCTTTACTTCAGAAAATCTTTGACCATATAATCCTGTTGCAGTAGATTGAGAATTAATCATCAACTCACCATTAAGACTTTCAGCATAACCAACACCTTGCTTTAAAAGATCTAAGTCTGGTTCATTGCTTGGTATCTCACCTTGAGTTGTACCTGTCCAATCTATATCTTCTTTAGTTTCACCTACATATTGAGCTTTTACAGATCCTCCTTTATTAAATTTCCAATTAGGATCTTCTTTTAGTTTTTTGAAATAGTCTTCTATTGGTAATACATCTTGTGCGTTTCTAACTGTTGTTCCTTTTGTTCCAAATATTGGAGTTATCTGGTTACCATTAAAACTTGAATAATTTGGATTAACAATTGATCCTTCTGGTATTAAACTTAAATCAGGCTTACCAGAGACTGTATTGAATATACCTGAACCAAGATGTGTAGGTATATCAAATTTACCAGTTGCTTCATTCCAAACTGAACCAGTGTTTCCACTGTACGGATATTGAGAATTGTTTAAAATATCTGTCCTATTATTAATTTGAGTTAAACTCTCAACAGCACCATTTGTTCTTGGCATTTTAACTATAAATTTTCCTTGATCTTTTTTTGCATATAAATTAAATAAATTATATGGATCATCAACACCTGAACCACCTATCCAACCTGCATTGGGTGTTGTAAATAAAACATCATATGGAGTGTTTTTTTGTAAGTCGGTATATCCTGTCCTTCTCCCATCTGCACCAGAATTGAGTGAAGGAATTGTAGTTCCAAACTTTTCAGCAGTTTGAATATCAGGAGCATTAACAGCTCTATATAGGGATGTGGGATCAGCAAAGGGTCTTGTTTTCAAATTTTGTTTAACAAATTTCTGTTGTACAGGATCCCAAACTTCTGTTGGTATATCATCATCAAGTTCAAGCTGTGTTTTAGGTCTCCATGTTCCATTTTCAAGAGTAAGATTTTTTTCAGCTATCTCTGGATATAAAGATTGGTTATTATGCTGAAATGTTCTATACCATTCGTCCCAATCTTTTCCTTGACTCTGTCCATAATGAAATCTAGTATTACCATCCATTAGTCTTATAGGTTCATTTATTCCATACTGGCCTGGTTCTATAAATGTTCTAACTCTACTATCCATACCTTCATATAATCCACCTTCATCAACAGTCCAGTTAGGATTTATCAAACTTGCAACACCAGCAGAATTTGGTTTTTGGTAACTATTAATTAATGGTTTTATTTTATGAGCCACATCAGTAGCTGACCTTCCTGGTATTACAAGTTTTGAAACAGGCTTAGCAACAGTCCATAATCCTTTAACAAAATCATATGTTTTTTTAGCTTTATCATAATATTGCAATTGAGCTTTTGGTAGTGATCCTCCTTTTTGTCTATTCATGTTGGGGTTTTTTAGATTAAATCTACCATTGTTATTTGTTAGAGATTTTAGATAGTTACCTGGTATCTGGTTGTTAAGTGTTACATCTCCAAAACCACCATCATCTATATAGTTTAATCTTATATTATTTAAACCTGATTTTTCCATAAAGTCACCTACATCTCCAGTTCCAAAACTTTGTCGTCCTGCTAAATTTCCCCCATTAAGAATTTTGTCATTTTCCCAAGCAGCTTCTTTAAACTCAAGTAATTTCTTATAGATAGGATTAGCAACTATCTCATCATAGTTATTGTAAAAATCTTTATAACTTTGTAAGTGTTTATTTACATCATAACTTTCTAAACTACCACTGCCAGATGCCCATTGAAATCCTTCTGCATCCTTCTTTATGTTATTTTCTAAATTCTTTATATTTAGTTCAAGAGTCTTTTTTGTAGTACCTATAGAACTAAGATCTGTCCAATCATTACCTAGACCGTTTATATTTAAGTATTTGCTACCATCACTAACACTAGGTATTGCTAATTGAAGAATACTACTATTTGACCCTAATCTATAATCGTTTGTATATAGTTTAGCTAAACCTTCATTTGCTGTAAATATACCTTTATTACCTGATTCTATATCTGCAGCTCCTGAATAAAGAGGATCTGTTAATTTCAAAGTACCTGACTCACCTCTGAATACTCTTTTATAACCTTCTGGATAAGAGTTTTTAAAGGCCTCACTATTTACTTGAATAAACTGTTGAGGTGTACCCCAGAAAGAAGTACCATCATCATTCTTCATCCATGTTGCATTTGCTTTAGTTGCCATTTCTATATCAGCATATTCACTTAATAAGTTTTTATTAGCTAATATTGCAGGACTGACTTTACTCCAATCTATAATTGAGTTAACATTTTTAGGAGAAATAATATTCTTCACCTTCTTACCTAAGTCTAATGCACCTTTAATTAATTTAGGAACTTGATGTTTAGTTAATGATCCTCCAGATTGCTTAACTGTATTAAGCCATTTTTTATAATCAGATAAAGTTTTGAAAGTTTGTTGATTTCCAAATTTACCTAAAAAATCTTCTGGAACTTCAAATTCTTTAAATAATGTTCCTGATTGAAATCCTGGTTCTTTACCTTGGTTACCAAATCCTATTCCTTTATAAAATTCTGGTAGTAATTCATTTTCAACATCAATTTTAAAAACACTTCCATTAAAAGTTCTATCTGCTCTTTCACTGTATCTAAGTGGATCAAGTGGATCTGCTGAATAGTAACCCATGTCTTTATTACCAGCTGCATTTGTAGCCATATCACCATATCTATATAAAGTTGTTTTAGGATATTTACCACCGCCAACTTTACCAATCTTTTCTACATAACTTCTTAAGTTATCTTGTGTTAGTGTTAAACCTGAATCTTTTTTTAGTTTTTCAACCTCTAACTGTGTAGGCCATCCTCCTTTTATATTATGTTTAACATTTCTATGACCATAATAATCTAAACCTGTACTAGATGTATAATTTGTCCTAAGTTTAACATTATCTAAAAAGTTTATTTTACTATGATCTCCTACTGTATTTTGAGAAAGTATTCTTTTATAATTTCCTAACATATTCATTTTATATATGTTAGATTGACTTAAGAAAACAGGGTCAGTTGTAAACTGACTCCAGTCTGAATTATATCTATTACTAAAATCATTAACATCATTATTTATTTCAGCTATATAACCATCACCATATTTACTTGCTGTTTCAACATTAGGAGTGAAAAAAGTTTTATTTCCAAAGTTCTTTGTTAAATTAAAAGCACCTTCATTTACTGCAGTTGGGTTTACATTTGATAGTATCTTACCAGTATTTACTGCACTATTATATCCAGCTGGTCCTATACCCCTATAGAGTTTATTACTACCTTGCACTAAATCATTAATAAAAGGACTCTTTATTGTATTTACTAAACCCTTACCGATATTATATGCATTCTTTAGATTGTACCATTGAGCCTTAGGTAGTGATCCACCATATTTGAATTCAGGATTGTCAATGTGTACATCCATATCATTGATCTTATTTATCTTAAACTTTTCTTTATTAAGTAATATATTTTCTATCTGATTACCATTTTGATCTACAAGTTGAATAGCATCATACCCATCTGCTTTAATTTTAGCAAGTTCTTTGTCTGACCATTTCTGGTGCATTGCATGATTACCTTTGGAGAGGTCACTCTTAAATATTTTAAACTTAGTATTAGGATTAAAAACACCATCAATCTTATTTTGAAAAGCATTTTTTGTTAAAAGTTTGTGATCCATTAGTGGATCATTGTAATTAGGCAATCCAGTTTCTAGATTAAGGTGGTAACCATCATTTGCCAGACCACCAAATGGCATTGTTGCTTCTGTAAATGGTATTTCATCAAAACCTGGTTTACCTGTATTACCAAGTCTTCCAGAACCTACTTGAAAAAGTCCACCTTGTCCAGGAATTGTTGGAATAAATTTATTATTATCATCTGTCATTCTATATCTATTACTTGTTGCAGTAGGACCAAACCACATAGGTTTGTTATCAGCATAAATAGAATTTAATGTCTCTGATAGATCCATACTAGTTCCTTCCTTCCCACTACTCATATGGGTTTGAGGAACAAGAGTAGAACCTGATTCAGTAAAAGGTAATAATTTTTGGTAGTTTATATTTTTAAAACTAGGTTTAGGAAGAAGTGATTTAGCTGGTTTAAATGATTTAGATATAGTATTAGCTAAAGCATATGCATTCTTAGGATTCCACCATTGTGCTTTGTTTAGTGAGCCACCATCTCTCTTAAAATCTAACCATTCTTGTTTTGATATTGAGTTCTTGAATTCTTTATATGATTTAAACCCGTTTAATTCTGCTAGTTCTTGTTGAAGTCTAAGACCTTCACGTTGATTTTTATAGGTTTTCATTACCTTCTCCATTTCATTTACTTGTATGGTTTTTGGTAATTTTGCTAATATATCTAAGCTTCCTGATCTATCACCATTGCCCCATCTGTTGTTACTACTGTATAATCCATGATTAGTTGTCATATTATCTCCCCAATTATATTCCATTCTTTCTATAGTAGATAATGGAGAACCAGAGTGTGCCTTACTCTGACCTCCTCCAAAAGGATCTCCAAGATCCATATAAGAATGATCAAAATCTGGATGCATTGTTGTAATACCTGATTTTTTACCAGTAAAGGGGTGTACCCAATCAAAATCATGTCCTTGCCACTGATGAGGTTTATAGTGATCCGCAGTCTGTGTTAAAGATACATCATCTCCTTTACTATAGTTTTTTATCATATAGTCTCTCATTATCATTTCACCTTCTCCTGCATTAAAAAACTGATCTTTAGGATTTATCATATCATCCGTTGGTCTAGTATATGCTCCTTTTCCTCCTCTTGTAGAATATGAGTTTACAATACTTTCAAAATCTTCATTATTAGTATTTTCAAATAGTTTTATATTTGTAATATTTGTTTCTTTTTTTATTTTCTTATATAACGTCTTATCTCTAGTCAAGATTAATGAATTAGCAGGTATTTCAAAATTACCTTTAGAATAGAACCATGTATCAGTTGGATCAAGATCTAGGGCAAGTCCAGATTTTGACAAATTTTCATAATCATTAATGATAGCTGTAGACTTCTTTGACCAACTTCCACCCCCATGTCCAGGATTACCTATATGACCATAAGACCAATGTGTGGTATTTCTATTTGTTGATTTTAAACGAAGAGGAAATTCCTCACCTCTGCTGTCTGATTTATAATGTGTATGTGGTTCTGTTGAACTAAATAATTTACCATCCGTAAATCTTAAACCTTTAGAACTTAATACTCTTGTTAATGGTATTTTGTTCTTAAAGACATCTGATTGTAAACTAAATTTATTATCAGCATTTACAGTTTTGTTATTAGATATTATATCATTACCTATGTTTATGTTTACATCTGTATTTATAGGAGTTACATAAGCTATTTTATTTTTTGGTATGATTGGAGCCTTTGATGCTTTAGGAATAAATTCATTAAGTTTTAATGATTTATTTAAAACCTTACCTAACTGCTTACCTTTAATTAAACTCTTAGTTAAAGCATATGCATTCTTAACTTGCTTTAATTGAGCTTTTGGAAGTGAACCACCATACTTATATGTTCTTTCTTTACCATAAAACTCAGAATTTTTATAATCTATTGTCCAAGCTGTATTTTCAGAATTTTGTTTCTTTTCATAATCATTTAATACTTTCATTAACTCCATCCTTTCTTCTTTAGGATAGTAGGCAATAGGTTTATCTAAAGGAGTTTCAAATATACCAATTGAATTAAAATATTCCATTTCATTTAAATGGTTATCATTATACATCTTTCTATCTCTACCCGTTAATGTTTCAAATCTTGATAACGACTGTTCAGATCTATCAGATAATCTCCCTCTTTCCCCATCTGATATATTCATATTAGGGTTTTCAAGGAAATCTAGTTCCTTATATCTTGGTGATGCATCTGTATATTTAAAGTTAGATGTCCATACATTATTATCTTTATCAGTTAAAGCTTCCCAATAATCCATATCTTTTTTAGATTTATTATTAAGAACACCGCTCTTTTTATGATGATCATACCATTTCATATATTCATCATGACTACGTACATCTTGTATATCTTTTATCCCTTTATCTGGAACTGCTGTATTAACTGTCTCTCCATCTTGATCTCCACCGTCATATACAAAATGAAATGGATTACTTTCTTCAGCAAGGGTTATGTCCCCTATTTCATAATAGTCAGGTTGTATATCTGTACTTCTTATATAATCAGACCACGAACCCTCCCACTTTTCTGGATCATCCTTCATCTCATTCTTCCATGGTATCTTATTTAAAGGATCCGTTCCAGCAACTGAATTAAATGTATAAGGATAAGCAGTATCAAAGTCAGCATTAAGTTCTTCTTTAGTGTGTACTGGTGTATTATAGTAAGCTTTTTCAGCATCATAAAATACATCTTCTGTAGATTTTCCAAGTGGTGCCACTTCACTATAATTAGGAAGGTTCCCTTTTCTATGGTTGTCTCTTGTCCATTTACGATTTTCATTTGCCTTTGCATATTCTTCATCAGAAATAACATTAGCAAGATTACCAGCCCACCATCTCTCATCACCTGTAAACCTTTTAAGATTGTTTAAACTATCTGTTCTTTTACTATAAGGTGCAACAAAATTGTTAAACTCTTCCTCAGACATTTTTGACATTATGTCCACCCAAGACGTATCTCCTAATGTTTCTTCTAGCTCATCATAATTACTTAAGTTTATTGTAGGCTTCATAAACTTCCTATTAGGGTCACTTAAGTCTCTATTATTTATAATATGATTGTTAGACCCTATGTCTTGATGCTTTATTAAACCACCATCTCTTTTCTTTAAGTTTGGAGTTTTCCAAGAACCTTTAGCAAACTTATGTGATTCTTGTTCAGAATTAAAGTAATACACTTCACCTCTTTGCATAGCCATTTCAAAAGCAGACATCTCATCACCTTCTGCAAATTGAGTCCATGATGCTGGATCAGGAGTTTCTTGTCCTTCAATAGTAGGAAACAACATTGGAATAGCAACATATATTGGATTACCATCATCATCAGTAAATGACATACTAGTCATTTTGTGTGAAGATACATCACCCATTTCTGAAGTCCAGTTTGTGATTAATTTATTATCTCTATCTACTTTCCTTTTCTTTACTTGATTCTTAGGTTTATCTTGCGTTAGATTTTGCATAGGTTGTTCAAAGACTTCACTACCAGGAAATTGATAATCAAGACCAGGTTGCATAAGTTGTTGATTACCAAGATTGTCTGTACCCATCACAGGAAAGTCTACACCCTTCATAGTAATGTTACCTGAAGGTATCAAGTTGGAAGGTTTCTTTACATCCTTACTATCTCTTTTATATCCGTCTATACTATATGCCATTATCTAAATGATATATTCATTTTAGTATTATTTAATTTAAGTAACATCTTTCTGTCTCCTGATACGTTCTTTCTTAATACAATCATATTATAGTAATGTCTAAACTTCTTACGCTGCAAAGGTGCTTTAATATAATTAAGATTTGCTTGATTTAAGTTTTTAATATACCCATTTAATGTTGTTATCCATATAGGTCTTTCAACTCCAGTGAACTCACCTCTATCATCTGTAATATCCCAGAACTGATTAAATCTATATTTCTGTTCTTCTTTAGAATATAGGATTTGTATATCAGTTGGATTATTAATTATAGGATACTGATTAAGTAAAACAATATTATTCTTAGGAGTAAGATCAAGAGTTAATAATCCTGATACCTGTTCTGAATTATATATTATTGTTTCATCAAAGTTCCAATCTAAATCATGGAATCTATCTGTACCTATAAGCTGCTGAGGACGTGGTAAGTTAAAATTCTTATATACATATGATTCTTGTTGGTACTCTATACTTCTTAGAGTATTGACAACTTGACCAGTGTTTTCTATTAGTGTAACTTCCCAAGGGAAATCTTCTCCATAATAGTTTACAAACAGATCATTTCTTACATTGTGTTTCCACATACCACCAACTGTATAATTTGCAGGTACACATTGTTTATATTCCCAATTACATATAAGTGGATTTGGATTTACATAACCAGGTGTATCAACTAAAAATAAATCATCACATTGTGTTCCAGCCTCAAACCAAGTAGTAGCTAATGAAGGATCTAATACAGGTATAGGTGGACAATTACAATCTACCTTCTTACATGTTGGTGGATTTAATGAATTACAAACTTGATTAACAGGTACTTGCGTATATCCAGCTGGACATTCACATGATACACATTGTGGTAATGGGTCACCAGGATCAGGACTACAAAGAATAGATGGTATATCTGGAACTGTATTTACTGGACAATCACAACTAATAAGTGAATTCATAACACTAACTGCAACATCTCCATAATTTGAAGAATCAACTGCAAATGCATCATTACCAATACTTTGTGCAGCAGTACCAAGTTGAACTAAACAATTTAAATTAGTCCACCATCCATTATTTGCAGGAGCAACAGTATCAGCAAATACAGCAATTGTATCAACATCACCACCACCTGCTGCATTCCAAGTCCATAAATCAGCAGAAATATTATTTGGAGGGGACGCAGCACATGTATTATTTTGTGTATCTGTAATTATTATTACAACTTTTTTTGTTGCTGTTGATCCAGATAACATTGCTCTTGCTCTTAATACAGCTGTTTCATAATTAGTACCTCCTGCTGTATATGAAGCAGACGTTTCATCATAGGTGCTTATTGAACCTGCTATAGGATCTATTAGAGTAGAATCATTACTTGTTAAACCTGTTACCTGAGCACTATTTGCATTATCCCATACTCCAAATCCAATTCTTACATTGTTAGTTCCAGATGCCATACCAGGAGACATAACATTTACAAATGCTGTACAAAAATCTACTTGTGCACTAAGTACACCAAATGTACAATTAGTAGGGAAAGGTATTATACATCCAGGTAGAGCAGTTGATCCAGATACATCCATTACTAATGCAATATCTGTATCTACTGAAAAAGCAGTTTGGACTGAATCTACTACAGTTGTATCTGATGGAATATATTTTACTTCAACAAATGCTGGATCAGATCCTGCTACTGTGATACAACATTCATCTAAAGTACTATTAAATGAATATCCAGGAGGACATTGTGGGATTTCAGTTGTTGTTGTTTTAGATGTCATGAAATGATTGATACTATTGAATGCTAATTCAGGATGCCAATCATGAAATGAGATCCATGCTTTTGCTTTAGGATCATAACTAACTGTCCATGAAACATCTTGGAAGTATGTAGGATTCTCTAATTGGTAAGGTATATAAGTTAATACATCTTCATATGTAGCAGGAACTTCATCTATACATTCACACATTGGTACACCTCCTTGTATAACTGGTGTACAACCAGATGGACAATTTGGTAAAATACCTGGACATATTTTTTCAACTAAGTCATTTATAATACCTTGTACATTAGCTGCTTGAAAGTCACCAGCCATATATGGATTAGGATCTCCTGTTATAGCATCATATCCAGCAATACTTTGTGCATAAGCTTCTTCAGCTGCAGTTGGAGTATTGTTATTTTTTAACCATCCAGGGATTATTTCTAACTGACCTAGAAAGTTTGAATTAGTAGGATCTTGATATTGTGCATTTGCATGAATATTAGTTTGTATCCACTGAACTAAGTTATCAGGTTGTGCAGCACTTATGTTACCTACAACACCTGTATCAGGAGCTGTTGCTACCATAGGAGGTGTTGTTGGTGTTGCTACAAATGAAGAAGTTTGACCTAGGTTTATATAATTAGGTCTTGTAAGTGCTCTATCTGCTCCAGTAGAATCTGGATTAGTACCACCCCAACCAGTTGATGTTGCATCCCAACCATCATTTAATATTATTAATTTTTTAGGTACATTAGGTCTTGCACCTGTACCACCTGGTCCTGGTGTAGGATTAAATAACCAGTTTGTACCTGACCATACTGCATCTCCATATCCTGTACCCCCAGTAACATTACAATCATTACCACCACAAGGTACACCTGGACAACAAGCTGAAGTACCAGAAGCACAAGTATACTCACTCATGAAACCTGTAGTTTGATTTAATAAGTTTGGGTTAAAAGTTAATGCTACAGGTGCTCTTAATCCATTACATGCAATTGCAGTAGCATTAAATGATCCTTCATCATATGCTCTAGTTCCCCAAGCCATAATACCTATTTGTGTATCACCTAATGACATAGCATTATCAAACACATCTAAAATACCTTGAACAATTAACCTCATGCTATTAACATTAGATTGTAAAGGTACTGAGTATGAAGCATCAATAGAAAGAACAATATCTAATTTACATGCAGGTGCTGGTGGTCCAAAAGGTAAATCATAAGTAATCAACTCGCACATTTCTGAAACAGAATTATAAGTATATCCATCTGGACATGTTACTATTTGTGATGCACCGTTACATATTGTTTCATTTAGATAAAACCCTTCACATGGAACATACTCTATACAGTTGTTTGACTGATTTGCAAATGCATTAGTTACTGCAAAATCTCTTTTTGAAAAATAAACAATATCATTGTTTGTATCATATACAGTTTGACAACCAGCAGATACTACTGGATTATCAATCATCTGTGGACATGCTTCAGCATCAGGGAACGTTGCTAATAGTTGTGATGGTAAGTATTTATTAAACCACCACTTCATTCCTGTATTAGTAATATTGATTAGTGAATTACCTTCTGTTTGAAATATCTTTCCTTGTTCTTGAGATATGAAAAATAATCCCATTGGTGTATTTAACACTGCTCTTGAACTTTCAGATGATCCATATTCATGAGATATATCTGAGTTTACTATATCCCTCCAGTTTCTTTCAGCAAATAATCCTCCATCACCAAGAACAACTTTAGTTCCAGCATCTGTAGTTAGTTCATCATTACCTGTAAATATTTGTGGAGAAAGTTTTGGAAATAATACAATGGCACCAGTCTTGCTAATTGGTTTAATAGTATTAACTGAGTCCTTAAATTCTTTATAATTTAATGGAAGGAAGACTCTCCAGAAATCCTTCTTAGCCTCTTTCTTAGCTTGTAATGAATACACAAGTCTTTTATTCCATGTTATATAACATTTTTCAGCTACTGTAGGATCATATGATCTAGGCTGGATGAACCCCCATGATAATGTCCTACTATAGTTTTGTTCAATACTTAATGACTTATCATACTTATAATAATTACCCTTCTTTATTCCATCTACATGAAATAGATCTGTCAATGCAGAAAAGGTTAAACTATCATAATGTCTTTTTTCAATATCTTCCCCCCAATCTCTTTGAGCTAAATTTAATTCTGACTCAACAAAGAAATCATTAATTCCATTACAGTGAAGATACATGTATGCATCATGTATAGTAAATAATGAACCTGGATTACTATTTGTTGCATCATTAAAGCTACTAAATAAACCACCTCCACTACATGATGCTGGATCTCTATCCATGTAATAATAATCATTAGGGAAGGCACCATTAAAACCTGAAGCTATTGCAAAAGCGAAATTAACACCACCTAACTGTTTTGTTAATTCATCAAGTCTATACTTTTCAGTATTCATCCAATATGTTGGAAACGGTACATTAGGATATAATCTATAATCCCATACAAATCCATCTTTTTCATTTTCAGCTAAATAGTCCCAGAAGAATGGCATAATAGCTTTCTCTGTATATCTATTTACATAGCAGTCACCACCAAATAATGGTTTAGAATTAAATCTTATTAAGTTATTTATAATTGGGTTACCACTTGCATCTAGTAATATTTGGTCTTCAAAAAATTCAACGCATCCTCTAATAGGTATTTGTTTTATATCTTCTAGTTGACCATATTGATTATCTATATTATACTTCATTGCACAATAATGAGCTGCAATCCCTGAGCTAGTTGCCCCTCCTGGGTTAGTCCAATCACATTGTCCTGGTGCAGTACCTATAGTATATTTAGAATTATCTCCCGTAGGTAAAGGTAAACTAGAAGTGGGTAGTCCATTTACATCTACATTACCATTAGTTTCAAGTTCAACTGCTACAGTTAAAGGTCTATTTAAATTATTAATTCTAATGCTTGGGGTGAGTTGAGAAATAGCACCATTTAAATACCTTGATTTATTTACGGAGTGTCTAAATATTGATCCATTTGGATTTGCTGACATGTTTCTGTACCAACCATGACTATTATATTTATAAACATATTGTTTGAAGCTTGTTAAATTATAAATTAAATCAATAATTTCTTGACCACCAGTTGATACAAAATTCATAAATTCTTGTGCACCACTGATTAAACCCATCCAAAAAGGTTTATTACTAAACTTTGTACCTTTTTGAACTATCTCTTGACCAGGTCCTATTGATCCAGCTTGACCTTGCCAGTTAGTAGCTTGTGCAGCTTGCCATGTTACAGCACCTGCTTTATTTGATGCAGCTCCACCAGTAATTCCTCCTAAACCAAGAAACAAACCATTGGCTGCAGTATCATAAGTACCTGTACCAGGTGAATTTGCTCTATTTGCTGCAGATATTTGATTAGCACTAGTCCATTGCCACCTATCATTATTAGGTGCTGATGCATTAAATGTACCTTTACCACCACCTGCTCCAGTCCAAGTTCCTGTATTATAAGATGAACCAGCCAAATTTGTCCAAGCACCACCTCCACTAAAAGTACCATTATTTCCACTACGTTTTGTAATTTCTCCTTCTTCTCTATAACCCATATCCAGAACACGTCCTGTAGTCATCTTTTGGTCTGTAGAACCTCTCATGGCATATATAGCATATCCTACACCTATGAAGGCTGCAAGTACAGCTGTTGAGTTTCTTAATAGTTTTTCTCCTGGATGTTTTTCTGAAGGTTTAAATCTTCCTGTTTGAGTTCCTGATATAACACCATATGACTTTAATTCATATGCATTTAAGAAAGGTCTATTAAACATTAAATCTGGAGAATGAAATGTAAATACACTATTTGAATATCTATTATAGGGACCTGTTGGATTATCACATCCTTGAAGCCAATCTTCATAACCAAGTCCTGACCAACTATCATAACCTACACTACCTCCACCACCAGGACCTTTTATATATGGATCAGATGTTAAATCATTATATGGATAATTAGGTATAAAGAAAGATGTAGATCCGTCACTTGCTGATGGATCAGAAGGTATATATTGTTCCATGTTTTTAAGAATACCTTTTCCTAAAATAGACTTATGTCCTTCTCTTGATCCTACTAAAAATTCATAACCAACAATGTTAGGTATTAGATTACCTGCATTATCTCTTGGCCATGGTATACCTGTAAATTCTACAGCAATATTATATATACCAGTTCCACCTGGAGTTGCTCTGTCAGTTGTACCATTATTAGCTGTGTTTTCATCAGGCATCTTATGGTGTCTAATTGGCATACCACACAGATCCCCCCACCTAACTGCATCTTGCGGATATAATTCTGTTGATTCCCAATAGCCCATTTCACCTCTAGTCCTGAGAATTCCACCATCAGGTTGTACTGTATTTACATTTAATTGTGAAACAAATGCTGTATTATGCACCTTAAATATTTGATCAGTAGGATCTAATGCATTAGGATCTCCAGGTATAACATCAGTTTCTAACATAGACACACCACTTCCACTATAGTATGTAGCAGCTCTTCCTGGTATGTGGTATGATGATGAGCGTTCACCCGTATTGTATATGAATCTTATAAAGAATGCATATCTTTCGTCTCTTAGGAATGTTGGTTTATTACCTCCATTATAATAATAATCTGCTGGATATTCTACAGATGTCCAGTTACAAGCTATTCTATTTGCAAGAGGTTGATAATTAAAATCAAATTGATTTGTAGGTTGTGTTCTAACTAAATAGTCATTGACAACAAACATACCTTTTGACTTTTCTAATGCAGGTGTTAATTTATTCATATACTCAGTAGGAACAGACTTTAATTTTTGATCAAGATAATCTAGTTTAATAGTTGTTTGTTCTGTACTATACTCACCAACTTCAGAAAATTTAAATTCTTCTTGATTATTACCTAAAATTACAAGTTTATAATTATCAAAGTTTTTATCTAGGTGTGATAAAGTTAGTATTAAAGAGCCTGCACTATCATCATGTTCAAATAAAGACTGTTGATTTGAAATACCAATAAAGTCTCCATATACTTGTTCATTAATAGTATAAGCAATAAAAGCTTGATACATACCATTTCTTAATGAACCACCTTCTGGAGCTTTTTGAAGATCTAAACATGGTGTATCAATTAAAGGGGCTAGTCTTATTCTTTCACAATCTAGTGTAAGTGGTTGTATGTTTTCATATATAGAACAAGGAGCACCATTTAAACTTGGTCCAGATACTTCAATTCTTAAATATGGAGGATCTTCTAGTGTTAAAGTTCTAGATGGATTTACTGAATCATCCCAATATATTTGATACTTGCATTCAAAGTTTTCTTTAGCAGCTCCTATTATTAAATGTTCCCTGTTGAAGTTTAAACATTGATCATTTATTAATCTTGTATATTCACATTTACTATCATCAAATGTACCTATCTCAGAGGAAAAGTCATCTGTAGAAAAAATAGCCCAATGATCACCATAAATATGTATTGACCCTATTATAGTATATGGAATTTCTGCACATTCAAAATTTGCTGGTTCATTTCCTATAACTCCAGTGTCACCATCAATTGAATTATTAATAACATTTATAGCATGTTCCCATACTTCTTTTCCAGATATAGAAGGGAAGGTGTCCTTTATCATTCCTTTCATAAACAGATTAGATTCTGTTGATGAAGTCTGTTGTGGTAATGATGGGTTTGGAGTTTGTTTTTTAGCCATTTTTCAATTAGTTATGATCTAGGGTTTGGGGCATCACTTCTAAACATATCATAATAGTTGTGCATTTGTGCTCTTCTATTTACAGTCCATAGTTTTCTCATTTCTTCAAAGTCTGGTGTGTTAACAAAACTCAATGCGTTATTCCTTGATGCTTTTAATTTACCCTGAATCAATCCTAATTGCTGTGCAACATTCTCTCCAGCAAATAACATATTTTCTAATATTCTCTCTTTAAGGGCATATTCATAATACTCATTACAATAAGGATGATCAAGAACTAATAAGTCACCATCATTATTTTCTAGTGATCCTTGATAACTTATATATATTTTACCTGTTGTAAATGTAGTTAATAAATATCCATCTTGTATTTCAGCTACATTAGGAGATTGTGTATTTAAATTGGGACACTCACAACTTACATTACTTGTATTTGTAATACGTAATGGAAAGAAGGATGAAAACTCTCTATATGTTTCAGGATTTAATCTCTGCAATACAACATATCCACCACCATATGTAGTACTTCCTCTACCATCATCTTTAGGACATGTTTTAATTACACATACACCTTTACAATCTGCTGGATTTTCACATTGGTTTGGTTGTCCAGGATCTGGAACCCATTTTGGTTGTGTAGTATCAGTGTGTGTACCTGATGGTTGAGAGTTTACAACTCTATAATCACTACAAACAAATGCATAGTTAAGTGTAGTAAAATCAGAAGGAAGTTGTGCTTTATTATGTTCAGCATCAATTATAGTTTCTCTACTTTGATGTATCTTTAAACCTAGATCATAGTTAACACGTTGTGCAACTTTAATTAATTGTTGAGGTTCTATCATTCCTTCTAATGCATATGTAGAAAAGTCTACTGATACATCTTCAAGAAGTTGATCAAATGTTCTATATTTATGTGATAAACTCATTATCTATGGGGGTTTTTCTTGTTATCTGAATCGTCAGCTGGAATATTTATTCTTTGTAACATAACTGTAAGAACTTGTTGTTCAATTTCTGCATAAAGAAATTCAGGAATATTAATTTGCTGTTTATATCTTGGTAAACAATCATCACTAGTATCACATGTAAAACTAGATATATCTTTTTCAAAAACTCCTTCAAGTTTTATTGCATCCCAATACACATTAGGTAAGTATAGATAATCATTCAAGAACCAGAAATATTTTCTTTTGTTATACTTAAAGGAAGTAGTTTTACTCATAGATGTAAAAGTACCAGGTTGTGTTGGTTGACATTCAATAGAGCCATCAATAGATGATACGGTCCTAATGAGTGGTCCCCAATATCCCTCAAAGAATGTAGGTAGTTTTTCTTTTGTTCTTTTGATTGTAATTCCACTCTGAATACCACTACACTCTGCCTCAACCTTATCAACATCTATAAGTTCAAGAAAAGGTAGAGTTTGCCAAACACTATTAAATTTCATTAGTTTATTAGCATGGTCTTGTCTTCTCATTAGAAGTTGAGCATATTTAATAACCATACTGTATATAAATCTATCAGTCATAAAAGCATCTTGAACTTCACCTTTAATCTGATTCCTAACTCTTGATACAATATCTCCTATAGTTGTCATTGCTTTTTATTTCTTTTTATATATATCTGCTACTCTTTTTTTATTACCCATCACAATGTAATTTTTCCATTGTTTAGGGTATATTTTTGCAACAGCCCTTTTAAATTGTCTTATAGCTGTAAACTGCCAAAGCTCTCTGTTTCTGAAACGGTATCTTGTAGAATAGTTTGTGTAGAATATCTTTGCAATGTTCCCACTGGTTTCCCAGTTTTTGTTTTGAATTACTTTACCATACTTATTAGAAACTGAATAATCAGTATTGACACTCTTTGGAGATGGACAAGTTCCTATGAACAAGTATCCTAAACTATCTGGTAATTCTACACCATTTCTATTATCTATTACATTCTCCCATATTTTTCCATTGAAACATTTAATTATCTTTTTAAGTTTATCATTATCTATGTCTGCATATATTGGATATTTCTCTTTAAAATCATTTAAAGTTTTAGAGTTTAATAGCCCATGTACTTTTTCTCTATACCTGGGTTTATTTAAATCAGGTTTTTTAAAATTGTTTAACATACATATATAGTTATAATTTACAAAAAATAAGTCATTTATAAAAGTTTAATAGTAGATTATTCTGGAGAATAAGTTAATTCACATATTTCACCCTTAGTAGGACTATGTAAAGATAATACACCAGATCTCCTAGAACCTATAAATTTATTATGATAATGGTAATAATCTGTCTTTGAAAGACTTGGTAATATTTTAAGCATGAACCCTGTATTCTCATGTTCAGTTATATATTCTATTTTTTTCTTGTGATGATAATGTCCTGTATATAATGTTCTAAATAATGTCTTACCCCATTGTCTTGGATACTCCATAGAGTAAACTAGTAATGAGTTCTTAGTATTAACATCACCATGTTCAAATGCAAAGAAGTTATCTTCATAAACAAATACTTTTCTTTCTAGATAAACAGTATCCCATACTATTTCTGGATTATCAAAACACTTAGATAAAGCATGAGCTAAATGAAATGATGATAATCTATCATGATTACCTGGTATATATATAACTTGTAATTCATCACAAAATTGTTTAATGTAGTTAATACTCCACTGAAGGGCGTCAAAAGCTTGTACATATGCCTCTGTGGCTGTCATACAGTTGTCTAGAGGCGTTCCTGCAGTAGTAGAGCCATTCCATGTATCCATGTTGATTACATCACCTCCTATCACATAATACATTTTTTCTATATGGTGTGAGCTAGAAGCTCTTTCCATTAAATCTTTAATTGTTTTTTCAAAACATTCATCTATAGTATCATTCCCTTCTTTACCAAAATGTATGTCCTGTAATGATAAAACCCCAGCTGTTTTAATTTTACCTGGAGTTTTAATTCTTTTAACTTCTTTATATGTTTTAGGTTTAAACCCTTTTAATAATTCAGCAACATTATCTACATCATTATCTTTAAGTCTTGTAACCATTGCAGAAACTCTCCAGTGATCACCCATTTGTTTATTCCAATAACTTGATAACTTCCACTGAGTTATATCAATATTTAATATATCAATTATTTCTTCAGGAGATTTTGGTTCAGTAGAACTTACTGTCTCCATTTTTGCTTGACCTTTTTCTAAGTCATACTCATATGATGATGCACCATCATCTAGTAGTTCTTTAGATTTTACATATTCTTTTAATGTATCATAGTCATCTATTGTGATGCTTAACTTTTCTGCACAATACTCAGAGTTCTTCTTCCATTTAAGAGAAGATTTGATTTTTTCAAGGATAGAATCCATATATAAATTATTTTGATTAGTGCTACAAAGATATAAAAAAAAACATATAAAATAGAAAAGGCCCCATTTTCATAGGACCTTCTCAGCAAGCGTGCAATGAAACCAACAAAACACTACTCCTCTCGCTATGGGTTTGTTGTGCAATATGTCTCTACTGATCCGTGTAATGTACCACCTAAATTTGTATCAACTTGGAATTTATATACAGTATTAGCAGTTAAACCTGTTACAGTAAATGTTGCTAATGCTGTTGATATAGCTGTTCCACTTGGAGCAGCTGTATATGATCCTGCTGTTGATATTTTGAACTTCACGTTTAAAGAAGCTGATGAAGCGGGAACACCTGCCCATCCTAATGTAACTGTTGTAGAAGTCTTATTAACAATATACAAATATTGTATAGAACTAGTAGCAGTATTTGGGTTTTTTATAAAGAGAGCTACTCTTTGTAATATTGCAGAAAATCTTTCTCCTTTAGCAATAGTAAATATATTATTACTAGCATCTTTTACTTCAATAGTATTTTGACACCATGTTATACATTCTGCACATAAACATTCTGCACACATTTCTACATTAACCCCAGTACATTGTGAATATGCACATGGTGTTGTTAAACCTGTATCTTTACACGCACAAGGTGTTGACTTACAGTTACTAGAATTACAATTACATCCCATTTTATTTATTTTTATTTATTAAGCACATGTTGTAGGGTTTTTCCAATGTGGATATATTCTTGAATACTGAGCTACTGGTAAACCTGTACCTCCAGCTGCTCTAGCATACCATCTATCATGAATTAATTCTAATTTATAATCCTTATCTAATGCACCTTGTGATGTACTATATGCTCTAGAAGTAATATCAAATTCAATACCAGTAGTATTATATATTGATGCACCTGATCCTCTTGTACATGCTCCTGCAGAAGTATTTGTTGCTATAGTTGCTTCTTGATAAGTGTTTGATCCTCCCATTGTTACTGAAACTCCAGCAATAGGACAAGCATTTGCTGCAGTTACTGAGCTCATACAAGTTAACTTATTTAATTCATTTGTGAAAGAATCATTTAGATTTCCTGTAATTGCAAAGTAACCATCCATGTAAGGAACAACAGTTATATTAAGATCTGTTAATGGAGCTAATGAGTTTGCATTTGTTGTAGTAACAGTTGAATTATAAGGATTAGCTGTTACAATTAAGTTATTTTTCCAGTTTGTAATACCTTCTACATTTAAATATACAGACTCAAATCTATATGCTGCATATTCTATTGATGTAAGAGCAGGTATTGCTGAACCTGATGTAGCATTACAAGCTAAAATTGTTTGTCTTATTAAAGCTTTATCTTGTCCATCAACACCAGCATGTAATCCAGTTTGTTTTGGTATTACATAATGTCCATCACATCTATATAGTGCATTATGTAAAAGTGGAAAGTCAGTATTAATAGCTGCAGCAGTTGCCCATGTACTTGGTCCTTTAAATGTTCCTGCATCACCTGTTGTGTTTCTGTTGTTATCTACAAGAATATTCATTACATCATCATAATCATCTTTATATCTAGTAGTAGGAGCTTGCATTGCTGCTCCTGCTGTTGCTGTTGAATATAATGGATAAGTAGTACCTTCACATGTAACTGTATCTGCTTGATCAATAAATGAGAATAACATACAATGTTCAGATAGAGTTGTTGTATCAGCTTTATTAAGCCACCATCCAACTGGTGTTGTTGCTGCTGAGTATGTTTGAGTTATAGTAGACCAAGCACCAGATGTTGTTAATGTAACACCAACTCCAAATGAAGCAATTATTTTATGATGAGATAAATATGTACTAGCACTTCCACGAGTCAAATTAGAAGCAAAACCACAATTACTTATAGGAAGGACATATAACTTACCAGTATAACCACTGCATGAAGATCCAATATTTTGGTGTACATTTATCATTGAAGCTTTTATTGCTGCTCCTTCTGTTTCTGTATATGCACCCGTATCAATAAATACTATAAGATCAGTATCTAAATGTTCAGGTCTAAATCCTCTAGATATAGAAGTCACGTAGTCACCACTATTTTTAGAACCAATAGTTAATTTTGTTGTATTTGAATCTGTATTTTTAAGCTGACCTCCTTGTAAAGGTAGATAAGTAAATTGTTGTGTTTGTGCAGGAATTACATTTGGTGTAAACGTTGTTGTACCAAATCTTCCAGGGCCCACATTATATGTTAATGAACTAGATCCAACTGTATTTCCATGTGCAATTTGGTAATTATAATTAGCTCTAAATCCATATTGTACTGTTGATTGTGGTACCCAAGTAGTCCATTCTGCTTGACTTATATTAACCTCATCACCTACACATGAGAAATATACTTGAGGTACAATTGTTGCTGCTGCATTTGTATTTGTTTCTGCATAAACATATTTAGCTACACCAGAACTAGATGTAATAGCATCAGTATATCTCCATCCATCCCCTAAGGTATTTGTAGTTGTATCTACTCTTGCTTTAGTAACAGAATTTGTTATTAGAGATTTAGTAGGATTATTAAAATCAATTGAAACTCCATTTGCACTTATTTTTCCTGATCTACATGGTGTTAAATTTTCTGACCATATAGTATTATTTTTTAATACACCAGGTACACTTCCATCTGCACTTGTAAATCCTGCAAGTATAATATCCCCCATATTTACTCCTGGGTTTCTTAAATCATCACAAGCAATTGGTGTAAATGATCCAGCTACATTGTAGTTTAAATCAGTAATAACAGATTTATATGATGCTGCTAATACTGAAAGATCTGTACATGTTGTTCCTGTTGTGTTGAATGATTGTTGTGGGCAGACATGCTCAAAAGAACCCCCTTGAGTTAAACCATAAGATATTTGAAGTATATATGCTGCACCTTCATTTAAACCTGTAAAACTTCCTGTCCAACCAGCTCCAGGAGAATTATTAACCTGACTAGCAATTACTGAACCTTTACTATTTAATAATTGTATTTGAGCTGAATAAGTTGCAGGTAAGTATTGTGCATTAACTGTCCATGATACAGAAGTTAATCCAGGAGTTCCTAATGTCAAAATTGGGCATATATCTATTGAAGTTAATAATTTTGTTATTGTATTAGCACATTCAGAACCTTGCCCATTCGTAAAGCAGAACTGAGTTTCTACTGAAAATGTAGGACTTGCTGCATCTAATGAAGTTGTATGAAGCGTAACTCCAGCTTGTGTATTTTGTAGTTGGTGTATTTGTTTATGAAATGTTTGTGAGCTTCCACTAGAATCTGTTATTGTAATCTTAGATCCTTGTGATCTATCACAGTCATAAAAACTTTTTGGAATAGATGACTGTGTGAAATTCATATTTATACCAGTTGAAGCACCTGCTGTACCCAATACATTACCAAAGAAATTATATGTAATGTCTTTACACGCAGTTGGTATAACATCATCAATTAAACTTACAACTGCATTCCTCATATCATTAATAGTCAACCAAGCATTTGAAAATGATTGAGCTAAGTTTTGTGGACTATTAACCCATCCTGTAATAGCTGACATAGTCCCTGATCCATTTAGTCTTGTTTGACTATTTAATGAAGCATCTTGATAACCAATTGATGCAGCTAAATCTGATTTAGGACCAGTCCCTTGTTGTAATCCACAGAATGCTTGTTCTAAACTAGTTAAAGCTGTACTAACATTTGTTAGTCTTCCTGGTGTCCCAACACATACTGGAACTATTTGTTTTTCTGTAGGATTTTGTTTATTTCTTTTTTCAGTAGATTCTAATGAAACAATCCTCCCTTCATGATTTGCTACTTGACCTTGTAAGGTTAGTATCTCTGAGGTTGTTTGACTAATTCTTGTTCCTAATAGTATAGCATATTGTTGTAAAGGTAATGCTCTAACTATAGTTGATGTATTAGGATCTTGATACTGTAATACTTCTGGTAATGAGATTGGTGTATTTCTTACATCTTCCTGATCAAAATCAGATTGATTTGCAAGACGTGCTTGAACAACATTCTCTATTATAAGATTCTGTAGTTCTGTTTCACTGTTTGCAATACTTGCTTGTTGACCTTCTTTATTTTGAAGACCAGCTTGATTTACTCTTGCTAATTGTAATGTTGCACCACCTCCTCCTGAACTTCTGCTTAATGATAATAGTTCTTCACATAGTTTTGCAATTACATTACTTATTGAATCACCTTGACATAAGTCAATACACGGAAGGTTAGGCCCTTGCCAAATTACACAATCTGATGATGTATTGACACATCCACCAGTTTTATTAGAGTTAAAAGGAATCATAGTTTATATTTGTTATTACCACTATACATTATAATATACAGATTTTTAATGATACAGCCAAGTTATTTATTTCGTTTATTTTTTTATTCATGTTATATAAATGTTACACCTGCGTCAATACATCCTGCTGCAACTGTAAATGTAGTAGTTGCAGTTCCTGGATTATCACAAAGAATAGTAGTTAGTAAATTACTAGTTGCTAAAAAACTATTAACCAACATATTTGCATTATTAGTATTTTTTATATTAAGTGATGTAAGTTGATTATTCAAACAATCTAAATAAATTAAAGCAGTATTAGTACTTACATCAAGTGTTGTGATTGAATTATTACGACACCTCAAAAATTGTAAAGCAGTATTAGAACTTACATTAAGACTTATGAGTTGATTGTCATAACAATACAAATGTGTTAAAGCAGTATTATTACTTACATCAAGAGAAGTGATTTGATTATCATAACAGAATAAAGTTAATAAATTAGTATTTTGACTTACATCAAGGCTTGTGAGTTGATTATCATAACAACCCAAATTAGTTAAAGCAGTAAAATCTGCTATTCCTGTTAAATCAGCTATCAACATATTTGACACATCTAAAGCAGTCATACTACTAATATCACTTTTTAAACAATGGTCCGCTATAGGGAATGCAATTCCATATAATGCTGTTAATCCTGCTTGGAAATTACTATCAGGGATATATGTCATTAATGATATACAACTTAAACTAAATGAACTAGTGGCATCAATGTTTGTCCAATTAGTTGTTGAGTAAGATACATTATCTACATCTATGCAAATTAGGTTAGGATTATTTGTTGTAATAAAATTAGAAGTACTCATATTACTATTATTTCCATTTTTTACATTAAGGGTTGTGAGTTGATTATTCTCACACTGCAACCAAGTTAAAGTAGTACTATTACTTGCATCAAGACTGGTGAGGCTATTATTTTGACATTTAATTACATATAAAGTGGTATTATTACTAACATCAAGGCTTGTGAGTTGATTAAAAGAACAAGTCAAATATTGTAAAAGAGTATTAGTACTTACATCAATACTTGTTAGTAGATTATTACTAACATTTATAGATGTTAGAGCAGTATTAACACTTACATCAAGTGTTGTAAACTGATTATTAATAAAGTTTAAACCTGTTAAAGCAAGATTGTTAGTTAGATCAATAGTTGTAATTTGATTCCCACCAAGCCCTAAGTATAACAAAGCAGAACATTGAGTTACGTTAATACTTACTATATTAGCGTTATCACAATACAGATGAGTTAAAGCAATATTTCCAGTTAAATTAAGAAATGTATTTGTAAGTGTATTATCATTAATTGCTATTGATGTTACGGCAGTAAAATCTTGCAATCCTGTTAAGTCAGTTATACCTAAATTATTCATACTTAAAGCAGTTATACCACTAATATCACTTGTTAAACAATGGTCCGCTATAGGGAATGCTATAGAATAAGTAGCAGTTAAATAACTTTCAAATGCATTATCAGGTATATATGTCATGGGTGCAGAAGTACCACAATCTAAAGGTGCACATCCAAGATTGAATATTTGTCCAAAATCAACCCATGTTGTCCAGTTAGTTGTTGCGTAAGCTACAGCATCTACAGTAACACAACCATTAATATTAGGGTTACTTGATCCAAATCCTCCAATTCTAACATTGGCATCAGTCATGTTTGTGTTATTACCATTAGCTAAGTTAAGAATATCAAGAGTTGGTGTCATACCTAGACGTTGGAACTGACAGTAAATTTGAGTTAACACAACATTACTGCTTACATCTAAACATTCTAATTGATTACCCGTAAGTTTTAAGGTTTCTAATCCAGCATTATTACTTGTATCAATTTGAGAAATATCATTGTTTTCTAAATCTACCAGAATTAAAGTAGCAGTAGAAGGTAAGGTAACACTAGTAAGATTATTGTGAGCAGCTATAAGCCATTCTAAAAGAACATTATTAGATAGATCTAATGATCCTGCAATATTATTATAACTAATAGATGCATCTTCTAGAATAGTATTAGTGGTTAAATCTAAAGTTGTTAAATTGTTATAAAAAGCTTTAAGTGTAGTTAGAAGAACATTATTAGTCAGAGATAAAGTCGTTAGGTTATTACTTTGAACATTTAATTCATCTAGAACAACATTAAATCCTAAGTTGATACTTGTAAGTTGATTATACCAAACTTTAAGTCTAGTTAATGAAACACAAGTTGTTACATCTAAAGAAGTAAGATTATTTTGACCAACACTTATGTCTTCTAAAGCAGTATTAGCAGTTAGATTTATTGTTGCTAGTTGATTATTTTCACATTCTAAAAATGTTAAAAGAACATTATTGCTTAAATCAATTGTATTACCTGTTAAACTATTTGTCTGATTTAGTGAAGACATTCGTAGAGACTTTAACAATACTAAAGATGTTAGGTTAATAGTTGGAGCACTGTTGGCTGCAACATTTAAACTTGTACAGCCTGTGAAACATTCTATACCAGTGAAGTCATTAATACCTGATGAAAGAACACTTATAACTGTAATAGGTGTTAAAAGAGCTTGATCAATTTGATTAGTATTTACCCATTGTCCAGCAAGTTGAGGCTGATTTATATCTAGTGCATTTCTAAAATTAGAATCAGGGATTGTACAAAGAGATACTACAACACAAGGGTTGTTATATGTATCTCCAACATCAGTATAAAGTGGTGCTGGCCAGTTAGTATTAGAATAAGCAACATTGTCAACGCTAATACACATAAGACTTGGTGTATTATTAGCAATGAAATCACCCATTGGCATATTAGAATTATTACCATTAGTTACATCAAGGAAATTCATTGGTGGATTATTTTCACACGCTAGTTCTACTAAATTAACAAGTGTAGTACAATCAAGCGATACTATTTGATTACTACCACAAGATAAAATAGTTAAAGCTGTGTTTGCACTAACATCAAGTGCCGTAAGTTGATTAGCATGAATACTTAAGGAAATCAAAGCAGTATTATTACTTACGTCAATACTTGTGAGTAGATTATTAGCTCCATACAAAGTAGTTAAAGCAGTATTATTAGTTATATCTAAAGACGGTAATGAATTAGCATATATACGTAAATCAAGTAATGCTGTATTAGCAGTAACATTTAATGATGTAAGTTGATTAGCACCACAATTTACAAATGTTAGAGCTGTATTAGCAACTAAGTTTAAACTTGTAAGTGAGTTTACACTACAGTCTAAACTTTGCAAAGCAGTAAAGCATTCTATACCTGTAAGGTCTGTAATACCTTTAATAGAAACATTTAAAGTTGTTACTGTATTAACTGCTGAGAAATCTATACTACCAGTATATGCACCTTGTGACTTAAGACCTATATCCATCAAAGCTTGTTCAAAATTATTATCAGGTATTAAACATTGACTAGGTGGGTTTGTGATGGAACTGGGTGTTACATATGTACAAACATCTGAATACTGACTTTCTAAACAATTTGGCATATTAGTTATAGTTATATATGCTCTCCAGTAGTATGTGTTTGGTGTAAGTCCTGTTGCTGTTTCTGTTATTAATGTATTAACTATTCCATCTCCTGGATATGTACTAGCAGTTCCTGGCACCATTGTAGTTGATGTACTTCCTCCATTTACAATATTACCAATTTCTAAATCTGCATTAGTACCCCATATGACACCCCATACACCATTTGTTCCAGTTGCTCCAGTTATATCTAATTCACCTATTGAAGTATAGTTATAACCTAAAGTATATGAAGTTGCAGTAGCACATGAAGATAATAAACAATCTATTATAGGACATGCAGTAATTGTAGTAAATGTTTGTGTTGCATTCCAGTCTGAAATTATTGTACCACATTTACTTCTTACTTGAAATTCATATTCAGTAAAGGTTAAAAGTCCAGTTATAGTATATGATGTACTTGCTACACTTGTAATTTCTATCCATGTATTTGGTGTTGTAACATTAACAGCTCTATATCTTATATCATAAGTTATTGTGGTTTCTGTTGAAATTGATGGAGACCAATTTAACAGTGTAGAATTATAACTAGTAACTACTTGTAAGTTGCCTGGTGCATTACATGTACATTGTTTAGAAGGTACAGTACACGCTGCAGTTGGGCATTTTTCTGATGCTGTTATTAAAAGTCTTTGTTGTGCACAGCTACCTGATGTAGTAAAACATTCACATAATTGTGCAGTATGCTCTGTGTTAATTGATGCTTTAGTTATAATATGAGTATATCTTCCAAATGAATTTGTCTTACCAACATCTTTACCATCTAGTATTATTTCATAATCTTCTATAAGGACCCCATTCTGATTAACCACATCAAATATCAAGCATTCATTATCATTACATTCATATAATGATAATGTAAAGAAGTTATTTAAATCAGATGTAAACCCTTCTTGTGTAAATGCTGCAGATGTAAACGTACCACCCCATCCATAATTATCTAAACCTCCATATCCAAATGAATGAACTGTAACAGTATTAGGTTCGTTCCAATATAAATTTGAACCAGGTAATTCAATTGCAGCAATTGATGTATTTGACATTGTATTTACGGGAGCTGTATTTGTAAGATATGTACCATCTTGTACTGGTCTATTACCACTTGTTACAGCACCAATAGCATGTAGTGGAAAAGGTCTATGTGGTGCACTAACATTAACTGGTAAACTTGGATATATATAACAATTTAATGAATGATTACAAGATCTTCCTTCAAATTCATTATATATCTCAATGTATTTATTATAATCAGCTTTCCATGCTGGACTAATAACACCACTTATAGTTGCAAGATTCCAGTCAGATGCAACTCCAGTAGTAGATCCTCTACCATGATAACATGCAAAATTAACATCATTATTAATTTTATCACCTGGTATTTCAGTTTCATCAGCAAAACATACTACTAATACTTGTTCAGTTGCTGCAGGAGGTGCCATTCCTTGCCATGTAACTATAGGACCTTTTGGTGCCCAACCATCTGTCCCCACCCACGTATTACATACTGAATTTTTAGTATAAGCATCATAGAAGTGTGTTGGACAATCACCATTTTGGAAATTATCTTGCACCTTAAGAGTTCTAGACATTTTTCCTCCAGCCCATCCAGAACATTGACATGCACCAGTTATACCATCATTAGGGTCTGCAGATACACCACAACCACCACAAGGTCTTCCTGGACCACATGATGGATCATTAGGATTAGAGCAAGGAAGTGTAGTACTAGTATTAGTTCCTGCATTATTAAATATACCAGTTATAGCTGATGTACCCCAATCTAACCATCTCTCTCCATTAACAATTGTATGATAGTGAGAACCTGTAAAACCTAAACCAATAAGACTTTGCATCCATAGTTCTGTTGTAGCATGAGCATCTTTAACTGCTTGTACACCCATAGATGTACCATCATAATAAAAGTAAACAGTAAGTTGACCTTTTGATATTAATCCACATAATGGATCAACCCAAGCAGGGTATGTTCCTGCAGCTGGAGGTGTCCCAGGTATAAGAGGTTTAAATACTTCTCTTGTAATGTTGAAACCTGTATATTCTTTTTCTTTTTTATCTTCCCAAAAACATAAATATTTTTCAGATGCTATACCATCTAGACTAGTTTCACATGGACTAGTCATACCATATCTTCTAGCTTGGAAATGTTTATAAACATTATCAGCAAATCTTGCTTCTGTTTCTATTCTTTTAACGTCAACATCTGTTAGGTTATCAGTTGGATTATTTTCTCCATATGCTGTATCACATGATGGTTGTGATACACATGAACCATCATCACAACCTGCTGATGAATCATAATTTAATGCATCTGGGTCAGTACAACCTGGATAAACACAACTATTATCATCTGATGTAGCTGAAGCATCATAGTTGCAAGCTGCAGTATCCATACATCCTAGCGTAGGATATGTACAAGGACAATCTTCAAAATTATAATAATTAGCAGTAGCATCATAGTTATCTGCAGCAGGATCATCACAACCACATATACAATTAATAGTTGGTGTAAATTCACAAATACCTACAAGTTGTGTTACAAGATATTCTATACATGTTCCAGGAAATGAAATCGTATCACCAAATATATCATATGGTGTTACACTTTGAACACCAGTAAAATAGGCATATCCTTGCATGTCAGTAACAGTTGCCCCAACAGCTAAATCTGTTTCAATTGGAAAACCTGATACAGGATTTCCATCAAAATCTATTGTTTGAATAGTAACACAATTTGCTGCAAGTGAACAAGGTCCTGAAAAACATCCTTGAGCCCAATCTGGTTGATCTGCACCAGATGTAAAATCATATATAGCAGGTGTTTGAAAACCACCACAAACATATATATATTCTTGTGTTTGCCATGTTGATGGATTCACACCTGTTTGAATCATATCATAAGAATAAGTTAAAGAAGCAGGCATTGAAACTGTAGGTACATATAGAGTAGTATCAGTTACTGTACTATTCTGAGATATGTATACATGGTGAATCTTATTTCCAAAGTATAAGTTAACCTCTCCACCCTGTGAATTACATCTTTCATCAAATGCAATCATGCATGTAGATCCTGCTCCATTATTTGCGTTACAATATGTTAAAGCCATTTTTTTATCTTGCTGTAGTTGGTGGGATAACTATTTGTCCTAAATTAACTGCTGTATTTTGTACAGTTATAGAAACATTTTGCGTTAAACCTTTATTATATATACTTAAACATCCTTTATGTACAGCAGCACCATCTCCTGCTGAAACTTTGTTACAACCACATCCTATTGCTTGATTACAGTGTGAACAATTCATACTATTTAGTTTTTATATTAACAACACTCACTTGAACAAGTGATCTTTAATAATTTCTTTTTTGCAAAATCATATAAAGCCATTCCCTCATTAGGACTTTGACAGTATTCAACTTTTGCTTTTGCAGCATCTATCATGAGTTTAATAAGATTCATCTCTCTATATCTGTTCTGCTGTTTTGTGCTAGGTTCACATGGAGTAACATCTATCTCACATAACTTCTTATAGTAAGTACTCATTATACCTGTTATTCTTAAATGATTATATTCTACATATGCTCTATCTGTAGGTGCAACAGCATATCTTATAATATATATTCCATCTGATATTGATGCTCTTGAGCTAGATCCTGATAATGCATTTGCTGCTGTAGTACTTATAGTATTACCACATGCATCAGTACTTGTTGTAAGTAGACCTGATTGTGAGGTACCTGAACATCCAGAAGTTTGAACTCCTAGTGAACATGAGTTTATAGATAAACTAAAACCTGGTTGTACTTTTATTATTTTACCTTGATTAAAACCAGGAGGTGTTATAAGTAATTCACCACAATCTACATACAAACTATCTGTATATTGACTGGTGTCAATTACCCTAAAAATTTCACAATTTGCTACTGTAGGTACTTCAAGACTAAGTATATGTTTGTTTGCCATTCTATTTTTGTTTAATATAGTACTGCTCTTCACTAATAATATACAAAAAAAAGTTTATATAAAAAAGAGTGAGACGTTTAAATCTCACTCTTCTTAAATATAATAGTATCTCTACTAAGTTACAAGATTTATACCCCTTGAGAATTTCCAACTGGAAAGCCTTCAGTAGGTAAAAAGTTTGCACTCATATCTGTCATAGTAGAACCAACTCCAAAGCAACCTACAGCCATTGCATTTAATGCAGTTTCTAAATTAGCAATTATTCCATTAGTAGCAAGTTTAACCATATATTGATCATTATCAAATGTACCAGATGGGTTGTTAAAACGAGGTACAGTATGTAATAAGTAGTATACAGTGTAATTTGCTGAACGAACAATACCTAATAAGTCATTAGCTGGACCAACTCTTTCAACTTCTCTCATTCTAGTTGAATCTAAGTTTCCTTGATTAGTAGGATGTTGCATGTATCTTTGGAACATCATTACATCTCTTTGAATTAATTCACCTTTAGTTTCAGATTCTTTACCTTTATTTCTTGAAATATCTATACAAGTAGCAGTACATGGATCTCCATCATTATCCAACTGAGATGCATATAATTGTAAAGGCTCTTCTTGATAGTAATCTCTAGTATCAAAAGAACAGTTACCAAATACAGTTTCAGAACTAGTATCAGTAATAGTAAATTTACCTAAGTGACCAGCAACAACCGCAGCTGCACCTGAATATGCTAAAAGTAATGCAATTGCAGCTTGTTGTTTTTCATATCTTGTGTTACCTGCTGCAGTTGCAGAATCAGTAATAGTTGTAAAAGAACCAGCATTATTATCATGTTCAACTTTAACATCTACTAATTGACTAAGAATAGGGTCTCTTAATAATTGTACAGCCATATCAGCAAATACTTTAGCAGGGTCTTTATAAGTTTGTCCAGCTGGGCAACAGTATCCGTCACCACCTAAGATCTTATATCCATTTCTATTTAATGCTCTAAGTACTGGAGCACCTTTTAAATCAATTCTAACTGATTGTTCACCAATACAGTCAAAGCATGTTCCTTTAGCATCTAATACAACACTTGATGTTGCAGCAGCTACTACTGGTTGTTTACCAATAAATCTTACATATCTTGGATTGATTACTTTTGATTTCCATGATTCTGCATATCCACCATGAAATCTATTTCCACCTAGGATATCATTTGCAGCACCAGCTACACCAGTTGGACTACCTAAAGGAGATCCCATACATAACATAACAGGTGTTTTACCTGCTGCTAATGTTGCTGTGCTTGCAGTATCATAAGATTGTGAACCAATAAACCCTGCCTCCATAGGAGTGTATACAGAGGAGTCTTCACCACCAGCTACCAAAAAGGAAGTTGGGACAAATGTTTGTTGAAAAGCGTTGTTAAAATAAGCCATTTTTTTAATGCCTGTTACCAGGTCTTTTTTTTGTTAATAAATAATGCCCTTATAATATATACTGTCAAGGACTTAGTTTGTTTAGACAGTACATGTATAATATACTAAATATATCTAGTATATTATAATTTTTAGTTGTTTCTTTCTGCAGCTTGCATTTCCCTACTATAGTTATTTGCATCTGCAATATCTCCAGCAATGATAGCTACAGCTTCATCAATAAATACTTCTACTAGATCATCTTTAAATTCACATTCAATATCTGCTGTTGAAGTATTTCCTGTATATGGATCAACACAGTCTACAATTTCTATTCTAACAGGTTGTCTATAATACATTAGGGATGGATTAACAATATTAAAATCATCCTTATATATTTTTAGAGTATTATTAGCCATAGTACATACAGTTTCACCCCATTCAAAATTAGGATTCTTTAAGGGGTCTCTCAATACAAGATCAATATTAGCCTCTTCTATCAGATAGCATGTCATAGATCTAGGATCAGTGCAGCATTCAGATGTAGCTTCAACACTAACTCTTTTATATTCAAGATAAGTTTCATTATCTGGAAAATTAGTAGACACTTCATGATTACCCATATCTGTAGTAGTAATTGGTAGTGTAGTTAAAAGAACTTGTAAGTCATCAATACGTCTTTTAGAATTTTCATCACCTTCTTTAAACATGTTGTTACCATGTAGATTTCTTCTACACCATTCAAGTTGTGCTTTATTAAAAGCCTCAACAACTTGCCAGCATTCTATATTATCATAGTCATCACTAGCAATCTTGTTAAGTCTTTGTCTAAATTTTATTTGAATAGTTTGATTTAACATAATTTATGAATTCCAGTATCTTTCAGTTTGTGAAAATAATCTATCTAAAACTTCTTCATTTAAAGGATTCTTAAAAAATTCTAAAACTTCTTCATTGGTTTTACCTAATTTAATTTTAGTTTCAGATTCTATAATGTATCCTGCACCATCATTTGTCATAAACTGGTAGTATGTTCCATCTTTTAACAATGTTCTTAGAGTTAGGTTTTCCATACTATCATTAGCAATAGCTGTAAATTCTAAAGCAGCTTTTGTCTTAGATGATTCTGCACCATCTCCATTTATATGTGCATCCATTGCTTCATATAAAATATCAACAGGAGTTGCTCTTGTATATTGTGCACTATTATAATCAATCATTTTTGCTACATAAAATAATTTCTCAGTATCCTCATCAAATAATCTTTGAAGAGTTGCTAATGCTTTATTTCTTATTTTAGAAGGTTTAGTCTTAGCTGTTGTAGTCTTCTTAACTTGATCTAAATAAAATCTACAATTTGGAATAGACTGAACTGTCTCATAGTCTTTAGCTACAATAGAAAATCCACCTGCTTTAATTGCATACATTTTTATAAGATCATATGGATCTTTCTTTGGGTCTAAAAAGTAAGGATCATTCCCTACCTTTAAGTGTATCTTACTCCAGAATATATGATTATCTGGTTTTAAGATTTGAACTTTGTTCCAAAATTCTGGATCATCTATTTCAATTACATTAGATGCTAGATCTTTTTCTAGTTGGATAACAACAGTTCTAATTTCTTTTATTTTTGCTTTTCTTTCAGCATCTGGTAACATTTTAACTGCAGGAGCAAATTCATTTAATCCTGTTACATACCTTTTGATACCATTTAATTCAAGACAAGCTAGATCTTCCATATGATATACACCATCATGTAGTGTCATTCCATATTTTTCAAGACCCATGTTTTCTTTACCATCATCAAAGTAAGGACGTATTGCAATCTTTTGCTCTTTACCTGTTTGGTATTTTTCACTAATTGTGAAATCTTTTGATATTGTACTCATAATTTTTGTTTGGTTTTATTAATATTGTTGGTTTTAAGAAAGAAATAGGGAGGAGCACAAGGCTCCTCCTTCATTCATATTGTTAATTAAGACTAGAATGATCCTCCTGTTACAGGATTCTTCATTACAATCTTAAGAACTTTAGTAGGGTCCTTAACCCAAATAGCTGGCATAGTCTGTGTCATCATTACACGGTATCCATTGAAGTTACCTGATGATGCAAATCCTTGACTACGTCCCATATAATCCATAGTACCATTTTGGTAGAACCATTTTAATTGGTTATCCCAAGATAATTTTAACAAGAAGATATTATCTTGAACATTATCAGTTACATCAAAGATGATGAAACTATAAGAAGATAAAGGTCTTCCATCAATTAATGGATTCTCAATGTCATTAGTATGTAAGTTGTCAAACGCTGGGTTTAAAACAAATTGTACATTAGCTAAGAAAGGAATAATGTAAGATGTAAATGCATACCCAAAACCTAAGTCCATTGCATCACCTTTAACAATTCCTAAATTGTCTGCATTAATAACTGCACCACTACCTAAAGCACCAGTACCTGCTAATCCTGCAGCTTCAACTCTAATAGCTTCATTGATAAGTTTCATTCCTCCAATTCCTGTTTGTACTACTAAAGTACGTCCTGGATTTGGTCCTTCTAATTCAACTTTTCCTTGATAGAAATTGTAAAGTTCATTCTTAAACATGTCAAGATCAAAAGAAGCTTTATTATAAACTCTTTTAAATGAGTTGTCTAATTGTTTCCAAAGACCAACTGATAATCTAATATCATCTGGACCGTCTTGTTTAACTCTACCACCATGACCCCACATTAAGTAAGTCTCAATGTCATTTGCTACCTTAGTAAGGTGAGCAGCTTCCATAGATGTTAAGAATGTTCTAGAAAGTGAACCATTATCAAATGCTCTCTTTACATAATCTTTACCCATTGCAGATACCATTCCTTCTAATGTAGAAACTGAAGGATCAAGATTCTTATCAAAGTTTCTCCAGATCTCAGTAACTGGTACAGTACCATCAGCATTCATTCCACCTTTAAGCATTAAATCTGCTCTAGAAGAAATAGAATAGTGAACGTGTGCTTCAGCTCCTCCTACAAAGTTGTAGAATTCTCTGAATCCTGCTTCAGTAGTAATATCAGAGAATCTTTCTCCATATTCACCTCTAGCAGAACCTTTTCTAAAGAACTTAGTTCCTGCTACAAGATATTTAGTTGTATCTAATCCTGTATTACTTGCATTGTTTACAAGTTGTACAGTATAGATAAATCCATTACCTGCTGGTAATATATCATCAGCAGTAATGTATAATTCAAGTCCATTATACTTATCATAAGTAATAATGTCCCCATGTCCAAAGCTACGTTTAGAAAGTTTAATTCTAAATTTTTGCCCGTCTTTACCTACAACATCACCTGTTGTAAGATCATCAGTTACAAATGGTAAGTCAATTGCTACAGGTGTTTGCCATTTATATTCACCTCTTGCGTTGTCCACCATAATAGTGTTCTTACCACCGAAGGAAGCCATTTGGTATAAAGGCATTTCTACCTTTTGCGTCATTGCCCACAAATCCACTGGACCCATGTCCATTGGTTCTGCGTTACCAAGCATTCCTGCTAAGTGATATGAGTCCACGTGTGAACTCGCATTGTAACTTGTATCCCTAAGGAACAAGCCATTGTTTAATACTGGAGTTGCCATAATTTAATTCTTTTTTTTAGTTATTAATTATTATTGTTGTTGTTGTTTTTTTATTTTATTATACAATCAGTGGTAATCCTGCTACTACTGCTGTTGTTGCTGCTGCTCCTGATGATCTTCCTGCTAATGACCATCCATTATCACCCGTATATTGAAGATCTACTCTTTGACCTACTGCATTAAAGAGTATATTACTAGCTGCTCCCATAACTTTATAAGGGGTTAGTGTTCCAGCTGGTGTGTTTATACCTGCATCCACAATCACAGATACTGTAGTACCAGTAGATGTCGCAGAAGGTAAAGTAAAGGTTTGTGTACCATTTATTTGTAAAAGTACTAAACCAGATGTAGGGATAGGTCCATTATCTGTAACAACTGTTGATACAATTTTTTCAGCACATATACTACACCCTGTAGTAATTGCTGATACTACCCGTGGTAATAACACCTCAACAGTTACATCATATTGACGTTGATTAAGATCCCATAGTGCTTTCCAAATGGTACCTGGTACTGATTTAGAAACATCAGCTGAATGTGTTATTTGTATAGTACTTGTATCTACTCCTGATTTATAATAGATATTTGTTAAAGTATTTGATGATGCATCTTGATCTATCATAACAATATCAGTAGCTGCAACATATATTAAGTCGGTTCTACCTTCTATTGGAAACCCAAGAAATCTTTCTGAGTTATTAAGGCTTGTTAAGCCTGCATTTACATTATTTGCCATTTTTTTATTTGTTTGTTTATGTTATTAAAATCTTTTAAATATGTTTTCACCACCTCTTTGTATTTTTCTTTTTGATGGAGTTGTTGATTTTCTTTCTGCTGAAGTAGATGCACTCTTATCAGATTGAGTAGTCTTAAGCTTTCTAACAGTTTGTTCTACAGCTTTAGTTTCACCTTTCTTCATTATTTGATTTTTATAGCTTGTAGGATCAGCTAATAACCATAATGCTTCTGATACTAAATCATAATTTGGTTCTACAAACTGATACTTTTCTAATAAGTGACCTAAAAGATTTGTATTCTGTCCACTTATTGAAGGATAAGAAGGATTAACTAATCCGTTATATATAAGTGATTGTGTTTTCTTATCTACTTTAATATCTCCTACTTTACCAGTCTTAAGTGTGTTGTATACATTTTGCATGTAATTTTGTGATGCTTGTTCTTGTTGTTTTTTCTTCATCTCTTGCTCTTGAAGTTTTCCTGCTACAACTTTCTCCTGCATCTTATCTAATTTTGGCTTAAACTTTCCTGCTTGTTGTTCAAGCTTACCTAAGTCTTTCCATATTTCTATTTCCTCATCAATCTCTGCATCATTACCATATCCTGTTGCTCCAAGATATTCTCTTATAATGTGTACTTGATCAGATTCATTTTTAATATTACGTTGGTATGATTCTTCAACATGTGACAATGCTCTAAATAATCCTTTCATATCATCACCACCATCAGCAACATACTTTGCAGCTATCTGTAATTCTTCTGGTAGACTTTGAAAAAACTGAGCTGGAGTTTCTCTTCTTACATCATTAGCTTTCTGGTCTAAATTTGCTTGAATAAGTTCTTCAAAATCTTTAGCACTATATTCAGATAAGTCTTTATCATCATCAAATCCTACAATTTTATCATCAGCAATAAGCTTTGAGAAAACATCTGCCATTCCAGTAATTGGTTTTCTACCTCTTTTCTTTGGTTGTACTTCATCTTCATCAGAATCTGGAGCTAGAAGTTCATTGATTGTGTCTTCTGTAACTTCTTCTTTTACTTCTACACCTTCTTCTGCATTCTCTAGAACTGGTTTCTCATCTTCAACATTAAGATCTGTTGTGTCATCAGTTACTTCAGTTATAAGAGTTTCTTCTTTAACACCCATGTCTTCCTCATTAAGAAAGGACATATCTACTTTTGCTGATCTAGAAAACACATTAGGTTTTTTATCTACATCAGTCTCTTCAGGTAGTGTTATACTAGCTGCTCCTGGTGCACCTGTGAAGATGTCATCCAGATTAATATCCACATCGTGGACTTTAGTTTCTACAGTTTTTTCTATTTCTGCCATAATTTTATTTGTTGGTTTATAAATAATACATTAATAATATACAACATTTTAAAGGATAAACCTTAGAAATTTTATATAAAAATGTTTTTTTTAGGAGTATATAGCTAAGTCTTATTTCTTCTTCTTTTTCTTATCCTTTTCCTCTGCCTTTTTCTTAGAACTTACGTCATATACATTCTTGTTTTCACGTGCAATTTCAAGATTTGTGCTTGCTACATCACGTTGTACAGCAATTCTCTCTCTTTCAACTGCTAATTTATCACGTGTCATTGCATTCTTGTTAGTAGCATCTTCTCTTTTGAAATCCATTTGATCTCTATATTGATCTCTTTGCTGCATATCACGCATTGCATCTTGGAAATCACTCTCTTGATTTTGATTAACATCAGATCCACCACCATATCCAGCAGCTCTAATTTCTGCAACCATAAGATCTTTTCTTCTTTCTGCTTCAGACTCTTGTAATTTAAAGTCACGTTCAGCTTGTTTCTCAGTAGCTGCAGCTTGTAACTGCTGTTCTTGCATTTGTTGTTGACTTTGTTGTTCTTGCTGCTGTTGTTGTTCTGTTTTAGTCTCTGCATCTTTAAGTATATCAGAAACTTCAGCAATTGAATCTGCTTTAATAATATTACCAAGGTCATAAATACTTGCACCTGTTGTATTATTAGTAAGTGCCATTTGTTTTAATTGATCAAGAGTACCTCTATGATTTGTTTTAGTTGTGCAAAATATATTAAAATCTCTCATCAATAAGTCTGTACCATTTATAGTAAAGTTTACTTTTTCTGCCTCACTAGTAATATATGTTAATCTTACACTTGGATTTGTACTATTATAGAATTGTGCAAGATCTGTTCTCATCTGATGTACACGTGGCATAAGTTGATCTGAATGCTGTACAAAATATATTTCAGTTTGAGCATATGATTGAGTCATAGCATTAATAACACCTGTTGCAGTTTCTTGTGCAATAGGAGTTCCTAATCTTTGTGGGTTTACTCCAATAGCATCAAAAGCTTGTTGTTTAAAATGATTAGCTAATTGTATTCTAGACATTAACCTGCTTGATTGCTCAAGATTTAAAGTCTGGTAATGATTGAAGTTAGTTGCATTCTCAGTATTAGTAATAGAAGTATCTAATGGCATCATACCAAAGTCTTTCATTGCTACATATGCTTTAGCAAGATTATTCTTACCCCAGTCTTCACCCATAGAGTGACGTGGTAAAGCATTTTGATCAAACATGATAATAGTACCTAACTCATCTACTAGAATGTCTGCTATCTGGTTATTAACCATGTTATATCCTACTTGATATGGTTTCATTAAGTCAACTAGAGATGTAGATCTTGTATTTCTATCAGAGAATACTCTTCCTTCTACAGGTAACTTGCAACCATATAGAGAATTATCTCCTTTGAATTGGAATGGTATTCTTCCTGGCTTACTTCTATTAATACCTAAGTATATTGGATTAAAACCTCCATCATTGTTTTGTTGCCAATATGTAGGTAAGTTAGGACCAATTTTTACACCACCCCATACTTCATTAATCCATATCCATTCTATATGTTCTCCTTGTACCAAATTATCTTTTGTTTTTTCTCTAAATAAATTAGTATTGTAAATAGGTTTCTCAGTAACTTTGTATGTCTCGTCAATGATTTCTTGCATAACATCACCTTGTTCTGTTATCCTTGTCAAATGTCCTACCTTTCTTTGTGTCTTCCAGTATGTTGTTGTTACTCTCATCATATCTGCATTACCCCAGCTTCCTACATCATCTCCTTCACTAAGTATCCAATTTACTATATCAGCATCACCAGAAGAGTCACCCCCTGTTGTACTCATGTGTTGTCTATATTGTAAAGATGGAGCACCTGTATTCCACTTATGTGATTTACTTGCATCATAAAAAGAACCATCATTCTGTACACCTGTCTGTGCATACCTTGCTGAAATTGCTGGATATATGTTTTGTAAAGAAACCATTTGATCTTGAGTCATCAGGTATCCATATTTATCAATAACATCTGCAGGAGACATCATATCACATTTACCAGCAAAATTAGAATCAGATATATATCTTGAGTCAGGAGACTTATGATAAAATGTTAATACTGGATTCCATAATTCTACATCATAGTCATCTTCCATCATTTTGAAATGCCAGAATTCTCTATCTGCAACTAACATATCTCTAAAACCTCTTTCTTCTAGCTCATTCATTCTGAACCTTTCCTCATCTACTGCTAATTGATGGGTAGCCCATTCCTCAACCATACTTCTATAATCTTTAGAAAAGTAATCTTCTATTTCTGGTAATGTTTTTAAGTTCTCTGGAGAAAGTTTTTCTTTTGCTTCATCTGAGTTAGGATCTAAACCAGCATCTAACATTTTCATTAAGATCTTATTTTCTGCATCAGCTAATAAGTTTTCTTCAATCTGCCCTCTTTTTTGCTCAAGCATTTCATTATATGAAGTATCATCTACTGCTCTAAACTGAACCTTATGAAATCTCTTTGTAAACTCACCAGTTAATACATTAATAACATTTGGTATAATTGGATAAAACTTAAGCTCTAGTGCAGATTCATCCTCTTTTGTAAGAATATCCATAATATCCTTATACTCATTATCTTCTTCTATTATATAATCTGTCTTATCTATAATACCTTTTGCAAGCTTATAATTCTTTAATAACTTTCTTGCATTTCTCCTAAGGTATTCCATACCCCTCATCTCAATCCAATCTAGATTCCATGCAGCCCACTCATCATCCTTCTCTTTGGCTTTAATAAATTGTAAAGGTTGTGTAAGACTACTGTTTGTTAAGCCTTCCCCTTTGACTTTAGCACCAGCTTTTAGCTGCATTGCATTATATAATTGCATGTTATATTTTATTTAACGTTAATATATGTAAACCCGTGATCTTCAAATGTTGTTGTTGTTGTCCAATAATCTTTCATTATTTAAAGTTTTTATAAGGTGATTTTCTTATTTTGTTTTTATTTCTAGCTGACCTACCTCCCATATTGCTAAATGGTCTCACATTTAATTTATACAAATTTTTGGACTTATCCAAGTTATTTGAGTCCTGATTCTCTCTACGCTTAGTATATCCTCTATTTGATTGCTGTATTCTCACAAAAGCAACTAAAGCAGCAAAAGCTACCAGTCTATCCACATTTAGCCCAGGATAATATTGCATCATTTCTGTAAGTAACATCTTATCAGGAATTCTTTCCACTCCAAATGTTTGAGATATAACTTCTCCATTCTCATCTAGCTCTTCATCTATACCTTCTCTTATGTACTCAATTGCATAAGAAATAAGATGACTCTTAAATAATGTACCTGTATTCTTCCATCCATATTCTTGGAATACATTGTTGTTAGAACCTAAATCTTTTAGGAATAGAATCTGTTGTTTTGGAACTAAATACTTTTGTTTACGTTTAGCAATCATATGTTGAATAAATAAGGATATATTATTCTCAACTAATGTCCATGCTTTATACCATTCAATAATTAATTCTAATTGTTCATGGGTCTTATTTATATCATCATATCTACCACACCATGTTGCAACTACCTTTTCTCTTTCTATAAATGTCTCTGTTTCTCCACCTTTATCAGTTCTTGTAACTTCACATGCATTCTTATACACAAATATACTACACAATGAATCTGATGTTGTTGTCTTTCCTTCTGACACAGGGTCAATTGATGCATAGTATGTTCCAAATTGTGGATCTTTAACAGGCCTTTCCCATACAACTAGTACACCTGTCTTATCTTCAAGCTTTTTCTTTACTGGGAATGTTATTATAGGAAGTTTTCTAGTCTTCTTTGCTTCAATACCTTCCTCTGTTCTTTCAAGTTCTAAGAATTCATAACCATATTCTTTATCTTCTATTCTTTTTAGTTGTCTTGATATTAAACCTTGTGGGAATATTGCTGCTTTTCTATATGCAAATGCTTCAGCAATATTAATAGGTTTCTGAGATATACGTAATTGATATTGTTCTGGTGCTAGATCTTTTTGCCATCCTGATCTTTCTTCTTTTATTGCTTTTAAAGCTTCATCTATTAATGAATTTCCATAATCATCAATAAAAGGTGGCATTGACCATTGTTCAGGAATGAATAATCCAGCAATACCAATCTTTCCTTTGTCATCCATTAAGTCTGTTTCTACAGCATATATATCATTTGCTTGAGGGTTAAGTATAAACTCCTTAAGAGGATTACATTGTTGTAGATCACCAACAGAACCTGCTGCAATAAATTGTCCAGTAGTCATCATACCAGAAGTCATTGCAGGACGGATATACTCATATGTCTGATCCATCTTTGGTGCAATACCTGCTTCTTCATGAAAGAAAAAAGTACAAGGTCCACCTACTCCAGTAGTTGCATTCTTTTCAAATGAAGCTCCTTGGATCTTTGACATAAGACCTTTGTTAGTTTTTCTATTGTTTATTCTAACCTCAATCTTCTGCTCCCATAGTAGAACTTTTTCAGGACTACTTGGTCTATACCATGCAGTATGTTCATTAAGAAAAGTCTTATACTCATCTAAGAACTTCCAAGAACCTTTATCATTGATATAATCTTTTAGTGATGCTCCTATCTTACATATAGACCCTTCTTCAAACCAATATTGGTTTAAAAGTTTGGCCATATGAAAATATGATGATGCTATCTGACGTTTCTTTAGTATTGCAACATGTTTACAATGTAACTCAGCAATTATTTCATAAAGAGCCATATGATATTGAGCATCCCTGACTTTAGCAAAGCCATACTTCTTTTCTTCTTTATCAAATATTGGTAAGAAATTTAACCACATATAATAATCTCTTGAAAGATACCATGTGCTTTTCTCTCCAATATATAGTACTCCTTCCCTACATTTTTCTTTTTGATCATTCCAATATGTAATATAATCTTTTGATCTAAAAGGTTTATCACAATAAAACCCTTGAGAATTAAATAAGACTGCTTGTTCATTAAACATTAAAGCAGTCTTATCAAAATTATATTGTCCAGGCTCTTTAAATAGAGTAAGCATGTAGGTTATGAAATCTTCTTTAGTTTCAAACTCTTTATAACCCCATTTACTATCCTGATATGTAGGAACTTTTTTATACATCCATCATTACAGCAATAATAGCTGCTTCATCAATAACAAGATGTTCTTCTTCATCATGTAACATACTAGTAGTATTAATTTCTAGTGGCCATTGTATATAATCACCTTCTTTTACTTGTTCACACTTAGGTCCTGTAGATACAACATATCCCATAGGAGGTTGATGTTGTTCAGACTCAGGTAAATAGATTAATCCATTCTTTATCTTTTCAATCTTTGCATCTTGTTTAACGAGAACTCTTCTTCCCATTGGTATTACTTTTTTCATGTTGTTGGTTTTAAATATTAATAATTACATTTGGTCATATGCAAGTCCTTGCCCTCCACGGACAGAACTTTTTTGTTCATCTTTCATATCATTATAAGCACCCTTAAATGACTGTCTAATCTGGTCAAATTTTGCAGCAGTGTTTACTAATGATGTTAAATTTCCATCTCTACCGTGTTCTATAGACGTAGTTTCCATATATCTAGCTAGTCTATCAAGCATTGACTTGATTCCTTTATAGGCTCTAAACGTTGGTGTTTGATACATTTCTTTACACATGTCTACAGCTTGTCTTATCTCTACATCTTCAGTTGATTCTTCAAGTCCCACCTCTTCTATGATTAAATCTTCTTTTTCATGTTCTGGTATGTTAAAAAAAGGATTCATATCTGGATCAGGACAAGTCATATAAAATATATACAAATATACAGATAAAAATGTATCTGGATATTTATCCATAATAGATTTTAATGATTTAATTGTATAACAATGTTCTGAAGGTATCACCTTTCCGTTTTGTATATCAAATAGTTTTACTAGCATTATTTATTATCTTTAAGCCACATTATTAAACTGTCTACTTTATCTTTTAAGTATTGTAGTTCATACATTTTAATCTCTTTGATGATTGGTTCATCTTGATCATTATACTTAGTTATTGGATAACCAAACTCATTCTCACCTTCCTTCTCAAAGGAAACATGTTGAATTATTAACTTGCCAATCTTCAATTTAGGGTTATGCTTCTTAATAATATAAGCATATAAACTTAATTGTAAGTTATAATGACTTAGATTACAATCATCAAGATCACTTACAGGATTATACATTTTTGAAGTAATACCCTCCCAGTTTGTATATCCTTTTTCCTTTATTTCCTTATTGGTTTTATAATCAAGTATATTAATCTTACCATTAACAATACTAACTAAATCAGCTTGACCACATATAGCTAATGATTTTAGATATACAAAAAGTTCTGGATAAACACCGTCCTCTAACTTTTGGTCTGGTGCAATCTTAATACCTGCCTTATCTATAGTAGGTCTTACAATAGGTAAGTTAACACCTTCTCTTTCAATAGTATTAAACTCACAAATGTTTTCTTCTCTTTGGTTATGATACCAATTACCTAAACCAATTGCTCTATCTGTCTCATTACTCCAAGCATCTAGTATTTCTTTTTGTGTCATACCATACCACTTAGACCTCTTATTCTTACCAGACTTTTTTGCCTGACCTTTAGCATCAAATTTAGGTTTAAACTTCCCTACAAAACTAGTAACACTAGTCCAGTTGATTTTATCTTTATCTAGATTATCATCTAGACTCTCATATATGTGACCTTCTTCTTTAAATATAACTGCCATAATTTTATTCTTTATATCCTGTTTTATCTTTAAATTGTTTTTCTAACTCCTCAGATAGTACTGCATCCCATTGTCCTACTGGACATGAAGATGATAAAGCTCTCAATTTAAAACCCAATGAGCACCCACAATCAGAACAACAAGGTTGTGTTCCTGGAGCTGCACAATTTTTACCTGCATTATCAAGAGATGGACACTCTTTACATATATCCCATCTTTCAGCTGCAACAAGTTCAACATCATCAGATCTGAAAATGTTATTTTTAACACCTTCAAAAATTTGATCAACATTTTTAATTGCAGATAATAGTTTAATTATTTTCATCTCTAAATTTATTTTTGGTTTCTAATTCTTCATTCATATTAGCTAATGCCTTTTCAAGTATCTCAATCTTTTCTTTTACAGGTATGTGTTTACCATATCCTTTGTAAGTATTTTTTTGAATGTTACCAAGAATATCCTTGTTTCTATTAATACTTTTTTCTAACCTTTTCTTTCTTAGTGTAAAAGTTCCTAAATTTGGTATGTATATTTTACTTGCATCTAAATCAGATAAAGCTTTTCTAACTCTACCATAATAAAAAGATACTAGATTACCAACTAAGTCAGCATGTGCATTGCATTCTTTTGCAATTTCAGGATAAAGATCTTTATACTTTTTAGGATTCAACTCCTAATAATTTATAATCCAATAATATAGTACCTTTTGTTTGTATCTCTATTTTTGGATTTAGTGTAATGTTCTTTTTATTAATTCCTGTTTTGATTATTAGATCTTTCTTACTTGCCTTAGTAATTGCATTTCTACAAGACTGTGAACTCTTAAATATCTTTTTATCTGATATAAGAGAACAAAACTTTGTAAGTTCTGCACTTTCTAATTTTGCAAGTTCAGATAAACATAATAAATCTGACAAGCTTATTTGTATGTCATTAAGAAAGCAATAAGTAAGGATTTGGTATTTTATAACCTCATCCTTACTCATCCTAACTTTTTTTTCTACTTTCTTTACTATCATTATATCCAGGTTTTTGTCCTATCAGTTTCTTTGCTTGTTATTAAAGTATAAGTAAAGTTGTTACTCCATACAGCTTTAGCTTTTCTACATATCTTCATAAACAATTTAAAATCATCATTAGATGCAATAACTTGACATCCTGCTGACCACTTATCCACTTGAGTTGAAGTTTTTCCAACACGGCTAGTAGCTCTATGAATATTGATACCAAATAAACCAGTATCAGTATTTTCTTTATTCATATTGTAAATATCATCTCTATTCTTATCTCTATAAACAGTTACAGGATTTTGTTGACCTAATGCTTCATACTTACCTTGATGCTTTCTGATCTTATGAGACTTAGGATATTGTCCAGGTTTTAAAATAGCTACACCATCCTCATTTAATATATTATCTACCCAATGGGTTCCAGGATCAGTGGTACAATCAAATTCATGATACTGCCACTCTCCATCTTTCTTATAGGATAATGTTATAGTGTCATCAAATTTATTTGTAACCATATCATCAGTATCAGCATTTCTAATACCTATAATATTTAAATTATAATCACCATTTGTAAAATACTTATATCCTTTAGAATCTAAAGCTCTTTGAAGCACCTCTCTCCCGTACTTCATTAGTCTTGTTTTTTAAGAGTTCTCTTTGGTGGAGCTTTAGCTTGATCTGCATCCCAATCTTCTGATGCTTGTCTTACAGCTTCTGATCTTGCACTGTTTATATCTTCTGGATTTCCTTCTTTAGGTCCTGACATCATTTGAGCAAGATACATTTGAGATTGTACTCTTTCAGAACGAGTTACCTCAATGTCTCTTAATAATTCCTCATATTCTTTCTGAACTTTAAGGTCTTTGATACTGTCTTTGTAATAAGCTGTTACTTCAGCTCTTCTTGCTTCTACTTCTTCTTTTGATAACTGCACCTCTTCATCAGAGTAGTTACCCGCACTTTGATCTGCCATAATATTGGTTTTAAATTATTAATAGTTAATTATAGTACAAAGATACAAAAAAAGTTTAAATAAATAAAGTGTAAATACTTTTATTTTATCTATAACGCCATGGGTGACGTTTTATATTTAATGATAACCATTTAATAATTCTAACAGCTCATCTATTGCAGCATGTCTATGTGAATCTTCCAATACAGCTTTAAATACAAACTTAGAATTAGTTAACTTAGCCATGTCATGATATGCAGACCAGTTCTTGTCCTTTAGATCTATTTGATATGAATCTCCACAGAAGATTATCTTAGAATCCTTACCTAACCTACCTATAGCCATTGCTAGCTGTCCTCTAGTTAGATTTTGGAACTCATCTACTATGACTACTGCATTATCAAATGTACGCCCTCTAAAGTGAGCTAGGGATACTAATTCAATAGTCTCATCCTTTTCCATTTTTTCTAACTTATCTGATTTATTATAAACCTTACGCATATTAGAACGGATAGGTACTAACCATGGTTCCATCTTCTCACGTTCAGATCCAGGTAAGAACCCATTATCCTCAGTAGATATAGTTGGTCTAGTAATTATGATCTTATCATATTGGCGTTTGAAAACTTGATCTAATGCAACCTGTACGGCTAAAAGAGTTTTACCACTTCCCGCTTTACCTATTATAAAGTTAAACGGATTTTTCAGAATTTCTGCCTTAGCTACCTTTTGTTCATCAGATAATGTAATAGAAAAACTTATTGCTCCCTTTGGGGGAGTCTTTTCTTTATTATTCATAAAATTATTTTAAGTAAGAATATCCCACTTGATCTTTGGATACATTTTTTTAAGAACAGCACATTTCTCATATTCTTCTTCATCTACGAAATACTGCATCATGTTTTCCAATTCATAATCCGTAATACCATCATCAGGATTATGTGCTAATAAAGCACCATCCTTAGACTCCATTACTTCTTCAAAGGTTTTCTTTTTAGTAACGATCATAAAAGAATTCCTAAACGCCTTATCCATTATTATATACTCAGCTTCTTGTATTTGATATTCATCTAACTTATCATACTTATCTAGTGGGTCATTTACAGACATATGTTCTAATTTTTTGGTTTCAAAATTAATAAAAAAAAATCTAAAGAATTTAGGAATATTCATTTATTATTTTTTGGTTAGTACTTCTTTCTTATAAAAGATGGATTGTTAAACAAACCCCCCCCTACCCTTTCAATATACAAAAATCCCACCACATAAAAAATTCTTAAATGAAAAATTGTATATGTGGCATGAGTGTTAGGTCCTACTGTTCTGCTCCCCAGCTTAAAAAAGGTAGAGGTGTACCCCCATTGGGTATACAACCAAAAAAATCATATTATGTCAGTATTCTTTCACAAAATCCCTGAGGGGTCAAACACAATCGTTTGTAAGTCAGCAGTAGCATCTACTGAGACTGTAACCATCAACACAGTAGATGGTCCTAAGCAAGTTCAAGCCAGAACTCAAACAAACTTACAGTTTGGTTTGCTTTGTCTAGTGGATATTGATCCACGAGACCTTAAGCTTAAACCTAATCAGGAGCTTAAAGGTTTCAAAATGTCTGGAAACTTTGTTGAAGACCGTAACAACAAGAATGATGACGGGTCTCCAATGATGACAACATTACAATGGGTAACACCTGCGTAATGTATATGTGAGGATACTTGATGTATCCTTTACTTCCCTTAAGGGTGGACGCAACTTATAGGGACAATGTGACTAAATACTAGTTACTTGTCCCTTATCTAACCTTTATCCGTCTACATCCTATTTAATTCATCTTTCCTTCTTTAATTGGTAGGGAAATTAATTAAATACAGGTGTTACATGATGAGTGGGACATCATATACCCACATAATACCACATATTACCACAATAGAACTAATATGTTACCATTATATAATATATAGCTATCATTAACATAGGTCTGCTGAAATATCTTGCAATAGTGCATGGATATGAGTTTATAGCAATAAAGATGTTTCCTATGTATGATACTATACTATTAGTTGTCTCTCTCTATAGGATAAGCATACTAGTTACCCAAACATCAAAAATAATAACTCATGAACAAACATAACCAAGAAGTAAACAAATTTGATAGAGCAATGACTCTAATCTTATTTACACTACTCATAACAGCCTTAGCATTTGTATTTACATCATGTGGCACCCAAAAGGGTGGTTGTGGTGGCAGTCCAATACACTTAGGCAATTAATAACAAATTAAAGAATAAAGAAATGAAAGTAACTATCAAGAAAATAATAGCTGGACTAATAGTACCAGTAGCATTAATATACATGAACATAATCATCATAACCTTATTGTCAGGACCTATTGAGTTCCTTGCATTAGGAATAGTAGACATGACTGCTCTTATAGGTTGTGCTATGTTATATCTTCAACACCCAAAACATAAATTCAAAGTAGGTATAGAATATGTACCAATGTTCACAATAGGTATAGGTTGGGACAATGGATTGATTGGAATAGTATTTCCATTCTTCGTGATCACATTTGGTTGGAATGACTGATCTATTTGATCATACAACCGTAATAAGAATAAGACAGCGTGAACATATAAAGTATGGTATTAGTATATCATCCAATGAACACATGATGTCTATATTTAAAACGTTCTTTAACCTAAGCGTTACTGATCTGTTAGACTACAAGTCTAATGTATTACAAACAACTTATTGTGGTTTCCAACCGTCACCTAAATGGTTACAAAAGAAACTGGGTATGATCAACAATTCACAGGCACTTAACTATAATTCTATCAAGGTAAGTATGGATGAAGGAGAAATGTTTGAATTCAATAACCATGAGTACCTGTTCAATATCAAAGAGAGTTATCTCAATCTTAAACTTAAAGACAGTTTTGAACATCTTAATATTTTAAGAGTACATAATAGAACTCTCTCTTCCATTAGGAATATGATTAAAGCTTTATCTATGGACCAACTTAGAAAATTAACAGATGGTACAACAGATGGAGACTCAACATATAGAATAATGTATCAGGATTTAATAAAAATACGTCATCAGTGACGTACTAACAACACCAGTATTATATACCATATATATACATACAATATAGTGAGAGTAGTTAGGTGGGAAACCACATAGCTACATTGAGAGGGGGAAGGGAGATCGTAATGGTCTCCCTTTTTTTAAAAGAAATAAAAGAATTATGAAAAGAAATATAAACATATCAGATGATGCTGGAGCACTTATACTGCTTGATGGTATTAAAACAAACGTGAAGAATAGGGAACATATGATTAACTTAATGTATAATTACCTATCAGATCATGCTATATCTACACTTATAGATTTATTAGTCACTGAGAAAGAACCAGTATTGGTTAAGAAAGGTGATGTTATCTACTTTCCAAATGATGAGAAGTATGACATTATTGATGTAGACTATGATATACTTAGAGACAATAACATTTATGCAGGTCAAAATAAACTATTTGGTATAATATCAGATGATAAGTCATACAGTACTGAGTTTAATCCATGGTATTATAAATTTGATGTAGATGTTATTACACATGATGATAAAGGTAAACTTATTACCACAAGAAAAGAAGTACCATTTGAACGTTTAGAAATACAAAAGAAAGATACTATAATAAAAGAAATATATTATGCAATCAACAAGACAGAAAAAGAGTTACCATTCTAGTATGCTTAGTTTCTCTATTGGTGTTGTAGGAATAGTATTGGTAGTTATAATACAACTTCTTACAGGATGACCAAAGAAAGGTTTGGTATTGTAAGTAGCAGTGTTGTAAAAGATCCTGAACTTAGTATTCAAGCTAAAGGTATTTATAGCATATTATGTACATATGCAAATAAAAATAGAAAATGTTTTCCTTCTATTGCAACAATAGCTGATCAAGCTAATATAAGTCAAAGAACAGTAGATAGGAAAATAAAAGAACTAAAAGACATGGGATATGTTAAAAGGTCAGGTAGATTTTTAATTATTATGTAGGCACTTAGCTATATAACTAGTAAAAAGTTTGCTTGTCTCAAGTTTTTTATGTATAACAAAAGGTATAATTATGTAGATTTGTACAATTAAATTTACGTAATAAAATGTTATATCAATTACCAAGTGGAAGGACAATAGAGTTATCACTAGACCAATATCTAGACATGACTGACAGTGAATTAAAAGAATTAGACTGTCTCAGTGAGTCTTACACTATGGATATGAATGATCCATTTTATAAACCTTATTCAAAAGGTAAAGCACCAGAATTAAAACCTTTATCAGCAGATAAAAAATATGGTGTAGATAATATATCCAATGATGATAAGCTCAGAGATGAGTATTTCAACAGGGATGACATCTAAATAATTTTTCAAACACATTTATTAACAAATTTAATTAAAGCTTATGGCAGAACAAGGTAAAGTATGCGTTGTCCAAGATGAATTGGGTAGTGTAATCAGAATTTCAAGAAACAATCCAGATTATGGACATGTTAGATTGACACAAGAAGGTACATCTTACACAACAACAGGATGGGTAAAAAAATCAACTAAGAGTACATTATTACATGGACTTGTAGAAGATTTAAAAGCAATTGGTATTAAGAAGAAGAAAGTATTACCAGGATGCATATACACAATAGAACAATTCACTCCATTTACTAAAGATAATCCAGACAGAGATTTAAAAGTTGCTGGTAGAACTGGAATCATATGTTGTAAAGATGGTGAACCTATATATAGAAAATCATTCTATGACCCAACAGGGACTATGGAGGATGATTTACAACCACATAATAATAATCAAGCAATCAGAGAAGCAAATTCTGATGAAGTTATGACATTATTAAAAGACAATGTAAAAGAAACTGAAGTAGTTCCATCAAATCAAGTAGATCTAGAAGATTCTATTGAAGAGATAACTAATGAAGTAATTGACGCTTCAGAAGATGCAGAAGAAATTGTAGATGAAGTAGAAGAATCTACTGAAGAAGTATTAGTTGAAGAAGAAGAAGTAAGCTTCAACCTATAACACACATAACACCTTTAGATAGAGATTGTCATAAGTATAATATACTTGTAGCAATCTCTATTTATTTTAACACCTCAAATTAACAACCAAACTTTAAAACTTACTAAAATGTTTAATAAAACGCAACTAGCAGAACTTAAAATAAAATCAAGATTAGATAGATACACATACTTAGGTATGTTACCTGAATATCAAACAATTACTAAAGACTTAGTACAACCAATTGATTATACAAAATTGAATCAATATCAACACAGCTTATTCAAAAGAGTGTTACATGGTTTTAAAATGTACAAGAAAGAAGAGTTAAATATCATGCATAGAGACAAGAAGAAAAGAATCTCTAAAGTCTGGACACGTAGTCAACAAGTTCTTAACTGTTGGAAGCAAGAAATATGTAACAGACAGGCCAATAAAGTATTTGCTATGTTCAAACATAGTAAATTAGCAAAGTATATGCAAGTAGATCCTAAAGAGACAGATCCAACATATACTAACAGAATGACCCTCAAACAACTCAATATAACATATGAAGATGTTATAATCAAATTCATCTCAGAAGGTTTGTTACCTAGTAACTTTCTTACATTAAAGAAAGCTGCATGAACAATCATTCTAAGAAAATGGGAAAGATCAATAAAGAGTATACAAAACTCAGAGTTGAATTCCTTACAGATAAACCTAATTGTATGGCCAGTTTACCTGGTTGTGCATTAAGGGCATCTGAAGTACATCACAAAAAAGGACGTGGTAAATATCATAATGATATAACTACATGGTTATCAGTATGCAGAAGTTGTCATACATGGATAGAATTAAATCAATCTGAAGCTATTGAATTAGGCTTCTCAATACCAAAAACATAATATGGAAATTAAAGCATTAGAGATTTGTAAGAATCTAAAAAGAACTATAAGTGTAATGACACACAGAATTCAATTAAATGGTATAAGCACATCTGGGACCAATCGTTTTAAAACTATTGAGTCAGATAAAACTAAATTACAAACTAAATTAAAAGCTGTAATGGCTAAATATAATCTTACTCATGCACAAATCAAAGAAACTGCATAAGCAGAAAAAAGAAATCTTAAAGAATCTAAAAAAGGAGAAACCAGCACCTGATGGACATTATGTTGAACCAGATGGTACAATAAAAAAAATAATAGATAATATTAATAATGGTAAACCTTATTTATTATGAGTAGAGAAAATGTTCAACAAGAAGCATTAGAGCTAACATTAAATAATAAAAGATGTGGATTAGGGATCAGCATGGGTGTAGGTAAAACTAGAATAGCTATACAACACCTTCAAGCTAATTATAATCCGTTTCTAAAAGCATTAGTAGTAATTCCAAAGTTATCTGTCAAAGATGCTTGGGAAGATGAGTTAGTTAAGATGGAATTAACTGATGCATTAGGTGGTCACATTAAATTTACTACATACCTTTCTATAAATAAAGAGAACCCAAATGATTATGATATTGTCTATTTAGATGAGTGTCATAGTCTCCTGGATAATCATGAAGAATTTCTTAGTAAGTTTTCAGGTAAGATTTTAGGTCTTACTGGTACACCACCAACAAGGCGTGGTACTGAGAAATATAGAATGGTATCTAAATACTGTCCTATTGTATACAACTTCACTGTTGATGAAGCTACTGATAGTAATATATTAAATGATTACAAAATCATAGTTCATAAATTAAACCTCAGTGGTTTACCTACACTTAAGAAGGTTAATAAAACAACAGGTGGGTCATGGTTTACTAATGAAAAGAAGGATTATGAGTATTATACTCAAAGACTTGTTGAAGCACAAACTCAGAAACAAAAACAGTTCTCTGCAATCATGAGGATGAAAGCAATGATGGATTATGGAACAAAAGAATCATATGCGTTGGGATTAATGAAGAATGTTTCTGAAAAATGTATTACATTTGCCAACACTCAAAAACAAGCAGATAGAATGTGTAAACATAGTTATCATTCTGGAAACAAGAAGTCTGAAGAAAACTTAGAGTTGTTTTCTGATGGTAGAATAGATAAGTTATCATGTGTGTTACAATTAAGTGAAGGTGTTACTATTCCTGGACTTAAAGAAGGAATAATCCTTCATGCATATGGTAATGAAAGAAAGACAGCACAGAGAATTGGAAGGTTATTAAGACTTAACCCTACAGAAACTGCTACTTGTCATATTCTTTGCTATATTGATACTGTTGATGAGAAATGGGTAGATTCTGCTCTGAGTGGCTTTGATCCAACAAAAATAACTAGGTATAATCCTTTAACAGACAAATAAACAAACCAAAAACTAAAAAGAAATGGCAAAAAAAGAAATAACTTTTGATATTGAAGCAAGAGACGCACTAAAAAGAGGTGTAGATGCTTTAGCAAATGCAGTAAAAGTTACATTAGGACCTAAGGGTAGGAATGTAGTACTTGATTTAGAATTTACAGGACCACACATCACAAAAGATGGTGTTACTGTAGCTAAAGAAATAAACTTAAAAGATCCTGTTGAAAATATGGGAGCACAGATGGTTAAGCAAGTTTCACATAATACAAATGAAGAAGCAGGTGATGGTACTACTACAGCTACTGTATTAGCACAAGCTATACTTACAGCAGGATTAAAGAATGTAGCTGCTGGGGCCAATCCTATGGATCTTAAAAGAGGAATTGATAAAGCTGTTAAATTTATAAATAGTAATATCAAGAAACAATCTAAACAAGTTAATGAATCTTATAAGAAGATTAAACAGATAGCAAGTATATCAGCTAATAATGATGTTGTTATTGGTTCTTTAATTGCTGAAGCAATGGAGAAAGTAAAAACAGAAGGTGTTATTACTATAGAGGAAGCAAAAGGTATGGAAACTTATGTTGATGTTGTTGAAGGAATGCAATTTGATAGAGGATACTTATCACCTTACTTTGTTACTGATCAAATCAAAATGGAAGTTATTTTAGAAAAACCTTTAATTCTTATCACTGACAAGAAAATTTCAGCAATGAAAGATCTTATGTTAATCCTTGAGCAAATAGCACAACAGGGAAGACCTCTATTAATTATTGCAGATGACATTGAAGGAGAATCTCTTCAAACATTAGTAATGAATAAAATGAGAGGTACTTTACAAGTTTCTGCAGTTAAAGCTCCTGGCTTTGGTGATAGAAGAGCTGACATGTTAGAAGACATTGCTGTTTTATGTGGTGGTACAGTTATATCAGAGGATAAAGGTTTCAAATTAGAAGCTGTTACTCTTGACTTATTAGGTTCTGCAGATAAAATTGTAACTAATAAGGATACTACTACTATTATTAATGGAGCTGGTGATAAAATTCAAATTGATGCAAGAGTAGAGCAAAACAAAAATATACTTGAAAACACTAAAGGTGATTATGATATACAAATTCTTAAAGAACGTATAGCAAAATTAGCAGGAGGTGTAGCAGTATTATATGTTGGAGCTCCTACTGAAATTGAAATGAGAGAAAAGAAAGACCGTGTTGTTGATGCATTAGCTGCAACTAAAGCTGCTGTGGAAGAAGGAATTGTTCCAGGTGGTGGTGTTGCTCTTATTAGAGCTGCATTAGAACTAGAAAGTTTAGAAGGTGATAATGCTGATGAAAAAACAGGCATTGATATTATAAAAAGAGCAGTTGAAGAACCTTTAAGACAAATAGTTGAAAATGCAGGATTAGAAGGAAGTGTAATTGTTTCAGAAGTAAAGAGAATTAAATCAGGAGATGATTATGGTTTTAATGCAAAAACTGAACGCTTTGAAAATCTTTATCAATCAGGAGTAATTGATCCAGCAAAAGTAGTTAGAGTAGGTTTAGAAAATGCAGCCTCAGTTGCAAGTATGATACTAACTACAGAATGTGTTGTTTCAAGAATTCCTAAAGATACACCTGATTTACCACCAATGGGTGGAATGCCAGGAATGATGTAATAATTTAATACTAGGGGTTAAGGGCATAAAGGCGTTTTTGCCAAATTAGGTTAATACTTTGTCTAACCCTTAGTATTTTAATAAAACAATTAATGGAAATAATAATAACAGATCCAGGTGATGAACAACCTGGATTATCAATAATTAAATTTTTATGAGCAGAAATAGAGTATATTCATTTAAAGATACACATACTATAGAAATAGACGGGTCAGATTTTAATTTACATTATACATTTGAACCAGCAGAAAGAGAAACTAGAGAAGAACCAGGTTGTAGTGCAATGGTAGTCATAGATAAAGTTATGATACATGCAGAAGACAAAAATGGTAATCTCGTTGAAGTAAATGTTGCACCATTCATAGATGTTGATATGGATTATGATTTTATGTGTGAACAAATTTTAGAAACAATATAATGGAAGCATTATATCTAATAATAGGAATAGTAATATATGTATTGGGATTAGCTACAGGTTTGTATGCTGCATCTCAGATAGAAAGGCATGTATATAAAAAAACTAAAGGAGATGAGTAAGCAAAATTTCTTTTCTAACCTTGTTAAAAGGGATGGAAAACTCCAACATAGTATTAAAGCCAGGGAAACTATCTATGATAAATTTGTAGATAGTTTACCAGAAGGCTCAAAAGTAGAAATGTTTGTTAGTGTTAGTGGTCCTAAAGGATCTAATGCACAATTGGCAAAGGTTTATGTAATGCTAAGAGAATTAGCAGCAGAGATAGGATACAGTCTAGAAGAAATGAAATTAATAATAAAAAGAAAGTCTGGTCTCTGTTTTAATAGAGATGGACAAGAATATTGTAAATCATTTGCAGATTGTGATAAAGATGAGATGAATGCAGTTATACAGAATATAATTGAGATTGGTGATGATGTTGGATCTAATCTTCGTTAGATTTTATTTCATCTGCTTTTCTTTTACTTATTTCCTCATCAGACAAAGGAAGAACACCACCCTTAAGTTCATCAGCTAGAGATTCATAAACATCTGCTTTATCATACACAGCAGCTGCACCTTGTTCTATTGCTCTATAATTCAATTCCATATTTAATATTATGATTGTTTTAAGAGCGTAATACTTATCATCTAATACTAAATCATGTTCCTTTATTGCTTTATTTATATCTTCTTGTGAAGTATTGATTAGTGCAAGAATCTTTATTAACTCTTGATCACTATCTGGAATTTTATCAAATAAATACTCTTGAAGCATGCCTAACTCACTTCTAAATACACCAGAAATACTAACATTTATAAGAGCATCATCAGGCATCTTTACTATAGTATTTTTAGGTAAATCATTTTTTATTTTATCAGCTAACTCTAATTTGTCCATTGTTATAATAGAGTTGCTATCTATTTTTTCTTTATCTGCCATTGTCTTAATATTTTATTATATGCATGATCTGGTTTAGTTCTGAGCATTTTAATATGATGTGAGTTTTCTAACTTTTGTATGTCATTTAGAGTAAAATTCATAGTACAAAGATAGGTAAAAAAATTAATAAGTAGTATATTTGCAAAACAAAATTTAAATCAACATATGTGGGAATTATTACAAAAAATCCTTAAAGAAAATATTACACCAAATCAGTTATTATTACTGTATTCTATAAATGAACGTATATCAGTTCCTCAAATTAATCCAATGTCACAAGTAGGGTTCTTAGTAAAGGAAGGATATGTAGCTCAACATAAAAAAGAAAATAAAACAAGTTATACAGTCACTACTAGTGGTAGAGGCATCATAAGAAAGTATGACAACTATTTTGTAAGAGCAAAGAAGAAAACAAATATCCAACTAATGGGTAAAGACTTTGCAGATAAGTTAGAAAATTATAGGAATGTATTTCCTCCAGGGAAGTTACCAAGTGGTACACCTGCAAGACAGAACATAAGAAGTTTAGAGACAGCATTTAGATGGTTCTTTGAATGTTATGACTTTACATGGGAAGAAATCATTAAAGCTTCAAGAATGTATGTTAATGAATTTGAAGATAAAGAATACTTATATATGAAGAATAGTCAATACTTTATTTCAAAACAAGACAAAAACAAAATCAAACATTCTGATCTAGCAGATTACTGTGATATGATCAGAGATGGAATAATTGATCAACCTAACCATTTTAAAGATAATGTAGTATGACAGATAAAAAAGCATGGGGAGGTCAATATACGGCCTTTAATGAAGCACTTAAATATATGCTTGACAGACAGTCAGGTAAAGAAAAGTCAATACAAACACCTTGGCCTAAATTTAATGATGCTATAACAGATGGATTAGAATGGAACACTCTTACAGTAATTGGTGGAAGACCTGGTTCAGGTAAAACTTTGATTAAAGATCAAATCATAAGAGAATCATTTATACATAACCCTGAAGAAGATTTCCGTGTATTAGAATTTCAATTTGAGATGGTAGGTAGAACTTCAGCTATTAGAGAATTCTCATCACTTACAGGTCAGACATATAAACAATTATGTAGTGCTGGTACTGTATTGGACCAATCTACTTTTGACAAATGTCATGCATATGCTAAAACTAGAGTTACAAATCCAGTTGATATTATATCTACTCCAATGACTGTTAATCAGATGAGGGAACAGATTGATGCATATATGAATGAGCATAAAGGTAAAAAAACTATTGTAACTCTAGACCATACTATTCTAGTAAAGAGAGCACCCTATCAAAACAACAGGTTAGATATGTTATTTGAGTTAGGTGAATTCTTCACTCAAGTTAAGCGTGAATATCCTATAATGTTTATTGCATTATCACAACTCAATAGAAATATTGATAATCCTGATAGAGCAGTAGATGGTAAGTATGGAAACTATGTACTTGAATCAGATATATTTGGTTCAGATGCAATGTTGCAACATGCAGATACTCTAATAGGTATCAATAGACCTGCTAAACAAAAAATTAAGTTTTATGGTCCTGATAGATTTATAATAGATGATGATAAAACTTTAGTACTTCACTTCCTTAAAGCAAGGAATGGTGATGCACGTATGTCATTCTTTAAAGCAGCATTTGAAAGAATGGAAATACATGAAATGGATACTCCACCACAACAACAAAGAAGATAATATATGACACCAGAAGAACGTAAAGCAAAAGTACTTAAACTAAGAGAAGAGCACAATCTATATTTAGATAGTGTAAATAATTCTCTATATATACCAAAGATGGCATACAGGCCACCAGGGAAAGATGATTTACATATAACATTCTTTCCTAGTGAATTAATCCCAAATAAAGATATTTATACTGAGTTTGTTAGTATAGATTATAGTACTGAGGATCCAAAGAGAACATTATACTTGTTAAAAAATAATAAGAATTGGAAAGATGATTATGAATTGATAACTAGTAACTCTGGATTTCAAAGACATATTGTTCCTGTATCTAAATTGAAAGTTATAAATGATGTTACTGACAGAAAAGGATTACCATTAAATAGTGGAGATCCTGAAGTAGAACAAAAAGCTTTTGATTCATTACCTAACCCAGAAACTGAAAGAGGGATAGTTGATGTACTAAAAGGAATAGAAAAAGCATTACTAAGTATTAATCAAAAATTAAATAAATAAATGGCACACAGCGTATTAGTCATAGCAGACTCAGGGACAGGTAAGTCAACAAGTATGAGAAACCTAGATCCAAAAGAAACATTCATTATTAACATTGCTAACAAACCATTACCTTTTAAAGGTTGGAAGAAGAACTATTCAAATATTTCTAAAGACAATCCAAAAGGTAACATGACCTCAGCTTCTTCAGCTCCAGGTATAATTAAAGCAATACAGCATGTTAATGATAAGATGCCACACATCACTAATTTAATTATAGATGATTGGCAGTATATGAGTTCATTTGAATATTTTGATAGAGCAAATGAAAAAGGATATGATAAGTTTACACAGATTGCAGCTAATTTAGCACAAGTTGCTAAGATGCCAAAAGATCTGAGAGATAATTTATATGTCTTTTTCTTAACACATTCAGAAGAAACAACAGATGTAAACGGAAACAGAAAAGTTAAAGCTAAAACTATTGGTAAAATGATAGATAATACATTAACTTTGGAAGGCCTTTTCTCTATAGTATTATTTGGTAGAGTAAAGAAGAGTGAGGACAAATTAGAATATGGATTTGATACACAGAACAATGGAGAAAACACATGTAAGTCTCCTATGGAAATGTTTGAGGAATCCTTTATAGAAAATGATTTACAGTTTGTAAAAGACTGTATAACAAAGTATGAATCTTAAAAAAAAGTAATATGAATGAATTAAATTTAAAAAAGAAAGTTATGTTAAACACAAAGGGATTACAAGCAGGATCAGGAAAAGCAAGACCAGTTCTTGGACCTGGAAACCATGAAATCAAAATCAACAAGATCACATATGATTTAACACCATATGATTCTGAAGCACATAATATTATGTTGCATATAGAAAGCCGTCCTGTAACAGGAGAGTTTGAAGGTTTCTTAAGAGATCAAAACAATTCCTCATTAGGAAGATATGAAGGTCAAGTTGGTAGAGTTAGAATGAGTCCATTTCCATTTAAGGATGCAACATTACCAAGTGGTAGAGAAATCAGTAAAGATCAAGAGATTCTTAAATCTATGATATTCTTATCTGAAGTTCTTGATATGAGAGATGGTTTAGATTCTATTGAAGCAGCAACAATTGAAGACTTTATGACTCAATGTGCATCTTTATTCACTGATAATGAAAAAGGTTCTGAATGGATGAATAGTTGTTTAGCATCAAGAGAATGGGAAAACAAAGAAGGTTATATAAATAATGATCTTTACATTCCAAGAATCTCTAAAGAAGGAGTTGGACTTGAAAATCTAAAACCTATGACTACAAGATTATTAAACTTTGATGCATCAGTGCATATTAGAGCTATAGCAAAAAAGCAAGAATCTACTTCTTTTGAACCAAAGACAAATGGGTCAACAGGAGGAGACTTTGAGCTTTAATATTTAAATAAATAAGGGGGATGGGAAACTGTCCCCTTTTTTTAACTATGATAAGTACAAAGAATTTTATAAAAGATCAGAAAGATGTTAATACTGCTTGGGTATTTGAATTCTATCTAGACCTACCAGAAAGACTATTTGGACAAGATTTACAAGTTAAATCTATTTTTAATCCTACTGAGAGAACCCCAAGTATGTTTATATACTATGGAAAAACTACAGGAGATTATAGATTTAAAGACTTTAGTTCAGGAAGCCAGGGTAGTGCAATAGATTTAGTTCAAGAGATTTTCAAATTAAATTTCTCACAAGCATTATTTCGTATAATTGAGGATTACAATAAGTATATCCTTAAGCACGGGGAACATGATAGAATAGAATGTACTCCAGCTGCAAAATATAAAGTTGATTTTATAAAGAAAAGAGGATGGTATAATGAGGATGTTGACTTTTGGTTATCATTTAACATTGGTGCCTCTATTCTTGAAGAGTTTAATGTATACCCAATTGAGTATTATAATATGATTAAGGAGGATGATAACTCATTTGATAAGATTACTATTAGAAATAAGCAGATGTATGGATACTTTGACAAGAATGGCTTAATATATAAAATCTACCAACCATCTCAAAAAAATTATAAGTTCATTAAAGTTAGACCATACACACAAGGTCTAGATCAACTTGTATATACAAAACCAAATTTAATTATTTGTTCATCTCTAAAAGATGCAATGTGTTTAAGACAGTTCAACTTTAATGTTGAAGTAATTGCACCAGACAGTGAAAATACAATGATTAAACCCTATTTAATAAATAATCTTAAAAGTAAATTTAAAAAGATTATTACTTTATTTGATAATGATCAAGCAGGACATGCTGCAATAAATAAGTATTTATTACACTATAAAATTCACGGTACTTATTTAGAAATTGAAAAAGATCTATCTGATGCTGTTAAAAAACATGGAATAAATAAAATAAAAGAAACTATAGCACCGTTGCTATCTGAAACACTAAAAAAATGATTATGGAAATATTTATATATTATGTACTATTTATAGCATCAGTGCTTATAGTAATGGGATCTATTAGAGGCAATAGAGTCACCAAAGCAAATGAAAAGCTTGTAAAAAACATGGACAAAGTTGTATCTGTAACAGAAGGTATATTTGTAGATAAAATCTATGAAAGAAATCCTGATACTGGTGAGATGAGATCAAGAAAGTCTGGTGACTATAATAATAACAAAAAATATGAACCAAAGAACACTGGTTCTAAATACTATAAAGAATTATGAAACAAGATGACCAAGCAATGTATGGGTGTGTTTTTCCTCTAGTGGTATTTGTTATAATATCCACATTATTAGTAGTTTGGCAATTAATTTGTCTTGTTTATTCATCAATTTAAAAGACAAACAAAGAAACTATGGATAAAAAAATAGAAAGAGTAGCTTTAATATCATTAGTGATAATATTAGTTTTAGCATTAGTAGTAAAGAACAAAGAAGTAAAAGTAGATGACACAGAGAATACTTGGAAAGGAATTAACGGAATTGAATTTAAAGAGTAAAGTCCCTCTCACTAATAAGGGCGTTAAAGAAATGGATGCAAAAGAATATTTACACTCAATACATGAGGATGACTCAATATTTGACCCAGGAGGAAAACAAGAATACACTGAAGAACAGTTAATACGTTTTGCAGAAAAGTGGGCATTAGAAAAAGTACTAGAAGAAATGAACAAACACAGGGATGATTAATAGACATCACGTAGCCATACAAATGGAAGAAGAACAACAATGGCAAAAAGATAATGGCCCTATTGTTAAGACTGCAGATCAACTGTGGAAATACAGTGGAGAAACTGAAGCTTCTTCTGAAGAACTTTTAAGTAAGAAGTTAATAGAGAAAGAAAGTATATTACTTTTAGATAAAGGTAAGTATACAATAAGAACAGATAAACGTTCTAAAATACTTGAATACTGGTTGAACAATATGGATACACCTATGAAAGTAATAGCCATAGATCTAGATTGTCACTATGCAACTGTTTCAAAAACTATTAGAAAATACTTAAAAGAAATTAAGAATCTAAAAGCTTTAAACAAATGAAAGATGATTCAATATTAGGTTCATTTTCATCATGGTTTATACCAGGTAATGTACCAAGTTCTAAAAATAGCAGAAGGTGGACAGGAAAATTCTTTATAGCAAGTAAAACAACAATGAAGTACAGAAAAGATACAGACAGTATCTATAAGAGTACTGCAGCATCTTTTGCTAAAGAGTTTGCAAAGTATGAAACACCAGTATATGTTTCTTTTAAATTTATAAGAGGTTCACGCCATAAGTTTGATCACATTAATCCTTTACAGACTGTGCAGGATGAAATGACTAAACATGGTTGGATAGAAGATGATAATGCAACATTTATCATACCAGTCCTAGAAGACTTTGAATACAACAAAGAAGAACCAGGAGTATTAATAAAAATAGAAGGTAAATATGAATCTAAGAACAAGAAGAAAGATTCTGATGTTAAGATGTCAAAACCTGATGATGCAGAGTTTAATAAACCATATAAACTAAAGTGAAATTAAGCTATGAAGAATTTCACAACATAAAAAAAATGTTAAACAATGATATAGAGGATGATTATAATGTTGCTATAGAAGTTCTTAAAAACTTAGAGCCAAACAAAGTAATGATGACATTATTATTAAAATCATTATATAAAGAGAATAGGGTTAAATTACGTAGATCAATATCAAATAGTCTTTTTCTAGTTGTAGATGATATGTTTGGTATTAACTTAGAATGGAAAAATCTATTTCCAGTTATTAAAAAACATATATCAAAAACTCAAATGATTCCTAATATTGAAATGAAAATAATAGAAGAAATGATTCTAGAGTTAGCTACTAATCATCTTAAACATATAGGAGGAACAAAGATCATCAAAGATATTAAAATAAATTTAAATTATGAATAAACAACTTATGCAGGACAAGCTTGCAAGAGCTAGTAAAACATTAATATTATCAGAGCCCTTTTATGGGCTCTTTTTAATTGGGCTTAATAAAGTCTTTAGAAAGGACATTCCTACAGCAGGTGTGAGTCCAAAAGGTATTGGTATACAATTATCAATTAACCCTGAATTTTTTACAAGATTACCTGATAAACATCAAATAGGCTTGCTTAAACATGAATTATTACATGTGTCATTTGGACATATGATAATGAAAGATAGATTTCCAAACTTTAAGTTGTTTAACATAGCAGCAGATATAGAGATTAATCAATATATAGATGATGATTATCTTCCAGATGGAGGTTTAAAATTAGAAACATTTGCAGAATTAAATCTTCCAACTAAAGCAGGTACTAAAGTTTATTATGACTTATTAGACCAGGCCTGTGAAGATGGTGAATGTGATGCATTAAATAATGTAATGCAACAAATGAATGGTGATAGTCCATATGATCATCCAACATGGCAAGAATTTGATGAATTATCTGAAGCTGATAAAAAACTTGTACATAAACAAGTTGAACATCAATTGAAAGAAACTGCAGATCAAACTGTTAAAAGATGTGGTCATGTTCCTGGCGAGCTTGCTGAACTTATTGATAGGTTAACACATATTGAACCACCATCATTTGACTGGAAAGGTTATTTAAAGAGATTTATTGGTAATTCTACTATCTCATATACTAAGAAGTTAAGGAGAAAGTATAATAAAAGATATGCTGCTAATCCTGGTTTAAAGATTAAATTTAAAAATCATATACTTGTTGGTGTTGACACATCAGGATCTGTGTCTAATGATGAACTCAAAGAATTCATGAATGAGTTAGTTCACATGCATAAAACAGGCCATAAGATTACCGTAGCACAATGTGATACACAAATAAATTCTATAGAAGACTTTAATCCAAAGAAAGATTGGGAAGTTAAAGGTAGGGGAGGTACAGAATTCCAACCAGTAATAGATCATTACAATAAAGTAGGGAAGTATACTGCTTTAATATATTTAACAGATGGTGAAGCATATCCACCAGAAGAATGCCCTCAAAATGCGTTATGGGTTCATAGTACAAGATGTCAGATAAATGAAGATTTACCAGGACAAAAAATACAACTTAATTAATAAAATAAAAAAAAAGAAAATGGCACAAGTAAATTTAAACATTGATGAAGTAAAAGATTTCACAAATCATGTTATTAAAAACAATAGATTTCTACAAGAAGGAGGTAAAAAACCAGTAGCAATTGAGATAGTTGGTGAATCAGGTATTGGTAAAACAACAGCTGTAATACAATTAGCTCAAGAAAATAAATTAAAATTTGTTAAACTTAATCTTGCTCAGATAGAAGAATTAGGTGATTTAGTTGGATTTCCTGTTAGACAATTCCAAATGTATAAAGAGAAGCAAGTAGCTAAAAAGATAGATGATTTAAGCTATTCACCTGCACAAGCACAAGCAGCAGCAGCAAATTCAACTCAAACTAAAAAAGTTGGACAATGGGTTGATGAACTTGCAGTTGAAGAATATCTTAGACAAGGATGGAAAGTAACTGGTAAAAACAGAATGTCTTACTGTGCACCTGAATGGATTGCTGATGCAAAAGAAGGTGGTATACTTCTTCTTGATGACTGGAACCGTGCAGACATGAGATTTATTCAAGCAGTAATGGAGTTAGTAGATAGACAGACTTACATTTCATGGTCTCTTCCAAAAGACTGGCATATCATTTTAACTTCTAATCCTGACAATGGAGATTATATGGTTAACAGTGTGGATTCAGCACAAAAGACAAGATATATCACAGCTAACTTAAAGTTTGATGTAGATGTATGGGCTCGTTGGGCAGAATCAGAAGGTATTGATACAAGATGTATTAACTTCTTATTAATGCATCCTGAGTTAGTTACACAAGAGACTAATGCAAGATCTATTACAACATTCTTTAATGCTATATCTAGTATTGAGAACTTTGAGAAAGATTTACCATTAATCCAAATGATTGGGGAAGGATCTGTAGGAGATGAGTTTGCTTCTATGTTTACTACATTTATTAATAACAAGTTAGATAAATTAGTAAATCCAAAAGATTTATTAACTCATGATAATGAAGCTTATATTCTTGGTGAACTTGGTAGTTGTATTGGTAAAGATGATGATTATAGAGCAGACATTGCCTCTACTTTAGCAACAAGATTAGCTAACTATGCCGTGGTATACTCAAATGAGAAAACTGTAACTCAGAAGATTACTGATAGAATAATAGCATTATGTACTAAGGATTACTTTACTAATGATCTTAAATACTTAGTTATTAGAACAATCTTCAATGGTAACAAACAGAAATTCAACAAATTAATGATGAATCCTGAAATAATGAAAATGACTGTAAAATAATATGGCAACAAAAAATGTTAACCAACCAACATTACAAGCAGCTATTGACCACTTTAACATTGACTGTGATCCTTATGGGATCATGGTCAGTGGGTCTAATGGCAATATAGAAAAAGTTCACGCTGATGAAAGCGCACATACTTGGAGAAAGTTAAAAGCAATATTATCAGATGATGATGAAACTAAAGCTCCTGATTTAACTAAGTTAAAAAAAGCTTTTGTATTTCCTGGATGTGATGTATCACAAGATAGAATTAAATCTGCATTAAAAGAACATAAAGTTACTGTAACAAATGATTATGAATTAGCAGATGTTTATATAACTCATTTTATGATAAATGGTAATTTTGAAAATGGAGATACAGTTAAATCAACAACTTTATTTCCTAAATTGTGGAATTATGACTCTGTAGAAGAAGGTTCTACAATAATAACAAACTATACTGATGACACTAATAATATGAAGGGTGGTGAAAGAGCAAGAATAATAGTTGATGATAAACTTGATCAATGGTTCAACAGGCGTTTGTTTACAACATTCTCAATGCCAGTTGAGTCTTGGTTATTAACTGGGATGGCAGTGAATTGTGCATACAATGTAGAAATGGGTAATGCTGAAGTATGGCATGTTGAAAAAGTTTTAAATCAATCTGCAAATAAAGTTGACCTAACAGAACAACTAATATCAGATATTACAGCTTTACAGAATTCTCGTAATAATGATGATCATAATATGATTGGTTCTATTCTTCCTACTATAAAGTATAAGGAAAAGTACCATTTACTTTGGGCACTATCTCAAGAATTAGATAATCTATATAACTTTAATAGAAATAAGGATGTACAATTCTGGATAAGTGTTTCTGAAATCCAAGAAATACGTAGACGTAGTGCACTTGAAATGATACAATATCTTGAAGAGCAAGAACTTCTTAATAATGAATCTTTTCAATATTTAGAAGGTATTGTAAGAAAAGAAATAAGAATTGAGAACAGAGACTTATATACTTTCAAAGTAGAACTTAAGCCTGAGTATAAATTATATAAAAAAATGAAAATATGAAAAAAATTATAGAAGTAAGCTTTAATGCAAATGAAAAAGATCAGTGTTTAGATGCATTTTACTTAAATGAGATAGGTATTTATAAAAGTAGCTCAGATAAATGGCAAAATAGTACTGAAATAGATGTTGGAATTATTGAAGATGCAAATTTAAACAAAATTGATTTTAATAATTTAAGTGGTAAACTAATATATAGAACACCTAAACTATCTTTACCAAGAGAAAAATTAAATATAGTACATGATAAATATAATACTAAGTCAACAAGAGATATGAAAAAGGCTGATTGTATTATAACTAGTGTGACATACATAAACTCTTTAGTTAGTACAACTTGGGATTCTTTAGTAACTGGAGAAGACTTTATTGCATTATTAACGGGAATGTATAAAGGAAAAAATGGTTTTAAAAATACTACATTAGAAAATGATTTCATATCTAAATTAGATGTAAGCAACTATTATATAATAAAATCAACATCTACATATTATTGGAATACTCAAAATACAAAAGCTCAAAAATTTCTACAAAAGTTAGAAGATATAACTAGCAGTAGAGGTTATCATAGTTATGTTATACCTGGACATATAGAAATTTGGGATTATTTAAATGCAGAGTCTGACAATTTGATAATGGATACATATGTAAATGATATTGCAACTGAAGATTCATTAACCATTGATGCAAAAGTATATGATCAATTAAATGCAATGTTTAAAAGTTCTGATCAAGAAAACATAATGTTAGGTATGGAAATAATATCTAATTGTAATGTTGAAGATTCAAAAGGTTTTATAGCATTATTGTTCTTTCAATATGAGCAAACATTTAGAGCTGGAAAATCATGGAGCCATGTTAACTTTAAAACTATTAGATCTAAATTTGAGAAATATGCATTAACCTATGCTAGACATAGCGTGCATCCTTACAATTCTTTTATTACTAAATTAATTGAAGATAAAGGTTTAACTAAGTATGTAATGAATTCTGTACTTGACTCATTATATCAAACTGTTATAGAAAGTAGTTTTGGAATGGATGCTGATTCAGTATTTGAATTCAAAAGAACTGATCTAAAACTTAAACCTGAATATAAAAAGAAATGTATTGATAAAAACTTAGGTCAGGTGATAAATGAGGAACATCTTGCATTAGACACATTACCATTTTAATTATGAAAATAAATAAACAGAAAGAAAAGGAATTCATGGATAAAGAATTCAACTTTAGTTATTCATCAATGAACAGACTATTGTTTTCTCCTAAAATATTCTATAAAGAGTACATACTACAGGAAAAAGAGGTTAGAACAGATAAACATCTAGTGGAGGGTAAACTTCTTCACTTGATGCTGTTACAGCCTGAGAAGCTCTATGAAGAGTTTTCTGTAACTCCTGGTAAATTGCCTTCAGATGCAGTGCGTAGGGTTCTTAATGATATTAAGAGTAGATTACCCATCCTTCCTAGTGAAACTATATCTGAAACTCTAGAAGATCTTGAACCAGAAATCATACAAGCATTGATAAATGAAAATTTATATCAATCTATGAAAGATGATTCAAAGAAAGTTGCTAAAATTCAAACAGTAGATAATGAAAACTATCTTAAATTTATACGTACATCAGCAGGTAAAGATGTAATAGATAATGATATGTTAACTAAAGCTACTGAAAGAGTTTCATTAATGAAATCTAATGATTCTATAATGAAATTGTTTACTAATGAGGTAACTGATTTTGAAATGGATAATCTAGAAGTATTTAATGAAAAGTATTTGACTTGTGATCTTGTTAAGTATAAGTTTGGACTTCATGGTTATGTAGATAGATATGTTATTGATCATGAGACAAAGACTATTACTATTATTGACTTAAAAACTTCAGGTAAAAGTTTGACAGATTTTCCTGATACATTAGAGTTCTATAGATATTGGCTTCAAGCAGCTATCTATGTTATACTAGTTGGTAAAAATGTTTCTCAGGAAATAGCAAGCAGTTATAAAATTTCTTTTAAGTTTGTAGTCATAGATAAATATGATCAAACCTATGCTTTTGATGTATCAAGTGCTACATTAAATCAATGGACAGATAATTTGCATAAAATACTAGAAATGATTAACTTCCATTATACAGAGTGTAGATATGAATTACCATATGATTTCTTAAAAGGAAATGTACATTTATAATTAATGTTTATCACTGTAAGTATAACTAATACAAAAAGTTTGAAAGACTTATATAAAGATTATTTTCAAAAAAGCAAAGTCTTCCTTTACCCTCTACTAAACATAAAGAAGGGGGTAAAGTTTGTACCTTGTGAAACCTACATGAGTTGGGATGATGTATATAATATAGAGGACTATCATTTAGTATGTATTTATGATATTCCTGATAAACAACTATCTAGTTTTAAGTTATTTGAAGAGAAGTATATAATAACTAATAAAAGCTACAAAGCAAAATTTAATTTAGAGTATGAAAATAAAATAGCAGTTATATTTGACTTAACTAAGTATAAATATGACATAAATAGATTAATTAAAGGAGAGTATTCAAAAATATCATTAAAAACAAAAGAACTAATTACTGAATTCTTTGGTGAGCATGGAAAAATTGCAGAATATGTAGAAAGTTTCTTACATCCAATATATTGGCATGAAGATTATGCAGCATTATTAGCTGTAGACATTAAATACATACATGAAGTGCATGAATTATGTGACTTACCTAACCTAGAAAAAGAGTGTTTCAAATATAACTCTAATGAATTACAACTATTTAAGCAAAAGTTTATATCTTTGCAGAGTTAACAAATTAAATTTAAATTATGGCAAAAAAAGTAAATTCTACTATCAATGTAGAGAAAAGCATGTTATTGATCTCATCAAATTGGGGTCCTTACAAGTCTTTTAAAGCAATTCCAATTAACCCAGATTGCCCTTATATGGAAGCAATCTTTGATCCAAGCAGTAAAATACTTGCAGTGATCTCAAAACAATGTAAACAATCTTATCATATGCTACCAAAGCTTGATGATAATGGTGATCCACAAAAATTAAAATTAGGAAAACGTGAAAATGGAAAAGATTTCAGAGAAGAAAGAAGGCTAATAGAAACATATGCTGAATACTATCTATCTGAAAAATCTGAAATTGAAACATTCCTTAATGGCTTTTGTTTAAATGCAGACAGCTTCAACTTTGTTGAACATATTGAAAAAGAGTTAGAAAATCAAGTTCAGGCACAACCTGCTATGATGGAGTCTAACATGAGTGTTATTAAATAACATTATATAAATTGACATGAAAAGGGGCCTAGTGTCCCTTTTTTTTGTCTTAAATTATAAATCATGGAAGAATCAGACATAGAATATTTACTTAAAAGAAACATGTGGATAGAAGTTTATCCATCAGGAAGCTTTTGGAAAGCTAATGTTTATAAAAGAACAAAGTTAGGTCCGTGGAGAAAATCATCATCTACAAAGAAAAAAACACCACAGGCATGTTATGAGTGGTTAGAGTTAAAATTTGAAAAAATTAAATAAATAATATTATGAATAGATACGAGTGTAATTGTGGAGAAAGCTCTCCTACTCCAAGTGGTAAGTTATGTGCAAGTTGTGGTGGAACTATAAAATCTTCTAATATTGTAGTAATATGGCCATGAATCACTGGGTCATGGATTATGAAACTTTATGTAATTGTTTTGTAGCAGTATTTAAACATTATAAAACTGAAGAGACACACGTCTTTTCTATATGTAAACTACAAAATGATTATCCAAAGTTTAGTGAATTCCTAAAACAAAATCTTGAAGAAAAAGAGTGGCACATATCCTATAATGGATTAGCATTTGATGCACAAGTGACCCACAATATAATAAAAAATCATAAGAACTTATTGCTAATGGATGGTGAATCTATTGCTGAGGAAATATATGGTTATGCACAGAGAGCAATCACTAACTCTAACAATAAAGAGTTTCATGATTTTCCTGAGTGGAACATGACTATACAACAAATTGATGTTTTTAAACTTAATCACTGGGATAATCCTGCTAAACGTTCTAGTTTAAAATGGATTGAATATACTATGGATTGGGATAATATTCTTGATATGCCAATACATCATGAAACAAAAATAGAGACTCAACAACAATTAAGTCTTATAATTGGATATTGTATTAATGATGTAGACGCAACTAAAGAGATCTTTAATAGATCTAAACCTTTAATCAAATTAAGAAAAAATCTTACTGATCAATATAACATTAATCTATACAGTGCATCTGAACCACGTATCAGTAAAGAGTTATTTGCATATTATTTAAGCAAAGAACTTAAGATACCAAAGTATGAACTTAAAAAACTAAGAACATTTAGAAGTGTTATTAAGATTGATGGACTTATACTTGACTATATTAAGTTTGAAACACCTGAATTTAAAAATCTTCTAGAAAGATTTAAAGCTGTTGAGTTGGACCCGCTTCATACTAAAGGAGGTTTTAAGTACTCTGTTAAGTATAAAGGAGTTAAGACAGATTTTGGTTTAGGAGGAGCTCATGGAGCAGCTAGACCTGGTGTTTATGAATCTGATGAAGAGAATATTATAATGTCATCTGATGTTACAAGTTTCTATCCAAACTTAGCTATCATGAATAAGATTGCACCTGCACATCTAGATAATAAAGCATTTTGTGAACTATATGAATGGTTCTTTGAGGAGAGAAAGAAAATCCCTAAGAGTAACCCTATGAATTATGTATATAAAATTATACTTAATAGTACATATGGTTTATCTAATGACAAGAACTCTTTCCTGTATGACCCGCAGTTTACTATGTTTATTACTGTAAATGGTCAATTGACATTAATGATGCTTTATGAAATGATAATGCTTGCAATACCTGAAGCTATTCCTTTATTACAAAACACTGATGGTGTTGAGACAATCATACCTAGGTCTAAAATTGACTTATATATGGAAGTATGCAAAAAATGGGAAGAAATAACTAATCTTAATCTTGAACATGATCAATATAAAAAGATAGTTCTTGCTGATGTTAATAATTATATTGCAATAAATAATGATGGTGAAACAAAATGTAAGGGAAGATTTGAATTTAAGAATTTAGCACTTCACAAGAATAAATCAAAACTTATAATACCAAAAGCTATCTACTCATATTTTGTTAATGGAATATTACCTGAAGATACAATAAATCAAAATAAAAACATATTAGATTATTGCATAGGAGGGAAATCCAAGGGTAACTGGAAACAAATAGCAAGATCAATTAAAGATGGTCATCCATATGAAGAGGAACTTCAGAAAATTAATAGATATTTTATTTCTAATAAAGGTGTTAAAATAACTAAAGTAAATAAGACTGATAATAGAGAAATACAATTAGAAGCTGGTCGTTGGTTACAAACAGTAAACAACAACATGATAGAACAAGAATGGGAAAATTATGACATCAATCAAAAGTATTACTTAGATGCTATTGAGAGAGAAATAAATAACATTCTGGGAGTTAAAACAAACCAAATAAGTTTGTTTGATTAAAATTAATTTATATATTTGTAAAAAATAAGGATATGGGATATACAAAACCAACAACAATTACTGAGGTAGATTTATGCAATGCAGAACTACCAACACACGGAAAAACTTACACAGTTATTCCACATAGAAGCATCATAGATTATACAGATAATCTATTAAAAGAGAATAACTTTGTTATAAAGAATAAGTCATTCAGATCTAATGCAGGTGCAAAAGTAGTACAAGGTATTTATCAAATAGTAAGTACACATGATGATGATTTAGGTATGATGTTTGCCTGGACAAACTCATATGATAAAAGCACAAGGTTTCAGTGTGGAATAGGAGCATATGTATTTGTTTGCAATAATGGTATGATTCATGGTGACATGGCTTCATATGCAAGAAAACATACTGGAACAGCAGATTTAGATGTTCAAAGTCAAATTGGTTCACAAGTTAAATATGCACATAAGCATTTTAATCAATTAATTCAAGATAAAGATCAATTTAAGAATCATACTCTTTCAAGAAAAGATCAATCTGAGTTACTAGGTCGTTTATTTATTGAAGAAGAAATTATTGATGCAACACAAATGTCAACAATAAAAAGAGAAATGAATAAACCAACTTTTAATTATAGTTGTTCATTAAATAATGCATGGTCATTTTATAATCATGTTACACATGCTCTTAAGTCATCTCATCCAAGGTCATGGATGTCTAATCAACAAAAATTTCATAAATTTATGACTACTGAATTATTAAGTCACTTAAACATTAAAAACAGAGATGTTTCAGAATTTTTATTAAAAAATTATAAAGCAGGTCACTTAGATGATAATATAATTGATGTAGATTTAAATAGTTTAGCTGACATGGAAGCACAAGATTATGATACATTTAAAGATTTTAAAATTTAATCACTGACATGATTGTCATATAGAAGAAGGCTGACTAGCAAGGGTGTACTACTCTAGAGTGAAAAGCCTTCCCTATATGTTTAACCTTAACTCAATACCATAATGACAAAAAAAAGAAAATTAAATAGTAAGAACCCTAAGTACTTAAATAGAGATAAATTATCTCAAGAAAGTAAAGAAGAAAAAAAATTAGAATGTGTAACTCAGAATGGCGTAAAAGTTTACTCAGTATGGACAAAAAAATAAATATTATGAAATGTATTATATGTAATAATATTATAGAAGGTTATGGAAATAATCCTGCACCTGTTAAAAATTCAGAAGATGGTAGTGTATGTAATAAATGTTATTTAGAAATTGTATTACCTGCAAGATTATCTTTACCTGAATTTAATGTTGACTTTAAAAATGTTAAAAAATGAGAACAGAATATAAAATTAAAAAAATAATGAGTGAGGTTACTAGTCTTTTATTAAGTAAAAATGAAAGTTATGGTGACTCAGCTACAAATCCCTGTAATATATTTGGGAATGGTTCAGCTAAAGAAAATATATGTGCAAGGATAGATGATAAACTTGCACGTATTCAAAATGCTGGTTTATGTCCAGCAACATATGATACTATAGATGATCTTATAGGTTACCTATGTTTACTAAAAATTTCTATAGATGATACAAAAAATAAGAAGGAAGACATTTAAAATAAGAGAATCTGGTAGATCTACAGATTTTATAAGTCCAAGTTTTGGACACGGTTGTCTTTATGATTGTAGCTATTGCTACATGAAAAGACATAAGCCAAAAGGATTAACTGTTGCAACTAACACAGGTGACATCCTAACAGAAGTTAATAATCATGCATATTTCTCAACTGTTAAAAAACCTAATCAAACACACGCAGATTTTGTTACATATGATATAAGTTGTAATGAAGATTTTGCTTTACATGCTAAATATCATGAGTGGGAAAGAATATTTGAGTTTTTTAAAGATCATCCTATTGCTATGGGGTCTTTTGCAACTAAATATGTAAATAAAAAATTACTATCATTTAATCCTGAAGGTAAGATAAGAATCAGATTCAGCCTTATGCCACAAAAGATGGCTGATATACATGAACCTAATACATCTAAAATTACTGATAGAATTAAAGCAATTAATACTTTTATAGAAGCAGGATATGACGTACACATAAATTTTTCTCCAGTCATTATTACAGATACTTGGTTAGAAGACTATGAAATGCTGTTTAAAGAAGTTAATAGCTTAGTAGAAAAAAAGAATAAAGATAAAGTTAAGTCTGAAGTTATATTTCTTACACACAATTTTAAAAAGCATATAGTTAATACAGAAAATCATCCTGAGACAGAGATTACACTATGGAAACCAGAAATTCAAGAAACTAAAATATCACAATATGGTGGAGAAAATATAAGATATGAATACAGATTTAAAAGAAAGAGTATAAAACAATTTAAAGAACTACATAATGAAATTATACCCTGGAACACAATTAGATATATTTTTTAATTAAAGAACGCTTATATATAGGTTTTGACTTCCATAAACCAACTTTTTCCTATATATGAAAGAACCCAGTAGCTTAATAGCCGCTGGGTTTGTTCTTTAACATCTTTAAATATTCAGCATGTGATCTACCTGCATGTACTGTACCATCAGGCATTTTATGAGTATCACCTCCATTTTTCATAATCATAGCACAATCAGACTTAGGAATTGTTCTTTTAGAATTATTAAGCTTTTTAACTCTACTCACACGGTTTTGCCTCATAATAGAATTTAACTTATTATTAGACACTGGATTTTTATTTGACATTGCCACCTTTTTTATAGGCTTTTAATGCTGCTTGGTAATTAGTAGTACCTCCTTGTTTCCTGATATTTTTCTTTATGGGAGATGAACTACCATCATGTTCTACTATTTTTCTTCTAGGGTCTATATCTTTTTCATTTGATCTAAATATATTACCTATTCTTGTTCCAATATTTCCAAGCATAGATCTTGAATCAACAGAAGCATAACTATTATCACGCATACTTTCTCCTGAAGGCATAAATCCTTCACCTCCTGAAGTGATCCCCATAGCTCCATCATTTGTAATTGCACCAGCATCATATGCAGCACGAGTTTTATCAGCAGGCCATATTGGTGTAGGATTAGTAATTTGTACATTCTCATCTGATATAACTGGTTGCCTAGGTCCCATTATTGCTGAATTATATCCTGGTGCTACGTTGTACTCACCAATATCTTGAGCTTTTATTTTACGGTGTTCTACACCTTTATGTGCTTTATTTAAAGCAATTCTATAGTTATTTTTCATAATAAATTATTTATTTTTTACAGCTTTCTTGATGTGAACCATCACAGGTCCCATCTTCAGCTTTTGTTTTACCACATTTGCACTTTGCCATGTTATAAGGATTCTAAATCATCTTTTTTATCTTTCTTTACTACAACTTTCTTAACTTCAGGTTTAACGTCTTCAATTTTTTCAATGTAACTAGTTAATCCTAAATCATATGCTTCTTTCATTTGTTCTTGACCTTTAGGACTTGTTTTAATTTTTCTCCAATTAAAAACTCTACCCTTTGATTGTGTTTGATCAAACTCTGTAATTACTTTATACTTTGCCATTATTTTTTGGTTTTTTCTAGTGAACGGCCACCAAAGTAGGCACCTATCACTGTTATTAATACTAACTGCAGTAGGTCAGTCCATTTAGCTTCTACTACAAAATTTATTACTCCAGCATCAATAAATATTAATAGCACTGTAGCTACTACTAAGAATATTAATACTAACGGTCTGACATTTTTACTTAACCAAGAGTCAGAAGCCATATCAGCTGACCATCTGCTAGATATTTCTTTCTCCATATCAGTCTCATACTTAGCTATAAGCTCTTTTACTTTTAATTCAGCTGCTAGCTTTTCATCTTTAGATGTATGAAGGTTATCTATAACTCCTCCTACACTTTTAACAAGTTCACCTGCACCTGCTGAAAATATTTTTCCTAATATATTTGCCATTATATTTTATTAAATTTTTTTCTCATTTTTAATCCTTCTATCATTGATCCACCCATACTTCCTTTATATAAATCTCCTCCTGGTTTTAACCTTTTAGCTAAAGCTTTACGTCTTGGTGTACAAGTTGCTTTAGTCATTGGAGTACAATATCCTTTATGATCAGGATTAATACCCATAAATTTTTTAGCCATTATGCTGCTGTAAAATAAGAAAATTCAATTGTACTTATTCCTGATGCAGTAACAGATTCAACATCTAACCCTAAATTTTGTTCAATAGGAAGAAAACACCAATCACTTGGTGCTAACTCTATAATATTTGTACCACCTATTGTTTTTATATTTATACTATCAGCAGTATTTATTGCACCAGTATTTCTTGCATATAGATATACTTTACTTGCATTTGTAGGTACTAAAGTAGCTGCTGTTGTAGTTACATTTAAAGTACCTGATTCAATTGCAGGATTTCTTACAACTAATGTTGAAGTATGATTTATTAATAAAGGTTCTGAAGTTATTCCAGCTCCAGATAAAATTATTTGAGAGTTAATAGTTGCCATTTTTTTTTATTTATTTAATTGTTATACAAGTGTCCACCAACCGTATTCACATGTTGTTGTTAAAGAACTAGATAGTGAAAGATCTACATTTTTTGCAACTGGTATTGTTGTAAATTGCCCTGGTTTTAATACTACCATTTTATTTCGTACATTACTACCTCCTCCAGTAAAAACAGCAGAAGAAACTGTAGATGTTGTCGTAACAGTAATAGCAGAATTCCCAGTACTACCTCCTTTAGCTTGAGTTAAGGTTAATACTCCTACTAAAGATGATACAACAATCTTACCTGCATGACCTGTACTAGCTTGTATACACTTTTGTAATGATTCTGCTACTTGAGTAATACTACCTGTACTTTTAAATTCATTGTTTGTTAAATTTTCAGCAGCAGCAGCTGTATAAACTTTAGATGTTAAATCTGTAGATATAAGAGTAATTGTTCCAGCATTTGCAGGGTTTCCAATAAAGGCAAGAAATGCTATTCCTTGAGTTTCAGTGTCTACACCTATTTCTGCAGTTCCTTGAGTAGCTGATCCAGTATTCTTAAGATAAAGATATGTAGTACCAGTGTTCTTTATACCATCCATTGTACCTAATGTAGTTTTAGATGTAGAAAGATCTAAAGCTCCAGATTCAACTGTAGGTTGTGTAACGTTGAAGGTTTGTGTATTTGTTTGATTTAGTACATCTGAACTTACCCCTTGCCCAGTAAGTGTTAATTTAGATGTTATATTGTATGTTGCCATGGTATTTAATTTTATTTAGTTCTTCACTATATTATAATTTACAAATTTATTTTGATATTTAATAGCAAAATGGTAAATACCTTTGCTAAAAGATGATAAATCTATTGATTTAACATTTATTTCATGTATTAACTCTTCTCCTAACGTATTGAAGACACTTATGTCTACATTTACAGAGAAATTAACTACTCCTGTAGTAGGATTAGGATATAGATTAATATTATCACTTATTGTTCTAGATTCAGGTTGATTACCAACCCATGAACTATTACAGTAATCATATGTTAATTGACAAATATCATCCCATTCATTATCACAACAATAGTCATCTACATCTATTACCCAAGCATAGCAAGGATCATTCAACCAATACGGAATACTGTCACCAGTAATACAATTAGCACTATATAAACAAGACAAACTATCAACCACATTAACACTTGAATTATAATTAAACGCTGTTTGATCCACACACCCTTCAACAATAGCCACACATGAACCATTATCAGTATTAGCCAACGTATCATAGTTAAAAGCAGTTGCATCCATACAACCATACATATAAGTAACACAATTAAAATCTTCTGTATTTGCAGACGGATTAAAGTTAAGGGCACTTGGGTCAGTGCAACCATAAACAAAAGGATTGCAAGTATTATTATCTGCATTAGCTAAGGGATTAAAATTAAACATTGTTGAGTCAGTACAACCATAAATAAAAGGAATACAAGTTCCATCATTAGTGTTAGCACTATTGTCAAAGTTAAACATAATTGGATTAATACAACCATATATAACAGGAATACACCCTCCGTCATCAACATTAGCCATAGGAGAGAAATTGAATGCTAATGTATCAATACACCCATAAACAATCCCTATACAACTATTGTCATCTACATTTGCTACTGAGTCATAATTTAATGCTAATTGGCTCATACACCCATAAACAATAGCAATACAAGTATCTGATGTGTTAGCATTCACATTATAATTAAAAGCTAAAGCTTGCATACATCCTTCAACAACTGCTATACATGAGTTAGGTAGTTCTGTGTTTGCTGTATCTACATAATTAAATGCTGTAGAATCCATACAGCCTATTACAACTAAAGTACTGCAAGAACCATCTTCTTGATCGTAATTAGCATTATACTCTAAGTAGACAGGGTTAGTACACCCTGGGTTATAGTAACAACTAACATCATCTGTGTTAGCTAATGAATCATAGTTAATTGCATTAGTATATGTGCATCCATAAACCATTTCTACACATTCATTACCACAAGCAGTAATCAAAGGATAAACAAAAGAAGGAGTAATAAAAGGAGGTTGGATATTAATCATAGTATCTCCATCTGGATTAATTAAAGTAAATCCACATTCTATTGTTGTAGCCTGTGCTAAAGGATCTATACTAAATACAAATGATATAGGGTCAGGAGATGTTATAGTTACTTGATAAATATCAGTAAATCCAGAAGTGTGTGTAAAAATATATGATGTATCTGGAGTAAATAATTGTAAATAAGATCCCACCCATCCATTTCCTATAAGGTCATGTAGGATAAGAGTAAACTCACATTCATCTAACATATCCATTGTGTTAGCTAAAGCATCAAAATTATACATAGAAATATCAGTACATCCATATACTTTTAATGTAAGACAACTCCCATCATCTATATCAGCATAGTAATCATATTCTAAATAGTCATCATCTGTACAACCTAGTATAGGTGGACATGAGTCAGAAACAAAACAGTGTATAGTATCAAAACCAAAAGCTGGATCTGTACCATACACTAGTGTATCATTACATTGTTTTACAAAATAAGAACCATCAGCACCTTGCCATGCAGAACCTTCTAAACCATCACCATATAAATCATATATGTTAAATTTTAATGATCCTTTAGGTATCTCTACTATTGTATCTACTACAGAGTAAGCTGCAAGTGAGCCATATCCTGATCCAGATGCATATACAATACCGTTTGAATCTTGTATATCCCAAGAGGTTTCTGGTGTAAATTGATCTAAGTTAATTATAATGTTAGTAGGTACTAGAGGTCCTAGTGGTTGAGGTGGAGCACATGGCCATATATTTACTAAAGTATCTAGAGTAAAGAAAGCCTGTGTTAAAGGTGTATAATCTAATATTGCTCCCTGACAATCATTACTCATTTTAAACCAAGCTGGTTGATTTGAAACCCAACCATCTCCAAAATTATCTGTTAATGTAACAACATAGTTACCTGAGTTTATATTAATTACTGTGTCTAAATATTCATAACCTACTGTAGGTTGATGAAACATTACTGTATCCCCTGATACTGTATCTTCTACCATAAAGAAGTTAGCTTCTTGTGGTGCATAAAAATCATACTGAACTTTAAAATTTACCCATGAGTCTTGAGCAAATATACTTAATGGTAATAATAATAATATTAGTAAGTTTTTCATTAGAAGTCTTCCATTAATAATTCGTCAATATAATCTTGCATTTCTTTTCTTGTAGCTTTCATACTAAATGATATGTCAGCTTGGTATCTTTTTTGTTCTTCTCCATCTTTATAGATAATAACAGTTGGTACTACTACTATTTTATGTTTAGTTTGTAGTTTTGGTGCTACTGCTATATCAACATAAACTATATCACAGTCTGTTAGATCTCCAATGTAACTTACTTTATTAGGATCATTCCAGGCAGCATTAAAATGAGTTACTACAATTTGACCTGAGACATTTGAACTAAATATTAAAAATAATAATATTAATAAATACCCAGTAAATATTCTCCAAATAACTTTCATCGTAGCTTATCTAATTTATCTTCCATTCTAATTAATCTGTTTTTTAAGTCATCAACAGCTTTTTCAGTATTTTCAATAGACAACCTGATGTTTTGATCTTTCATATCAAATTCCATTCTACTTACGTCTGGTGGTACTGGAGCTGGAAGAGTTTTAGCCTCTGCAATCTCACCGTGTAAATTAAACCACATCCCAACTAGTATAGCAATTAGTGTAGCAATTCCCCCTAAGGTTTTTATACTTAATTTGATTGCTGTATCTTCACTTAATTCTTTTGTCATTTTTTTTTCTTTTTAGGTAAAGATTTTATTTTACCATTCTCAGTTCTAGCATATCTATGTGTCTTTGTTTCCTTACTAGGAATTAAAGTACCACAATATTTTCCTTTACCATATTTCCAACATACTTTTTTACCCATTTTCAATTACTTTCCACATCCACAACCACCTACTTTTTTAACAGGTAGTGGTCTGCCACCATTTCTTAGTACAGGTTTAGGTCTAACATTTCTACCAGCAGCATTTTGCAATGCTCTCGCCATGTTAGGTTTTACATTTAATCTTCTACTCATTATATCTCAAATCCAAGATTGAATACAATAAATCTAAACCTCTTTGCAGCACAATCTACATCACAAAAAAGACATGCTTTAATGTCTAAAATAGTTATTTTACCTATTCTTATTTCAATTTCATATTTTAACTTCTTATTTCCAGTGTTCCAACTATTAATCCAATTCATTTTTTTATTTTTTTTAATTGTTTCATATGATAAATTCCTTGTAGTATCATAGTAATGTTTACTGTGCTTAACCATATATATATAATATACTAAAAATTATAGTATTATGTAGTTAAGTCCAAATTTAAAATCATACCATTCTTTGTTCCAATACTTGTTATATTTACCCTCTACAAAGAATCCTAAACTCTTAGTAATTTTATAACCTAATATAAGTCCTCCAGAGTAATCTAACCATTGACCATCTACATAATTGTGATAGGAATATTCGTTACCTTCATCATAATGATAAGGCATTAAATTACCCCAAGCATGTAACCATTTATCCTTCTTATAATAATAGTAATCTGCACCCAGGACTACAGAGTATGTCCATTGTCTTTTTAATTCATTCCGTTTCTTCTCAGAATAATCTGAAAGAACTACAGGTATTATTAATTCTTTCCATACCTCACTGCTAGTAGCAACTATATTACCACTAGGGTCACTATATTCATTTGCATATAAATTATAATTATAACCCTCTTCTATAGCTAAATACGTATAATGTAAGTTGCCATTTGATAGCAACCATTCCTCTAAAGGATCATATCCATAAGGTTCTGCTATCCTTTGAGCACTCCCTATGTTAAAAGAAAGCTTATTATTGAGTTTATATCTATATCTTTCTGATGCTTCAAAATATTGTATATCTGCAAATCCATTCTGTAAATATTCAATCTTCGTAATCCAGTCAGGAGCAACATACCTTAAAAAATGATGTTGGTCTAAGTAGTCTTGTCCTTGTAATCTTCGTAAATCTATCTCAAAAAGAAATTCTAAACCATCCCTCTTACCTATTGTAGCAGCATCAGACCAAGAGTTTTCTGTTCCATCGTAAAATGTATTGGCTTTATTCTCATATCCAAATCTAGCTATTTTTCTTATCCCTAACGTTATAGCGTAATCATATGGTGTTTTAACTATTTCTGTTTCTAAACCGTTAGTGATTGAGTATCTATCTACATCTGAAATTGATGTCCCTCCATTGACTGCAGCGTAAAATGTAGAAAACTTAAATGTTTTCTTACAAAACTCCTTCCATTTATCTTGAGCAACAGTAGTATAAGATATTAATAAAAATAATATTAGGATTAATTTTCTCATTATGTTGGTACATTAGTAGTTATATTTGCACCTAGCATATTTGTCATTGTAGCATTATTTCCTGATTCCTGATCTACAATAGTAGGATAAGAACCAGGCCCTCCAGGATCACCCATTCTCCACCAGCTTTGTAAATTAGCTGAAACACTTGATGCCTGTAAATCAGTAGGAACTCCAGAATTATATATTTCTACACACTCTGCATTAGTAAGGTATTTAGTCCAAATAGCAATCTCATCTATATTTCCTGCAAAATTATAAGATCCTGCATTTCTACCAATGTATCCATTACCAGTAGTATCAAAAGTGATTCCTGTAGTATTAAAGTTTTTATTGTCATATATTATTCCATCTACAGCAAAACCTACATTATTAGAAATTGATTGTCTATTTACTCTATATATCACATGTCTCCAATTTCCAGCTGTTCCTCCCCAAGCAAATTGATCACTCCATGGTCCAGAAAAAGTTAAATTACCAGTATTATTAACAGCCATAGCAGTTTGATATGATCCTCCTGCTCCAAATGTAACGAGTCTTTGATTTCCTTGTCCAGTAAGATTAGTAACATTAACCCATAAAGATATGCTAAAATCTCCTGTACCAAGTGTACCTAATAATGGAACTGAAGACAAAGCAAGATATTCATTACTTCCATCAAAACTTATTGAATACTTATCTGTGAAAGCTATTGCACCACCTATTCCATCAATTCCAGATATTCTTCTTGATAAAACCTTTTGTGTATTAATATTAGTTGCCATTCAAAAATGTTTTAATATGTTCCTGCTACAATTGCTGTACCAAATCCTGTTATAATTGTTATATCTCCAGAATAGAGAGAGCCTTGAACTGCATCAAAAGTTACTGTAGTAAGTGCAGGAAGAATGATATTTTGTGTAGAATTTTGAACTTTAATAGTATTTGTTGCATGTGTATTCATTATAGAAATAGATCTAAAAGCTATTGGAAGCATTTCAGTTTCACCTGCAGCTATATTTGCCATATAAGTATTTTTTGATCCTGTTAAAGCATTAAGAATTTTCTCTGCAAAGTAAGTCCAGTTGTATTTTTTAATTAAACTATAACTCATGGTTTTAAATTTTTTTATTTATAAATATTATTATACTTTTGTAGTATATATACAATATACAAAAAGAATATTACATTTAAAATTAAAAACGTGTGAATTTGTTCATGCATATACTATAAAATTTAAGATATTTTATTTATCTTGTATCTACCCTTAACAGGGAATTATTAATCCTTTTATTAAAACCAATCAAAATATGAATTTAAGTAACAAAATTCTGAGTGACATTACTGTCCATATGAAATACGCAAAATATTTACCAGAAGTACAAAGAAGAGAGACATGGAGTGAGTTAGTTGACAGAAACAAAGCTATGCATATAAAGAAATATCCAGGTATAGTTGAAGAAATTACTAAAGCATATAAATTTGTATATGATAAAAAAGTTTTACCATCAATGAGATCAATGCAATTTGGTGGTAAACCTATTGAAATAAGCCCTAATAGAGTTTATAACTGTGCTTATCTTCCTATAGATAATATTCACTCATTTAGTGAAACTATGTTTTTACTATTAGGTGGTACAGGTGTTGGTTATTCTGTTCAACAACATCATGTTAATAAATTACCTCCTATTAACAAACCATATGATAAAAGATTTAAAAGATATTTAATTGGAGACTCAATTGAAGGATGGGCTGATGCTGTTAAAGTATTAATTAAGTCTTATCTTAATGGTAGGTCATCTAAAGTTGTATTTGACTATTCTGACATTAGAGCAAAGGGTGCAAGATTAGTAACATCAGGTGGTAAGGCTCCTGGACCTCAACCACTTAAAGAATGTTTATTAAAGCTTGAAGGTCTGTTAGATTCTAAAGATGATGGTAGTCAGTTGTCTAGTTTAGAAGTTCATGATATGGTTTGCCATATTGCTGATGCTGTATTAGCTGGTGGTATTAGAAGAGCAGCTTTGATTAGTTTGTTTAGTGCTCATGATGAAGAAATGATTTCATGTAAAACTGGAGACTGGTGGGAAAAAAATCCACAAAGAGGTAGATCAAACAACTCTGCAGTATTAATGAGACATAAAATAACTAAAGAATTCTTCATGAACTTATGGAAACGTGTTGAGTTATCTGGAGCGGGTGAACCAGGTATATATTTAAACAATGATAAGGATTGGGGAACAAATCCGTGTTGTGAAATTGCATTAAGACCATATCAGTTCTGTAATCTATGTGAAGTAAATGTTTCAAACATAGAATCACAAGAGGATCTAAATGAAAGAGTTAAAATGGCTGCATTCATTGGTACACTTCAAGCAGGTTATACTAATTTTCATTATTTAAGAGAGATATGGCAAAGCACAACAGAGAAGGACGCACTTATAGGTGTGTCAATGACAGGAATAGGGAGTGCCGCTGTGCTCCAGCTGGATATGAAGGAAGCTGCAAGTATAGTAAAGAGAGAAAACTCAAGAGTAGCAAAACTGATAGGGATAAACAAAGCAGCAAGGACAACATGCGTTAAACCTGCAGGTACTACATCATTAACATTAGGTACAAGTTCAGGTATTCATGCTTGGCATAATGATTTCTACATCAGAAGAATGCGTGTAGGTAAAAATGAATCAATCTATAATTACTTAAGCATCAATCATCCAGAGTTATTAGAAGATGATTACTTTAGACCTCATGATACTGCATGTATTAGTATTCCACAAATGGCACCTAAAGGTTCTATACTTAGAACTGAGTCACCTTTTCAATTACTTGAAAGAGTTAAAAAAGTTGCTACTGAATGGGTTAACACTGGACATAGAGCAGGATCAAATACTCATAATGTATCTGCTACTATTTCTTTAAGAGATCATGAATGGGATGCTGCTGGAAAATGGATGTGGGATAACAGAGAACACTATAATGGTTTAGCTGTCTTACCCTATGATGGTGGAACATATATTCAAGCTCCATTTGAAGACATTACAGAAGAGAAATATAATGAATTAATAAAATCTCTAATGGATATTAATCTAGATAATGTAGTTGAAATAGAAGATAATACTGATCTTAAAGGTGAGTTAGCTTGTGCAGGAGGTGCGTGTGAAATTAGCTAGCACCTTCTGTTCTACTTGACATAAAAGTTTTTAATATTATCAAATGCTAACCATCTATTAATAGTATACCAACCTGGTATTACATCACCCCATTCTTTAGAAAGCTTTACTTTTCCTTTTCTAGTACCTCTTGTATAGTATAGACCAGAGTCTTTTTTCCAGTTTTCAAATTCTTGTCCTTCTTTAGACATATAAGCTGGTAAATGTGGTATCCAACCTAGTGTCTCCATAAATGCTCCACTAAATTCTCCAACTAATCTTGTTGAAGATATTGGACCATCAAGCATTTGCATTTGTTCTGCTCCACCAAAGACAGGTAAATAAAGTACTAATTCTTTTTGTAGTCTATTCATTTGGTAGATTAGTGCATTCTCTAATCTTTTTCTAGTAGCTGATTTTTTAGAGTCATCATCATCTTCATCCCAATCTTTCAGTAATGAATTTAATGACACTACTGTCATGAATATTGCTAGTTCCCCAAGTGTTCTATGTACATTTTTTAATTTAACTAAACCATCTTTACCATTAAAGGCTTTATAGTTACTTTGAAGTTTTCCTATTTGAGTTAGGTTCCGTGTTGAGTATGCTAAAAAATTCAACATGGACCTATATCTTCCTTCTACAAATCCTAAGTTTTCATCAAAGTACTCTGCTCTAAACCTAGCCTTAATAGCTGGGGCAATCCACTTATGAAATTGTGCAGCAAGTTGTCCAATAGTATGTGCTTGTATAACCATTCTATCTTCTCTAGCATAATTACCATGGATTTGCTTATTTACCTCACGTATATAATTTCTAATCTCATATCTAACATCATCATTGAAAACTTTTCTCTTACCATTCTTAAGTGTGATATGAGTAAAGCCATCTTTAAGGTCCATAGTACCTGAGGTATTATTCCATTGCATAGCATCATACAAACTCATAGTCTCTCTACCACCCTCTCCTTCAGCTTTACCATTGTCTACCTGAAGAGTATAAAGAATGGCCAGACCAGTTTTAGTTTGTACATTGTATTCAAAAGCATCATTCAAAGAATAACCTACAGACTCTACTATTCTCATTGCTCTTCCTTCTACACCTGGAGTCTTTACAGTTTCACGTATATCTGTTTTATCATCTAACATTCTAAACCAATCAACAGCTCCCTCAAATTTACTAATAGGAATGTACTTCTTATATTTACCTTTACCAAATGCACCATTATAATTATGAGCCCATTTATTAAACATGTCAGTAGACATTCTTTTATTAAACTCTAATGTAGCTAAAGCATAAGCACCTCTATCAAAGTATAATGCACCTGCAGCCTCAATACCATTATTAACTCTACCCATCACAAAGTTATTAATATTACCAAAGACATTAAAACCTACATATCCTAATGATGAAAAAGATACAATCTTGGCAGCCAGTTTATCATACCATTCAAGACTTCTCTTTTCATTATCATAGAAAGTCATACTCATATACTTACGTGCTCTCTGTAATATTTTGGCATCACCCCTTGAACTTCCTGTACCTCTTATACCTACCTTTTCTAATTTAGCATTAACACCCTTACCTATTCTAGAAAATACCCCATACTCTTTTGGATCATATTTTCTTTTAGCCATAGTAGTCATTATAGCTTTAAAAGTATCTTCAACTATTCCAAGACTTTCATAATTTTGTGCCATCCCCGCAAATCTTAAAAGATTATCAGTCATGTCTGTACTCATCTGACTTCTAGTAGGTTGATCTTGTAATCTTGTTCTATTGAGTCTCAGTTGACTTAGAGCAGAATCAATTTCTTGTAATTCTTCAGCAGTCTTTGCTGTACTTCTAAGTTTTACTTTGCTAGCTATTTCATCTTGTATCTTTACAAGTTCAGCTTCTGTTCTAGGTTGACCTACATAAAAAATAGGCAATGTATCTTCAACAAAATTACCAAATTCATCAAATGCAACTATCTCTTGTTTTGTAGTTGTATTAAAGAAATTCTGGAATCCTGTTTGAGTCTTTGCCCAAAAACCTTGGATAAATTCAGGTTTAGTTTCTAACTCCTTTTGAAATCTATCCTTAACAACTGGACTTCTACCAAGCATCATTGACCCAATATTTTTAGGTAGTTTAGGTAACAACTCATCTTCATATACTCTTCTAAACATTAAGTAAAATTGTTTCTCTGCACTCTGTAAAGAATTCTGAGGATCCATAATACTTAAATACTTACTATCTCTCATTTCTTCTCCTGATGCAGATATTTCTCTCTTCTCTACATTGTCTTTTTTGATTACTGTCATAGTATCTAACTTAACCATACCAGTAAAATCACCATAGGCATCTTTACTTTTCTTGTAGTACTCTATTGTATCATAGTACTTACCTTTAAAGTTCTCTACTTCTAAATCTGATATACCATTTTTTCTAACCCACTGCTGTATAGATCTTCTATACTCCATTACTTTATTTCTAGCAGTTTTAAACTCCTCTGTCAATTTATGAAATTCACCGTCTGAATAACCTTGCTTACTAGTCTTTTCAGGATTCATAAACTTTGAATACTCTACTTTTGCTTTAGCAAGTTTCTGATTATGCTCTATATCACTTGCTGTATAATCTTCAAGGTTTGTTTTTTCTATATATCTCAACGGGGTTCCGTCAGTATCACTTAAATTTTTAGATAATTGATCTAACTTACTGTAGTACTGATAACCAATTTTCTTAACATATCTCCCTGTCCATATCCCATCCTCATCAAAAACTTGCATAAACTTATAGTCAACTTTATTACCTAAAGTTTCCATCATTAAGTTATTTGCAGAATTTCTTATATCATCACTAATATCCTCAACCTTATCAAGCATCTTTTGTTTTGTAGCCTTAAATTCTTTAGCCATAAGAGCTGATAACATATCAGCAGAAGTGTCAAGATCTCCTGTTAAATGTTCTAGCATGCCAATATCCTCAGTATGTTTAGACATAGCTCTTACATCATCCTCTGTCATATCATCTCTATTAGTTTTATCCAAAGACCATGCAACTACATAATTTTCTAAAGCACTATCAAGTATACCTGGTAGTTTATCTCCTGCATCATTTTGCTTTTCACCTACAAGTGCATTAAGACCTGTCTGTAATAATTCTTTATATTGTAATTGAGTCTTGTTTAAACCATCAGCATTAGATATATCAACTAATCCACGGTATGTTTCAACAAACTTTTTCCAATATAGTACATGTTTGATATACTCAGGACTTTTAAAATTCTCTTTAGTTCCTAAGTATTCAGTAACATCCTTGATCTTTTTTATACCATCTCTTAGTAACTCAGTAAACACTACATCTGCTGTACCTCTCAACATTGATACATTGATAGCAGAAACAGTTTGTTGTAGTTCATCTAAGTATTCTGTTTGAGACATATTAAATAAAGTACTACTCTTTAACTTTTCAATTGCAGATTTTCTTGTTATAACATTTTTCTTAAATTCTTTTACAACGTCAAACATTGAACTATATGCAGCATTTGAAGGGGCGTCACTTTGAGGAGCTTGTTCTTGTGGTTGATCATTTATAATATCAGCTGGTGAAAATATTCCTGCACTCTCAAGAGCACCTTCTAAAGCTTTTTCTGAAGACTCATTAACTCTATAAGGAACTATCTGATCTACATATGTTTTACTCTGTGTAGCTGGATGAAACTTTGTACCATCTAGTTTGAACTCACCTGTGAACTTTTGATTCTTACCTTTACCTTCTATACCAACTAGTACATGAAATGTTTGTGACTCAGGGGTTACTGTATACCCCATGTTTTCTAGCATTCTTCTATATAGATTTGTCTGTATAGAATGTTGTTGGCTAGTTGTAAATACTTTCTTACCAGGATCTTTTGGATCAAAAAATACACTACCTTCACTAACAGGATAGACCATATCAGTATAACCAAAAGAGTCACTTGAGTTTTTACTTGACTTTAAATCTATAATTGTAAGACTTCCATCAGGATGAATACGTAATAGATCAATCATTCCTGCTATTTTACTCTCTCTATCTGATACTATTATCTGTGGTATTAATACACTACCATCTGCTTCCATACCAAATGTATAATTTTGCAAAGCTTCATATGCTCTTTTGGCTACATCCTCAGCTAATACATCTAACTTAGGCATTTCTTCAAGAGGTATATTCATTGTAATGCTTTCAAGTATAGTGTCAAAATCATTACCTATTAATCTATTTAATTCATATGCACCTTCTGTATCAGTAAGTGGACCTTTGATTGCTGTAGTTGATGACTTATATGTAATGCTTGAATCAGATAGGTTTACATATGTATGTGTATCTCTTTCCAGTATAACGTTATCCGTAGTCAATTGATTTACTTCAAAGTCTAAATTTGTAACAATATTAAAGAAGTTGTCTATAATAGCTTTCTGAACATCATTACTCTTACCCTTTACGTAATCTACAACTCTTTTAGATTCTGGATCCAATGAGTATCTAACTTGCTCATCAACCTTTGTATTTAAAAGTATCTGCAGTTGATCTGTGTTTAGCAACTTAGCAATATCTGTTAGGTTTGATGTAGGTTTTAAAACATCTACAGTTATTCTTAACTTATCACCTACAATATAGTCAGACACCTTACCAACTAAATCTAAAAACCATTTTAATAAATCTACTATGTTTGATTTCCAATTTTCTGTAGGAGCTTCTTGATATTCTTTTTTAAAGTGTAATGCTAATGATTGGGTTACTAATTCTAAGTCCCTATCTGTTTGACTAAACCCTCTTGATACAATATATGAGTCAGCAATCTCTTGATTAAGTAAAGGGAACATCTTCTTTGCTTCAGTTAACAGACTCTTATATAACTTATTGTTATCCTGCTTTATAGCAGATATAAAAGGATGTAACATTTCTTCTACTGCAATCTCTGAAGTTACTTTGTTTTCAATTAACTTAACTACACCACCTTGGTAATATGCGTTAATTAAATTGAAAGGTACTTTAGCTCTCTTAGAAGCAGGTAATAGATTATAGTATTCTTCTGCTTCTTTATTTGAAACAATATCTACTTGTACATTAGGGAATGTAGATTTCAATTGATTGATTATGCTAATTACATTAGTCTTACTAGTATCTATAGTATCTTTTAACTCATCTAAATTTTTAAGAAGGTTTTCATTTATATCAACTGTAAATGATTCAAAGTATCCTGGCTCAGTAGAAACTATATTGTTAGATATGTTCTTAAAAGTTACAGCTTCAATAGGTATTCTATTATGTTGTAGTACTTTTAATATAGTCTGATAGTTTCTGTTTAATATAGTAGGGCTATATGTTCTTGTAATTGGATTACTATGATTAACTTTGTATTGACCATAGTGATTATTAACTAATTTCATTCTGCTCAAATTTGATAATATAGATTTCTTATATCCTCTTTTCTTTATAGATAACATTGTTTGTCTTCTCTTTAGCATAGTCTCAACATTAGCTACTGAAGGAATCTGATCTGATTTAGAAGTACGTTGATATGCATCAATGTAACCGTCAATCTTTAATGAGCTTTTAAATTTCTTTTCTAAAGCTTTATACTGTGGAGTATTTTTGTTATAACAAGTTGCCATATCTATTTACAATTTTCTATTATTTCTATAAATCTTTCTGCTGTGCCGTCAAAGGTATCAAATTCATTTAATATACCATCAATACCAGATCTCTTTGTATATTTTTGTGCTCCATACTTATCTGTTTTAATATCTGCCCACCAATCTCTTACAGTTGCTATTTCTACATCTGACTTACTAGACTCCTTACTTGGTTCTACACTTAGCTGAGACATTAGTAACTGAGTACTTGCTATAGCTGCATCAGAAATCTCTTTAGGCATACTATCCACAGTGTAATTAAACTCAGGTTCAATAATTGTAGGTTCATTGTTTATGTTTGTACCATCTATCTTTACAGACTTGTTAGTATTACTAACAGAAGCTCCAGAATTAGTAGCTTGATTATAAAGATCTTGCATTGCAGCAGCGTCCATATTACCAAATGATTTAATATCTTCTTCAATCTGATCTAAATTTAAACTATTAATAAGCCCATCCATAGGATCTGATTTATACTTATCTCTTAGTGACTTGTATGTAGGAACTTCTCCTAATGCAAAACTAACTGGAGTAACTTGATTTGAACCAACTAATTCTACAGGAACATATACTGCCTGGTAACCTTTAGCTACAAGTTCTTCACCATCTAACATGTTCATAATATCACCAGACTTAGAAAATCTCTTTTCTCTATATGTTTGTTGTAACTCAAAGTTCTTTACATATGTAGTCCCAAAGTCATCTTTGTATATATTTCTTACATATAATGGAAGAACTAATTCTAAAGCTTTTTCTCCTTTCTTTATATTTTCAAATTTAAAACCCATTCCACCTAGTTGACCCATGTTCTTAGCAAGAGCTTTATATTGCTTACTCTTTTGATCTACAAATATAGATTTACCTTCTCGTTGGAATTTATACTTTTTACCTTTAATTACTTTTGTACCCTTCTGTTCTGTGAAAGATTTTACACCATTAAACATATTAACAATTAAGTTACCTTCTTTATTTATATGTGCAGCTTGTGCTTCATCAGTAGTTATAGATTTTACCATAGGTAATAACCAACCATTTTGATTTGACTTAAGATAACCTTCTACAAAATCATTAGCTAGCATCTCTGAAGATTTACCAAATACTAAGTTGTATGAAGAATCTGTTGCAGTTGTAGATTTCAATAATGTATGTCCTGCTGATATTGCATTCAATACTCTATCAAACATAAACCCAGGTATAGCACTTAAGAAAGTGTTATTTTTAAATTGCATGCCATCTTTAACTAAAAGGTAATGCATAAGATCATAAGCGTGTGTTCTTAATGCTGGTTCACTATAGATCTCTGCAAAACTAGCTTGTAAGTCTACAACTTTAGAATCACTCATCTGTGTCCAGTTGTTTGCTTTAGCTCTATTAATACCAGCCTTATTAGTATCATTAGAAGCTAAGTCTAGATATATAAACTTCTCTATGAAGTAATTTTCTTTACCTTCTGCTTTGAAGTAATTCCTAACACTAGTTATAACATTATCTATAGTAACAGAGTTTTCTCCTCCAAGATCATCATATATTAAACCGTTCTGTAATGAACCTAATTTCTCTGCACCATCTGGAGAATTAAGTAAGAACTGCTTGTATGAAGTCATAGTTAAATAACTAAGTACATCCTTCTCAATAATATTTACTCTTCTCTCATCTACTAGCATATTATTACTTATCATATTTGCAACCACTGCTTCTTTCATTTTAACAAACTCAGCAGTACGTGTTATAAATACAGCAGGTAATAAATCTTCTGTGAATTCTTTAAATATATTATAGTAAGTTGCACGGAAATCATTACCTTCAAATATTGGTCTTACATCAATAGGAATTGCAACTCCGTCTTTATCTTTAAGTTTCTTAAATTCTGAGTCAGATAATCCTACACCAAGTTCTTTAAAGTCATTAGCAGCTTTATCTATATCTTGAGTGCTTCTACCAAACCCAGCAAGTAAATCCACAAGTGATCCTAATTTACCTGTATAGTCTGTCAATCTACGTGCATTAACAAATTGTTTAATTACTGAGTATTCAAGAGAAGCTTCTTCATCAGTATATCCTTCAGGAGTTTGACCTGTCATATCTGTACCAAAACCTGAAGTTAAAGGAAGAGTTGGGTTAACCCAGTCATTCATTATAGCTCCAGTAAGTATAGCATCTGTTACAGGGACAGTAGATATTTCATAATCATTATTTAAGAATGTTAATCTTTTCTTTAGTATAGATGATATACCAGGGTCCATTGGGGATACTTTATTTATTGCTAAGTCATATCCTAATTTAATAATAGGATTCTTAAGTAATAACATACTAGTCTTAATTGGTACACCTAATGAAGATAACGTTGTTACAACTGCAAGTGAATTCTTATTTATACTTAATACATCAGCTAATCTCTCTTTAGCATTATCTGTCATCATTGTAATCAGAGATGATATAAGATACTGTGTTCTTACAGCTTTATCATTACCCTTACCTTCAATAGAATACTTAGTTGCAAACTCACTAAATGTAGTACTATTAAATCTAATCTGAGGATTCAACTCTCTTCCTGCAGCAATATTACTCTGCACCTTAATACCATTCTCACCTAACATATTAAGAACAACATTTGGTCTTACAGCTGCACCAATACCTCCTTCACCAGTTTTAATACTATTCCAAGTCTCAAGAAGACCTAACATGTTATCAGGATCAATATCTTCAGGATTAGCAAAATCAGCTAACTCAGGAAACTCTTCTTTAAGATAATCTCTAATTTCATATAAAGGTTCTAGATCTGCTGGCTCATTTCCAATACCTATTTGTCTTCCGTCTTTAGGTTTAACAATCCCTTCATTACCAATCAAAGCAATCCTTTGATCAAGTATATCATTGTTTATTGCTGCTTCATATGGTTCACCATTCTTCTCAAAATATGCTTTATATTCTTTTAATGTAACAGGAAGACCTAAACTTTGTAAAGCACCATATAAATCTTCATTCTTATTGTACAGTTTTATCACTTGTTCATCTGTTATACTATCATTTATTTCTAATACATAAGATATAATTTTTGCACTATATGCTTCTTTAAATAAGCTTGCATTTACTTTTAATTCAGATGCTGTTTGTCTAGCTAAGTCATCTTGCAAATCTGCTGTTTCTTCCTCGTCTAGGAATGCTGAATCATTTGTACTCCAATTAGTAACTGCGTCAGATACTGCTGTTCCTCTCTTATTTACTTGAGATAAAACATTTCTTATATATTCTGCATATCTTCCCTTATCTGTATTGCTTTTACCGTATTCATTAAATTTCCCTTTTGCATAATACCACTCTTTAATATGCATGAATAATTTATCAATATCAAAATCCGCTCCTGATATTTCAATTAACTCATCAGAGAACATTGCAGAGGATCCATAATAGACAGGTAAGAAATCTACAAGTCTTAAACTCATAGCAGAATGTTTATCTTGTGAAGGGATACGTATACCCAAAGCTTCTGCAATTTCAATAGGAATTATGTCCCCAGGTTTAAGATTCTTATAAACTTCTCTATGATGTGCTGCCATCATAAATTCACTATAGTACTCTTTCGTTATTGGATCATATACATTATGTTGTAACTTCTGTAGTATTACATCTCCTACTTTAAGACCTACCCATTTACCTGGTTCATTATCAATTTCAATAAACTTATCAGCTATTTCTGGTTTAGTCTTCATTTCTTTAAACTCATCCATTCTTATAACCTGAGTTCTTAAAGGTTGACCATTTTCATCTAACTCTAAAACTTTCCTCATAGGTTTTGCTCCATGACTAGAAACTAATGCTGCTGTAATCTCAGCTTGTTTACCAGCAAGAACACCTTTACTAAAGTAACCTAAGAATAACTCTTGGAACTTATCTATTGTAATGGGATTATTTAAATTAAACTTAGGGTTACCTACTTCATCAAAGGAGAAGAACTCTAACATTTGTGTTTTAGACTTTGAAGCTTCAAGTCCAGATATAGCATAACGTAAGAATGATCTAAGGTTAACTGTTACTTTATTAATATCTACACTCTTCCCTATCTCATCTAAAGCAGTTCCTAAATTAAACACAAGATTTCTTTTGTTTCTATATCTTAATGTAACTTGATCAGAAACAGATTTATGATATGCTTCTTTTATTTTCTTTATAGAAATTGGTACACCACCTATAACTACTTCTATATTATCAGTTTGTTCAGTTGTAGCTAGTTGCTTCATCTGACGTGGATCAATTCCCTCTAGCTTGTTTGATGGATTAATAACTTGAAGTCTCATCCATTTAGGATTTAATCCTTGTGTTATACTCCTGTGTGATCCATTTACATCTTTATAATCTTCCTGTATCTCAAGTATAGATTTAGAACCATACATTTCTTTTGCAGTGATTACATTCTTCTTCATCATTTTAGAACCTGATGTTGGTATAGCAAGTGATACTTTTTGAGTACCTTTTTCAGCAGCTTCAAGCTTTACTCTTAAATTATGAAGCTCTTCCATTTGTGGAAGTGCAACCCATTCTCCAAATTTGTTTTTGTATGACGTAAGACCTTTACTTAACATAAAGAATGACATCTTAGCAAATACATTACCATCACCATAAACAAACTTCTTAGAGTTTATTATAGCATTAAGTTTTATATAACCTTCAGTACCTAACTTCACATCACCCCACATATCCTCAGCAGTAATCACATCACCTCTTTCTATTCTATCTAATAGATCTGATTGTGCTGGAGATAGTTTACCTACACCAAACCAAAGGTGTCTAAATGATTTAACTGTACCAACCATTTGTGCATCTGTTGATTCAATCGTACCATTTGAAAATCTCTTCTGAACTTTTGGATCATGATAAGTAAATAAACTAATACTATTATCAGCCATGAATGTATGATTAATACCAAGCTTAGGTGCTACTATAGCTGAGGCTGCACTAGGTCCTGATGCATTTTGCATTTTAGCCCTTTTAGTTTCAGCAGTAAAGTTTTCAAATAGTAAAGCATGATCACCTAATAGTAAATCATTAAAGGATCTTGCATTTACATAACCATGCATGAATATTTGAGCAAGATTATAATCTAGATCATTCTCTTTAAGATTATATAGTGTCATTGCTTTCCTTCCCTCATTTGTAACTTTATGATAAGCTTTACCTTTTTTACCTTTTTCAGGTCTAACTATCATACCTAAACCTTCAGTAAGCTCACTACTAAGTTTAGCAGTAGCTTTGGTATTAGTAAGCAAACGTCAAAGAAATCTGTAAGAATTCTTTCTTCTATTATTCCTTTTAACTTATCTTTACCTATTCTATCTACTGCCTGATCAAAGGTTAACCCTTCTTTAGCAGCATTGATTAAAGTCTCTTCCACAAATGTATCTGACTCAAAGTAAGCTACATCTGATTCTGTAGTTTGTTGACCTGCTGTATCTTGAATTAAAAACGTTCCAACATTTCCTTCTATTTGTTTTATATTAGTTATCTTTTTTGCATACCCTTCTTTAACTAAACTTTCATATACACGAAAAGCTTCAGGACTTATAGAAATATCAGACCTTAAAGTACCGTATTCTTTAGCTGCTAATTTATATAAATATTTTCCTAGTCCTTTTCCTTGTTCAGCTTTATTTATTTCTATATTAACAATAGTTTTTCTTTCAGGATTAGCATTATACATAGCATTAACTTCTTCGTCTGCTATATTTTTTTCACTTGAGTCTATATCTATATGTCCTATTTCTTTTCCACCTCTAGAAAGTAAAAGACTCTCTAAACCAGTATCATACTTTTTAATTTTATAATTTGTTCCTGCCGTAGCTTTAACCTCAGTAGTTTGTTGTGTTGATACAGTTTTAACTTCTTCAACACCTATCTCTATATTTGCTTCTCCTAATGGGATAAACTCATATGCATATTGTTGTATTGTACCATTAAAGAATCTAGCAT
>Ga0308008_1000017_pt1 | contig 85950 bp, 103 predicted proteins | sample Neamet125_FD_203140 | JGI IMG/M metagenome (GOLD analysis project Ga0308008, IMG submission 203140) | Marine microbial communities from water near the shore, Antarctic Ocean - #125 | ecosystem: Environmental > Aquatic > Marine > Unclassified | place: Southern Ocean | collected 2014-07-24
TAAGAATAAGACGAACTGCCTCCTTTAAACTATCTCGGATAGGAGCAGGGGTCGAGGATCGTACAATTTCTAAACCCATAACCTTTAACTTAGGTTCCTGGAGTCTCAATCCTTCATCATCTAATACGTTTAAGGCGTATCTTTTCTTAGCCACAAATATACCTTTGTCTGCTATAACCTCACGTTTAAAGTCTATCTTATGTTCAAAGGCGTTAGTATAGTTGCCTAGCTTTGTCATTGCCTGAGCAATAGCTGGTTCTATTTTGTCTGTAGCAATTTTATCTAACAAACCAACAATCTTATCTCTGTCTTTATCTGGGAAGAAGTTTTCTACCATTGTCTGGCATGTAACATAACAAGAATCTGTATCACTATAAAAGGAATACATCTCATTTTCTGTACCACATACTTTGTTCATGTAACTGTCCAGAGCCTTAGCAGTATCACGGATAATTAATTGTCCTGACATTGTAATGCCTTCTGCAATTCTATCATCATAGAATCTAAAGTACTGGTTAGCCATGGCGCCATATAAACTGTTTAATTGAATCTTACGAGCCATCTGGAAGTTATTGTATTTACTAATCTCATTCTTGTGATGTAGGGCACCAGTCTCCTGGAAGTCTTTTTGTGCCTTCTGCATAAGTTTCTTATACTTAACTCTATCATTAAAAAACTTTTGTACTATCTCAGGAAAGTGTCCTTTAGCATCTCTCGTATAACAAGAGCCATTGCCTGCCATTGCGTAGTTCTTTTCTTTAAGTTTATCTAACTGGTATCTGTCAAGTTGATCGTCCACACTAACATCATATTGGAATCCTGGAACAATAGTCTCAGGACTCATATTGTACTGCATAAGAATAGAAGGATACAGACTTGTAGCATCGAAACTAGCCACCCAATCATATTTGCCAGGAACAGGTTCTTGTACAAAGGCACCCTCAATTTGAGAATCCTTTCTACCTCCGCCTTGTCCTATAACAATCTTCTTATTCCATAGATGATTATACATCAAACTATCCCAAGTTCTAACAGCTGAGAACACATCACCAAAGTTACACTTAGCATCGTATGCCATTGTAATAGCTAGTTCAATAAGTTTCATCTTATCCTCTAACTCATCAACAAGAACTGTATCAATAATATTATATTCTACAAACCTGTTCCAGTCATTGTCATAGAACTCTTTAAACGTGTCATAACCAGATTCTAATTTTTTATGTCCTAGTTCTGTCTGTGTAATAAAGTCTAATTTATATGACTCTCGGGTAACATAAGTAAACTTCTTATATAAGTCTAGATAGTCTAACTGTGCAACACCTGTAATTTCATACGCTGTCATCTCACGGTTAGCAAATCTAATAGGACGTTTATTAACTAATCCAAAAGGAGACAATCTTTTGTGTACTCCTTCGCCTAGGATTTTTTCTATCCTACCTATCATATAAGGGATATCAAACAGATTAGAGTTCCAACCTGTAATAATATCAGGACAGTTTTGTTCCCACCAACTAACAAAGTTTTCTAATAGGATTTCTTCAGTAGCACAAGCCACATAATCCACATCAAATTTATTTGTTTCTTTAGAGGGTGTGAACTCCCCTAAGCCGAATGTTGTTATCTTCTTGGTGTTGTTATTTTGAAGCGTGATAACTAACACTTTCTCGGCTGGGGAGTCCACGTTTGGAAATCCACCTTCTGTTGTTGTTTCAATATCAATAGAGTAGATAGCCAACTTGGAAGCATTCCATTTTATATCAGTAGGAAACTTTTCCGTGATATACTGGTATGCGTAATAGTTTTGTCCAAATATTGGAAAATTGGATACGTCTTTATATCTTTCAAAGAAGCGAGTCGCCTCTTTATTTGTTTCAAACTGTATAGGAGCTACGGGTTCGCCGTATATACTTTTATAGTCTGTGGGTTTGTCTGTTTTAACAAAGAGCGTAGGTCTAAAGTCGTGCTTTTCGACATACCTCTCACCGTTTCTAACACCACGTACAAGGACCTTATCCCCGTAATGTCTCGCATAAGTATAAAAATTCATAACAACACCTTAAACATAATATAACACATTATAGGCTCTTTGGAACCTACTGTAAAGAACTACTCGTCAAAAAAGGTACGGTTAGTCAAATGTTCATCTTCAATGTCGTCCTTGGACTGTCCGTGATACGCCACTGCTAAATGTAGTGCTATCATCTCTTCGTTGATGTTGACTTTGTCTTCTCCATCTAACACAAAAAATTCACCAAGTATCCTACCGTATTTTCCTTTTGAATCAAGCCTTGTTCCGAGTATAGCTCCTTTGGACAATCTTGCTTTAAGATGTGCCCCCGCCATTTTTCCGAATCTTTTCTCAACGAGGTCACGGGTTCTACTTTCCGGGGTGTCGATGCCGTATAGCCTAACTCTTTGTTTTTTGAGCCACACACCGAAGCCCAAGTCGATATCCACATCTACTGTATCTCCGTCTACTACTTTTACAATTTTTACTCTATATTCGTACATTATTTTCCTTTAGATTCGTTTAGAACCTTTTTAGCGATGAAAGTATCAGGCTTGATGATTGCTGAAGGATTAAATTTATCATTATAAGCCGACAATATCTCCTCACCTGGATCATATACTGAAACCACATGTTGAGGAAAGATAGGTACTGCGTGATCTTTACTGAACGGAGCGTAAGGAGCAAGTCCAACTCCAAAATCCGTATCGCTTCCTGGTTTAGGCATCATCATAATTATAGCCGGTTTCTGTATTAACAAAAACCCCTCTTTTCCATCAACTTCGGTAGACGATACGTCTCCCATTAAATCTTCGCCTGTTGCAAGCTTTACTATTTGAATATTTGACATACTCCTTATCTCCTTTTATTATTTAATTTTAATAGACTGAGGTTTCTTATCTTCTGGAATTACATTTACCAGTGAGATGAGTAACACTCCGTCCTTCAATTCAGAACCTGACACCTTAACAGTATCTGCTAAAGTCCATGTTCTTGTGAAATTACGTTCTGCAATTCCTTTATGTAAGTACTCCCTTTCAGATGTACAATTTTGTATTCCCTTGACGATTAGATTACCGTCTTCCACACTAATATCAAGTTCAGCCTTTGAGAAGCCTGCAAGAGCAATTTGAATTTCATAATTCTCATCGTCTATTTTCCTAATATTATAAGGTGGGAAATTAGACTCGGGTTTGTGGAATCCTTGAACTGCGTCAAAGACTCTATCAAATCCAATGAGTCTGCTTTCTATTTGTGGGAATGCTGAAACGAAATCGTTCCAATTTGTCGTGTTTATGCTTACCATGTATTTCTCCTAATGTTTAGCAAGATTAAAATATGATACCCTAACGGCGTATCACTATTATTTATAAGAGTTTTTACTGAAATCATCAATTAATTTAACACCATCACTACCAAACGAATTAATAAAACTTGTATTGCGTCGTTTATCATGTTCTTTTACAAAAGTTATAAAGTCTGTTCTATGTCTTTGTAGTGATTCACCTGTGAATCTATTGTTCTTAATCCACTCTACTGTTCGTCTATATTTAGCAACTTCACCTTGCGAAAACTGAGGATATGTTTCCATCAGCTTTAAACTTTTCTCCATAATACTTATAAGCCAGTCAGGGCTATTTTGTGCTGAAAGGTGTTCTGGCGCTGTCATGTGGGGAGAGTCCCAATGTATTCTACCAGGATATTGTAATTTTAATTCTGCCACTTTGTAAATCAATTCTTCTATGTTAGGTATTGATAATAAATTATATGTAATCATCAATCCTACATCTATTCCACTCATCAAAACTTTGTGTAGGTTATCTTCAAAATGACTTATCTCTAATCCATGTCTTATATACTCTGCTTGTTTACCCCAAGTATCAATACTGACATATAACTTTGTATTAGGTATATCTTTTACTAGTTCAATATACTTGGCCACCCTTGCCTTACTAACCATGAGATTAGAATTACAATGAAATGTAAGACCGTCTTTAGGGTTATCTTTTACATATTGCAGTAACTTGTATGTATTCTTATCTAGTAAAGGCTCACCACCTGTAACTCTAAGCACAAATAAATGCTTATATGCCTCTGGAAACCAACTCCAGAACTTTTTAACAAAGGGAGAGTTCTCAATTTGAGAAGCGTGTTCTGAATTGTAGTCTTTGGATAGTTTGTATGGTCCGTGCTTGTCTATTTCCTTTTCCCATGTAGTACTGAATGTAGGTCCACAATAAGAACATGCCATTTGACATTTATTTGTAAATGATAACTCTAAGTACTTAGGATAAACTGGTGTTAGGCCAGAGCTTGTGGCTTTGGCTATTATGTTTGGATCGTGTTTAAAGAATTGGACGGCTAGTGTTTGCCTATCTGATATTTGATCTATGTCTTCTACTTGCCAACAATAAGAGCACTCGTCTGGTCTTCCACCATCCAACATTGTAGCCCTCTGTTCTATCTTATGAGGCGTATTATGTAAATCTGAATTTAATGGAATTTGATGTGTTGGACAATGATAACAGGAATGATTGATGCCAGAGCCTAAGTGCATTTCTTGGTGATACCATTTTAATACACAAAAACCAGGCCCTACTTTGTCCTGCTCTTCCTTGATCTTATTTAAATAATATAGATCGGACTTATTTAATTTTCTTTCCAATATTGTACTTAGGAACCAATTCCCATTCACTCTTCTCTTTGAAAGATATAATTTTTATCTGACTAAGAGGGGAACCTTCTCCTACCTCTCCTACTATTAATACTAATCCCCAATCGGATAGTAATTTTGCAATAGTGTTTCGTCTTTGTAAATCATTGTCTTGAAAGTCTGCCTCTTTGCCATCTAGTGCAAAAAGTTCCTTGAAATGTGTTATGAAGTACCTGCCTTTCTTATGTAGAATATGGCAAGATTGGTAAAGAACCTGTTCTTTCTTTGAAGCAACGCCTATTCTTGATAGCGTCTCTCTTACTTTTAGGAAATCCTCTGGGTCCTTTAACGTGACTTCTAATGGGCTATAGCCTGGGTAGTCAATATTAAAGTAATTCTCTTGATCACTCATCTCAATACCTTGTGTGTTATAATTATTAAGTTAACCCAATATTTATAACTTTCCGCCTTTAGATGTATTCAAGTGTATCTTAATGAGATCTATCTGTGTTTGGGATAGTAATAGTAAAGCTTCTTTAGCTTTCATAAAACTATATCCAAAGAACTGTTGAATTATCTCAATATTTTCTTCTTCAGTCTTAACCCACTTATTATAACGCTTTGCCTTTCTTACCACAGACTTTAAAAAGTCATATTGTAATTTATTATCTAGATGAGGCCTAGCGTTCATTTCGTTACCTGCAATAACCGTGTCTTTTCCAAATCCCATGGCACGATTTACAATAAACGGATTGTATTGTCTTTCTGTTGTTTCGTCGACTATAAGGTTTTCTTTTGTGTAGTTAATACTGTTAGCAAAATCGAAGGGAGATATTTTTTTAAGTTTTATATTAAACTCACTCTCATCTACTTCTTCTACAGGTTTTCCGAAACCTTCTAGTATTGAATCACTCATTAGAAATGCCTTATTACTCCTGCCACAATAAAGAAGCAGGTTATGAAATTAACTAGTACTACCACAGTTCTCATTAATGCAACTGCGTCAGCGTCTTTGCTGTTATCTGATGCTTTGTCACCTAGTGACTTTGCCCACAATCTCCAGATCTTACCTAATGTCAACATTTTTAAGCATCCTGTAACTCTCCAACAATAGTTCAGTAACAGTTACGCCCCTCTCTTTAGCTTCCTCAATGATCTCTTGTTTTACCTGAGAAGGAACTCTAATATCAATTCGAGCGTCTGCTGTTTTGGATTTGTTATAGTCTCTCATTATTTGAACTCCACATTAGCCATTATTTCTGTTAAACAGGCCGTAATATTAATCTCTTGGTCTGCTACAAAAGCCGCTTTGTACTGATAATCTGCTATTAACAATACTACCTGAGGTATAGACTTTATCTCAGGAAGCAGTATATCGTATATCTGTCTAAATATCCCTTGAGGGTCTGTATCCACATTGTTGGCTACCCATTGTCTCATCTTCTTCCAGTCCTTCTCTCTAAGGCTCTCTAAGAGCTGCTTAGCGTTTATTTCCTGGAAGTTACTTAGTATACCCTCATCTATAACACCACTCACAGAGTACCTTTGGAGCTCATTTAGCACCCTTCTGTAGTCTGGAAAATGCTTCATTAGGAGCTCAGCGAGTACTTTCTCGTTGTATTGTACGCCTTCTGTATCAAGTATATACTTCATCCTTTCCATAAACTTAGAGGCTAAAGCAGGGCGGTCTGAGGGGTTAATCTTGAAGTCTATTACCGTAGTTCTACTGTGCAACGGGTCTATTAGCCTATTGGCATAGTTACATGTAAACACAAACCTACAGTTCTCAGAGAACGTCTCTATGAACCCTCTAAGGGCTGGTTGTACACTTTCCCTGTTCATGTAGTCTGCTTCATCGAGTATCACGACCTTAGTCTTACCCTCAAATGAAACGGCACTAGCAAATGACCTAATCTTAGTTCTGAGGGTATCTATTTGCCTACCTTCATCACTACCATTAATAACTATATAGTCACATCCTAAAGATTCACATAAAGCACGAGCTAGGGTTGTCTTCCCTGTACCTGCTGTTCCACTCAATAGTAAGTTAGGCACTTCGCCCTTCTTAATAAAAGCTTCAAATTGCTTTTTCACATCTTCAGGGAGAACACATTCATCCACTGTGCGTGGACGATACTTCTCGACCCATAAAAATTGTCCTGGTTCCATACTAACTCCTAATCATAATATAACTTTGTGGCGAACTATTTTTAGTCCAAAATACCGGCCACATTTTTTGAGGGTAAAAAGGTCTACGAGAACTGCTCTTTAATATCAGTCGTATCTGAGAGTTCTAACTCTATGTGTCTACCTTTACCTTCACTCCAACCAAATGCTTTAACATTATCTAAAACAAATTCAGGGGCACTCACCTCGTAAGGATCGCCGTCTGCATTGTCTTGATATCCGTCTTCAACAAATTCTTGTACTACTTGGCCATCATCTACGATCGCTGCGTACCTCCAAGATCTAATACCAAAACCTATGTTGTCTTTTCGGACATCCATACCCATTTTAATAGTAAACTCTGCTGAACCATCTGGAATCACTTTAACATTTACAAGACCCTGACTCATAACCCATTCATTAACAACGAATGTATCATTAACCGTGATGCAATAAATGTCATCTATACCTGCTTGTCTGAAATCATCATATAAGACTTCGTATCCAGGCAATTGCTGTGTAGAACATGTAGGAGTATAAGCTCCTGGTAATCCAAATATTACTACTTTCTTACCATCGAATAATTGTTCTTTATCCATCTGTACAAATTCATGTGTGCCGTCCGTAAGCATTACTCTTTTTGTAATACTAAACGTAGGGATAACAGGTGTCAAACTACTCATTCATCGTCTCCAGCAAAAGGATCTAGTTCACCCTTCATTACTTTTCTAACTAAATTAATAGCAGGATTAGGTCTAGTGAAAATGTACTCTACAGTCTCACCTTCACGGTTTATTTCTACTACCCAACCATTCTGTGCTTCACGGATAGTTACTTCAAGTTTATTCTCATCCATTTGCTGGCTCTCCTACTACTGAAGAACGTTCTAGTGCTAGCCAATACTTAGTATCACCTTTGCTACTTTCTAAGAACATAAACTTCTTTTGAGAAAGGATAACTGTATATCCTCCAGGGATAACCTTGAAGTTTTCAACAGCTAGTCTAGCGTCAAACTTAACTTCGGTTGTACCTATAACCTGCCTAAAGGAATTAGACTTAGGTGTACTAGGGTCGCCTACTTTCATTATAACTTCACTACCGTCACCAACAATGCTTAACATAGGAGCTGCTGTAATAGCTGCTGCCTTCATTATCATGTCAATGTCATCTTTAGTTAAGTCGAATTGAAAAAAGTTATCTACTTCAATACTCTTATCAGGAGCGCTAACAATAATGTTAGGGTCTGCATAATAGTATTCAAAAACAGAAGTGCCTTTTGTAACCTTGAGACTTTCATCACCAAAGTTTACGTCTGTATCTTCCATTAAAGTTAAGAGAGGAAGCAAGCCATTTAAATCATAGATTGCAAATTCTCTGGGGAAACTTTCTGTAATTTCTGCACGGGCAAAGATATTTTTGCCTGTTGAAATAGTAGAAAGGGTACTACCTTCTCGAACTAAGATGTTCGTGTTAATAGTAGCGAAGTTCTTGAGTGTGTCAAGAGTGTCTTTGCTTAGTTTCATAATATACTCCATATTTGTATTTACTATATCGTATTATACGATCTATTATAGTATAAGTCAATGTATTGTAGGACCAAACGATGTAATCTTTTGTTCTAACTATACACTATTATTTATACACACATTCCTTAATTTACGAAGGAAAGGTTACCTTACGGGGCTATAACCTCTTTACATGAAGCCAGAACTTGTGCATAATTTTGCGGGCTAACTGCTCATGCTGTTCTATACCAGCGTGAAATAAGTCTCTGCCTACTTCATCTAGTTCAACACCCTTTGCGGGATTGCATGTTGTCATAGGAATAACTATTGTATCCCTTACCTCGTCTCGTCTTTCCTCATAGGACATAGAACTATTGAAATGTCCTACTGATAAACCTGGTCCGTTTGCGAATGTTAATATGTCCTGCGGGCTAGTAATGTTATCCTGGCCTTGTAAGTAGTTAAGAGGCGTGATATCACTCTGGAGTCCTGTGTATATCCAAGTTAAAGGTACTTGTAATAACTCACATAAATCTATTACGTTTTTATAAAACAGCCGATGCTGGCCTTCAGGAATGCTAGCTTCTTCAAAGGCTCTATGGAAGGTGAATTCTTTACCAGCTGCTGGCATCATAGATCCAGCGTAATCAATGTTAATGATTTTGTTATTTTCTGATAACGCAAATGTTCCTGTAGGGTTCTCTACAAGATGCAATATTATTTTTGAGGGAGGGTTAACCCATCTTTTAGATAGTTCTAATAGGTTATTACATATAAACTCTGGCCTGTCTCCAAAGATGCTCATATTGTATTGGGGTATGTCTGTATATTTCTCTAGAAGATTAGGAACTATTTTGTCTGTAGGAATGCCTGGTCCTAATCCGAAACAGGCCGACTCAAACAACCACCACTCTTTGTTGCTACTTACTTCCTCGATCTCTTTATTATTTCTGAAACCTAAAGAGTCAAAAGTGTAATCTATTTCTTCTAGTTCTCGAGGGTGTAGTTTTTGTGCATGATCAACCCATTGCTTTGATTCGTGTAGCATATATTTGTAAGGTACATTAGGCTCTACATCAAATGATATAAGGCCATGATAACCTAACTTTAATTTTCTTACAGGGGCGTCACGTTCTGATGGTGAATCGTATTGTTCATTCATTTTTAAATTCAGGTTCTCTTTTCTCAAGGAAAGCTGTAACGCCTTCCTCTATGTCTTTAGAGTCTAGGCATAAGTCCTTAGCCCACAATGCAAAGTCAATGGCTTCGTCTTTATGTGAGTTGACTGTATGCCACACTGCTCCCTTTGTTCCTCTTAGAGCAATGGGTGCTATTGTATTGGCAATTTTATGAGCGTATGCTAATGCTTGTTCTTCTGCATCGCCATCACACACCTTAGTACAGAGTCCTACTTTATCTAACCACTCTACATCATGTATGTCGCCCATCATAAATTCCATTGTTCTATTGTGGCCAATTCTTTGAGCGAATTTAACTTGCATTGTGACTGCGTTGAATCCTAGTTTAACTTCTGGGCATGCTATCTTTAGCCGCTTATCTGCGAATACAAAATCACTACCTAGCATAAGCCCTACGCCCTCGCCAATGCAGAAACCTTTTATAGCAGATACAATAGGCTTGGGTGTAACCATATCAATATCTGTTATTATGTTTCCCCACCCTGCTTTTAGTCCTTCAATAATATTCTGAAGCTCGAAGCCTCCTGTGAAGTTCCTATCATTTCCTGACTTGATAAGCAAAACCCTAGAGTCATCCTCACGGAATTCTACTAGGGCATCGTTGTAGCCTTGATAAAAAGGCCTGTCTATTAAATTGAGTGGTCCAACACCATTGATGGTTAGGACGGCGACATGGTTGTCAAGTTCGTACGTTATTCTTTCACCAAAATTCATAATGTAATCCTACTGTTCTAGAAGTTAGCTATGCTATCCCCATCTGAATCTGTAATAACACATGTACAACCAGCTGCAACGGCTGCGTCCTTCCAACTTGTTTTGACACTAGCTTCATCTGCTAATGCGTCGACTTCTGCTTTCGCTGTGTTGTAAGTTGCTTTGTCTGCTGATGTTAATGTAACTGTTGTAACCAAACCGTCTTGTACATAAGCCTTAACGACTCCTGCATCTGTATAGATGGTATCACTAGCTGCTTTGTTAGTACCAGAAAAGTCTGAGATCAAAGGCAAGGCTGTGCCTGCGTCGGGTTGTGTTAATACCATTGTTACTGTATAAGCCATTTACTATTCTCCAAATTAGTTTGTTCGTGTCTTATATTTATAAGAATTTAATCGTCTAAATAATGTTTTACTGAATTTTTATCGTGTTCTGAGAGTGCTATTATACCGTAGTGTAACACCTTCAATAGATCTTTTCTATGGTCCTCTTGTGAACCTTTTTTGCCGTATCGTTGTGCATACTTTAGGATGTTTCCAATTGTAAATCCTATTCCATGTCCACAATCACTAATGAATTCTGTAGATTGAAATTTGTTTCTGCTATAATGCCCTAAGTAAGTGGCGTCGATATACGATTGGAGCTCTGTAATCAGAGCCCCTTCGTCGAACTTATAGTCTGGTGTCTTAACTTTCGCCATCGCTATGTATCTCCTGTTCTGTTTCCAAATCCACTTCAGCTAACTCTACTGAAGGGTCTACCTTGGCGTACAAATCTATGAACGCCTCTTTGGTGTCTTCATCGAACCTGTTAACACATAGTTGAACAGCCTTTTGCTTGTCTTTAAACACCGCAAATGCGTTAACAATGTGCTCCAGTCTACGAGTACTAATTAACTCGTCGATGGCACCTTCGTAATATGTCTTACGAATTACATCACTCCAAGTAACAAGGTGTGTCGCGAAGTCTTCATCAACATTGTTGACTCTTTCCATCTTCTTGATCACTATCTTTTTCTCGGTAGCCATTGTAGGGTACTCCTGTTCGACTGTGATCGCAAACCTTTCGAGGAATGCTTCGTCGAGTATGTTGGCAGATATAAATTTGCCATCATCTGAACCTCGACCCTTAGTATTGGCGGTTGCCACTAAGTTAAATCCAGGAACAGGAGTTACGGTTTCGCCTGTCTTCTTGTTGAAATAGGGCTTCCCCTCAAGGATGGCTTGTAAGCACATCAACTTGTTTGAACCCCTATCGACTTCATCAAGAATGAGAACAGCGCCCCGCTTCATCGCGGTGAGGACGGGCCCTTCTCGGTAGACGACGTTACCGTCAACTAAAGTATTACCACCGATCAAATCGTCCTCATCGGTTTCAATACTGATATTTACTCTTATCGCTTCACGCTTTAAGTTAGCACACACCTGTTCAACCATTGTAGTCTTACCATTGCCACTTAGGCCTGATATGAATATTGGGTAGAACATGCTAGTACTAAGAACTGTTTTCAAGTCCTTGTAAAAACCAAATGGTATGAAAGTAGCATCCTTATTTGGAATAAGATTGTCTACTTCTACAGCTAGTTTAGCTTGAACAAGAGTCCTAGGAGCCTGGGTTTCTACCACGGCCATTGGAACTTGCTGGGGCTGTGCAATGGGCTGTGCCTCTGCAACGCTACCACCAAACATGCTGGTTAAATTATAAATCCCTCTGTCAATTTTGACTTCAGGCTTTCCGTTCACTAACCATGCTGGGAAACCAAGTCCTATGGACGTGGCTACTTCGATGATTTGTTTACGGGTAAAAACTCCTGTGCCATTGTCCTGGCTCTGGAGTGTGTTTATTAAGTTTTCTCTATCAATTGCTTTCATTTTATAGTCCTCACTAATTTATGTTGTTTCTTCATTTTATACCGTTATTATGCACTCTATGGAACCTTAAGTCAAGCATTCTTTTGAATTCTTTTGAAATCTTTTTAGGGTCTATGGCAGGGGCTAATCTAGGGTATGCCTTAGTATACCCTTGGGTGTTAAAACCCCTCACAGGGGTGCTAACAGAGCCGTTTTTGATGATTAATGCCCTCAAACTACGCTACTCTGTCGATTATCTGGTTAAGGAATGTTCTACTAGTCTTCTTATTCTTGTTAAAGTTTCTGAAGCCTCTAAGTAGATCGCCCTTCTTATTAGATTTAACTGTTAGTTCCTGGCTGTCTATACCCAAGTCCTTTTGTCCTTTAAGTAGGAACCTAGCCTCGTATCCAAACTTAGGAGTGGTAACCATAAACTTGTTCTTAAGAACATCTTTCCAAGCAGTGCTTTCCCATTGACTAGTGATCCAGTTCGATGGAGTTTTTCCATCCATCCATTCCTCAGATACTGCCTCATTATAAAACTCGCTTTTCTTACCGTCCACAATGTGGAAGTTAAGTAACGTGGAACCAGTTACTCTTTTGTAATGTTCCAAGAGTGTCTGAGTAGTCACTGCGTCTCTTCTTGAGTAACCATCTTTTTGTGGCAACCTAGTTACCGTCGCTCCATCCTTAATGGCTATTGCCTCAGCGTAAACACTATGTGTGCCTGTTCTGTCTTCTGAATCTCTGGAAGTATCTCTAATTGTAATTCCGTCTGTAGCTCCACCGTCTGTTAGGAAGATCGTTGTAAGTAATTCCACATTATATTTCTTTTGGAATTCTTTTGCCACTGCTGGAGCTATTACTATTGCTGAGTTCAATGGCGTACCACTTAGTCTAAAGTAAGTATTAACAATGTAACCGTAGTAATTACCATCACCAACGTCTGAGTAGTATCTAGTCCTTTGGCTGTAACCAACTTTCATTAACATTAAGTATGACATTGCGTTAGTAAAGACTGACTTCTTACATGTTGAGCTTAGCATGTGGACAAGTGCAAAGTCTTCGTCCCCCATAAATATCTCACCGTCTTTTAAGTCGTTAATTATTTTCTTGTTAACGTCTTTGTTCTCAGACCACGGTCCACTCTTGTGTGATACTGCGCCAGTCTCATCATTGTATTCATGTTCACGGTTGCTTGAGAAACCATACACATCAAATGGTATGTTAACTTTTCTGCAGAACAATGACATGTTCATTACTTGTTCTAATGTTCCTTCCATTTGTCTGTGCATACTGCCTGACAAATCTACATACATTATGATACCGTGGTTCTTACCGTTAGGAACAATTAGATCCTTCTGGAATAAATCCTCAGTCAACTTGTAAGCCCAAAGTTTATCTTCATTAAGTTTACCTGACTTGGCAGTTCTTGCTTTCTTGTTAGCAGCTGCTGCTTTTTTAAGTTCAAACTGTTGAGCCATGGAAGCTATTACTGGAGCAGTATCTTTTAAGAAGTCCTTGTATAGCTTGTTACCTATTTCTGGTAAATCTGCATTAGCAATCTCAGTATCACTCCAGTAGTCTTGAGTATCATCTACTTGCTTTAATTCTATTGCCTTATCCCAGTTATATAGATCTTCCATTTTAATAATCCAATCTGAACCTTTGAACAAAGTCTGTGGGCTACAGTATGTAATTGGCTTCGCATCAGTATCAACTAAGTCTTTCTCATTCTTTCTAAACTCGTCATCTGTAATTGACTTCTGTCCGTCTTCAGTTAGAAAGTCATGCATCTTTTTAGTTTCTGCAATCTTTTCTTCTAGCTCTTCCTTAGTTTCATTATTAGCTTGTGTGTCTTTGTCAAACAGTTCACGAGCCTTTTCTTCAGCTGCCCACTCTTGTTCTCTACGAGCTCTTTCTTCAGCTCTTTTCTTATTTTTTTCTTCCCACTCTGCTTCATTACGTTCTGAGTACTCTTCATCTGTCTCGTCTTCGCCTTGGTCACCACCTGGAGTGCCTGGAAGTGGGTTGCCGTATTCGTCTTTAGTAGGATCTTGTTCTGGTTCTGAGTTACCTTCACCACCCTCGCCTTCTTCAGACTCTTCAGACTCTTCTTCTTCTTTAGTGTGATCTGGTTGGTAGTCTGACATACTAGGAGTTGACTCTTCAGCCTCTTCCATTTGAGACATTAAATCATCTAACATTTCTTGTAGTGGTTCAAGCTCGTCTGCTCTTTCTTCAGCTTCTGCTTTAGACATATCAGCTAGTTCAATTGATAATTTGTAGACGTCATCCCATGTTTCAGTCTTTGCAACTCTGTCTAGGAAGTTCTGTTCGTCTGCTGTAAATTTAAGACCTAGTAAGTGTCCAATTTTAAAGTGAAGGTTAACTCTATCAACAAATGGAATTTTGTTTAAGTCTCTATCCTTAACACCAAAAAAGTCTTTGTCGAATAATTCTTGGTATCCTTTGTGGAATGATTTTACAAGTCCAGGATATCTTTCTTTTACTTTACGCTCAATTCTAGCATCTTCTACAATGTTAAGAAAAGATTTAAGTGAAGGGTTATCAATAACTGTATCATGCCATCCTGCTTCAGGTGTTTCGTGTGCATGTCCAACTTCATGTCCAACAAATAGATCGTACATGTTATTAGACATGTCTTTCCACATTGGAAGATAAAGTTTTCTTTGTTTAACATCGAAGGCTGCTGTTGGCATTTTTGGATCATGCTCAACGGATATGTCTTCAGTAGCTAATAGCTTTGCTAGTATTGATTTTACTTCTATTTGATTTGGCATTAAAGTCCTCACTTTTTTACTTGTTTCTTTATTATGTATACTATTATGCACTCTTAGTAACCATAAGTCAAGCACTTTAATGCACTCTTTTGAATTCTTTTCTTACATCATATCAAAGACTTAGGTCCAGGGATAAAGAAATCTCCCTTCCACCTGCTCTATAATCGGGCAATATCTCAAAATTCCTGTCAAAAAGGTCCCTAATCTGAAACCCTACACGATATCTAGGTGTTAAATGGTATCCCATATTGAGGTTGAACGACGTCACATCATCAATAGGCCTGCCATCAAACTCTAATCCTTTGTCCCATTGTCCTACATAAGATATCATCCAGTCATAGCCAGTATGTGAGCCACCATAATACGATACTTTGGTTTTGTATGAGGGTACTCTAATTCTATCTGAATCTGTATATTGTACTTGGACATGGAATGCTCCCTTGTCCATTAGGATATGATTAGAGTATTTAATGCCTTTGCTATCATAAGATCCTACATTCACATAACTAGATGTTAGGTAACTGTAATCAATGCCATCAGTAAATTCGTAATACCATGTAGTCCATTCACCAAGGGACACTTCAATGCCGTCTCCTTTCTCAGGTTTTAGAGTAGGGTTAGCAAATGTCCAGTCGTCACCATATCTTTCGTATAAGTTTGGCTTTCTAAAACTGTTAGCTAATGCTACAGTAAATCCTTGTACTGCATAACCTACTCTATAAATGTGTTGATCTTCTTCAAACCTATAACCGAAACCATAATTGTTTACATTCCAGTTAGCATATACTGCTGTGCGATAATCACTAGCGCTACCATAATACTCTCTTGTATTCTGTGCACCTAGGATTAGGCCTGGTCTTACTTCTTTATTAGCATCTACAAAATAGCGAGAACTTTTAGAAGCCCAACCTGTATTGTGAGTTACATCATTCATTGAGTAGCCAGCTGTGAACCAATCATTTCTTATGGAAAGATCTGCCTTAGTTCCTTTTTGTGTGCAGTCATTAGATTTATCCCAACCCATGTAACAAGAGTCATAATCATATTCATACTCCTGTAGAACTGTTACTGATTTCCAGTCACCATACTCTGACTTAGTTTTTAGAGTTACATTCTCAAATTCATCTTCTTCATCGTTGTCTGTTTTAACAGAGCCATTGGAGCCTTTGTATCTAGATAGCTGCCACCAATCTGTTCCTGCTGTTGTATAGAGTAAACCATCTCCTGCTTTAGTAAAGAAACTATTGCCATCAAAGTTATCCTCCATTAGGATAGTTCCTGCCATTGAGGAAGTTCCATATAAAGTACCGTTAGGTCCTGATATCTTTCTAAAGGTTTGGTAGTTAGGAAGTTCTGTTCCAAAGTCATACCAGCCAGAGCTAGGATCGTTTACAGGTATTCCATTTCTATATACAGTTGTATGCTTTACATCTGTGCCGTGCATAGATGCTCCTTGGAATCCACCAACACCGCCGGCTGTGTAGATCTTTGTAGCGTCTAATGCTTCTATTAATGAATTATCGTACTCAGGTTCTGAGTATCCTATTGTGACGTTAGCTCCAACTACTATCACTTCTTCTATGTCTGACGCTAAAAGTTTAACGCTCGTCATTGTTACAAGAAGTATGAGTGCAAAATGCAACACATACTTATACATAAAGTCTTTCATCTTACTCCTGGTGTTAAAGGTTGTTTTTCTTTTCTTGGATTTCTAAACGTCTAGCTTTTGCTAGTTTAGTTAAATCCATTAGAGCTTTACGAGCCCTCGCCGCTGATGCTTTGACATTTTTCAATTCAAAGTTATCAGATTCTGTTGTGTACGTTTCCATTGCGGAAAGTATGTCATCATGTATTGCCATCTTTTTTCTCCTTAGTTTTGTTTTTGTTGGCACGTTTGCTAGCTACGTTACGCAGTTGCAAACGCTTATTAACTTCGGCAGGGTTCATCCATAGATCCTTGCCGTCTATTAAATCTTTTACTTCTTGAGGTTTTAAGAACCCTTTGTAGACTTGGTTAAACAAATGTCTAGCCCACTTATCATCAGCCATAACACCTTGTAATTGTTCACTACCTTTACCCCAATTGCCTGAGCTATAAGTATGGAACATAAAATGACTATGCTCTGAGACTTCTACAACATCAGCACACAAGAATATTAATGTCGCTGCTGACATACACATGCCTTCTACTGAGGCACATATTGTAGCGTTACTGTCTGCCATTGATCTCATCATCTGTATAGCAGTAAATATCTCACCGCCATTAGAGTTAATGTGAATTACAATGCCATCATTTTCTGTGGCTGAACGCATTATCTGGTTCCAATCCTGATACTCTTTAGCGTCACCTATGTTACCTGTTAAGTAAAAGTCATAGACGTTAGCTATTGGTCTTTGATATGCGTTAGTTGGATTCTGTTTTAAGTTGTTTGAATTATTCGATTCGCTCATAATATCTCGTTACCGCCTTTATCTTTTCAATCTGATTATCAATCACTGACGTTCTATTAGGCCAGTGAATGTATTCCTTTTCAGGATTTTTTTGTAAATTGTAAAGTAAAGGGAGGACAAGATCCTCTACATCACGAAGTTTCTTAGAAACATCAGACTCAATTAGTTGTCTGTGTTCGTTGACCATGCCTGAGTTATCTGCATTTAGAATCTTTAACTCTAACTGCTTTAACTTATCCATGACCTCATCATTATTCTGTACTGGAGCTGTCGTAGAGTCGGAAGTATCTTTCGGTACCTCGTCTACTGCTGTAAAGCCAAAATCAAAATCATTTGCCATTCAATTACTCCTTCTTATTATTATTTATAAGTCAGCTATGGTCTTTTGTTGTCTTTGGTATTTCTTAACTTTCTTTTCTAGGCCTTTTAAAGCCCTGTCAAGTTTCATTCTAGATACTCTTTGTGTAAAGTTCATGCCAATCATGTGATCGTATTCGTGTTGTATTACTCTAGCTGTTACACCTTGATAAGTCTCTACCATCTCTTCGCCTTCATCATTCCAATACTTAATTGCAACGTGGGTAGGCCTTTCTACCATTAACCACAAGCCAGGGAAGGATAGACATCCTTCTTTCTCTGAGGTTTTTTCTTCTGAGCATCCTATAATCTCTGGATTAAAGAAAGCTTTCTCAAAAGGTTCTTCCTCGTTACCGTCTCCGATAACAAATACTTTCTTATCTAATCCTACTTGGTTTGCTGATAACCCTACGCCACCTAGCTCTCTCATTTTTTCTAGAAGTTTGCTTACTAGTAGTTCTGCATTTTCCATTTCAAAATTAAAGGGTGTTGGCTCCTTAGCCAACTTCGGGTCTGTAAACGGTATTAGATCTAAAGCGTCGTGTACTGTTGGTTCTGAATCTGTTAGTGTCATTTCTTCCATAATTAATTTCCTACATCTGGTTGTGTATCATTATTTATAATGCCGTCGTATCCCTTGAACCTATAGAAGACTGTGATCTCGTCACCTTTCATTATAGGTCTAATAGCATAAAGAGTTCTATCACCGCCGTCTGTAGTTATAAAACAATTAGGATTATCATTATGATTTATGAAACCTCCTAGTGGCGTTCTTATCCATTCATGTCTGTCTCTACTGTGGACTAGCACATGTGTCTCTCCAAACTTATTCCCTGCTTCAAATTCCATTAAAGCATGTAACCCTAAGCCTTCAATTTTACTTGGGTGTATTGTTAACCCATATGGTAATGGCCTATAAGTCTCCTTCATTTCGTGTAATTCTTTTTTCATATATCCTAGTTGTGTAGTTTCTCAAACTCGGTGTATCCGCCAATGGACTCACCATCTATAAAAATTTGTGGGAATGTTCTAGCATTTGGAACTCTCTCAAAGAGTTCTTCAGCAGTAAAGTCTGCATCTAGCATTTTGTATGTGTACTCTAATCCTTTCTGTTCACATAGTGCCTTAGCTCTATCACAAAAAGTACACCTTGGCTTTCCATATATCTCTATCATTTTCTTTTTCCCAAATATTTTATCGTAATTATCTCTATAAACGCTATCACTTTCTACTCTACGCTTACTACCTTTGCCTCCGTGCCACTTTGTCATTTAGCGATCACGGAAAAATTCTGTCTCTTTTCAAATCTAATAACTGATCTAAACTTATCAAACAATTGGTCACCCTTGTGTGAGATTACAAAGACATTTGTATCATCGCCGATTGTGTTTAACAGTTGCATCACAAACTCTGTACCGTCTACATCTAAACTACTATCAAACACTTCATCTAATAATAGTATGTTAGTACTAGCAGAGTTCTTCATCTTGGCAATAGTCCGCCATGTAAATACTAATGCTAAATCAATCCTTTGTTTCTCACCTTCACTAAAAGATGCATAACTAAATTTGTCTCTGAATCTAGACTTAATTGTTTCCTTAAATGTAGCATCTAATGTAAACTCCACAAAGAAATCCATCGCTGCTAAATACTTGTTTACTAATTTATTTATTATAGGTAAGTATGCTTTTATAATTTTTGTTTTAATTCCGGTATCCTGTAACATAGACTTAGCCACGTCATAGTAATGAGACTGTTCATTAAATTCTGTTCTCTCTTTTGTTTTACCCAATGCGTCCTTAGCTAACTCTTTTAGTTTTGTTTTCTCTTCTGTAATGTTACCTACTTTAGTTTCTGTCTCGTTGAGTTCTAATTGTAGTCTTTGTAGGATTCTTTGTTGGGTAATGACTTCATTGTTCTGTGACATTATTTGTTCGTCTAACTCTTGTACCTTACCTACCAATATTTCTATTTCGCTATACTGCGTATTCAGATCTCGTAGAGCTGTATCAAGTTCAGAGATCTTTTCTTCATCTCTCTGCGTCATTAAATTTTTATGGTCGTGTTCTATACCTTGCTGGCATGTAGGACATTCTTCGTTGTTGTTAAAGAATGCTAACTCTTTTCTGTGGTTGGCAATTTGACTTTCAAATTTGCTTCTGAATTCTTCCAATCGTCTTTTCTTTTCAGTAACAGGACCAACCTCCTGCTTCTCCTTCCCGTATCTGCTTGTCTCTTCCTGAGCCGTCTCGATCGCATTATCAGTCTCCTTAATGTCGTTTAGGATCTGTGTTACTTTAGATGATTTATCATCCTCCAATGTCTTTATATATTGTTCTTGAAGATTAGCTTTCTGCTTTGCTACAGATATGTCACCTTCAATAATTCTAACCTTATTATCTAAGTCTGTTAGTTTGTTCTTAAGCACTTGGTTCATGCTTGTAAATATGCTTATGTCCAATATGTCCTCAATAATCTCACGTCTAGCACCTAGATGTAATTGCATGAAGGGAGTGAATGAGGCACTCCCTAACATGACTATCTGTGTAAACGACTTGTAATTGAGTTTTAAGATGGACTCCTCCAGGTATTTCTGAAAGTCTCTGATGTTAGCATTCTTATCTAGCTTATCACCGTTAACTTCTATTTCAAATATTTTAGGTATCTCTCCACGTCTAATGAGATAATTCTTACTACCTATACTAAATTCTATTTCTACTAATAGTTTCTTTTTATTAATAGAGTTAATTAATTGTGGCTTTGCAACATTTCTAAATGGCTTATTAAATAAAGCAAATGTTAAAGCGTCTAACAATGTAGACTTGCCACTACCATTCTGTCCTACGATTAATGTACTAGGAGAATGGTCAAACTTTATTGTTGTCCAAGCATTGCCTGTGGATAAAAAATTCTTCCATCTTATTTCTGTAAAGTTAATCATAAGGTATCTTGTGCTTCAATATATAAGGTTTGCAATAAGTTCTTAATTCGTTGTTTGTCTAAGTCTGTTTCTACTACATCAACATACTCTTTTAAGAGTGTCATTGTGTCTTCTAAATCTATATCCTCACCCAACGCTTCGTCTTCAAACTCTGAGAAGTCTTCTATAATTTTAAGATCAATTAGGTTACAAGTGTATAGCTTGTCTACAAAATGATCAAAGCGTGAGAAGTCTATCTTCTTAGTAACAATTAGCTTAACATTACCACCAACAATACTAGTAAAATCGAAGTTCCCAATATCATTGACTCCCTCGAAATGGGAATCATCGTAATAAATTTTGTGGAAGATTCTATTCGGGTTGTTGATATATTCCAAATCTCTTTTAACTGTGTCGTAAATGGCAAAACCACGTGGGTCGTTGTAGTCAGACCAAGTAATTTCATAAGGGTTTCCCATATATGTAACATTCCCTCTGCTATGGCGATGATGAAAATGGCCACTAACCACAAGGTCAAAAGCACGAAAAGCGTCAGAATCCATACCATGAAGGTTAGGCATTCCAGGCAAAAGAAAGTAACCTGCGAACTCGAAATGTCCGAAGCAAGTCTTTGCATCTGATTCTTTAATTTTGGCCATAGTCCTATCATAATTTTCTCCACATATCCAAGGAAGGAATAGTACCTTCTCTCTGTCTAACATTATTTCCGTTGGCTCTTGGTATAATGTTATGTTATTATATTCTCCTAACAATAAGTCAGGGCTGTTGACATCATTTGTATTTTTAAAATAGGTATCATGATTACCAGGAATCATGTGGATGTCTATACCTAAGTCTTGTGCCTTCTGAAAGAAGTATTTTTTACAAGACTGTAGCGTATTAAAATTAATATACTTTCGTCTATCAAATATGTCTCCTAAGTGGCATATAGTTTTAATATCATGTTCGACTAAGTAAGGAAAGAATGTTTCATCATAAAACTTAGCAAAGTAAGCATCGAATGCTATACTATCTGAACGTGCACCAAAGTGCGTATCTGTTACAAGAGCAACTCGCATAGGTTACCCTTCGTATATCGCGCTGTTAGCTCCGTGTTCCCTAACCTCGCAGCTAACGGCAAAACATCTATCATTAGATTGTTCCCTTACCAAGTTGTCTGCGAAATGAAATGCTTGTTCTGCAAATTTCTCACAACCAACTCCATTCATTACTCTTACTTCTGATAGACCTTTTTGTTCTATCTCTAAGAAGTACGGTAACGATTTGTCATCTTTTGCTACTGCGTGTTTGTGATCAAAAGAATCTTTTAACCATGCTTTAAGTTCCTTTAAGTTACCAAAGTCTACTACCCAGTTCTTTTCATCAAGTGTATGACACCCGAATTTAAAACTAAAAGACAAAGCATATCCGTGTAGTAAACTACAATGACTGCCTACTGCTAGTGGTTGCCTAAACATACATGACAGACCTTCTTCGTGTCCGTATGTTTTAGTTGAATAATATTTAAACTCTCTCATTTCATTAACTCCTGATATAAGTTTGTAGCTGTAAAGTACTGCGTCTCTAAAGCGTCTCGGTTACTAATAATGGCAGCTTGTATTTCTGGTGCTGTAAAGTTGTCCATCAATGTTCTAATCTTTCCTAACAATATACTCTTGTTCTCATTGTAAAGATCTTTGTTCTCTGTGAAGTGGGAAGGATACTTAAATATATCCTCATACATTTCCATATAAGATAATCTATTAGGAACAAGAGGCATACCACCTGCTCTTAGTATCTCATAACAGCTAATGCCTAATGTCTCTTGGTTGTTTGCTGAGAAAACCATTTTAGATTGTTCTAATAGTTTATTGTATTCTGTCTTTGTAAGATTATAATCATTACAATTAATAAATTCGTATTGAGGAAGTTCCTTTTTCAAATCTAAAAATATATCTAATTGTTTCTCAGGTGCATTCCTGTGAGGGAATAATATAATGTCTTCTTTTTGTAATGTAGGAGTTAAATGTGTATTCAAGTACTCCATAGGCCAGCCAGTTCTTACAATTTTACTTCTTAGATACTCTTCATCTTCTGCTGTGAACATAACACTAGCAAACATTCCTATATGGAACTGACTAGCAAAATAGTTCTTATCAAAAGCATCAAACATTGCATACTCTGTATGCCTAACCCACCTCTTATCTCCAATTAATCTACCTAGGAAATCGTGTGCGTCGTAACTGCCTGCGTGCCATAGTCCATGTACTGTAACATCAACACCTAATAACTCTGTCATATATTTTAATTGTAATACGCCAGGGTGCCAAGCATCTGCAAAGACAAAGTGATCTCCATCTTTAACGTCTCCATTCTGGAAATGCTGTGCAATAATTTTAACTTGTTCTGCTTTGTATATGTTTGTGCCACCAAAGTCTAAGAAGGCACCGGGTGTTACTACATTAGCAATGTCTGCTGGTCCTTCTATTACTGTAATGTCTTGGCCTGTTCTGTCTGCTATTTGCTGAGGGAAACAATCTTTCCATTGGGCAGTATATCTTGTTTCAACATATTCTAAATCAACTAAATAAATCATTTTCTATTATACCCCCATTCTCATTATCCTCATATACTTCAACTCTAACAGCTCTGTTAGGATACTTCTCTTCTATATAATTTATAAGAGATTCACCTATCATTTCACAAGACTGGTGGTCTAATTTAATTACACCTTGATCAAAAGTTCTTTCTAGTTCACGCTTAAATTGTATAAACTCTACGTCTCTATCATTATGAGTAACACCTAGTGTTACATAGAAATGGAACATGTGTCTGTGAGGGTGACCTAAAAAACTTACATCGTCCCAATCGCCTGTAGCGTATTTAGGATTTGTATCTGCTCCAGGGAAGAAGTGTACTCCTTCTTTCTGAAAGCTTACTTTTATGAAGCGTTTGCGTTTAGCCATTGAGGTACCTCTCTGTTTGTATATTTAGCAAAGTCAATTTTGTATTTGTTGTAATACCTACGATAAGAGTTGACTACACTCTTACCTTTTACATCGTCTGGCATTGCCAACGGTAATCCTTTTACATCTGCCTCACTAGCAAATGGAATATTTTTAGGTGCGTACTTCAAAAGATGTTCTAATTTTTCTTGTGTTAAGTGAGTACGCCCATACCTGTGAGTATATTCTTTAGATAGTTTATACCATAGATCATATAGATAATTATAATTGGCAGAGCTACTTCTAACCCAGATACCATCTGGGTGGTTAACATGGCTTGCCTTATATAATGTAGATTCCATATTGTTATTACTATGTCTCCATCGCTTGATAGCTCTACCGTTTTTTGTTTTGTCTCCATATAAATCTCCGTCTAATACTCTATGTGCTGTAGACATTAGTTGTGCGTATTCAATTACCATTTTAACAACATGCTTATCACAATGTTGTTCTGCACATAACAATGGGTTCTCATTTAATAAAAAAATGTTCATACAAATAAATCCTCTAAACTACTAGGTGCCTCCGTACCAACAGCCATGCTCTTCATACTGCCACCTAAATACTGGTTGTTTTCCCAGGCATCGTATTCTTCACGATTAGTTACATTATAGAGGTTCCTGAACTGTCCGTCAAGTTTCATCTTACCCGTAAACTTCAATAAGGTTTCCTTGTCATTCATCATAGTTTCTAGATGAGCCATGAAGTTTCTAATGGACATAAGGATAAATGCTGTTCTAACATAGATCCACTTGTTTAGATTGCCGTATTTCTCTTTAGCCTTCAGACTAGGTGTGTTCATTATAGTATGAAATTCGTCTAGATCTACGCCTAATTGTACTGTTTCCTGCACGTTATCGTACATTTCACGATACAAATTGGACATTTTTCTACTGAACTTAGTTGTGCCTTGTCCCATGTAGTATAAACCTGTCTCAACCGCCCTGCTGTGTGTAGTAGAGTCATAAGAGATGTCTACGTTGTCGTATAAACCGTTCTGACAAAAGACTAGATAAGGAATGATACGTCTAATACTTCCTACACCTAGAATATGTAAGTTCATTCTTTCTTGTGGCCATACTTTAGCAATCTCACTAGCAATAAATGCTCGTTTAACATCTTCAAGTGGTCCTGTGCCTAGAGCTGCTGCTCCCATTGCCACGCCACCAATCCTGCTATGCCATTCTTTAGGAACTTCTTCCATTAGACATTCATACCATCTAAGGTATGTATCAATACAGTTACCCTGTAAGATAATAAAAGGTTTACATGTACTATTGTTCTTTTCAAATATTTCTAATTGTCTTTTAACATTTTGTCCTGTCTTACGAGCCAGTGCTTCATAGTTCTCTTCGTCAAAGAACCTAGCCTTTGTATCGTTCCTATCTGACTTACCGCTTGTAAGTATAACTGGTATCTCATCAAAGCACATGCCAACGTCTGCCCACTTGGCTTGGTTCTCATATACTTTATCTTTTAATTCATCTGTAATAGTCATACCCTGTGTAACAATCTGCAAACCACCTGAGTCTGCGTGTATCTCATTTACTTTCTTTTTATATACTGAGAATCTATCACCAAAGCTGGACTCTGTATGTGCGTTGTAAAGCATAGAAAACTTATGACTATGTACATCAGTTACTAATTTCTCTATTAGCATATTAATAATGCCAGAATTAGTTTCGTCTTTAGCTATACTAGGATTACTAAACCTCATATAACTAGTGCCTGAAACTACATAATCTAATTTTCTATTCTCTATCATGATTTTAATATCTCAATTAATACTTTCGCCTCTGCCGTAGCATCATCTAACGCATTGTGATTGTTTGCCTTAGGTAATCTTTTATCTAAGACATTCATTAATGTTCTCAAACAAGCAATGTCCCAGAACTTCCAAGGGATTTCCATTTCCATAGCTCGTAAAGCACTCTCTAAAATTACTATATCAAAGTTGGCACCGTAACCCCATATAGGAATAGACTTGGTGCCGTACCACAGTACAAATTTATCTAGTGCTTCTTGTAATGGAGCAGGGTTTACTTGCCAAGCTTCTTGTGCTTCTTTACTTTGTTCACCCCACCATTTAATTGTGTCAGGATCTATATCTAGGCCTGCCTCTTTGCAAGTTCTACCGTCTACATTAATATAAAAGGTATCTGTAATTTCCATATCTTCTATAAGTACTGCACCAATAGATACGATACACGCATTAGGTTTAATGCTTAATGTTTCTAAGTCGACGACTATTTGTTTAGATGTGTCCATTGCCTATTTCCTGTAATTTAATATTGTCCATAAATTCTTGTTTCAGATTTATGTTAGTTTTCAACTCACCCTTAACAACCGTTGTCTGTGTAGAACTATTACTTGCCATTATGCCTCTGTTCTCACAACAACCATGTCTTGCTTTAATGTAAACTGCTACACCCTTACTCTTTGTAAGTTTTTGTATTCTTGTGGCTATCATTTCTGTTAGCTCTTCTTGTAGATGCCCACGATTAGATAAATGCTGTGCAACTCTTGTGTACTTAGACAAGCCTATTACTTCGTCACCTGGGAGGCAACCTATGTAACATACACCACTCACTGGTTGGTGGTGGTGAGAGCACATACTTTTAATGTCTGCTCGTACTACAATTAATTGATCGTACTGTCCGTCATTAGGGAAAGATGTTATCCTAGGATCAGGTAAATATCTACCACCCATAATTTCGTTAACATACATCTTTGCCAAACGATGTGCTGTGCCCATACTATTAGGGTCGTTCTTTGTATCAATAATAAGACTTTGTAATACTTGTTCAAAGGCTACTTCTAGTTCTTCAATTAGTTCTGCAGTCTCTCCTGGCTGTATGTACTTAGAAATATTATCTGAGGCATAAAATTTCTTGCCATCTATTTCTAGTCTCTGTTTTATTTTATCACTTATTCTCATTTTATTCTGTCTCCCATGGAAAAACTAACCATTGTGTGTTATTATATAACCGTTCGCCTTCAAAGTCAAGATGCAAGTTACCCTTTTTGGAGTAACAAACAGCCCATTGACTATCTGGTACGACACCCCTTATTTGTTGTACTGTTAATCCGCTATCACAAATATCATCTACAAATAGGATATCGTCTTGATCCTCATATTTGCTAGATAATAGCTGTAGTGTATCTTTAAAGTTGCCGTCTCTTGTTTGCCATTGTAATGGTTCAAAAGGCACGTTTAATCTTTGGGATAACATTACTCCAGGTATTAAGCCACCTCGACTTATGCCTATAATTTTTTGTAGTGGTTTAGACTCTCTTGACATTTCAATACTAATTGTTAATTGATCTACAATCCTTTCTATGTCGTCCCACCCTATATAAAGTTTATCTAAACTTGCTGTGTTCATAGTTTCACCGCCAATAAAAATAGTATTAACAGTTGGATAAAGATAACAAGCATCATCTCTACTGCTAGTATTGTATGATACCATATCCATCTAGTTTTATAAGCATTATCAATACTTAAATCATCTGGATCAGGTTCTTTCCAAGTGTCTACATCTTTGCTAGGTGTCTGTCCCCATAATGTTTCTTTTATATTATTCCAACCGTATTTCATATTATGTTCCCCATGCGTTTCCAAAAAGGTCTATGTGTAATCTAGGACTAAATTTATATCCTGTCTGCATACACGCCTCTGCTACGCCTTTAGCTGTTAGAGTTTGTTGTTCTAATGTTGCGCCTTCTGGCATACAATATACAGCATCTATCTGTACACCGCTTTTCTGGTAGGTAAGATAAAATTTATCCACCTCTCCAAAGTCATCTATATCTCTAACAACGAATTTATTATAAAGATAACTATTGTAAACTTGGTTCATTGTAACAAGAGCATCGGGTATCAATGCCTCTTCGTTTTTCTCACCACTAAGACTTAGTTTAGGAGATGTACTCCATGTTACATGTATTCTCTGATGATTAGCATTGAAGAAGTTTACTAGTTCTGGCTTCACTGATTGTGTGCCATTAGTTTCAAAGGTAACATTTTGTAATCCATTAAACATTAGCATTTCTATTAACTCAGGCCATACCTTTTGCCAACCTAGTAACGGTTCGCCACCTGTAATCACTAAATGTATATCTTCTTTCTCATCAAACTTGCCATTAGGAAGTAAACTTATTATGTGTTCGTATACTTCTTCTACAGACTTTGTCATTTGTAAATGTTTATATTTCATAGCCCAACTAGCAGAACTATCACACCCAACAGGTGTCACTGGAAGTTCTGAAATGTCTTTGTATGCCTCGGGGTGGTTTTTATCGCCTTTAGGATCTAACATATAAGGCATCTGATCTGTTGCTATGTAGTTGCCTTTAGGTTGTCCAAAACCAGCGCATTCAAAGTTACAGCCAAATGTTCTAAGGAATACACTAGGTACTCCTACGAATCTACCCTCACCTTGTATGCTATAAAATGCTTCGCTGTATCTAAGTTTCATAATATGGTATTATATATAAGTCCGAACCAGTAATCAACCTTTATTTACTACTTTTGGTTGACCGTTAACGACTCTATACTTCCTTCTTCTGCTTCTGTTTTAAGTAATGCTTCCGCTGCCTCAGCTGCTTCCCTAGCTTTAATTTTTTCATCTAGGTATTTAGGTCTACGTTTTGGCATCTTCTTGCCTTCGTTTTCCTTATCAGATCTGGCATTGTCTGCTTCAGATTGTTCAATGATATTTCTCATGTAACTTAGATACTCGTTTGTATGAGTCTCGCCATCACTTTGTTCTAGTATTTGTTCTATATCTAGACTCTTAATATATTTAAACTTAGTTTCCATCTGACGTTTCTCTTTTTGGATTCGTCTAATGAAAGCGTAGTATGTGATTTGTGTAAAGTATGCAAAAGGATTAGATGATTTTTCTGGATTAAAATTATCCATATATGTTAGACAGTTTTCAATACCGTCTAGTATCATCTCATCTCTAAATGTATAATTTACAAAATTAGATTTATATGCTAGGTGATTTGCTATTTTAACAAAGCATTCTCCTATATAATTTGTTACTCTGGGTTTGGGTTCTCCAGATTCTTCTGCTTCAATTCTTTCTTCCCGGTAAGCGCTAATCTTAACAAGGAACTCCTTGTTGTCAATGTAGTGTGCTGAATTTGGGTCTCTTCTCTTCGCCATAATATACTCCTTAATGTATTTGTTTTTTAATCACTGCCTCTGCTAATTCAGTTAGCGTTTCAATGTCTAAATCTTGTTGTGTCTCTTCATCCATACTGTCTAATGAAAAGTCTTCTCTGTCTGCTCTATATAAGTCGCCTTCCCAGCGCCTATCTTCTTTGTATATAGCCTCTACCATTCTTTCGTAGCCTGCTACAAAGTTCTCGTCTAATAATCCTATTGTTATTATATTTAATCTCTCCACTATGAATACTGATTCTTGTGCTATTGCTATCCAAGGCCTGAGACTTACTTGCTCTCCCATAAAACCTTCATTAGGACGAATAGTAGATACTAATTCTATTGGGTGTTCTATTTCTACAGAGTCGTCTCCATAGTATAGTTTACCTACGACTGTAGAGCCGTCCATTAATTTAATTATACTTACTTCTGGTTGTTCAGACATCTATTTTAACAAGTTTATAATCGAAACCTTCTTCGTTATAAATCTTGATCCTCTCTATTAAATGGTTCATGGTGTAATTCTTTTTAGACTTCCACGTTAAATCATCACCAATATCAAAAAGATTACAAGTAACTTTATCGTCTCCTTTTCTTAAACCTCTCCCTATACTTTGTAAGTTTCTTATTCTACTCTTACTAGGAGATGCGAAAACAATATTATGTAGGTTCCTTATATTTATACCAGTGGAAAACGTGCCGTATGAGGCAACAATAATAGCGTCATGTTCTTTTTCAGTTAACGCTCTAATGTCTTCTCTTGTTTCTGTATCTGTGCCTCCAAATACAAAGAATACTTTCCTTCCTTTACATGCTTCCTTAAGAAGCTGAAATAATATCTTACCTTGTTTCTCTACGAACTGAAATAACACTAGAGTATTGCCGTCTTGTGCCATAGTAAGATTCTTAATTAAATTGTTACGCTTAGGGTTAGTTACTATCCAATCTATTTCTTCTTGGTATGTCATACCCTTGTTAGCTTTCCTTACTTCGTCTGTATAGTTAAGCATACAGCATACAATTTTTAAGTTTGCTAATTGTTTATCGTCCATTAGCTTTTTAGTAGTTGTAACCTTGTGTACTTGTCCGAAGGTTCCTTCTAGTACTAGTCTGTGTGTCTTAGTGCCATCTAGAGTACCCGTAGTACCTATTCTAAAAGGTGTGTTAACACACTTGTTCATAAGAGTTGTAAGCGATTTAGCTTTAAATAGATGTGCTTCGTCTCCGTAGAACACATCAAACTCTGCGAACCAACTCTTAGGATACTTGTATATAGACTGCCATGTACTAATAGTTATTGACGCTTCGTTGTGTTTTTCTTTACCACCATATATTTTGTGGCAGTTCTCTTGTACCTTCCAGCCATTAGCTGATGAATAGTCTGCAAAGTCTCCGTACATTTGTTCTACCAATGATGTAGTAGGTACAATTATTAACTGCTTCCTACCTTTCAGTTGGTGATAGCGTATAAGAGAATAAATAATGAGAGACTTGCCACTAGCGGTGGGTGAGAGAAGAAGTGTCCTACCTTCTTTAATAGAATGCTTAACTGCATCTTGCTGATAATCTCTAATTTGTATATCTTTACCATTGGATTGTAACCTCAGTTCTTCTGTAAATCGTTTAACGTCTATTTCCTCACCAACACTAGGTACGTCTACTTCTAATTCATACTCTAACGTCTGAGCAAACTCTTCTAGGTAAGGAAGTAAACCAACATATAATTCTTTGGTGTACATACTGTACAGTCTAGCCTTACCGTCCCACATTTTGTTTCTATATAGTGGCATAAACTTAGCACCTGGTACATCGAATGTAAAGAAATCACATATCTCTTGATCCGTGCTTAAGTCTGTATCTATTCTAAGATAAACTTCGTCCTTTTTAGTTATCCTTATCAACTTTTTTTGCTCCTAGATACCGGCCAAATATTTTCCACTATAAGAGACCATTGCTAAACTTAGTCCATTCAATAGCGTTTTTTATATCAAAAGATCTACTATTAATCGACTTCATAACACTCTCACATAGGGTAAAACAGGTGTTTACATACTCCAATTTGTCGGTTAATCTGATGATGTCATCGTCTGTGTCTAAGAACTCGTTCATCTGATTGTTAAGAGGTGCATTGCCTAAGTACTGTTCCCAGCCTAAATCGTTTAATTCTTTTTGGTCCAGTTCTCCACGGTAAAACTTCCATTTCAACCGTCTCATCTTCTGCATATCACTCTGTGCCTTTCTACATTGTAATCTATATGTAGTTAACAGGTTGAGGTACTTGGAATGGAGTTCTGGAATTCGGGTGGACTCTTGACCCAGGTTAAGTTCATCAACCTTACAGTCTATCTGCCACATGTTTTGTAGTTCTTCTAGAGTTATCATAATATATGTATTATACGACCTTAACTAGTAATAGTCAAGATGTAATTGTACCTTTTGGTTAAACTGTTGTGTTAATGATGTAGTCTTTGTACCGAAACATTGCTACACCAACCATGTAGTCTGTTTGGCCTGAGGATATTTCAAAATCCAACCCTTGTAAACTAACCGGGAAGGCATCTCTAAATTTAAATTCTGTTTGAACATTGTTGTTCGAGTCTAATAGAAACAATGATGCGTCTGAAAATTGTCCTAGTGATGCTTGTTTTGTTTGATCTATATCAGGGAATCTGTAGTCCTGAGTTTTGCCATAAGCTGCGTATTGTTTATGATTTTCTGGGAAGCCTAAACCAACCATCCAATCATATAGTTCTTGGTAGTTTTTCATATCCTCTTGTATGAGGAACCTTATCATTAGCGTACCAAACTCTAATTTGTCGCCTGGGTGTTGTATGTCTACTAAAGGTGTTGGTTGTACTGCTGGTGGCAAGTTAAGTTCTGGTATGTTAGCTGCTTGGCAGAAATAACTTACATTAGGTATGTTATGTATCTGAAACTTAAACGCATTAGGGCGTAAGTAATCTAGTTCATTGGGGTTGTTGTTACTCCAACCTGCATCTGTAACTGTTGTTATATTAGTTGTTGTCATGCCTTGTCCTTTTTAAAATCCTACTGATACACCACAACCACATGAGGATTGCTCTTGTGGATTGATGAATTCAAACCCTTCGTTAAGTCCTTCGACTTTCCAGGATATAACTGTGCCATCTAAGTACATCTCAGACAATGGGCATAGCCATAGTGTAAACTTTCCGAAATCAATTGGTATATCTTCAGCTTCGCCGTTGTCTGCATAGTTAAACTCATATGAGAAACCTGCACACCCTCCGCCTAGTAAAGAAAACCTTACACCCTTAGCGCCTTTCTTCTCGACCTTATTAATTACTTCTTGTAAAGCCGTATCTGTAAAATCTATCCCCGTAGGTCTAGAAGTGGCGATCATTTGTGGGTTATATTGTTCCGCTTGACTCAATGTCCTGGTCTCCGTTTTGTTTTTCTGGGATCACATAATTAAGACCGCCGTCATCAATGTCAGGGCCTCCGTTATGTTGTCTTCGTGCTTTCTTTTCGTCCCAATGTGTTAATGCTTTTTTAATACTATCTTCTGCTAATACAGAACAATGTAATTTAATAGGCGGTAACTCTAGTGCGTCTGCTATGTCTTTATCTTTAATAAGCAGAGCTTCCGCCATTGTTAATCCCTTTAACATTTCAACAAACATTGTAGAACTAGCAATAGCTGAACCACAACCGTAAGTTTTGAATTTAACATCTTCTATAATGTCTGTATCGGGATTTACCTTTAGATCTAGTTTCATAACGTCACCACATGCTGGTGCTCCAGCCATACCTGTAGCTACATTTGGGTCTTTAGGATCGAACCTACCTACGCCATGTGCTTTTGGGTTATCTAAAACATCTTGAAATCTCTTTACTACTTTATCTGAATATGCCATATATTGTGCCTCTGTATTGTTATTTATAATACTTTCTTGTTAACCATAAGTCAAATAGGACAATACCAGAACTTATAAATAGTTGTGTACCATTAAGGTACGTCATTACACACACACAGGAGAATAAGATGACAAATAAATCAGGGTTCGAGATCCGAGCCGAATTGCTTAGTCAAGCACAAAGTATAGTAGAACAAAACCGTAATATGTCTGTAGACAGATATCATAATGATGTTCAAAGAGCACAGGATGCAAAGGATATTCCTTATCCTGAGTTCCCTATACTAAAACCATTGACAGCCGAAGAGGTTATTAATGTAGCTGCTAAACTCAACGAGTTTGTAACAGCACAATAGGCAAAGAGGGCTACGAAAGTAGCCCTTTTTTATATCTAATCCTTTGGTAAGTCGGGTATGTCTTCACGATAATCTGTGTAGTAATCCCAACATAACTTCCTACTTTCAAACTCTTCACTCTGTACTGCTGCCTTACAATAGGCATTAATTTCTACATTCCCTGGTTCAAATATAAACAGGGTCAAAAGAAAAGCTGTTACTAATACTATATCCATTATACTTCCTTATTTGTTCGAGTCAAAAAAACGGGCTACTCGAAAGTAGCCCATTTAATTCTATTCCTAGAAACCTAAATTACATTAAGTTTGTGACTTTAACACTTCTGTAATACTGGTTACGGTCAGCTGTGAATGTATCACCGTCTGTTGTACCGTCACTCTGCATTACGAATGGGTTAGCTATCATTCCGTATCGAGTTTTAAATCCGATTTTTGGTTGGAATGTAGCAGGGTCAATTGCTCTTACCATCTGTAATGGAACGTAAGGGCAGTAGAAAAGACCTGCGTCATAAGGGCTTGTGCCTTTATAACCAGCAACATAGAACTGACTAGCAGATCCAGTGTTAGCTGAGTAAGGGTCGATATATACTTTATAACGTCCGTTAAGGATACCTGCGAAGGTATTACCTGTGTCATCTACATTTAAGTTAGTTGACAACGCTGGAGCGTAATCCAAGATACCAGCCATTGCTAGAGCACTTGCTACATCTGATGAACAGATGATAAAGTTACCCTTGCCACGTCTTGTGTCTTGTGCAATTACGTTTGCGTCACGTTCGATATTGAATAAAAGACCTTTAAATCTTTCTACGGACCATCTTCCGTTACTGTCGACATCTAAGTCGAATGTTCCGGCAGTAGCTGTGCTGGCAGAACCAGTTTTTGCTACTTTGTAGATAGTTCTAATAACTTCACGATTAATTTCTGCAAGAATTTCTTGAGAAAGAATATTAGAAAGTTCAGATTCTGCATCTAGACCATGAACAGCTTTCAAATCTTGAGCTAGCTCTACGGTGTACTGAGCTTTTAACGCTCTGGACTTAGCCGTAACAGTAGTCTTCTCGATTGAGAATGCCATTTCATTTAGTGTAGTTGAGTCTCCAAAACCTTCTGCTGTGGATGTGGATACAGGTGTTCCCGTGGTGTAAGAACCGTCTACTGGATTAGATCCAGCGTGTGTTCCTGCGCCTGAGAAGTCAGTGTCTGCTTCGTTGAATAAAGCTTCAGTTCCAGCTTGTGTGCTGTAATGAGACTTCATTGCGAATATAAGACCAGTTGGTCCAGACATTGGTTGTACGCCACAAACATCGTAAGCCATAAGGTTTGGTAAAGCACGTCTAACTAGTGAGATCAATATTGGATCGTAGTTGTCGACGCCTGAACCAGTTTGGTTTGCGTGTGTAGCCTCGAAAAGAGCAGCTTTTTCCTCGCGGAGTGCTTTCTCTTGGTTTTCTAGGACTACTGTGGTTACAGCTCTCTTATAAGGATCCGAAATCTCTGTGAGTTCTGGATGCTCGAGTACTGGTTGCCACTTTTTCTGTAGTTCTTCTGAAAGATACATCAGTTTCTCCTTGTTTTTACTTTGTTATGTTTTATAACCTAATTATTTATAAAATTGTTAATTTATAACCTTAACTTCCAAACTTCTTGCTTTGAGTTATGCCTTGTACATATCTACTCATTACAGAGTTGTCGGTTAAAGTTCCTTGATCAACGCTATCTTCTAGCTTATCACTATCATCAGCTCTCGCTTTAGGAAAGTAATTTTCCTTGATAACATTAAGTTTGCTAGTATACATCGCTTCGTTGTCGTATGTTATGTCTTCAACTAATGATGCAAACTTTTCAACTTCTGTTTCAGCTAGATCGTCAACCACGGAACGGAAAACTTTTTCCTTTTGTAGTTGTTCTCTATCTTCGCTGAGTCCGACGGACTTACCAATCTCTTCGTCTAACTTAGATTTTAGTTCGTCTATCTCTTGCTGTTGAGAATTTAGTACATCGAATTTTTCCTCAGGGACACTAATATAGTGTTCTGTGAATACTTGCTGTAAGCCTTTAATAAAGCTTTCAGTAATTTCGTTGCGTAAACCGCCCTCAATAGCCAGCTCGTTTTCTGACATCCACTGTTCTGTCACGTAGGACAGATACTTGTCGATGTTTTCTACAAGTTTCTCTTTCGCTTCGTCAAAAGCTTTGTTAGCTTCCTCAACAAGTTCTTCTTCAATAGAAGCTACTTGTTCATTGACTCGCGACACAACCACTGCTTCAAATAGTGAAGCTGCTTGTGTTTTAAATTCTTCTGAAAGATGCTCTTCGTCTTCAAATAAGCTTGCAATGTCTGCTTCGAATAATGTTTCTTCTGCTGAGTCTTCTTCAGATGTTGTTGCTTCTTCTTCTGCAATAACTTCATCGTTGCCATCAACATATTCTACTTCTTCGCCTTCGACTTCTTCTCCCTCAACAATATCGTCTTCAGTTTCAGAAACTGGTGTTTCTTCTAGTACTTCGTCTTCAGTCTCTTCGACTTCTTCCTGATGTACATTACCTTTAGATGATGATTGTCCTACTACACTTTTAGCATCTTCGCCATCGTTGTAGTTAGGTGCTTTACCAGCACCTGAGTTTGAAGGTCTAGGGGCACTACCAGCTTTTGCTGACGCTTCCTTTCCTACTGGGCTCGTTAATCCGCCTTCAGGGTTGCTTGAACCACTTAGGTCTTGCTGTTCTGGATTTGGATTTGAGGAACCTTGTAAGGGATTTTTAGCATCGCCATTGCTTGACTTATCTAGTGGACGATTTGCCGCTAGTTCGTCAAGTACTTCTACAGCATCGTCTTGCAACTTGCCTTCTAGAAGTTCTCTGATTTTGGATTCTACTCCCATGTTACTCTCCTTTAGGATTATTTAATTTTAATATAATCTAATAAACTATTTATATTTATACAGATTTCTATTATATTTTAGACAGTTTTTGTAGAAAATTGTTAAAAACAGCAATCTTAGCTTCTTCTAATTGATTAGAATTAGCGCCTGAAATAATTGCCTTACTCTCTTCTATGTCTTGTTCTGTCCACTTACCGTTAACAAAAACCCATTCCCTTCCTTCCATTATACCGGATACAAAAGCGTCTGGAGCGCTAGGATCAGCAACAATATCTGCTGCTGTGGCAAGCATAAAGTCGTCTTGGACTTCGTTAATGCCATTCCTTTCTTTCAAAGATCCCAATCCTCTGGAGCTAACTCCAAGCTGAGCGCCTTCGCTAATAAGTTCTTTTACAATTTTACCCATTGGTGTGTCCATAATTTTGGCACGACCAATCCAATTGTTGCCGTCTTCTTTAAGAGATACTATCATGTGAGATACTCTATCTAAGTTTACAGTTGGACCTTCTGGGTGTCCAAGTTCTCCGTAAGCTCTTTTAGTGTTAACATTTTCTTGTACATATCTGTTAACTTCTCTCTGCATAATCTCTCTAGGATATACACGGCCGTTTTTATTTTTTAAATCTGACTGTAAAAATACACCTTCAATAAACACATTAGGTTTTTTAGGGTCTTTACTGTCTTCTGTGAGGTATGTAATACTCTCGTTGAATTCTTTAATAAGTCTCATCTACTTCTCCGTTTAACCTAGACTTCCACCGTCATAAACACTACCTGAATCGTTTGTGTCTAATGGTGCGTCTTGGTGTTGTTGTGAACCGTAACCAGAAACTTTTGACATATCAACTATAACTGTGCCACCATCGCCACCGGCGATTGTTACTACTATGTCTGATGTGTTTTCTGAATTGTCTGCGAAGCCGTACATGTCTATGTCTCCTGACTCAGCCAGTTCGTATAACACGACGGAGTTACGAGCTACTTTTGCAGAGGCTCCTGTTGATAATGTCCATTTAAGGCCTTTAATGTTGACTGTCGGGGAGCTTTGAGTCTCAGTAGATTTCTTTAGTGTTGTAGCTAAAGTAATTGTTCCGGCTGCTCCAGTACCCCTAACAGACACCACACCCTGGACCTGGGTTAATTTTAAATTATTTACTGTGACTGCCATGTGTTTTACCTTTTGTTATTTGTTTAGTATGATTTTTTCTTATGGTTCATATGAGGACCCTCATTGAGGATCTCTACTAAAGGATCATTCACTTCAACTGTTTCTATACCGTGTTCAAACATTACTTTGTACCAAGCCACTTTGCCATTTACTGGCTCTGCATGTTCACCTATAATAGGTGTGCCTTCATTCCATTCTTTGTGCATTATTTTACTTGCACATAAGTGTTTATCGCCTTCAAGTGAGCCTGCTGCTACACCGTCGACGGGAGATTCGGTAATTACTCCTTCTCTAAAATCTTTAAATGTCTTACTCATCTGTTTCTCCTTCTACAGGTCTCCCTGTTGTTTGATCTATATCCACGAGTGCGTCATCTAAGGACACTCCCATTGGTACCATATCAGGATCGACGCTCTGTTTGAAAACATCTGCTGCTTTTTCCTGTCTCATTTGATCAAGTGCCTCACCTGTTCGTGATGCTAGTTGATCTGAAAAGTTTTGTTGGGCCTCGGCATTGTTGCCGGCTATTATGTTATCCAACATATCTTTTACTTCGTTTGTTCTATCTTCTGCCATATCTATTGCTCCGCTGGTCCTGGCTCTGGATTTCCTTCGCCTGGTACGTCATTATTTATATTACTTTCAGGTGCTGGTTGAGCACCGTCTTGCTGTTGTAAGGGACTCCACTGATACTGTCTACTGTATTGTGGCTCTGCCATAATCTCAGTTTCAATACTATCAATTTCCTCATCTGTTAACATTAATACATTCTTTTGTATGTAACGCTTACTGAAAAATGTTCCTATGTATGCTGCAACACCGTTCAATACTTCTACTCTGCTTCTAAGAATTTCTTGTTCCTTAGACTCTGTGTAGTAAGCATCTGTAGCAAACTCAAATTCTATATCATCTTTAATGTCTGCCCAGTCTTCTGATGTTATAACACCCTTTAGTAAGAGTTGCGTCCTTAAAAGATCGCTTAACATCACTGAGAACTTTCTCCTTAACTTAATGATGAATTTTGTAAACTTCATCTCGTCTCGGTTTATCTCAGCTGCTCTACCAAAATTCATGCCCGCGCCATTTGCTTCTAAACGTGAGATAGGTATATTCAAGGACTGATACAATTTACGTTGAAAGTATTCAACGTCTTCAATTTGCCCTAGGTTCGCACCAGCTGGCAAAGTATCAATGCTTGTTCCTGTCCCGCCTTCTCTTCTGGGTAACCAAAAGTCTTCCAACATAGACATAAACTTCTTATCATCACGAATTTCTCCTGTGTTAGCATCGTATACTAACTTGTTCCTATAACGATCCATGATGTCTTTCATGTATTGTTCTGCCTTCATCTTAGGAAGGTTGCCAACATCTACATAAAATATTCTTCTTTCTGGAGCTCTTGTAATACGATATATTACTACTGCGTTCTCCATCATTCTTAATTGGTTTGCTGGCCTAATAGCCTTATGTAAATATGATAATGAAATGTTCTTATCTGTATCTACTAAACCACTTGGTGCATATGTTATAGCGTCTTTTGTTATTTTCAAACCTTGTTGGTTTTCAGGAGCAACGTATTGCCCTGGTTTAGAAGTAACACCTTTCTCATTAAAGATGAAAAACTCTTCTATCTCTTTAACAAACATCACGCCAGAAGGATTTTTTTCCTTCTTAATTTCACGCACCTTTCTAATCTTACGAGGGTCAATGTATCTAATATCTGTAATCCCTTTCTTAGGATTGTCCATATCAATTACTTTGTGGAAAAATATCTTTCCATCTACATACCATCGTCTATAATAATCCTGTGCATTAACTTTAAAGTCAAGCAAGTTTTTTATAGTATCAAATTCCTTCTGTATCGATTTCCTAATACCTGCTGATAGATTAACATCATCCAGGTTTAACTCAACGGGAGATTCATTCTCCATTTGAGCAATCGACTCATTAATAATATCTTCTACTGCTGTATCAACGTCTGCCATCATGGCAATGTCTCGATACCTCTTCACTAATTCTGCGTCTGTTTGTGCAACGCCTTCTAAGTCCATGTAGGTACCGTAGTACCCGCCGGCTCGTATAGTTTCTATTGCACCATCTTCGGATGGCGCCACGAAGGATTTTTCTCCTTCGGGCGTCTTCTTCCGATTTATCTCAAATCCAAAAATATCCATAATATTTAATCCTGTCCCTTAATGGGTACTAGTTAACAACGCTGTAAGTCTGGTATTGGAATGTAACTGTAAATTCTTCAATGATGTCGTTCTGAGCATATTGTAATGCTATTTCTGACATATTGATTGGGAACGCGTCCTTTATAGTTACAATGCCACCAGGCAATGCATCGTCATTTCTGTCTAAGTGTGTTACTGTAATGTCTGTCTGATAATCCCTAGGGGTAAGAGCAATACTACTATTGTCTTCCCTGTTGTTCATACCCTGCAACCACTCTTCAAAAGGTTGACGTAAAGATTGTTTAGTATCGTTGGCAATAGTAATTGTCCAAGGATCAAATATTCTTTCGCCGGCAAGTTTAACTTCCCTACCTCTGTATTGAATTATAGCTGGATTAACAGTTGAAGCTGGCATAGCAGCTCCTGTTACAAGTACACTAGCAGCTAGGTCAGGTCCACCGACAAAGCCGGGGAATGTTAGCTCTACCAAAAACTGGTTGGGACGTGCTCCGCCTGCTCCAAGTTTTGATTTAAATAGTCCTATGTCCATTGTTTTTTCTCCTAATAAACTTATTTATACGTTAGCCACCGATCTCATCAAACGAAACACCCGTTCTAGTAGCAATAAAGTTTAACTGTATAAAGTTAATAGATTTTGCTGGCTTAATGAAGATGTCTGCTTTGAATTCGTTAGCATCAATAACCTGTGTAGTATTATTTGATGTGTTACAAATTACTTTAAAGTCGTAAATTCCTCTACGTCCTTGAACATCTCTTAAGAATGGTGTAAGTAATGATGTGAACTGCGCTCTTGTGAATGAATCGTTAAATTCAAACAATTGATATTTAGCTGCAATAGCAATGGCCTTCTCTAGTACAATGAACAAACGTCTAACATTAATTCTGCTAAATGCTGTAGGTGCTGTAGTCATTGTTTTGTCCCCAAACAATACGATGCCGTTCCCTTGACTGTTAACCACTGGGTTAATAGCTGCTGAGTACATGTCGTCTCGGTTGGCTTTAGTTGGGTTGAATGCTAACTTAACTGCGTTTTTGACTTGGCCTCTATTGAAACCTGCTGGTGAGAACCAAGGATCAGTAGCGTTATCTGTTTCTACACATAACCCTGCAACGTCTCCATTTAATGGTACCCATCTATATACGTCGTTATACCTGTCGTACATATATTTCCAGTTGCCGTCCATTACAGAGTATGAAGTAGGAGTAAGAAGAGCTTTAGTAGCTTTCATTGCTGTTACTTCTGAACCTGCGTTGTTAACAACGTCTGTTAATTGTGGACTAACAAAAGTCATACAGTCTTTACGAGTTTTAGAAATATTATCTATAACGTATTTAGAGTCTGTTGTACTGTGTCCGCATGTCAATACTAATGATATGTCCTGGCTTTCTGCATCTGCAAATAGAGCGTATCCTGTTTGGATGTCACCTGAATCAGGTGCGTCTGTTACTCCGCCAGTTAAACTTACTGTAGCTTCCGCTGCTGTAAAGTTTGATGTGAATGCTTTAGCTGTACCTGACGTTCCCCATGTGCTTTCGCCTGCTGGTTGGTCGGTAAAGTAAATAAATTCAGATTGGTTCTCGATCACATCTCTGTAATAGTTAGATCCGCCTTCAACAGCTTTAGCATCTGATGCTTTAGATACGCTACTAAATGTTTCTAGTACTGTACCTATTGTGCCTGTGAAAAGACCGTCTTCGTCTATTACGACGATGTGGAATTCGTCATTTGAACCACCATTTAATAGAACTCTCGAACTAGTTAAAGGTGCTACGTCAAACTTGGACTTGTATGCCCAATCTGTTGCTAAGACTGCTGTAGCTGTTGCGCCACTTCCGCCTCCGCCTGATATTGTAATTGTTGGTGCACTGGTATATCCATTACCTGGATTTGTAACTGTAATTGCTGATACTGCTGCGCCACTTACTGCTGCTGTTCCTGTAGCTGTTATGCCACCTGAAGCTGGAGCAGAGAATGTTACTGTAGGAACTGATGAATAACTAGATCCACCTGCTGATACTGTAACTGATGCTACTGAATTACTGTCAAAATTACTGGAATCCGCAAAAGAAACTTTTAAACTGTTTCCTATTGCTCCTGGATACCTAGCTGCCCACATTCCGTTAGTGCCTGAGCCGTCTCTATGATTTGCTACATAGTCTTCAGTATTTTTTACTAAGACTGCTGTACCACTAGCAACAGCGTTTGTCGCTGTTGTATCATCTACTGCTCTGACTACTTTCAGATTGTTACCATACGCCAAGAACGATGCTGCAGTAAAAAAATCTACTGCCGTAGCGTCATTTGGCTTGAAAAATCTATCGACTAGATTATTCTCTGAACTAATTGTTGTGATCTCGCCTGCTGGACCCCATTGGAAGTTACCAACTATTGCTGCCGTTGTGGAAGCTACTGCTGGGACTACTGAAGTAAGGTCTGTTTCTTTAACAAGAACACCTGGTGATAGCTGAAATGCCATGTTTTTTCTCCTCGGTTTATATTATCTTATGAATGACACAAGTTTTATTATTATCATCCAACTATTTATAACAATACTATTTTTTAAAATTAACTCTAAGTGTACAGAACCGTAGGTGCGTGTGTACATCAGGGTTTCACCATATCTCTCATCCTTTCTTGTATATTCTTATTGTAGTTATCGTCTGTTAACCACAAATCTCCGTCTATTACTTCCGCTTCAGGTTCCTCTCCATCGAATCTTATGAAAGGAGTTAGATTAGTTTCTATCTCTCCTATCCTTTGGCCGTATAACCCTTCTCTTGTATTGACATTTACCATGTCTTTAAAGAAGTTTTGACTTGACAGCCAACCGAAAAGTACCATGCACATAACTAAATCATCGTGGTAGCCTTCATCTGCTTGATAACTACTACCCTTCTCTATAAATGTTGATATCTCATGAATGATATGTTCATCAAATACCAGCAATTTTTGTTCTTCTAGTAAAGATTTAAAGGTGAAACACCCTTGTCTTTTAACTGATTTAGATGTATTAACACCTAATTTAGTAGACTTACCGAACCCTGGACTTACATACTGCCTTTGTTGTTCAGTAACCGTACTAAGAATATTATCGTATTCTACTTCCTGATGTAGTATTTCTACTACCTGTTGTCCTATATCGTTGACTTCAACTAATATAAAAGCATCGTTGTAATCTCTTCCTACTTTACCTATTACATCTGGGTATAGCATGGGTGCTATTTTATTGTCCCTGTACTTTGCTACTACCCTGTATGGCATAGCTGTAATGTCTACTACTATAAAGGCAGAGTAGTCTCCACCTATACCCCTTGCAGTATCACAAGCCATAGCGTAGAATTTATCTTTTTGTGGCTCTTCATATATATCTAATCCTGCATTGCTATATTCTGGTTCCTTTGTACTTAGTCTACCAATTGTGCTAGAATTAATTAAAGTATTTGTAGACCCTAAAAATTCACATAAAACTTCTTGATTGAATTTTACCTCACCCAAGAGGCCTTTCTGCTCTTCCAACCATTTCTCATCTCTTCCTGGTATCTCATAGTAAGGAATAAACATATGGTCGAAGCCATTCATCTTCTTCTCGGCTTCATTCCAGAACTTCCAGAAGTGATTATAACCTAGTGGTGTAGATGTAAGTAGAATCTTTGTTGTTTCTCCAGCTGAGATAGTAGGATAAACAGAAGTAAAGAACTCGTCTGCTATGTTATTAGGTATGATTGCTGCCTCATCAATGTACAACCAGTTAACTGATTTACCTCGAATGGCGGATGCTGTTGTAGCTGCTGATAATACTTTACTATTGTTCTCTAACTCTACGTCACCCTTGTTCCATACTCTAACACCTTGTTGCATCCACAAGGGCAAGTTCTCATACATTATCTGGTATCTGTTTAATACTTCTCTAGCTGCTGAGGCTTTGTTAGCCATGATTGCTACTGTTTTATCTTCTTGGAATATTGTGTAATGTAGTATACACGCAGCTGCTGTTACTGTCTTACCTTGCTGTCTGCCTTCCATTAAAATTACTTTCCTTGAATTCATTATAAGGTCTACTTTACCTCTTTGACATTCAAACAATTTAAATGGTTGCAATCCTTTGTCTAGTGTAACGATCTTTACATAGTTTTCTATAAAGTATTTTGTATCGTTCTGACATTTTACATACTCAGATATTTCATGTGATGTAAAGTCATGCTGATAGGCTAACGGTTTAAGGTTAGGGTTGCCATGATATGATGCTTCTGCTGGTTTAGCCATTATCTTGTAATACTTCGCCTTCTATAATTTCTTTTGCTTGTTCGCCCTTCAAGGCTTTCAGTAGTTCTTTTGTACTGCCAACAAACATGTTGTTCTGTGTTTTAATTGTCTTACCTTTAGACCCATCATCTGCTATACGCTTAGACTTTTCTTGTATCTCTAGCATGTCTTTAGCAGTGTCTTGTAAGTTTTTAATTAGTCCGCCGGCTACTTCATAAGCACGGGGTTGATCTGAGTTTCTAGCTATGTGTAGTATGCCTTCGATAGCCTCAGCATTGTATGCCTCAGCTTGTTTTAGAATACTTCTAGCGTATTGTAGGTCTTCTTCTTGTTGTTTTTCGTGTAGTTTTTCTATGGCTTCATCAGACATAGTTACTGCAGGTAGTTCTCTATCTTCTTCTACCCTTTTAAGATTGGCTTCTAATGCCTTTGTTACTTCTGTTGTATTAAACGCTTTATCTAGATTTTCAAAAGTGTTTTTATTGTTCGAATTCTTCATCAAATTCCTCCAAGAACGTATATGTGTCTGACGGTGTAGCATTTAAAGGATTAACAGATGCTGTTATTGTTCCTTTGCTTGCATTAGCAGTTGTACTGAGAGTCATGTTGCTATCGTTATACACGTTAGCAATAGCTTTCTTAATAACATCTACATTTCCTACATTGCTATAAAAGTTAAGTCTCATTGTAAAGTTTAATGTCCATACTACACTTAATCGGTTAGCAAATTCGCCTTCATATTCGTCTTCATAACCAACATTATCTAATGTAATTTTAATATCTCTCTTTATTCCAAGTTCAGGCAAATCGTTAATCGTAACATTAAAGTCTGGATTAAAGTAAGGAATTATTTGTTCCAAACATTGTAAGCCATCATCTTGGTTCTTCGCAAATATATATAAGGCCATATTCATGTTGTATGGCGTGGAATTAAATGCTACCCTTACGGTGTTTGTATCCTCTCCTACAGCTACTACCTTATTTCTATTAATTACTTGGGTCTTCCTAGCAGGATCGTATTGTAATCCGTTTATTTCAAACCCCATTCTTGGTAAAGTAATAGCTACTTCACCTCTTGTTGTTGTATCTTGTACCCTAGCTATCCTTGTCATAAACTTTTGTTTAGTAGAGTACGCTAAAGGAACTCTAATGGATTGTGCTACTTCACCAGCTGAGTTCTTTCTTTCAATGTTTATATCATTAAAGATAGTACCAAAAGCTATAATTGCTTTCCTTATATGACTGTGATAAAAAGTTTGATCTTTAAACATATTAAGCTCCTATCTCACCAAAAGGATTTTTCTCACTAAAGTCTAATATACCTTCTGTTGTTACTAGGTTATCAAAGTCTGTGTTGTCTATTGGTTCGCTGAGGGCTGTGTTGTACGCTTCGTTAATTATACAACCGCCTGTTTCGTTGTATATTAGATTGCCGTCTTCTTGTAGTAACTGATACTCTAACATGTCTTGAGAGTACTTGGTTTCTATAGCATCTATTTCTACAATACCTGTATCTAAATCTTCTGAGCTGTACTCGAATAGTTCAACTGTTAATCTAAACACATAAATTTGGTTTAACTGATAAAAAGGATTTTGGAAATCTACATATTTGATTTCAAAAATGCTCTTTGTTTTAGGGAAATATAGTAAGTCCCCTTCTGATGGCCTTGTTGTTTGTGTAAACCCGCCACCGCTTGTAAGTACTAGTTGATCCCAACGTCTTTTAGCTAGAACAAAGGTTGCTTGATCCCGAACTTCTAATCCGAATCTAGTAAATATGTCTCCCTGTCCTTCAAAGCCATTGACATTATCCAAATACATTTCCAATGGATAAGCCTGTGTGAATCTTGATAGCTCGTCTTCATCAAAGATAACGTCTTTGTTTACTAGAGTTCTCGGCATATAATATATGTCGTGACCATATATTTTCAAGGACTCGAGGACAAGATCTTCTACTAGGCGTTGCTCACCTGTAGCTCCTATACTGTCTCCGTCTTGAAAAAAATGATTTGTAGTCATAAGTTATCCTATCATAAAACCTGGTGGCAATTCATACTTCGATGACATCTCCGCTTCTATTTCCTTTATCTCGGCTATAGCTTCGTTATAGATATTATCTCCGTTTAATGTAACACCGCCTGGCATAGTAATTCCTGCGAATTTTTTAAGATTCTCTCCCCACTGCCTCTTAATTAGTGCTGTTGTATATTTCTTAAGAAACATATCGTCATAAACTTCTGTGTATTTTGCCGGGTCCACGATAGCAAAAGCTTCTGCTACTATGTAGTCTCCTACGTTGAATGTTCTATCCCAATCTGTATCAACATATAATCTATCTGTCTTACGATTGAAACGAATTTGCCTCTCACTAGTGAGAAGTTTTTCTAAAGTTGTTAAGTGACTCTGGACTATTGTATAATAGACCATGTCTGCTCCCATTAAATTATATAAATCGTTCATTCTAAATTGATACATAAGATCAAAAAGTTGTCCATCTTTTGTATTGTTTGTGGCTGCACCACCAAAGTTAAACATTCTGGTTACTCCTAGTATACCAGAACCAACGGGGACATAACCGTTTTCTATATCCCCTTTGGTGTAAAAGTCTGTAGGAGCCATCGTAGCGGTTGAACCTGAGGTGCCACCTGTTATAGTTTCTGATGCTACGAATGCTCCAGATTTTGTTTCTTCTACTGTTATATATTGTCCACTAACAGAGCCAACCTTTGCAGTTGCCCCCGAAGTGCTACCGGTAATTATCTCTCTTATAGAGAAATTCTCGGCTAGATTAGAAGTTAGCTTTAGCTTTGAACCGACTATCTGATGAGAAACGAATACACGTTCTACACCATCAAAGTGATACTCCTGAAAGAATTGCAATGCATCGTCTATTCTATCTGATACTTGCCCGTCCTCTACATTTATTTCAATAACAGGGTGCCCCAGTCTCCTGAGGCTGTAATCTGTTAAGTCCTGTCTACTCGCTAAAGCCATATTCTATTCCTTAATTAAGTTTTGTACCAGCTGCGTTATATATTGGCGTACCAGTGATAGTAGCTGTTGAGCCCTCTCCCTGTGAATGTGAAATGGTAATACCATCTCCACCCGTTACTTGCGCCATATAATTACCAGTGGTATCAGTTCCTAAAGCTACACTATTTGCTGCTATGGTTAATGCTGTTGCTACATCTCCACTACCGTTAACTGAGCCACTACCTGTAACATCTCCTGTAAAGGATAATGTTCTAGATGTTGTCCAAGCCGCTGCTGTTGTAGCAGTTGCTGCGTTACCTGTTGTGTCTTGTGAACCAGCTGCGTTAACACCTGGCAAGTTGATCGCTGCTGTACCATCAAATGATACTCCACCAATTGTTCTTGCTGTTGCTAATGCTGTTGCTGAAGAAGCGTTACCTGTAACAGCACCTGTAACATTACCAAACAAGGTAGCGTTTAAGGATTTGTTAAAGTTCCACCTATCATCTGCTGATGTATAAGTTAATGTTGCTGCTGCTCCATCTACTGTAAGCCCCGCCCCGTTAGCTGCTGCTGCGTTACCCGCACCTTGAGCTACTGTAATATTAAGATCTGCAACAGTTAATGTTGAAGATGTTACAGTAGTTGTGGTACCGGAAACAGTAAAGTTTCCTGTAACTGTGAGGTTATCACTTACTTGTACAGCACCTGTGCCGTTACCTGCCAATACTAGATTAGTATCTGTAGATCTTGATGTAAGTGAATCTGCAGCTAAGCCTGAACCAAATGTAATTGCATTACCTGCTGAGTTTGTGATATTGCTACCATTCTCAATTTGTAATGTAGTTTTAACAGCAACAAGACCAGTTCCTGTAGCGTCTAATTCGACATTACCTGATCCTGATGTTTGTATTGCTACATTTTGGTTGGCGTCAGCTGATATATTAATTGTACCTGAGTTATCTTCGATAACCTTTTGACCATTAACATATAGTGAACCAGGTCCTACATACAAATCACTCCATTGAAGTGATGATGAACCCAAGCTAAATGTATCATCTGCGCTTGGGAACAACCCGGCATTAGTCATTCTCATGACTTCTGTGCCTGCTGCGTCGAACCTAATTGTATCCTCGTCTGCTGACTCTTCTACTTGTATTTTCGTGTCTGCGTCTGCATCAACAAGTAAACCTTGTTGTGAAGATAGAGTCGTTCCTGTTATAGAAAGACCTCCGCCTACGCTCATGAACTTAGACGCCGAAGCGCTGTCGTCCCACATGAAGATCCTGTCTGCATCTGGATCTGCTAAAGCTTCAAGTCCTAATAGACTCGCGCTTAAGTTTGTACCTGTTATATCTAAACCTGTTGTAACGTCTAGAAACGCCAGTGTACCAGCGCTATCATCCCAAAATATTATTCTATCATCGTTTGGGTCACTAAGACTCTCAAATCCTAAGTGTGATAAGTTTACCGTAACCGAGCCAGATGTGCCGCCCCCTGATAGTCCTGTGCCTGCTGTAACTCCTGTGATATCCCCAGATTCTATTTCTGAGTATTTCGCAAGACGTATACCGCCTGCTGTCGAACCGTCATGGACACGAACTGTATCTAGCGTAGTATCTACGGATATTTCACCTACCGCACCAGTGAAGGCATTATTCTGAGTCGTTGTGCCTCTTCTAAATTGTACCTGTGTTGGCATTTTATTCTCCTAATTTAATATGTTCCGCCGTCTATGCTAGATCCATCATCCATGGCACTAGCTGATATTGTTCCGGAAATGTTTCCTATTGGAACATTCCCACTAATGTTTGCTGCCGAAGCTAGCATGAGCTCTGTACCGCCTGCTGTACTCCCATCATGGACCCTAATAGAATTATTTGTTGTGTTAACCGAGATTTCACCTACTGACCCTGTGAACGAATTGTTCTGGGTAGTTGTACCTCGCCTAAACTGTACTGTAACTGCCATCTATTTTCTCCTATACGACTGAGCCAAGGTCTTCCGTGGCCAATCTGTATTTAATGTTAGTTTGTAGGTCGTAAATAACATCCAGTAATTCTCCAAACGCATCTGTTGTTAGAGTTGACGCAACACTACCGTAATCTCCTGTAGGAAATTCTAATGCTATGTCTTTTTCGCTATAATTAGCAAATTTGACAATCGCATTTGAAGAATCTCTAACATAGAGTTCTTTATCGGCTGTGTTAAGCGCAACTTCACCAACAATCAGGTCGTCTGTTGTAGGAGCGTTACCCGCTGTCTCATTACGTTTTAATTTTATTACTGTTGCCATTGGTTTATTCCTTTTTAGTTTGTATATGCCTCGTCTTTATCTTCAAATATTGGATTTGGAATAAGCTTTCTAGGTCCGTCTACTTTTGCATTGTAACCTTTTGGTCTTGGTGCTCTTATAAGAACATTCGGAGCTGTTACTTCTGGTTCAATCTCTTTAACAGTTTCTTTAGCTTTAAAAGTAGGAGTAGCCGGCTTTTTAATTACCGGCTCTTCCGCTTTAACTTGAGAAGTTTGAAGATTAATTATCTCTTCTTGTCTGTCTTGTAGATCTCTTTGTAGTACCTCTACTCGCTCTTCTAAATCTTTTACTGCAAGATTCATTCGAGACTTTAATAATAGGTTCTCTTGTTGTAGCTCATTTACTTTAAGCGTCAAAGAGTTAATATATTCATTTATTAGTTTTTCATTATCCATTTTTCAATTTGCCTATAATTAGTTAATATTAGGAATAAGTTCCGCCGTCAACTGCTTGCCATGCTGGAGTTCCGTCTGAACCTGCCATAAGGACTTGTCCATCTGTACCCGCTGCTGTTACTTGTAAAGTTCCTGCTCCGTTACCGTATACGATACCTTTACTTGTAAATGTGCTTGCTCCAGTACCACCGTCTGCTACCAATAAATCAGTAATGCCAGTAATACTACCACCAGTAATACTTACTGATGAATCTTCTAAGTGAGCAACAAGTGTAGCTACTGTGTAGCCAGTTCCTGTTACGTCAACTGTTGTTGAAGGTGCTGCTTGGTTGTCTTTAAATAGTTTCCATTTACCAGAGTCGTTTGCGTCTCTGAAAAGTCCACCGTATAAGTCCTGAGATCCTGATGTGTCATACAGTCCGTAAAGACCAATGTCAACTGCATCTGTAGCATTGTTTCCTGAAGCTAAGATGATAAGTGGATCTGAAACACTTAGTGTTGATGAATTAACAGTTGTTGTTGTACCTGATACTGTAAGGTTACCTGAGATGGTATGGTTACCACCGATAACTACATTGTCTGGCAGACCAATCTTAATCTGATTGTTTGAGACTGTTGTTTCGATTTCGTTAGTTGTACCAACGATGTTGAATGTATCAGTTCCTACTGTAATAGTATCATCTGAACCAGAGTCTCCTCCGATTGTTAATGTAGAACTTGTTGCTGCTGTACTAGCTGCTGTAATACGTCCTTGTGCATCTACAGTAATTACTGGTATAGCTCCTGAAGAACCATAACTACCTGCTGATACTGCTGTAGCATCCAGGTTATGTGTTACTGCGTTGCCTGATACTACTGATGTAATACCTGTTCCACCTGTAAGGGTGAATGTTTCTGAATCTGTAATTGCTCCAGTACCAGAATCACCGGCTATGCCGACGTCTGTCATATGTGCTTGAGCATCTACATAAGCTTTTACTGATTGTTGAGTTGGGATAAGTGTAGCACTATTTGATGCCATGTTATCTTCGTCAACGAAAGCTGTAGCCGTAATTGAACCATCTGAAAGTGAACCAAATTGTACTGTGCCTGAAGCTGTTACGTTAGTAGCACCTGTTAGCGCTCCACTAGTGATACTTGCTGTACCATCAGTTAGAGTTGTACCAGTAATTGAACCTGCTATAATACCGCCAGAGCCGTCTCTTTTTACAAGAGTGCTAGCTGTGTTTGCATTTGTAGCGCTGTCAATGATGTCAGTGTAATATTTACCACCTAATTCCTGGATAACTTCGTTACCGCCTGAATCTATAGATGAAATGTAAAGTTTTGCACCAGCACCTGAGTTGGATCTATCCTCAGCATAGGCTAATTCGCCTTCAACTAAATCTGAGCTCGCTGGAGCTGTTGACCCTGTGGATCTTTTGATTTGAATAGTTGTTGCCATTTCTTTTTTCTCCTAGTTAAAATGTTTATTCTGTTTTATAATATAAAGCTTTATAATATAATATAATTAAAACGTGCCACCATCAATAGCGACAATATCCGAAGACTCAGGAGCTTGCGCTTCCCAATTACCGCTGCTTGCATCATAAACTAAGGTGTAACCATTTTGTACGCCTGATGTATCTATCCCTGATAGATTATCCACTGTTGTAGATGTTGCTATTTGAGATTGTGAGGTAGTGGTTGTAACAACACGAGAACTTCCAGTAGATACTGTGACCTTAGCTGGTGTGCTACTTGTTCGTACATTGACTCCCATATATTCTCCTAAACTTTCGTTACTTCTGGAGTGACTGTAATCAGTCCTTCCAAAACTCGTAATGTTTCGACTGGCGAAGTGCCTGTTATTTCAACATCATAAACATAACGTCCTGCCTTAACTGCTGCCGTTTGTGCTGCTGTTAAAGAAATTGTTACTTTTCCTGTAGCATTTACTTTGACACTTGTAAAAAGTATCGCCGTAGCTGCTTCATAAGATTTTCTCATTTGTGAAGCTACCGTATAATTTGTAAGATCCTTTGCAGAAGCATCGTCGTTTGTTAGATTGATGTCTAAGCTAAACGTGGTTCCTTGATCTATTACTATATTTTGTACGGTGGCCATTCAAAAATTCTCTTAAATTTGTTGTTCTACTTATTTATAAATAAAAGTAATTACAATGAAAACTCTTTTGACATTAAAATACGGCACAAAATATAGTGCAAACGATGTAAATTCCTTATATGAACATACGGAAGGAAGGTACAATTACATCTGCGTTACCGATGAGCCTAAAGACTTACATCCTGATATTAAAGTTATTTATATAGATCATGAGCCTGAAGGCAACATGGAGAAGATTAAATTATTTCAGATAAAAGCAGCCCCTGGTGAGACTATACTATATTTAGACTTAGATGTAAGAATACAAAAGAACATAGATCATTTATTCGACTATTGTAATGATAACCCTGTTATAATATACACATGGTGGAAAGATAAGGGGGACGAACAGCTTAGTATACATGATTTCCCTCACCAACCTGGCTTTCCTTTAAGTAACTTTAACTCTAGTGTGATGTTATGGAAAGATGCTACGCATATCTGGGATCATTATCACGAGAATCTAGACGAATATATAGTTAGATATCCTAATGGTGACGATACATTTCTTTACCACGAAGGCTTTACATTTGAACACTTACCAGATAATGAAGTATACTCTTATTTGTATTCAGGCAGAAAGTATAGACCTGAGTACCCAATATGCTTATTAAACGGATTGGACAGACACCCGGAGATTGAGAAAGAATATGATGAACTTTGTATGCATCAAGTGGGGGACTAAGTACTCACCTGAATATGTCAATAACCTGTATCGTATGGTACAGGATAACTACACACACGATTTTACCTTTACATGTTATACAGACGACAATGCAGAATTGTTATGTGATACAGTAGACATACCTGACGTAGATCCTTTACACCCTAAGTATTGGTTTGGTAAAGAAAACTATTGTTGGGATAGGGCTAAGTTCATTGTCTTTAACTCTCATAACTTCTTAGGCCACAAAGGTAAGTGGTGTTACTTAGATCTAGATATAATTATACAGAACAATGTAGACGATCTAAACGAACTAGCATTGAAACCTAGAATAATACATTCCAAATGGCAGAACCCTAAACATAGACATGATAGAAAGTTTATAGATGTTAGAGGTACGTTCTTTAATTCAAGTTTAATGTGTTGGAATGAATCACAATGTGAACAAATATTCTGGGATGCAATACAAGAAGATCAACAGATATTTAAAACATTCTGGAAGGGTACAGACAATTACCACTATTGGAGACAAAGAGAGTTTTGGAATAACATACCTTTTGAATGGGTGTACTCTTACAATAGGGGAATGGACTTCTCAGAGGGGGATTTGGAAGTACATAAATATAGAGAAGAGTGTAAGCTCTGTTTGTTTAATGTAGACGTGATGAAGTCTAATAGTAAACAAATTAAAATAGATGAACTACAGGATGAAACATTATTGAGATTATGGCATGGTAACAATTATAGCGAATCAGCTAGATAACAATTATAGTCAGACACAAATAAACGCATTATATACGCAAGTTAAAAAGCTATGTGTAAATCCTTTTGAATTTTACGCATTTGTAAGTGATGATGAGTATAAACTACTGGAATCTACACGAAAGAAAGAAGGCTATATAGATGGGATAAACTTCCATGTGCCTAAACACGGTACTGATTGGATTGAAATAGACATAATGCAACACACTAAGCCTGGTGGACATACATTGTTTATAACGCCTAATTGTTTTATTAACAACATACAGGACATAGACATTTATAAGGCCAACAAGAAGATTAGACTTCAGGACGGTAACCTAGGTTACTTTATTTTCCGAAACGATAAAGTGGAAACAATACTAAAGGATTGGGACGAAAATGAAGACGATCTCCTATATAACTTTGATGTGTTTAGTGAGAAGTTCTTAATAGAGGAAGGTACCTTACCATTCTTAAAAGACACCACATCTGAATATCCAGAAAAATTGGAAGATGCTATTATAGCATTACCACAATGGTATGATGACTTCACAGAAGAACAAATAGATTTCATGTATAATAAAGAAACAGATCTTTATCCTTACTTACCTCAGAAAGTAGAAATGTGTTTAACAAGAGAAAAAACAGTCTTTCAAGAAGAACACTTCTTAAAGTATGAGGAAATAAAAGAATCATTTAGTCCAGACTTTCTACTAAAGGCAAAATTAAAAAGAATTAAAATAGTAGATACTGTAGGCGAACCTACTTTAAATGCAGATATAATAGATATCATTCATTACTTTATTAAGGAATGGGTAATTAGTGTGGACATGGAATCCTCAGGAGTTACACATGATACAATATGGTGGACTAATATAGGCAACCTATTAAAAGAACTAGGTAATATTACGTTTAATATAAACACAGGCAACCCTGATAAAAAGATATTAGATAATGCTAAGGCTTTAATTGATTTAGGTTGTAGAGTGTTTTGGAGTTATACGCATACTAATCAATTGGACAACGATATACAGAAAGCTAAGACTATGTGTAGACAAAATAATTTTTCAGGGTTCGTATATGTAGATGAAGTTCCTCCAGAGGTTCCTCATGTACAAGAACATGTAGTTCCCGATATGCCAGACTATAAACTAATAGAGTTAGAGACGCTACAGACGAGGAAAAAGGATGACATATATAAAGAGAGAAAGATAAAATTTGCACCACATGTTAAATGCGAAGGTAAAGTTAATAACCAATTTTACTTAAACGCTGAAGGGAATGTTTTTCCTTGTAAGCATGTAGCACTTAATGTTTCTACAGCAGACAGTTCTCCAGAACATAAAACAGAACTACTGTATGATTGGAACAAAAATAATATTAGTAACTATACATTGGAAGAAATATTTACTAATGATTTTTATAAAGGATACTTTAATAATTTATTAAAATTGAATCCGATAATAATACATAATGAACAGGATGGAATATGCTAAAAGTTAAAGATGGTACGGTGATTGAAGGAATATTTAATGATGATGACTATATAGATATAGTTAAAAACTCCACATACTCAACACTAATTATCCACATCGACGTAAACCTATTCGAGGAGAAGTGTATTGAAGTCGTCTCTGCTCTGGCAGATGAAGGATTACAATATGCTACTGACTTTGTAATAGCGAGGGCTCGTAATGAGAGTTAATGTAATATGCTCTAAGTGGGGGACTAGATACGGTCCTCACTTTGTAAACAGATTAAAAAATTCAGCAAAGAGAAATTGTAATCCGAAACATGATTTTCATTTCTATTGCTATACTGATGATGCTGAAGGAATAGATGATGACGTAAAGGTAATTCCTTTTCCAGACATACCTAATATTCATCCTAAGTATTGGTTTCAGAAAGATGATTTTAAATATGGCATGGCTAGGTGTTGGGATAGACCTAAGACATTTGTATTCAATACTCATAACTTTGCTGAAGACAAACCCACAGGGCGTTTTATATTCTTAGATTTAGATGTAATCGTACAAAATGATATAGAGCCTTTAATTACCTACAATATGGAAAGACCAACCAAGCTAAGATCTTGGTGGCAAGATCCTCGGCCAATGAAGACTAGGAAGTTTAAACTTTCTCATGGCGCATACACTAATGGCAGTTGCCAAGTATGGAGCGACAATCAGGCTGAGTGTATATGGAAAGACGTATTAGAACATCAAGAAAAGATTTGGTTTACATATACAGACGGAACAGATAACTATCACTCCTGGAGATGGGGTGACTGGGGTAAAAAATTATGGGATCACTTCCCGTCAGACTATGCTTACTCGTATAACCGAGGCCGTAGCTGGGACGATGACGATTTAGAAACAGAAATATATAGGGAGACACCAATCCTTTGTGTCTTTAATATAGACTTGTTACCACAGCCTACACCTGATAGAGGTAAGGTTAAACAAAACGAATTGGTAGATCCGGAGTTGTTAAATCATTGGCGATGAACATATATACAGTAAAATGGGGCAGTAAGTATTCTGTCAAACACGTTAATAAGATATACGAATCCTGTTTGGAATCTGTATCTTCAGACTTTACATTTTATTGTTTAACAGAAAATTCAAAGGGACTTGATGAAGGCATCAATGTTCTACCATTCCCTAAGGGTAACACGTTAGAGAAGTGGTGGAACAAGATGTACTTGTTTGATGATAATGTGGTAAGACAAAAAGGTGAGAGTTTATTCTTAGATCTCGATGTTATAATTCAAAAGAACATAGATGATATTATAAACTTTGATCCTGAGGATTGTTTAGCATTTGGTCAGACACATTGGCATGATATGGAAACACAAAAGAAAGAAACAGAACATGTACCACATAAGTATACAGACTTAAACTCTAGTGTACTAAGGTGGAACGACAAACTAGATAAAGAGAATATTACTCTTTATTTTAAAACACACATAGATAAAATCTTATGGTACTACAGGGGAATAGATAACTTCTTTATGCACAAGGGTGTAGCAAGAATTAAGTATTTTCCTTTAGGGTGGTTTTATAGTTATAACCAAGGCTATATATATCCACATGATGTAGAAAAACATGTATTCAGACAAATACCATATGTCTGTTTATTTGATTCAATGGGAAGAAAAGAAGATGTTAAATTTTAATTTTTTAAACAGTATGCAACATTGGGGAGAAGGACTCGCCAAAGTTGAACACGAAATGAAACACAAGCACGATGATTTTAGACAAGCTCTAAATCCTAACACGATGGAGGGTGCCATATGGTTAGTAGAAGAACTTAAAAATAGTCTAGATGACTATATGAAAGACGAACAATTAAAGATTCTTGTATTAAACAGCTGGTTAGGAGTACCCTTAGTGCCACTACTATGTGAGAACTTGTCCGTAGGAGAATTGCACCTAGTTGACATCGATAACGAAGCTTTAGAGCTCTCTAAGGTGTTTAACAAGCATTATATTAGCGAAGAATTCATAAAAATAAATCATTGGAACTTAGATATTCCCTTCGCTTTTGATGAGTTAAATCAACTGAAGGTAGACATAGTTATTACAATGGGAGCAGAACAGATGTACCCATTGCAAGATTTAAGAACTGCCAACAAGCATGCAATATTTGCCTGTCAATCATCTAATGTTATAGAAGAGATGTATGGTATTAATTGTGTAGATAGTGAGAAGGCATTGATAGAGAATGTTGGATTAAAAGATACGAGTTACACAGGTAAGACTAAGCAGTTCTATTATGATTGGAACGGCAAGGTACACTTCGATAGGTTCATGGCAATTGGCACAAAATAAAAAACTAAACGCAGCCTTAAAGGAAGCATCTTTCGATACGTTTATAGGAGCAATAATAATGTTCCCGATGAGTGTGTTCATTATAAAAGCTTGTATAGACTACGCAGAAACCTCATCTGAGATGGCTGCGTTTATAAACTTCATATCATTAACTGGTGTTGCAATCGTAAGAAAAACCCTAGTAAGACTAAGGTTTTCTAAATACGATTTGTTTGATTAAAGAGCTTTAATCTTTTCTAGTGTAGCTAGTACCTGTTCTTCAGATAGATGTCCAAGAACATCGTCTGTAATGGGTGTGTCATAACACAACCCACCATCTGAATTTATAACTGCTAACTCCCACTTATTAGGATAACCATATGAACCTCTATGATTAATTACACTAGCCCCATATCCATTATCAAATTGATATTTTCTTTGGAGTCCACCGTTTACAATCTCTGATTTCATTATCATCTTTCACCTATCTTTTTAAATTTACGTCTTGCCTTACTGAATTGTTTTAAAGGATTCTTAAAGACTTTATCATTGTATTGAACTAGGTTGCCTTCCTTGTTCACATGATATATGCCATTGGGGATATTCTGTTCACCCCAGTCAGTTACTTCTTGTAATATCTCAATCATTTCTAACTCCATTACCCCAGTCAATTACAACAGGGAATCTAGGTATGTTATCTACTGTACGTTCAAAGTATCTGCATGTAACCCAAGTAGGTTTTACTTCCTGTTCAAGTAGTTCTTTTAATACTGCTTGCTGACCTCTTACTCCACTTTTAAATGTTTCCTTGCCGTCTGTAAGAACAAAGTGTTTAGCGTACCCTGCCCAATTACCAGAGCCTTCTAATACTTCTAGTACATCAAACTCTTCTGTAATGAAGTCTTTTCGTTTAAGTAGATTCTTACTTCTTTTGTTTTCGTAAGGCGTATCGTTACGAACCATTTGTCCTTCGTAACCATCTGCTGTGTATTCTGAATATAAAGTATCTAGTTCGTCTTGGTTATCACACCAGTCTGTTTTAACTAATACAATAGAGTTACTGAAATACATTCTTACTTCTGTATGAAGGAACTCAAATCTATCTTCAAAAGAGTCGTTGCCACTCATATCATATACATGATACTGGACAAGTTTTTCTGCCAATTCTTTTTCAGAACTACTAGGTTTTACTTTACGAACTAGACTTGTAATTTTGTTGAAGTCTGCTTTTAGCGCGTGATTATAAAGTTCACCATCTAAAATAGCATTAGGCCACTCTTTAAAGAAAGCTATTAGATCATTGTGTATGTGACTACAAGTTGTAATCTCTTTTCCAGCTCTTGTATAAAGGCCGTCTTTTCTTGCAATACATCTAATGCCATCTAACTTAGGTTGACTAAAACCATTAGACTGAGGTCTTTTAGTATAGTCATGTGCCAACATTGGTTTGAACTTATCGTAAGTATCAACAAGTGAGATGTCTTCAAAGTATTCTTTTTCTACTTTCTTATCCCACATTGCTTTAGCTTCTTTTTGTGCTTGTTCAGCATCTGTAGTAGCATTTGCTTTGCCTTCGTTCTTGCCGTAAGCATCTTTCCAACCACTAGTAACTAGTTTGCCGTCTTTAATGCCTGCAACAGTTCTAGTAGCATTCATCACACCATTAGCATATTCGACTGTTAGTTCACGAATGTTTCCGTTCGTGTCTCTTTTATACAGTTTGTTTAAAGGAAATATCATTACGCTGCCTCTAACATTGAGTAAGGAACATTGACTTTTGAAAGTCCTCTTCCTTGCCAGTTCATTTCAACAACACATTTCTTAGGGTTCATCTTCACAATCACCGCAGAAGTAGATTTAGTCTTTTGAACTACATTTACTTTCTGTCCAACTGAAAATTGAGAAGAGTTACTCCCAGTACGAGAGCTTCTTTGCAAGCCATTTGCAAAGTTCACAATCTGACTCAATTCATCTTGACTCATTGTTGACATTGCTATTTTTAAAGTTTGAATATTCATTATTTAGTCCTCACTATTTTTGTTTGTTTCTTCATTTTATACCGTTATTATAGCACCCTGGGTACCATAAGTCAAGCATTATTTTAAAAGAGTTCCAATTGAATTTGGTTAACTTGAACCTGTAATTGGTTCATTGCGTTACTGTTTAGGTAAGCAGTTTTCCAGTTACCTGAAGGCCATTTCGCATAGCCTACTAAGTAGTAATCTGCTTTAATAGTAGGGTGGCCAGTTGCTTTCCCAGCATCTATCTGCAACACTTCTCCTGTGTTAACACCAGCTGCTGATGTCCATGTTATAGTTTGCCCTACATTCGCCCAATTACTTACTCTCATATTCTCACCTTTTATTGTTTGTTTCTTCATTATACCGTTATTATGCACTCTAACGGACCAAAAGTCAAGCACTTTTAGCAAAAGATTTGCATTCTTTTTTACTGAGGAATCAGTAACTTAGGAGAGGTGTTCGGCAGATTTGCCTGATATATCTTCAATCATGTCACGCCACATGTCCAGATTAGGGACTACGAACCCTAATGTGAGGCGCGGTTCGTGTGTTCCAGCAGTGTGATAGTATACTTTATCGGGTTCTCTACCCCTGCCATAGTACCCTACCTTACAAGACCAGCCTGGTGTATCCAACATTTCTACTACTTCGTGGGTCTTAGGATCTCTATATTTAAAGAACCCTCCGCCACTTTTTGTATATGATAATAATATGTTGTATCCATGTGCATTCCAATTGTTGTGCCAACTCATGAAACCGTTTTTTGGATAATAAACATGGACTGCCTCATTACGAGCTCCCAGCCATGTACACAATTCCACAGATAAGTCTTGATACTTTTCTTGGAATTCACCAGGTAAATTACCAGCCTTTAAATCATAGCTGTATGATATTTCTGGATACCCTTCATGTCGTCCATCTGCTTTGACTACTTGATCTAAGTATTCAATAGAACAACCTGTATCCATTGTGCTTGTGTTTTTAGGATTATCCTGCGCTAACTCATTCAATGCAGTTAGGTCCTGTTTGAAGAACCAATCTGAATAGGGCTCTAACATTTCTAGTAATTCATCTGATATATCAGTCCATATCACGGTGAGACTCCTCAAATTGTTTGTTTGCTTTACGCTGCCATGTCCATTCTAAAAATCTATTGATTGCTTTACCTATACATTTTTGCAATTTAAACATTAACGCTTCTTTAAATAAATCTCATGGGAGGGTATAGAGTAATGCCACATTACAATCTCTTCTCCTTCGAGCTCTTCATCGTAATGTCCGTTAATAAAGTTCCAACGAACGTGCAGGTTCTCGTCCCACTTAACACCATGCTCTGAGTATGTTAGAAGTTTCCACATTGTAAATGTATCCCACTTTCTACATTCCTGAGGATAATCTCCTATGTCATGGTTAGGGTCTTCTTGTTTTAAAAATTCTCCATACCAAGATTCCATTAATGCAAGTGTTTGAGGATTGCTTCTATAAACAAACATTCCACAGTGCATTGTCATCTCTTCTGTGTTAGATAGTTTTGTTATCTTTGCGTTGTATGGGCGTATTTTTGTAAAGATTAAATCTAGATCTTCTGGTAGTTGATCGAAGACGTGTTCAATGTCTTCGTGTTGGCATAGCATGTCAGCATCTAGATAACATGTTTTGCCTTTGTATGGTGTTTGAGGTAGAGCCCATAGTTTAGCTCTTATGTGATTGGGTACTTCCCAATGTACTATCCAGTCTGCATGATTCCAGTCTGTAGGTTCTATCCATTCTTCATGGTCTACATATACTGTAATGTGAGCTTCTGGGTAAAATAGTTTAACTGATTCTGCACATTCTATTGCAGCTTTGTAGAATCTTTTGTGTTTGGATGCTACAATTACAAAACCATTATCTGGAAAGTCAGGTTTGCTTTGTTCCATTAAGTACTCCTGTAGCGATTAATTCCTCTTGTATTAGTATAGATGTTAAAGCAGATACTTCCATTGGAGTTTTTGCTTTTCGGATTAATCTTTTCAATGCGGTATTTTTAGATTCCTTAACTGCTGCTATTTCAAATGATTCTAACTTAGCCCCAAATAACATTTCTTGTTTGGCTCTAATAGTTTCGGATTCTTTACGCTGTAGACGTTTCTTTATATGTTCGTCTCTTCGTTCTATACCTTCTTGTGTATTAGCATCAACGACTTCTTCGCCAAACTCTTCCATTATTGCTTTGTAGTCTGCGTTCTTTCCGTCAAGATCTTGAATAGACGCAGTAGCTTTTGTACCGTTGTCGTATTCTAATGTAACGATGATGTGTTTTTGATCTTTGTTAGACCAATAGGGATAAACGTATTTCGGTTTTACTTTTACTTGGGTTGATTCATCAACAGTTTCAACTGTATATTCTTTGTCACCAACTTTTACCTTTGCGGGCTTAGAGTTCTTCGCCATAATATCTCCATAATGTAACTTTATTTATACTGTTACGCTGCTGTCTTAATCCACAGTTTAACCGTATTAACATCTTCTTCTGCTGCTAATACTGTATCGCCTGCATAGTATCCTGTGTAAGTACCTGAATAAGTTCCTGCGTATGCTGAGGTTCCTGTGTAAGTACCAGTATAACTACCTGTGTATGCCCCAGAATATGCTCCTGAGTAGTTCTTAGCACCTGTGTAATACCCTGTGTAGTATCCTGTGTAGTAACCTGTGTATGAAGTACCTGCGTATCCTGAATAGTCTTGTGCGTAGTATCCTGTGTAAGCTCCGGCATAGGCTCCTGCGTATGCTGAGGTTCCTGTGTATGCTCCAGTATAACTACCTGTGTATGCTCCAGAATAAGCTCCTGAATAATCTTTGGCTCCTGTATAGTTACCTGCATAGTTACCTGCATAGGCTCCTGCGTAATTTACTGAACCAACTTGTTGTCTTGTATCTACAAACGTCTCGCCTTGTTGTACCCAAGTACCTGAACCTGGTGCGTTAGTTGCTAATGAATATGTGCCTATTGTAGAATCTGTAATTCTATTTCTCATATTCGGCGTTGCTTGTTTCATTTCAGCTACGGACATTTCCTTTAAAGCTGTACCATCTAATTTAACAGGTTTATAATTGGATACTGCTGCTGTTGAAGCTGTTGTTTTTTGCCAAATGTACTTAGTTGCTTCTGTTTCATCTACTTGCGTATCTATTAGTGTATACCTAGATGTCCATGTGCCACCTGCTGGTGCACTTGTTGATAACTTATATTGTCCTGTAACATAGTCGCCTTGTGCTACTAAGTCACCGAGAACCTTATCTAAAATGTCTGTGTCTAACTCTGCATCTGTGAATTCGTTAATGCCAACTGAGCCGGAATCTTCATAGCCTACTGGTCTATTTGTAACTGATTCTGAAGCTGCTCCGTTAACTTGTTTGAATGTATACACATTAACATTGCTTGTAGAGCCTGACGTTGGGTGAGTTCCTATAGCATCTTGACGTTTTGTATCAGTAATAGAACCTATTGTAGTTCCTGCTCCTGAGCCGTCAGTTGTTACATTCAATTCGCCTGTTCCAGTACCATCAGTATTTGTGGCATAATCGGCTAATAATGTTGCACTATAATATTGTTCGATTTCTGTATCTGTCATTTCCTGCAAACCTTGGAAGTTTGAGGCACTGACTGGATACGAAGATGCTTTGATTTTTAATGGTCTCATTTTAGTTTACTCGTGTCCCTGAAGAGTTATAAATGACAACAGGGCTTAACCTATTCCATTTGGTTGAACTTACACCTACTAGTTTAAGAGAAGTACCTGGCGCTAATGCAACACTTAGGTTGGCTGATAAAGAGTCTATACTTTCTCCTGTACTTGGGTAGATTTTTATACTTGCACTCGTATCGTTTAATACGAATACTTCTAATCCTGTTGCAGTATCTGGTAGTTTAATACCATCTGCTGATGCTGCTGTTGCAGATGTTACTATGTTGTAAGAAGCTGTTAATGCTGTAGCTGCTCCCTGGGTTGTACCCGCTGCTGTTACCGCTGCTGAAGCACTGAGGATAGACGAGCCACCTACAGTTAATGTACCCGTTAAGGTAAGTGTTGAGCCAGCGATTGTACCCGCCGAAATATTGCTACTCGCTTCGTATTTAGCAGTATTAAGATTAGTGAAGTTGGCGTCTACCTCGTTATTGGTAAGCGGACTTCCTTTCGATGATCTTAGTGTTATTGCTGCCATTTAATTCCTACCTATGTTAATTTATTAACTAATAATTCTAATGCGCTTCGAATTTCAGTTACGTCTTTCTTTAAAGTATTTATATCATTTTCATACTCTAGAATTTTATTATTTCTATTTCTTTGAATTTTATATGCCTTTAAACCCTCATGATTTCTGCTTAGTAACGCTTTGGAATTTTTATCCCTAACTAAACTTCTATCTCCATCAATATTTATAATATCTTTTTCAAAAGAATTATTCATTTTCATTAAACTTGTAATGCTATTGCTCTTAAGTCTTTAAACTTAGGAACATTTACGGTTGTTGAACTTAGAGGAACTATCTTAACTGCAAATGTCTTATAACCTGTGTATGTTATAGTTGCTACTGTTGCTGTTCCTACTGCTCCTGTTCCACCACCGCCTTGAAGTGCTATTGTTGGTGCACTTGTATATTTTCTACCTGGGTTTGTAATAACAAAAGCTGTTACCACACCGCCTGATACTGTTGCTGTTGCTGTAGCTCCAAAGCCACCGCCTCCAGTAATTGTTACATTGGGGGAACTTGTATACCCTGACATAGAACCTGATACTGCAATACTTTGTACTACATCTACATCATACTCTAATATGCCACTTGCGTTTGTTCCTACACCACCTGACTTAGCTGGTATTTTGTAACTATACTCTGCGAAATTTTCTGTTGTTTCTGATGGTTTCTTATTCTCTTCTAACTGAACCCAATCCAAATCTTCTTGGAAGTTACCTGAATCTGCTGCGTTTAAGAATTTACCATATACTCTTAATGATGAACTTGCTGGTATTTCTGCATCTAAATAAACTTGTATGTCTTCAGCGTCTTGTCCTTCTTCTAGTATAACACGTCTTGTTATATATTTGGACAAAGCATTTCCGCCTGTTCTACCTGTTTCATTTGTTGCATCATTGTTTACTTCATTACATATACCTAACATATCTGATTGTGATATGTCTATCAATGGTGATAGATTAGAACTTGTAGAGAGCATTGTAACATTTATTCTACCTGTTCGAGTATCTGAATATGTTGTCTGTTCATTGCTATTACTGTAAATAGTCTTTTCAGTTGTTAATGTAGTTGTTTGATTGAGATCTATTTCTTGGAATACTGACGTATTAGCACTACCTGCTCCTGTATTTGTAAGGGCTGCTTTGGCTGCTATTGAACATCCAACTCCTGGATTAAGAATTGAGAAACTAGGTAGTAAATCATTTACTTTTTTATCTGTAAAGCTGGCTATTGTTGCGTATCCATTTGAAGAGCCTATAAGCATTCCTGTCGTAAACTTACCTTGATGAAGTAGTGATGTTGATTGTTTATCTAAACTGTTCCAATTTAATATCTTACCTTGTGCTAACGTATCGGTAGCTGTTGCTAATGATGAACCTGTTGATGCGATTGTAATAACAGGATTTCGTGAATAACTATGTCCAGGATTTGTAACTGTTAAAGCTGTTACCACTCCGCCTGATACTGTTGATGTTATTGTTAGTCCTGTTCCCGATGTGTCGCCTGAGCCTCTTGTTACACTAACTGTAGGAGCACTTGAATATCCTGTTCCACCTGCTGTAATAGCAAGTGTGTGGCCGTTTATAAACTCACCACCTACAAAAGATTCTGTTGAAGGACCGCCGGAAGCTGGGAATGTAAAGTTCATCCAATCCAAACCTTGATTTGTAAGTGTGCCTGAATATTTAACACCCTTTTTAAACCAACATCTTCTTATTTCAAACATTAAGTCTTTTGACTGGTGTGCGTTCCATGTTCTATCATTAGCAGATGTAAACATCATGCCTGCTGCTGGTTGTTTAGTTATTCTGTTTGTTGTTCCAAATTGATTTTCACCTAGTTCTGATATCCAAAGTTCATATCCTGTGTCGTCGTTCTCTGGTTTAGGAACAAAACAATACTCTGTATCGTTTTTAAGATATACAGGATCACTAAATGCGAATATTGAAGGAGTGAATGTTGTAACACTATCTATTGTTGAAGATGTTTGTACATTTTCTCTTGTTTTGTATACTAGTCCGTTAGGAAGAACCTTAGGTCCTGGTACACCATTAATAACTTCTCTTAGTTCTAATGTTACACCGTTGTTTCCAGACGATGGTTTAGTCTTAAAGAATATTTTAATATCTGATAAGAATATACCACCTGGTACACCCTGTACTATAAATGTTTGGGCTAATGGATCTCCACCACCATTGAACATTCCAAAGTTCATTTCCCCTATAAAATCGAAATCGAAATTATCTAAACCGAACATGTTTACCACAGGATCGATCGCGATGGGCTCCGGTAGGCCAATTATAATTGGAGGGATAACTGGATCTGGTATAAAAGGTATAAAGATCTCAACAATAACCGGTACTTCTATCTCTACCTCTACTACTGTTATTACTGGTACTTCAACGGTTTTAATTACTTCTACTATATTTTCAATTATGATAGGTGTTGAAGGCACTTCTATTTCATTAATAATAGTTATTGTTTCTTGTATAATGATAGGTGCTGGGGGAGGGGGTAATGGTACTCCTACTCCTATTGAATTCTCTACACTAACATCTGTTCTAGTTCTATCATCTGTTTGGAAAGTGGATGCTACATTTGCTGTCTTTAATGCAATTATTGTGTCTTGTGTTTTTTGTCTTAAGCCTGATGTTTCGTAAATTGCAGTACTTATTGTATTAGCATCTTTATCGTTATTAGATGCACTGTCTGTTATCTTAAATATTTTGGCGCCTGTTTTAAATTGCCCTTCAGGAATTCTAAATTCACCATTAATTCTTCCGTCTGCGTCTGTTGTCATTACAGCACCGAATGCCGCGTTGCCTTGTTTACAATGTGCTGTTACTAGCTCTCCATCAAAATATGGGTAAACAATCGTATTAGGCTTTAATCGTAATGATCTAAAATCAATACTCATTGATCTCATAAACGGAGCAAAAGAAACATCTACTACCTTTTCTCCTAAGTTTTGAGTCTCAGTAGATGCGTTAATGTTTAAGGATACTCCTTGTCGTACCTGAGATACTTGTGTGGTAGTTGTTGTTTGTAATGAATCGTGCTGTGTTCCTGAGCCTCCACCATTTGAGTTGATGACTGTTCCTAAACTTTCTGTATTTGAACTTGATTGTGTAACACCCGTGTCTTCCCAAGAGCCCCATTGTGTGCCCCAAGCGTCTGCCATGTTTTCCCATGCATCGTAGTTGCCATCAAAGTTTTTAGTAACTGCTGGTTGGACATCTGTTGCTACCCAATTATCTGTGTCTGGTGTTAACGTCATTACACCGTTGTAATGGAATATTAATTCCTCTGCTAAGTTAATAGTTTGAGAAGCTTGCATCTGAGCTCTAAATGGTTGAACATTGTATGGCAATGTTAACGACTTACCTGTTAGGGCTAAACTTGATTGCGCTGCGTTGTTTCCTATGTCTGTATGAACTGTTGTAGGTATTGTTTCTGTTTTAAAGAACGGCCTAGCATGTTTTTGTTTTGTATCTATTGCTATATGATAGTCTGGATCTAAAACTGCGCCAACATTGTGGCCTGTAAATCCATCTACTAATATACCATTTTTAAATCTATCTATGCCACTTGCATTTACAATAGTTTGATCTTTAGCAAACCCTTCTAATAAATTTAATGAAGCATAGTATTCTAGATTTTTAATTCTTGATTCTAATGAACCAATATCCTTCATTGTAAATCTTTTATTGGAAAGTTGGCCTACTACTGCACCGTAGTCTGCTCTACCAGCAAGTTTGGCTGATACTTGTCCTAAACAAGGATAAGGTTTTAATTGTACAGTTGCAAGTGTCATACACTTTTCAGGCTCTACTGGTGTTGCTGGCTTATCTGCATAAGCACCTTCTAGTATTCTAAAATCTCCGCTGTCATCTAATATGACTCTTAGATTTTTGCCTCTGTAATAATTGTAATCTGTTGTGAACGATGAAACAGGTACTGGATTAGTTAACCCGTTACCTGGTCTATCAACTGCCTGGTTTGTAGACGGGTTGACTGAAGCACTTCCTAATGTTGTCGTTGAAGTTGCTGTGTCTAAAATTCTAGGTCTAAAGTCAATAGTATTTCTTAAATCAAAGTCTCCATGTATATTAGATCTATATACTGGAATGTTTTCTGTTCTAATTTGATTTGGTTCTGGGGTTGCTGTATCATCTACTGGATAACTATCAACACAAGAGAATGTAGCACTTGTTATTGATTGTGTAAAGTGATGAATTGTAACAACCAAATATTTGTTTGTTGTTAAGTTTAAAGTACTTGTACCTTTCTTATATATCTTAGAGTGTCCAACAAAGTTATCTTCTTGTCCTTTGGTGAATCTAAACTGATCTGTTACGTTTGTCTGTCCTGTTGTATAGTCTGAATTTGTTCCTGCTGTAACTGATACTAGTTCATGACCATCTGATAATCCTAAATCGTACTCTCCGGATACGCCGTTTACATTAGTAGAAGTATCAATTTTAATAATTCTATTTTTAACTAATGTTTTTGCTACTGGAGCTGAGTCTGATTTAAGAACATTAACATATACTCTAACATCTCTAGTTTCAGAGCCTGTTATTGTAACTGCTCCACCTAGGTCTATTGTCATAGTTTGTGCTGAAGCTAAAGTAACCGAGGAGGTTGCTGCCGACATATTTATATATTGGCCTGCTGATATACTTGCACTGTTTTGTGTATACCCTTTCTTAGCTACAACAATAATATTTGCGTTTTTGATTGTAGATAGTAACGCACTTCCTGAGACATCATAAGGGAATGTTTCATCACCTGTTGTTGATAGTGTAACACTACCATTTCCTGCGCCTAATGTTACATCAAATTCTTTTGTGTATTGGAATGTGTAATCGTATGTATTACCTGTGTCTGATGCCAATGTTTTAATATTGTTGTTTGGCATTGCAAACATTAATTTGTTTTGCTGTCCTTCTTTTAATACAGCTATACTACTTTCTAGTGTGTTGTTTGCTACACCATCTTGGATATCGTTTTCATATCTAACACCCTTTACAGATTGGAAGTTTCCAGATATCATTTGGATGTCATATATGTAGAGCTTGTATGCCGCTGCTGTTGTACCTGGCGTACCGCTGCTATAAACTACATGCCTAGCTTTTGCTGTTCCTACTTTTAATCCTGCTGCTGAGGCATCTCCGTTTTGTATTGTGTTATATAAATCTATTGAACCGCCACCGTCAATATCCCATATCCCAGAAACGTATGTAATGTTTACATAGTTACCAAAAGATGTAGAAACTGCCATTGCCTCTCTATTAACAAAGTCATTTGCTTTATTAATGGCAATACGTTTGGTTTGATCTAATGTTCTTTTGTAACCACCAACATAACTTTTACCTGGTGATATGCCTAATATTAAACCGTTGTTTAATCCGTCTTGTGCTGCTGTGTAAAGCCCACCATTTGTATTAGTTGCATTTTGTAAATGTTCTCTGACATCTACTTGCATTCCTTGTACTGTATAGTTACCTGATTCGTCATAAGTTCTATTTGCTAGAACTTGACCAACACCAGATAAAGGATTATCTTTTACTTTAGACCTTGTTATTCCACCATGCTCAATTATAAGATAAGTGAAAAAGTTTTCTGGCGGAGTGGCTCCTCTTATTATTGATGATAATGTTACAGAAAACTTTAACCTATCTGCTCCTGGAGCGTTGTAGTTAAAAGACCCCTGTGCAGGATCTAGTAATGTTGTATCTGTAGCTGAATTGACTGCTGTTTCTGATATAACAAAACCTATGTTTGCATAAGATAGTTTAGAATATCTATTTTGTAGAACTTTTATCTTATCAGTTCTAATGAAGTTACCTCTAGCGTATATAATACCTGAATCTAGAATGTACTCATTAGTAGTACCTATATAATGTTCTCTTGTATCTGTAGATGATGTGCTTGTAAAAGCAACGAAAGTATCTCCGTTCCTTCCTGCATCTGTTGAAGTAATTGTTAAAACTTCTGATGTTTGGAATTTTGTATGTGTTGAGGAACCATTTGTATAATTAAAATACAATTTTTTAAGTGCTGGTGTTGCAGCTTGTGTTCCTGTTGCTGTGTTTGTAATTAAAGCAGTTAGGCCTGTGGTTCCACCTGTAATGGTGTCTCCTACATAATTAACTAGGGTGCTATTGTCTACTGCAACTGAAGAGTTATCGGTATCAAAGATCTTGATCCATTCTCTTGGTGCTACAGTTTCGGCACAACCTGTTACAATGGCGCCTTCTTGTAAGACAAAGCCAAATCCTTTTCCCATTTGGTCTTGTAGTAGGGTTTGTAATTGCGTAAGCTCTCTCGCTTGAACCGCAACACCTGGTTTGAACAATACTCTATGGAAGTTCTTAGCTCCAGAGAAATCGTCGTAATATGGTGATGTGTTTAAATCTAGTGCCATTTGTTAAAACCTAATTAATGCCTTTATTTGTTCTACTTGATCCGCCGATCTAATAATAGGCGACCTATTATCTATATAAATTATTTCACCAGATGAGTTTTTAACTTCTGGTGCTATGTAACTATTTATACTCAGACTAGCGATACTTTTAGTAGAATTCGTTAATGTTGATGAATTTGTTATTAGTGGTATTTCTGATGTTAAGTAAATATTTTTATTTGTTTCGTCTATCTGTATTACTCTAAACTTGCCACCATCGTCTGTAGTTATTTCATCGTCTGCTGCGTAGTTACTTGTCTGTCCAGTCGCTACGTTTATTATATAACATGCTGTCGCTGTGTTGGTTGTATAAACAACATTCGATGCGTTAGTTATATTTTTTATTAAAGCAATTTGTCTAAAGTCATTGCCTAATATTAAATCTCTATTAGAATTATCAGAAAAGTTTACTGTAATTCCTAAGTTGTGTGCAAATAATTCTCTTACTGCATTAGAACCATGTCCGCCTTGAGGGGAGATAACTGCTCTACCCTTGGCTGCTGTACCTGGTGCCGATGTGTTTGTAATAACTATCTTTGCGTATGAATAACCTGAACCAGGATTTGTAACTCTTATTTCTGTTAACGCTCCTGTTGCTGCGTTAACATAAGCAGATGCTTCAGCTCCTGAACCATCTCCTTCAACAGAAATTTGTACGTCTCCTTGTGCATAGTCCTTACCACCATTAGTTACTATAACCCTATCTAATGTACCATTTATTGTGGCACCCTCGACAGCACTTTGTAATGCTGGTAAAGAATCTGCGTCTCCCAAGTTAACTGTTCCTACTGCTCCAGTTCCGCCACCACCTGTGAAGGATACAAAAGCAAAACTAAACCCTGAGCCCGATGTATTAATAGTTACACCAGTTACTGCTCCACCACTTATGGTTGCTGTACCTGTTGCTAATCCATCTCCGTCTCCAGAGATAACTACTGTTGGTGCTGTAGTGTAACTAGCACCGCCGGCTGTAACAGAAATACTATCTACTTCGCCTGTTACGTCATGTAAAGGATTACCTGTTAACTTTCTAACAGGAATATAATCTGCGTCTAAAAATTTAGTTTGATCTGATGCTGATATCTGGAACATAAATTTCCAATTATACTTATCAGATAGTTCAAATACAGCTGTTCCTGTACTTGTAGGTTTGACAGTTGACTGTCCATTTGAATTGTTGCTAATACATTTGTAGACCTTAAACTCATCAGTTACAACAAAAAATGTAGCATCAGCTAATGTTGTTGCTCCAGAATTAGATTGTATCGTTGTAGAATAATTGTCATCATAGTTATCATAGACTGTGCCTGAAAGCCAATTTCTTCTTACAGCTAAAAGGCACACGTCTGATGAATCTATTCTTTGAGTAAACATCATCCCACGTCTCATTTCTGAGACGTAAGAATCTGAATCAATAGGAGTTTCAGGAACAGTATCATCTGCCCAAGCTGTTGTCCTACCTACGGCAAAGTGGAAATAGTCGTTGTTATTCTTGATGTCCCTATGGAACGTCCGAGCTAACTCTACCCTGCCTAGTCTACGAAGTATTAATGCCATTTATTTCCCTTAAGAAATAGTTATTGTCCAAGTAATTGTCATTGAATCACTTGCACCTTTGTTAACTACTGAAAATACTGTTCTACAAAGTAGTGTACCACTTGCAGATGCATTTAAAATGCCTGCTTCTGTGATAGCTCCAGTACCTGTTCCTGCTGCAAAAGATGCAACGTATGAAACCGCGTTATTGTTAACTGTTGTGCTTGTAAGGCCTTGACGTGCTGCTTCAGTTCCTAGAGTTGTATCTCCAGAAGCTGCTGCTGTTGTTCCTGTGCCAATCCCCATGTGGGACATGACGCCAGATGATACATCCTTCATTCGGGATGCTATAAAATCCAAACCTGCTTGTACTACTAGGTTTTTTATTTCCCTAGTTTCTTTAACATGGCCGTCTTTGCCTTTGATTTCAACTGTAAGCTTACCTGTAGCTTTAGTTTTGTCTAATTTAAACATTTTTATCTCCTAATTATGTTTATGTAATTGTCCAACCTATACCAACGTAGTCTTCACCTAAGTATGATGGGTCTATGTAATTTTGCATTGACCCTACTCCTGTGTCTGTAGCGTTTGCCGTGTCAGCTATTGCTGGTTTACTTAATGCTTGTGCTACGGATTCTGTGATACTACCTGTATCTGTTATTCCTTTACTTGTATTTATACTGTCTAGAGCTTCAGTAGCATTTAATCCTTCCGAAACTCCTTTATTAATTGCTATTGTATCTAGACTATCACTTATAGAAACTGTTTCTGTTCTACTATGTATAGTCTGTAATACAAACGCTTGTGTTACTGTTATTGTCTCAGAGAAATCTCTGCTGTGTCCCATGAGGAGTGATTCCGATACTGTTGGTGTATCTGAAAACGCCCTTACATAAGATGCGGCAGTTTGTAAAACGTCTGAGATTGAAACAGAGTCTGTTGCTACTTTTGATAGTAACTTAGCAAATTGTTCATCACCTAAACAATAGTTATCAGCAACATTGCTGTCTGTACTATCATTCCAATATCCGTCTACAACATAAGGTTGATTGCCTTGGTCTGAGGCTGATATTGATTCTATGTGTGAACCCTGATTAAAGGATATTACCTTTGCTTCGGTTACTGTGGTTGTATCTGTTTTAGCGTATTCGCTTACAAAAACTAATGTTTCAGTAGTAGATACAATGTCTGTAGCTATGAATTTATAGAATATCGTTCCTGTGGTTTCTACTATAAACTCTGGGTTAAAGAGTATTTCACTCCTTATAATAAGATCTCCAAATACTTCCATGCCTGCTGGATGGACTGTATCTCTTAATTTTCTATCCCAAGTTGTTTGTGCAACATTGGATTTAATAATGTAAGAATATGGTTGAAATCTTTTATTGTCTTGGATTACATTAACATCTGATAGTTTCCCTCTATCATCTTTCCATTTACCTTCATATTCAAAAAGGTAACCTGTTGAAATTGTAACCGTTACTTGCTCCGCATTTGGAGAAGTAAGTAATATGTCTGTTGAGGCGTTTAAGAATGTTGAGCCTGGGTTTATAACTGTAAATGCTGTAGGTTTACCTGCTGAGTCTATAGCTGTAACTCTTACATACGCATCGTTTGCCCCACCTTTAAATGTATAGTCTTCATCAAAGTAACCGGTAACTGCGTAGCCTCTGCCGTCGTCTCCCGTTTCATTAATTAAATATATTTGTCCTACTTTAAACCCTGAATCTGCTGCTGAGCCTGCGTAAGATTTATATTTAACTCCTGTTAAAACTCTAACTAAATAACCATAAATATCATCTGAATTGTTAGCATCACCATCATCCACAACATAAGTTTTTAAACTATCTGTATCAAACTCTACAGTAGGGGCACTTGAATATCCTGTGCCTGCTGCTGTTAAACTGATGCCTGTAATTACTCCGTCTGATATTGTTGCAGTACCTGTTGCTCCAGTTCCCGATTCATGGAATACTGTTACTTTTGGTGCACTGGTATATCCACCACCACCTTTTGATATTGTAAACCCTGTAACTGCTCCAGAACTTATTGTGGCAGTAGCTGAGGCACCTGCTCCCGGTCCATTTACAGTTGTTGTTACTGTATCAAAATCTACAATCAACTCAAATCGTTGTAATGTAAGACCGTTTGTTTGGTATGTGTTCTTTTCTACTCTTGTTACTGTTGCACCAAGTGTTTTTAATATTGTTACAGAGCCTGTTGTCTCATAGTAACGTATATCAATCTTTTTACCTGTCAAAGTTAGGGGCTCTTTTGTGCCACCATGCTCTGATTCTTGTAATTTAATAGCTCTTTCCACGGTGTAAACACCGTCTGAAGGTTTAAGTGTATACTGGCCTGGGTACTCAACAGTTACCTCTTCGCCATACATAGCTCTAAAGAAAGTTTCTATAGAACGTCTACTACCTTTTGCCTCATAAAAATCTTTAGCTCTTTTATAAAAGAACTTTTTGTCTGTTTTTATTCCTTTTGAGAAATCGTTTACTAATACTCTACGCCATTTTTCTAAGAATTCATCAGTTGCGTAGTCTATGTCATTAGAATAATTTAAAACTTCTGAACCAGCGTTGCCATCTGTATCCATAAAAGTATAATACTTTTCTAGGAACGTAACGAAAGAAGGATTACCTTCTCTTACCCACTCGGGTATTTGGTTTTTAATATTGTATGAAGTGTTTCTATATTCTGATAACGTGGTGCCTTGGGCTGCGTCTAAAACGGCAGCTGCTGTTGCGCCTGTTGCTGTTGTGTCTAGAGCATTAGGTGTTATTGTTACTGTTGGTGTTTCTGTGTATCCAGAGCCTATATTTGTAACTGTTACTTTTGTTATAAGACCACTATAAACCGTTGCAGTAGCTGTTGCTCCTGTTCCGCCACCACCACTTATGCTGACCGTAGGTACATTATTGTAACCTGTTCCTCCGGCCGTTATGGTTATAGATGATACAAATCTATAATGTGATGGTATATAATCTGTCATTAAATCTCTTCGACTTCAGCTGTTGCTGTTATTTTTAATCCTGCTCTAGTATTTATTATAGAATTTGTTGCACTATCGTCTAAAGACAACACCATATTTCTACTAGGTTTAGCAACCACTGCTGCTGATGATGTGTCTGATGTTCTAATTAAAGCTTGTGTTGTAATGTCTCTAATATCCCTTTGTGTAACTGCATTAACTCTAAGTAATGTTTCTGTGCCGTATAAGGATTTTATATTTATTGAAGGCAATGTTATTGTACCTGAATCGTAGTCTATTGTGCCTACCTCAGCAATAATAGTACCATCAGATGTTACTGCGTTTATTACACCTGTTCCACTATATAGTGGTGGTATGACAGTTGCTGAAGGAACATCTACTAAGGATACTTTATAATCTACGCTACTAGTTGTTATATTAAACCAAGTACTACTAATCTCTCTTGGTTGTAGTCTTTGATTAAACTGTATAGAATAATTATGTGTATTTGTAAAATTCGGTTTGGCTCTTTTCTGTAATCTGTTTGTAATTCCTATTGCAATTATTGATTCAGAAGTAGCTTTAATTGTGTCATGAAGTTTAGTATTATAGAAACTCTTATTAAGTTTATTTAATTGTGTATTAAAATAAGATACTGTGGCTGCATTAACTGCTGCCTCTACATCACCTTTGCTTAATGTAGTTAATCTAGGATTATAAGCTAGGTTAATGTCTAAACCAATATAAACAATCTCTGGGTCTACAAATTCGGGTATAATAGCTACCGGTGTTTTAGGATCTATAATAGAAGTCTTAATGTTATCTTTATCTGCTGCTGTTATAATAGAACCTACTTGAGGATTTAGTGAGATAAATACTTTACCATATATAGGTGGATCGTTCTTCTCTCCTCCCCAAACAGAAACAGATTGTATATTACTATTACTTGCTAATATTAATGCTTCATAGTCTGATGAAGTCACTGCCCTATCTCTTGTAGCGTTAAATCTTGGTGCGTTAAATCTTATTTCATCTACTGCTTCTTTTACTGCTCCGCCGTATCCTACTACTGCTGTATTTAATACTACTATTTCGCCTGCTTGAGATACAGCTCCTGAGAGTGTAAATGTTTTTGCAAAATTAGCTCCTTCAGCATTTGATGTTATATAGTCTACAATAACAAGATTTCCTGTTGTTAACTTTTTACCTATAACACCGTCGCCAAATTTGAGTTGATATAAGCCATCTGCTCCTTCTTCTACCCAGAAACATCTAGTGTCTCCTTTAACGTCTAGAATCTTTTCGACTTTGTTGTATGTAATTGTTGTTATATCTGATGCTGAGTTTTGTACTCTAACTCGTAGTGTTTCTGTATCTACTGCTATGTTAGGTATAACAAATGGACCTTGAATGTTTGCTGTTTCTACTACAAATTTATTGGCTACTCTAAAGCCTTCTTTAATTTCTAATAGATTAAAATTGAATTGTGTAGATGTTGTAGAGTCGGCAGCTTGTCCGGTGTATCTACCATATGCTAAACCGCTATCTGTTGTTACCCCTGCAGATGTATTAACAACCGTTCCTAAAGTATCTTTGCCTGCGTTTATATTACTATTGGGTATATAAAAACTAATACCTGAATACTCTTTAAGTGTGTAAGTTGATGCTCCTGTTCCGCCTGAGTCTTCAGCTTCAGCTGCTGCTTCGGTTAAATAAACAGGATAATAAAATCCTTTATCATCTAATGATGCTGCTGGTAATATTCCTGTGCCATACACATAGTATGGTCCTACGCCACCTGCTGTAGTAGCATTTACTGTGGTTGATTCTGTAGGATAAAAAGTATAGCCAGTGCCTTCTATAGTTGTACTGAAAGTTTTGTTTCTATCTACTTGTAATGTTGTGCTTGTGTAACTAGCTGGAGGAGTTATTGAAAGATTAATCTTTGATATTGCTCCCCTTCTTGATCTTGGTGTATACCCTAATGCTTTTGCTATTGAAACTACTGACTCTCTTTTAACTGCCGTATCTATAAAGTTTTCATTAGCAAGCATGTGTGCTAACATTCCGTTGTAATGTGTATTATATGCTAATAGATCTAGTATGACATTCATACCTGATCCTTCAAAGTTATAGTCTGTAAATTCTGACTGTGACTTTAAAAAAGTTTTTAAGTTTGCTTTGATTGCGTCAAAGTCTAATTCTGATACGTTTAGTTGTGCCATGTTCCTATCTCAACCTTGTTAGGTTTGCTGTTAATTCTTGTGGTTCGTTTATTCCTATAATGTTATAACGTAATGTCATACTGTAATAATTCCTATCATATTGAGGGTTAACGTCTATAGATATTATTTGAACTCTTGGTTCATAATTTTCTAGCATTAACTCTATACTTTTCGTTATAGATATCTCAATACCTGGCATCATTGGTTCAAATAAATATTTTTCTAATTCAGAACCTTTATCTGGATGAAAGGGTTTTTCATGTGGCTTCGTTAGTAACAAACTCTTAACAGATTGTTTAATTGCATTAGCGTTTAGTTTTTTGCCTATATCTCCAGTCAGCGCGTTAGCTGTAAAAGATAAATCTATATCTTTAAATACTCTGGATTGCTTTTCTTTTACGTTTGCCATATAAGTATTTATACTTAGAAATCTATGTTTGGTATTCTAGTTGTAAAGAAATCTGAGTTTAAACCCTTTTTAATTGCCTTAATATCTAACTCGAATTTAGGCTTTTTAAATTTAGGTACATCATCACCTAGTAGTATAGCCCCTAAGTCTAAATTAGGGAATGACAATGGCGTACCTTTTACTGAAATGTCTATACCATCTGTTTGAACATTAGGTAATAACTTACATAATGAGTCTATATCTGCTGCACCTGTCATCAATGCTTTAGATATATCTTGAAGATTTTCAAAGTCTCCTAAATCTACATTACCCCATTTACTTTCTATCTGTGCCATTTTGTTTACTAGAGCGTCTTTCTTTGCAAGACCTAATAATAGGAAGTTGCCCACGTCCTTAAAATCATCTTGTAACGACTTTAATTCTTCAGGTATTTCAATACCGAGATCTATCTCAGGTATCATTGCTTCTAAGTCTCCTAACATACCATTGAGTTCGTCTTCAGCTTGTTGCTTTAAATCATCAAGCTTCCCAATCGTTGGTTGAAGTATTAGTTCATCAATTTTCTCATTAGCTAAGTCTACCTTTTCTGCTAATCCTGCTAATGCTTTACTTGGTCCGCAACTCATTTATATCTCCTAGTTAGGCCCTGAGGTAGTGCCAGCTGCTGTGCCTGGTGTATCTGTATGTGTATGTGATGCTCCAGATTTGCCGGCTGATACGTGGTCTACTTCTGCTGTGCTTGTTCCTGTTATTGTTTGATCGCCTGTTATATCTACTGTATTGTTAATATCTGTATTAGAGGCAGTAATTGATTGTTGGCCTGTTATTGCCATTGTTTGTGCTTCTGCTGTTGTTATTACTTGCCTACCTAATGTTGTATTCTCTACAGGTATTGTAGCGCCTATTGTAATTGTTTGTGCTGTTGCTACTGTTAGATGTTGTTCTTTCCCTGATAGGAGATTCTGTGTTCCTTTAGACTCTATTAAGAAAAAGTTTTCTATTCCATCTACATTTGTTGCCGATGTTTGTCTTATAAGATAATTATCTCTAACTGTGGATAATTTACCACCACCTGTTTTAGGATTAGTGCCTACTTTTTCTACAAAAGACTTACCTACATTTAAATTAAGATTGCCTTTAATAGTAATATCTCCTGCTCCACCTACACTAACATTCTGTACTGCGCCAATGCTTGTGGTTTGTCCGCCTATTATAGTTTCAAAGTCTCCACCTTTTTTGTCTGGACCAGACGCTATGTCAACGTAACGACTACCACTAATATTGGAAATTTGATCTGTTCCTATGTTCATGATATGACTACCATTTATACCCTCAATCTTATCTCCACCTACTGTTAAATGATAGTCTTTTGATATCTCTTCGTATTTGTTTCCCTTAATTAGAAGTTTAGCATCACCCTCAATAGTTACGTTAGCTGAGCCTCTTACAAGAACGTTTTTATCTTTAACTATTATCTCATAGTCCGAACCTGATATGTTACATACTCTAGTTCCATCGTTTTGTATTTCTCTATTTGTTCCTGAAGGATGAAACTCATGTATTCTAATATTACCGGGTGTGTTATCTAACTCTTGTACAATGCCCGATTCTGTTTCTTTAACTAGGTTGTAAGGATAGATAGACGTTTCATCTCCTGACGGTTTACCCCCGCCTCCATCTTTTAGATCTTTTTTTAGATTAAAGTAAACTGCTTCGTCTTTGGATACTCCTCTTGGGTGAGGTTCGTCCCATGTTTTTGTTTCGTAATCTATGCTAGATTTGTCATCTAGTATACCTGCAACACTAACTCCTTTGGCAACAGGTACTTCTACATCTCTCTGCTCTCTTAAGTTTTCTAAAGAGAAATGTGTTTCCGCTACTTCACCTCTGGCAAGTCTAGGTATATCAGATTCTCCAATACCTGAATAGCCGTTAGCTGGCTCTTTAGGATAATTATGTGCTGGATCTACAAACCCTTGTCCTTCTGGGAAGTTTCTTTCTGTAGGAATTCCTGCAATAGTACCCATTACAATAGGTACTTGTGATTCTTCATCTGCAAAGAACCCTACTACTGTTGATCCTTTAACCAAGTTAGGTACTTCCATTATGCCGTTCATACCTGAACTTGTAACCGGATTCATTATAGTAGCGTAAGGTAATTCTGATGTAGGTAAATCTTCAGTGCTTGGAGAATGATAACCAAATATTCTTACTCGTACTCTGCCAGTTTCTGCTGGATCTATTCTATCTTCAACGATACCTGTCCACCATCTAAATTGTGGTAACATTGTATTATTTTCCATTACATTCCTCCCAAAGAATTTGCCGTTCCATTCTTAGTTATTCTTAATGTCATTGTATAATCTACTGGATTAATTCTGTGTTTTATTTCTGTGATAACATACAGTCCAGATAAGTTTTCATCCTCAACATAAACATCGTCTCCAGATTTTGCTTGAGGTTTAGGGAAGAAAAACTTAATACATCTACCTACTTCAATGTCTGTTCTTCCTGGAACTGAAATTAAAAATTGATAATCGTTGAAGCTACTTATATATTGTTTTCGCATAGCATCAGCTGTATAGTGAGATGATAGTGCGTCATCATTAACCCCTGAGGATTGCTCTGGGTTATTCCAGTTATATGAATTTAATATTTTAACTGAAGTGTATGCTGTATGATCTTTAGGTAGCCCTGAAGGCATTGGTAAGTGTTTATCCGTTGTAACATAGTTTTCAAAATCCTCAGTCATATCTAAGGTTATATGTTTAAATTTTTTGTTAAACATGTCATATGCTTGTATGTTTCCACAAGAGTAACCTGACATGTTGGCATCTGCTATATCAATTGTTCTAGGTATTTCTATTTCCTGTATTCTTGTAAAGTAATCTGGTAGCGCTGTTCCAGAAAAACTACCATCTTGTCTATTTTGATATGGTAAAGACGGTTGTGTATAATGATACTCTTCAAAATATGAATCTTGTCCTTCTAATATTATATGTTGTAGACTTGAAAGATACCAATCTTTATTGGATTCAAAGAAAAAGAAGTCTGAGCCATTTATATCTGATGCTTCAATCTTTCTACAAAGATAATTCATATTTTGAAATACAGACCAATGGTTTGATATGTATTGTATTGATGAAGTATGAGGTGTACCCATTATTGATAACTTCGGTGTGTCTCCGTCTGGTAGGTATCTAGGCTGTAACGCAACGTAATCATTAAATAATTGTGTTGCAATAGCTTCTGTGTTTGTGTCTCCACCTTCGCCTGGTATTGCTCGTCCTAATTTAAATGCTGTATCTCTTAATAGTTCAGGACTACATAATTGCAACGTGTAGTTCTGTTGTCTGTCATTATCTAGACCTCTGTTTATTATTGATCTTACTTGAAATGATCTTGCTATTACAGTACCTGGGGAGTCATCGAAGGTAGTTGTTCTTAATTTTAAGTGAACCGTTTCGCCTCCTACAATAGGCATATCCTCTATAAGATTTTCTGGATCTACTATAACAACATCTGCTTCAAGTGCAGGAGCATATAAAGATTCAAATATTCTTATTTCTGTATAGAAAGGCGTAAAGTCTTTTGAGTCGCCTCCGAGGGTAACAATGGTGAGATTATCTATCTCTAAATTTCGTTGTCCTTGGTTTAATTGTTCTTCCATAATATTATAAACCCTTTAAGATATCAATGAACGGAATTGTTTAACAATAGAAGACAGGAATATAGGATCTAAGATAAATATTTGCCTCTTAGTATCATTTACTTCTTCTTCGTAATCTCTATTAGTAACTGCTGTGTATGTTCCGTCTGCAGATTTAACTGCGTCCCAATCTACAACAATAGTTTTGTTTGCTGTTAATACATAATGATGTACATCTGTACTATTGTCTGCCCCGTATTTGTCTTTAACATACAGGGTTATTTCCTCATTAGATTTAGGCCATTCTCTTTGAACGTCTAAAATTTCATTTGCAAGTAACACTATCCAATGATACTTTGTAGAGCCGTATTGCTGTTTAGCAACAAGTTCAGGAGTCATTCCATCTGGTATATAGTATGCTCCTAGGTTAGTTCTGTTTTTAAAAAATTTGTCTAATTGTACTCTTCTGAATATATCAGTTGTAACTGTTTGACCACCTTTGCCTGTAGGATAAAATATTTTTGGCATTGCTTTAAAGTACATATTAGTATCCTTGGTCTATTCTGTTGGCTGTTAGTACTTCTAGTTCTGTGAAGTTTAATTCCATTGTTATCTCAGATGGTATGCCTTTAGTGCCTGCTATTGTATTAAAGAATCCATCAGGACCATATGTAACTTTTACGTCTTTTAATGCACAATCTGATATTTTAGGTAAATGTTCGTTACGAGCTACTGCTCCGTTGTCTGAATGTAAAAATTCTATTGTAAACTCTGAAGGGTAAATTAAAAATGTTTGGCCAGGTGATATGTCTGGGTGCATGTGATATTTAAATGTATTAATAATAGCTCTTACATTGTTGTATTCGGCTTCGTTCTTAGGTGAAAATTGATATTGAAATGCAAAAGATCTAAATCCCATACTTTTAAATAGTTGTTCTTTATAAGGGTTTGATGTTTTTCTACTTGTAGCTTCTAATGCTCCACCCAAATCCATGTCTATACCCATTGCTTTAGGAATATTTGCTGCACCTGAGATTATACCTCTTATTGCAGACTCGCCTACTTCTGAAATATCTGCTTGGTCCAATCTTTGATTTGCTAACATGCCTGCCATACCCAAGTCTGTTTCATTCCAGTCTGCTTGGTATTGTGAAATAATAGCTTGAGGAACATGCATCTGTATTACTTTGTTTAAATACTTTGTTCCTGGACTTAGACTTCCTACCTTTCGCTTCCCATCCTCTACATTTAGCATATGGTCTGCTATCATTTTACCACCAATAGCTCCACCAACCACCTGTGCGGCTCCCAAAGCTGCACTCCAAAGTTTTTGTGAGGCGCCAGTTTTTGTTGCTTTACCACTGCCGGGTAATACTTTGAGACCACTCATTATAGTAGCTCCTGCAACAATACCACCGGCACCTACAACAGTAGCGTAATTTTCTACACTAGATCTATTAACCGATGTTGCAAACTCTGATCTACTGTCCTGATGAGCGTTTATTCTTTCTGCTGCTGCACCGCTTACAGCTCCCGAATTTTGTCCTGCAACACTATTTTTTCTAACCATTACATAAAAGCATACACCATTAACTTGATTAGCCAAGAATAGATCCTGTGGATATTGTAAAACATTTGAACCTGCTAATGCATCTAAGGCCTGTGAGTTGCCACGCCTCTCGGAGATTGCGTCTTGTCGTGCGTTCCGAAGCTTCGATTTATCGCCCGCAATACCAGGTATTGCAGAATTCATCAGTCCGTTTAAAAACCCGCCTGCTTTTTCTTCTTGTGTTTCGTCTTCCACTAACCTTATCCTCGATATAAATAGTTGTTTATTAACATGTTATAGTCTTATTTATATGGTTTATGCCAAAGAAATTTATAAAGGAAAGTTTTTTCCGAGAAATACTTCTAAGTACTTAGGAGATCCTACTTCTATTGTCTATAGATCAAGCTATGAATTGAAGTTTATGCACTGGTGTGATCGTAACAGTTCAGTTTTAGGATGGAATTCAGAAGAAGTTGTTATCCCTTATCGTAGTCCTATAGATAATAGAGTCCATAGGTACTTTGTAGACTTCTATATGGAAGTAAAAGACGAAAACGGCACTCGTAAACAATATCTAATTGAAGTAAAACCTGATAGATTCACGAGGCCTCCTGCATCTGGCAAACGAAAAACAAAAAGATACTTACAAGAGATAGCAAATTATGCTGTTAATGAGGCTAAATGGAATACCGCCAAAGACTTTTGTAGGAAACAAAACATGGAATTTAGAATAGTTACTGAAAAAGAACTCGGCATCTAGTATAAATACATGTATGGACACAAAACCTTTTAACGATATTTTATCTTCTGCTCGAGGACAAGAACAATCTGCTCGTTGGTATCAGAAAGCTGTAAGAAATTACGCTTCAGGTATTAACACATGGCAGGAAGCACAAGGATCTGATATCGGTAAAATGGCAACAACCTTAGAAGTTGGTAAAATGTATCTGTTTAATTATAATCCTATAGGAGCAAAAGATTTACCGTATTACGATAATCTTCCGTTAGTTATAATTTGCGATCCTTTACCCACAGGGTTTAGTGGTATTAATCTACATTATTTAAGTCCACTATTAAGAGCAAATTTAATTGATAGACTCAAATCGCCAGGCCAGGATTTAGATTCTGATAGCGTTATGAGATCCAACTGGAATTTTGTTAAGAACTTTAGTAGGTTTCCTGAATGTAGGAAGTCTGTAAAAAGATATTTAACTCAACAGATAGGTGGGCAGATGATGGAAATAAACCCAGTACATTGGAAGTCAGCAATATTCTTGCCAGTACAGAAATTTATTGGTGCTTCAGATAGTAAAGTATATAGAGACACAATGGAAAAACCAGACATCAAGAGGAATAGTATCTAATGGGATTTAGCTTAAAAAGTATATTACGGGGAGCTTACAACAAGTCAAAGGTTAAGAAGAATAAACCTGGGCCTGGACATCAACATCCTGATCCCAATTTAACCACTGGTCCCCTAACACAATTAGACCACCAGTATCGTAAAGGTGGCAGAACAAGTTTTCAAGAAACAATTTACAACACACAATTAGCTAGAACAGAAAGATTCGAATGCCAATTTAGTTTTCCACTATCTGTTAGAGAGGCGTTTGATACTCGTATGCCAGAGTATGCAACTATAATGTGTGAAGAAGTACAGATTCCAGGTATGGCATTAGCTAATAAAGAATTTAATGTAGGACCATGGACACATTACAGAAACTCAAACATGCAGTTCTTAGGACAAGAAATAAACTTTACATTTTATACCGATGTAGATTGGAAGTTAAGAGAGGCATTTGAAAAATGGTTCGCAATGACCATTGACCCTACGTCAAAAGAAGTTATATGGCCTAGTGATACATGGGGACAGATTAGCATAAACGCTATGGACATGCAAGATAATTACAGGAGATCATGGGTATTACATGAAGTTACTCCTAAAGTTTTAAACCTACAGCCTATGAGTATGGGATCTGTAGGAGTGGTGAGAACCACGTTAATAGTATCAGCTACTTATTGGGACTCTAATAATATTAGAGTTAACATGGGCGGTGAATTTAAAGAACCAGTGGAAGAAGGACCTGATACGGGAACTGCAGACGCAGGCCTTACTCAGAAAACAGATTATTAATAGGAGATAAATTATGTTACCAAAAATTGAAGTGCCAATATTTGACGTTAGTATTCCGTCTACAGGAGAGGTTTATAAGTTTAGACCGTTTCTTGTAAGGGAAGAAAAAATACTGATGTTGGCTAGTGAAGGTGGAGAATACAAAGATATGATTGGTGCTTGTGAGCAGATCGTAGCTAACTGTTCGCAAGAAGAAATTAAAGTTGATGAGTTAAGTATATTTGACTTACAACATATATTCATGAGATTAAAAGAGAAGTCAACGGGCAGTTCACAAGAGTTCACATTAATTTGTGGTGGTTGTGAAGAAAAGATGTCGTATACATTAGACCTTACAGATGTTAATGTTGTTGGATTAGATACAGCACCAGATAAACTTATTAAAATATCTGATACTGTTGCTATTGAACTGGCATATCCTACAGCAAAAACTGTTATGGAAATCAGCGATACAGATGATACAGACATTGTTGTTAAATGTATCAAGCGAGTATATAGCGAAGATGAAATACTCGAAATATCAGATGAGACAACAGAAGACGTAATGGAGTTTATAGATAACTTACCATTAGATGTTTTTGAAAAGGTTCAAGAGTTTTTTCAAAAAATGCCTAAAGTAGAACACATGGTAGAATACAAGTGTAAATGTGAGTTTGAAAATCGTATTTCCATTAATGGTTACGAACATTTTTTCGTCTAACTCTTTCTCAGGAGCGTCTTGAAAACTATTACAAGACGAACTTCTTATTAATGCAAGAGCATCATTATAGTTTAACAGAGTTAGAAGATATGATGCCCTGGGAAAGAGAAGTATATATTGCTATGTTAATAGAACACCTTCAGAAGAAGGCGGATAAGATTAAACAGGATAAAGAGAATTACTAATGGCAGATAAAAAAGAAATACAAAGACTGATGGATAAGGCCTTAGAAGGTCAGTCTATGAAAGACGCATTAGATGGTGTTAGAGAGGAAGTTGGCCAACATAAAGACGATATTAATGCAGGGTTCGAGGAGTTAGGCGATCACGCTAAAAAGAATAAACTTCTCAATGTTCTTCAAACAGGCGAAATGATAATGAACCTGGGCAGAGATAAAGAGGCCAGAGACGTTACAATATCACAGCAGAATTTTCAAGAGAGTACAAAGAAACATAACGCAGGAGCTCAAAAATCTAGATCTCGTATTGAAGGTGGCATAAAAGACATTAAGGATATGATGGGAGGTGAGGGTGAGAAGGTACCTCAAACAGAAAGACTAGCAGACATATTTGGTTCTTTAGTAGGCGGAAAGGGTGTAGGAAACAACAAACAAGAAATGGATGCTAATAACATAATGGCATCTTTCGCAGGACAGTATTCTACTCCTGAACAGATAAATGAATTATCATCAACATTAGCCAGTGCCAGTAAAGAAGACAGAGAAGCGTTTACAGACGCGCTAAATGCCATTGCAGATGCAGGGGCAGGCAAAAAGGATTTAACTGATGAAAAGGTAACAAGGCTTACAGCAGCTGCTGATAAATTAGGCATTCAAGGTATAGACACTTCAACAAAAATGTTTGCAGTTGCTAATAAAGACCCAGAAAAACAGAAGGTAATGAAGGCTAAGTTTAAAGAATTTAGAACCATGGCAGATGAAGGTAGGATTTTAAAACCTGGAAAGGGTGAAGGAAGATCAGGTGTAGATACAGAATCAATACCAGAACAGAACCATGAAGTCCTAACTGATATATACGATCTATTAGAAAAATGGTATAATCAGATGATGGGCGATATGGGGCCAGGTGGAATGGGGCCTCCGGTACCATTGGGAACCGGCAGGGGCAGGGGCAGGAGCCCCATAGGTAATACGAAAGGTAATACAAAAGGTAATACAAAAGGTAATACAAAAGGTAATACAAAAGGTAATACAAAAGGAACTACTACAAAAGGAACAGCCAAGCCAGCTGTTAAACCACCAACAAGTACCTTGCCTAAAGCAACAAGCTCAGCTGCCAGCGGAACAGCAGCAAGAGCAAATCCAACAGATGTAAAAGCAAAATCTGGTAGATTTTATCCAGCAGATTCTACACAAGGCCGGGCCATAGCAAACGCTACTCCTAAGCCTATAAAGCCAAGCATGCTTT
>Ga0308008_1000026_pt1 | contig 75710 bp, 68 predicted proteins | sample Neamet125_FD_203140 | JGI IMG/M metagenome (GOLD analysis project Ga0308008, IMG submission 203140) | Marine microbial communities from water near the shore, Antarctic Ocean - #125 | ecosystem: Environmental > Aquatic > Marine > Unclassified | place: Southern Ocean | collected 2014-07-24
ATCATTTCCATACTGATCACCCTGTGTTCTCCTGCTCAAAAATTGAGCAGAAGCAGTTGAACACCTGGGTCAGTTTTCAGTCGGCAGAACAGCCTCTACTGGGTCAGTTTTCGGTCAGCGGCAACAGCCCAGGAAGGAAGCGCGAATTATGGAGACCCATTCGCCCTACTGGCCCTGCGAATCGACCGCCTGATGCGCGATGAGGCTCCTGCAGGCTGGCGCGGCGACGAAGCCAAGGAGCGCATCGTGCAGAACGTCCTGTATCCCCTCACCGGCCGCAATCGCGAGGCCACGCTCAAGCTCTTCGAACTGCTGAAAAATCAGCCGGGCGACTGATGACACAGACACATATACGTTTGGGGGAGCTGGACATCACTGTCACGTTCAAGACGGTGAAGAATGTCCACCTTTCCGTGCATCCCCCCGAGGGCAAGGTGACTCTGGTGGCACCTACTGGCACACGGTTGGAAGTCGCACGCGCCTACGCCGTTTCAAAGCTACGCTGGATTCGCCAGCAACAAGCTCAATTGCAAACCCAGGCGCGTGAAACGCCTCGTCAGTTCGTCACCCGGGAAAGCCATTACATCTGGGGACGCCGCTATCTACTCACCGTAGTGGAGCGGGATGCGCCCCCTGAGGTAAAGATGGATCATCGGCGCATCACCCTGAGCGTTCGTCCTGGGACAGATATGAAGAAACGCGAAGCCACCTATCAGGCTTGGCAACGCGCCTTGTTGCATGCCGTGATACCTCCTTTGATAGAGCATTGGGAAAGGCGTATCGGCGTGCGTGTGGAAGGTTATTTTCTGCAGCGCATGAAGACCAAGTGGGGCAGTTGCAACCACCATCGCGCTCATATCCGGCTCAATACCGAGCTGATCAAGAAACCTCGCGACCTGCTCGAGTACGTGATAGTGCACGAGATGATCCATCTGATTGAGCCGACGCACGGTGAACGTTTCGTCACCTTGCTCGATCAGCACTATCCCGCTTGGAGGGAGGCCCGCGCGGAATTGAACGCACTTCCTCTGTGAGCGGTGCCCTGAACATCGCCCCCACCAATCCTCTTGGCCAGCTCATTCCTTGAGTTATTCAGACCCAAATAAACCCTGTGGAAAACAGCCCTTGAGCCCTGCCCATAACCCTATGACAAAGCTGGGCGTAACTGCCCCGGTGGATAACTGGCACTTTCATCCACAGTGGTTCAGCAGCTTGCCCAGCGGAACCGAGCAGGAATGACACAGGCTTATCATTCGCTGTACACCAGTAGCAGCAAGGCTTGTAAAGCTTTATCCACAGAAAAGTCTCCCTCTATACATAAACATAAAGAACAAGCTTTATAAAAATTCTCTCTTTTTTATTCTTTATAAGCCTGAGCGTACTTTTCACCAGGAAGGGGTCATCAGGTAAAGGCTCGAGGAGAGAGGAACACAGCCAAGCAGCTGGCTATTTTTTGTGCAGAAGGCTTCATTCAGCAGGCTGAAGTCCCTATACTTGCCGCCTTTCTTTCAGACCCCTTCTCAACAGGCACGAGGTGCGTGGTGGATTTCCCTTCCCGTTTTGACGTGATCGTGATCGGCGGCGGTCATGCCGGTACCGAAGCAGCCCTTGCTGCAGCACGCATGGGCGTGAAGACCCTGCTGCTCACCCACAATGTCGAGACCCTCGGCCAGATGAGCTGCAACCCGGCTATTGGCGGGATCGGCAAGAGCCATCTGGTCAAGGAAATCGATGCCCTGGGCGGCGCCATGGCCATCGCTACCGACAAGGGCGGTATCCAGTTCCGTATCCTCAACAGCCGCAAAGGCCCAGCCGTACGTGCGACCCGCGCACAGGCCGACCGCGTGCTGTACAAGGCCGCGGTACGCCAGATACTGGAAAACCAGGCCAATCTGTGGATTTTTCAACAGGCGGCTGATGACCTGATTGTGGAAAACGCCGCAGTCAAAGGCGTGGTCACCCAGATGGGCCTCAGGTTCCATGCGGACTCCGTGGTTTTGACCACAGGCACATTCCTCGGCGGACTTATCCACATTGGTCTGCAGAACTACTCCGGCGGCCGTGCCGGTGATCCGCCCTCCATCGCTCTGGCGCATCGCCTGCGTGAGTTACCACTGCGCGTTGGTCGCCTGAAGACCGGCACGCCGCCACGCATCGACGGCCGTTCTGTAGATTTCTCGGTGATGACCGAGCAGCCAGGCGACACCCCCACGCCGTTGATGTCCTTCCTCGGCAAGCGCGAGCATCAGCCCAAGCAGATCAGCTGCTGGATCACCCATACCAACGCCCGTACCCACGAGATCATCGCCGCTAACCTCGATCGCTCGCCGATGTACTCCGGTGTGATCGAAGGTGTCGGCCCGCGTTATTGCCCGTCGATCGAAGACAAGATTCACCGCTTCGCCGACAAGGACAGCCATCAGGTGTTCATCGAGCCGGAAGGCCTGACCACCCATGAGCTGTATCCCAATGGCATCTCCACCTCGCTGCCGTTCGACGTGCAGCTGCAGATCGTGCGCAGCATCCGTGGCATGGAGAACGCGCACATCGTGCGTCCCGGTTATGCCATCGAATACGATTACTTCGACCCGCGCGATCTCAAGTACAGCCTGGAAACCAAGGTCATCGCCGGCCTGTTCTTCGCTGGCCAGATCAATGGCACTACCGGCTACGAAGAAGCCGGTGCCCAGGGTTTGCTGGCGGGCTGCAATGCGGCGTTGCGCGCGCAGGGCAAGGAGGCCTGGTGCCCGCGTCGTGACGAAGCCTACATCGGCGTGCTGGTCGACGACCTGATCACCCTGGGTACCCAGGAGCCGTACCGCATGTTCACCTCGCGTGCCGAATACCGGCTGATCCTGCGTGAGGACAACGCCGACCTGCGCCTGACCGAAAAAGGTCGCGAGCTGGGCTTGATCGACGACGAGCGCTGGGCGGCCTTCGAGGCCAAGCGTGAAGGTATCGTCCAGGAAGAACAGCGCCTCAAAAGCACCTGGGTGCGCCCAGGCACGCCGCAGGGTGATGCCATCGCCGCGCGTTTCGGTACGCCGCTGGCCCACGAATACAACCTGCTCAACCTGCTGGCGCGCCCTGAGATCGACTACGCCACCCTGGTCGAACTGACCGACGCGCCGGTTGTGGATAACCAGGTGGCCGAGCAGGTCGAGATCAAGACCAAGTACGCCGGCTACATCGACCGCCAGCAGGACGAGATCGCCAAGCTGCGAGCCAGCGAGGACACCAAGCTGCCGGATGATCTGGACTATGCCTCGATCTCCGGGCTGTCCAAGGAAATCCAGTTCAAGCTCGGCAGCACCCGCCCGGCCACGCTTGGCCAGGCTTCACGGATCCCCGGGGTTACCCCAGCGGCGATTTCCCTGCTGCTGATTCACCTGAAAAAACGCAGCGCCGGGCAGAAGCTGGAGCAGAGCGCCTGATGTCGGTCACTCAGCGTCACGCCGAAGAACTGCTGCAGGGGGCCCGCGAGCTCTGTATCGAACTCAGCGTCCTGCAGCAGGAACAACTGCTCGCCTACCTGGGCCTGCTGATCAAGTGGAACAAGGCTTACAACCTCACCGCCGTGCGCGACCCCGACGAGATGGTCTCGCGCCACCTGCTCGATAGCCTGTCGGTGGTGCCGTTCGTGGCCGAGCTTGGGGATAACTGGCTGGACGTCGGCAGTGGCGGCGGCATGCCCGGCGTGCCGCTGGCGATCATGTTCCCCGAGCGGCGTTTCACCCTGCTCGACTCCAACGGCAAGAAAACCCGTTTTCTGGTGCAGGTTAAGCTGGAGCTGAAACTCGCCAACCTCGAGGTTGTCCACAACCGGGTCGAAGCGTATCGCCCCGAGCAGCCGTTCGATGGCATCAGCTCGCGCGCGTTCAGCAGCCTGGAAGACTTCAGCAACTGGACGCGCCACCTCGGCAGCGTCGACACCCAGTGGCTGGCGATGAAAGGCGTGCACCCGGATGACGAATTGCAGGCCCTGCCGACGGACTTCCTTCTCAGCGCCACGCATGTGTTGCGGGTTCCCGGTTGCCAAGGCCAACGCCATCTGTTGATACTGCGTCGCTCGGTCTAAGGGGAAAGGAAGATGGCCAAGGTATTCGCGATCGCCAATCAGAAAGGCGGCGTGGGCAAAACCACGACGTGCATCAACCTGGCTGCTTCACTGGTGGCGACCAAGCGCCGCGTGCTGCTGATCGACCTCGACCCGCAGGGCAACGCGACCATGGGCAGCGGCATCGACAAGCACGCCCTCGAGCACTCGATCTACGACGTGTTGATCGGTGAGTGCGACCTGAGCCAGGCCATGCAGTTCTCCGAGCATGGCGGCTACCAGTTGCTGCCGGCCAACCGTGACCTGACTGCCGCGGAAGTCGCCCTGCTCGAGATGAAGATGAAGGAAAGCCGCCTGCGTTATGCCTTGGCGCCGATCCGCGAGAACTATGATTACATCCTCATCGACTGCCCGCCGTCGCTGAACATGCTGACCATCAACGCCCTGGTCGCCGCCGATGGCGTGATCATCCCCATGCAGTGCGAGTATTACGCGCTCGAGGGCTTGTCCGATCTGGTCAACAGCATCCAGCGCATCGCCCAGTTGCTCAATCCCAAGCTGCAGATCGAAGGTCTGCTGCGCACCATGTACGACCCGCGTATCAGCCTGACCAACGACGTCACCGCTCAGCTCAAGGAACACTTCGGCGACAAGCTGTATGACGCCGTGATTCCGCGCAATGTGCGCCTGGCCGAGGCGCCGAGCTTCGGCATGCCGGCGCTGGTCTACGACAAACAATCCCGTGGGGCCATTGCCTACCTGGCTTTGGCCGGCGAGCTGGTGCGCCGTCAGCGCGCCGCCGCGAAAACCGCTACCGCTTAAGGAACATCCGCATGGCTGCGAAGAAACGAGGTCTGGGTCGAGGTCTGGACGCCCTGCTTGGCGGCAACACCGTCAGCGCCCTGCAGGAAGAAGCCGCCCAGGTCGACACCCGTGAGCTGCAATACGTGCCGCTGGAGTTGATCCAGCGCGGCAAGTACCAGCCGCGTCGTGACATGGACCAGACTGCGCTGGAAGAACTCGCCGCCTCCATCCGCGCCCAGGGCGTGATGCAACCCATCGTGCTGCGTCCCATCGGTAACGGCCGTTTCGAGATCGTTGCCGGTGAACGCCGCTGGCGGGCCAGCCAACTGGCTGGTCAGGACAAGATCCCGGCCATGGTCCGTGATCTGCCGGATGAAGCCGCCATTGCCATGGCGCTGATCGAGAACATCCAGCGCGAAGACCTCAACCCCATCGAGGAAGCCGTGGCCCTGCAGCGCCTGCAGCAGGAATTCGAGCTGACCCAGCAGCAGGTCGCCGATGCCGTCGGCAAATCCCGCGTCACCATCACCAACCTGCTGCGTCTGATCGCCCTGCCCGAAGAGATCAAGACCCTGCTCGCCCATGGCGATCTGGAGATGGGCCATGCCCGTGCGCTGCTCGGTTTGCCCCTGGGACAGCAGGTCGAAGCGGCGCGACACGTTGTCGCACGCGGCCTGACCGTTCGTCAGACCGAGGCGCTGGTGCGCCAGTGGCTGAGTGCCAAACCGGCCCCGGTCAAGGCCAAGGCCGATCCGGACATCAGCCGCCTGGAGCAGAAGCTCGCAGAGCGTCTGGGCTCGCCGGTACAGATCAAGCACGGCAGCAAGGGCAAAGGACAACTGGTGATCCGCTACAGTTCACTCGACGAATTGCAGGGCGTACTGGCGCACATTCGTTGAAACAAAATGTTTGTAGTGCCAGTCGGAAATAACTACCTGAGTGTTGAACCCTGACTGGCCTGCTCCTATACTCGCCGCGCTTTTTTGACTGCGGACAATTATTTACGCAGCCTGCTGCGACGATGGAATTCAGGTGAACATACACAACAGAACACCCTTCCATCGTCTCCCGGCTTTTCGCGTATTGCTGATTCAGGCAATGGTCGTAGTAGTGACCGCTGTCTCATGTGGGTTGGTTTTTGGTATTGTCGCCGGCTACTCCGCGCTGTTCGGTGGTCTGATTGCGCTGTCGGCGAACGTGTATTTCGCGTACAAGGCTTTTCGTTACTTTGGCGCACGCTCGGCCAGGGCGATCATTCAGTCCTTATGGTCTGGGCAGATGGGGAAACAAATTCTGGCAGCAGCGCTGTTTGCGCTGGTGTTTGTGGGAGTGCGACCGCTGGAGCCGGTTGCCCTGTTCGTCGGTTACGTGCTGGTCCTAGGCACTTCCGCGAGCGCGCTCCTGCTGATGAAAAATAATCCGAAGCATTGAGCATTGAGGCGCGCACATGGCGAGTACCCCGGCGGAATATATTCAGCATCACCTGCAAAACCTGACCTACGGCAAGCTGCCGGCTGGCTACGAACGCGTTGACGGAACCGTGATCGACCAGGCCACCTGGACCATCGCGCAAACTTCGGCTGAAGCACAGGCAATGGGCTTCATGGCCGTCCACCTGGATACCCTGGGCTGGTCGCTGTTCGCGGGCTTTCTGTTCATCTGTATCTTTGCCATGGCTGGCCGCTCGGCTACCGCGGGTGTGCCCGGCAAGTTGCAGAACCTGGTAGAGATGGTCGTCGAGTTCGTCGAAGGCATGGTCAAGGACACCTTCCACGGTCGCAATCCTCTGATCGCGCCGCTGGCTCTGACCATCTTCATGTGGATCCTGCTGATGAACAGCCTGAAATGGATCCCCGTCGACTACATCCCCGGCCTGGCTGGCCTGCTTGGTCTGCCGGCATTCAAGATCGTCCCGACAGCCGATCCGAACGGTACCTTCGGTGTGTCCATCGGCGTGTTCTTCCTGATTCTGTTCTATAGCGTCAAGGTCAAGGGCTTCAGTGGTTTCAGCAAGGAGCTGGCATTCACTCCCTTCAACCACTGGTCGCTGGTGCCTTTCAACCTGTTCCTAGAGATTCTCGGTCTGCTGACCAAGCCGCTGAGCCTTGCGCTGCGTCTGTTCGGCAACATGTATGCAGGTGAGGTGGTGTTCATCCTCATTGCGCTGCTGCCGTTCTACGTACAGTGGACTCTGAATGTGCCGTGGGCGATCTTCCACCTCCTGGTGATCCCGCTGCAGGCCTTCATCTTCATGGTGCTGTCGATCGTGTACCTGAGCGCGGCCCACGAGGACCATTGAGACGCGAAAGCGACCGTAAACCCGTAGCAAACTTGAACTGCAACTCTAACCTCTGAAAACCTAGGAGTAATCATGGAACTCGTAATCATCGCTGCCGCCATCATCATTGGTCTGGGCGCTCTGGCCACCGGTATTGGCTTCTCCCTGCTGGGTGGCAAGCTGCTGGAATCCACTGCTCGTCAACCTGAACTGGCTCCGCAGCTGCAAACCAAGACCTTCATCATGGCTGGTCTGCTCGACGCCGTGCCGATGATCGGCGTTGGTATCGCGATGTACCTGATCTTCGTTGTTGCCCCTGGTATGGCTGCTTAATTCGCTGACCCGTCCGAGCGGCAGGGCGTTGCCCTGCCGGTTAGGCTTCAGCACCCGGGAAACAACGAGATAGCACGAGGTAAATCGCTGTGAACATTAACCTGACCCTGTTCGGTCAAACGATTGCCTTCGCTATTTTCGTCTGGTTCTGCATGAAGTTCGTATGGCCGCCGCTGACGCAGGCCATGCAGGAACGCCAGAAGAAAATCGCAGAAGGTCTGGATGCTGCCGGGCGCGCCGAGCGCGATCTGCAGTTGGCCCAGGAACGCGCTGCCCAGATGCTTCGTGAAACCAAAGAGCAAGCTGCCGAGATTCTCGACCGGGCGAACAAGACCGCCAACGCAATCGTCGAAGAAGCCAAGGCTCAGGCCCGCTCCGAAGGTGAAAAGCTGATCGCTGGCGCCAAAGCCGAAATCGATCTGGAAGTGAACCGTGCCAAGGATCAACTGCGTGCACAGGTAGCAGCTCTGGCTGTCACCGGCGCCGAGCAGATCCTGCAGTCCACCGTGGACGGCGCTGCGCACAACGATCTGGTCGCAAAACTGGCCTCTCAACTCTAAGCGAGGCTCGCGATGATCAATACCAACACGCTCGCTCGGCCCTACGCGAAAGCTGCGTTTGAGTTTGCCAGTGCTGCACAGCAGGCCGATGCCTGGCTGAACATGCTGTCGTTGTCGGCAGCTGCCGTTCAGACGCCGGCCGTGGCTCAGCAGTTGGTCAACCCGGCGTTGACCGATGAGCAGAAAGTCAATGTACTGGCGCAGGTTTGTGCCGGTCACATCGACGCTTCGTTCAGCAACTTCCTGCGTTCGCTGGGCAGCAACGACCGACTGTCGCTGTTGCCGGTGGTACGCGAACAATTTGCCGTGCTGAAGGCTGAAGCCGAACGCGCCCTCGATGTCGAGGTCGAGTCGGCTTTCGAGCTTAATGCCGAACAATTGCAAACTCTGGCTGCCGCCCTTTCCAAGCGGCTCGATCGCACCGTCCAGCCCAAGCCCGTGGTCAATCCCGCCCTGATCGGCGGCGTTGTCATTCGTGCAGGTGACCTGGTCATCGACGGTTCGGTCCGCGGCAAGCTGAACAAGCTGGCCGAAGCGTTGAAATCCTGATTTGAGGGAACTGGCATGCAGCAACTGAATCCTTCCGAAATTAGCGAAATCATCAAGCAGCGCATTCAGTCGCTTGATGTAACCGCTCAAGCCCGTAATGAAGGCACCATCGTCAGCGTTTCCGACGGTATCGTGCGCATTTACGGCCTCGCCGACGTCATGTACGGCGAGATGATCGAATTCCCTGGTGGCGTCTACGGCATGGCCCTGAACCTGGAGCAAGACTCCGTGGGTGCCGTGGTACTGGGTAGCTACCTGACTCTCGCCGAAGGCATGAGCGCCAAGTGCACCGGCCGCATCCTGGAAGTCCCGGTTGGTCCGGAACTGCTGGGCCGCGTTGTCGACGCACTGGGTAACCCGATCGATGGCAAAGGCCCGATCAACGCCGCCGCTAGCGACGCCGTTGAAAAGGTTGCGCCGGGCGTGATCTGGCGTAAGTCGGTCGACCAGCCGGTGCAGACCGGTTACAAGTCGGTCGATGCCATGATCCCGGTAGGCCGTGGCCAGCGCGAGCTGATCATCGGTGACCGTCAGATCGGTAAGACTGCTCTGGCCGTCGACGCCATCATCAACCAGAAAGACAGCGGCATCCGTTGCGTCTACGTCGCCATTGGTCAGAAGCAATCGACCATCGCCAACGTGGTGCGCAAGCTGGAAGAGGCTGGCGCTCTGGCCAACACCATCGTGGTAGCAGCGTCGGCTTCCGAATCGGCTGCGCTGCAGTTCCTGGCTCCTTACGCCGGCTGCACCATGGGTGAATACTTCCGCGACCGCGGTGAAGATGCTCTGATCGTGTACGACGACCTGTCCAAGCAGGCCGTTGCCTACCGTCAGATCTCCCTGCTGCTGCGCCGTCCGCCAGGCCGTGAAGCCTACCCGGGCGACGTGTTTTATCTCCACAGCCGTCTGCTGGAGCGCGCTTCGCGCGTTTCCGAAGAGTACGTCGAGAAGTTCACCAATGGCGCCGTGAAGGGCAAGACTGGCTCGCTGACCGCTCTGCCGATCATCGAAACCCAGGCCGGTGACGTTTCCGCGTTCGTTCCGACCAACGTGATTTCGATCACCGACGGTCAGATCTTCCTGGAATCGGCCATGTTCAACTCGGGTATCCGTCCGGCCGTCAACGCTGGTATCTCGGTATCCCGTGTCGGTGGCGCGGCTCAGACCAAGATCATCAAGAAGCTCTCCGGTGGTATCCGTACCGCTCTGGCTCAGTACCGTGAACTGGCTGCTTTCGCCCAGTTCGCTTCTGACCTGGACGAAGCCACCCGCAAGCAGCTTGAGCATGGTCAGCGCGTTACCGAGCTGATGAAGCAGAAGCAGTATGCGCCGATGTCCATTGCCGAAATGTCGGTGTCCCTGTACGCAGCCGAGCGTGGCTTCCTGCAGGACGTCGAAGTCGTCAAGGTCATCAGCTTCGAGCAGGCTTTGATCGCCTTCTTCAAGCGTGATTACGCCGACCTGATGGCGAAGATCAACGAGAAAGGTGACTTCAACGACGAGATCGACGCTGGCCTGAAAGCCGGTATCGAGAAGTTCAAGGCCACCCAAACCTGGTAACCGCAGCGGGGGCTTCGGCCCCCGCCTGCTTGAACCAAAAGGTGTGAAATGGCAGGCGCAAAAGAGATTCGCAGCAAGATTGCGAGCATCAAAAGCACGCAAAAGATCACCAGCGCCATGGAAAAAGTGGCGGTCAGCAAAATGCGCAAGGCTCAACAGCGCATGGCTGCCGGTCGCCCCTACGCCGAGCGTATTCGTCAGGTGATTGGTCACCTGGCCAAGGCGAACCCGGAATACCGCCACTCGTTTATGGTGGAGCGTGATGTAAAGCGCGTCGGTTATATCGTGGTGACTTCGGATCGTGGTCTGTGCGGTGGCTTGAACATCAACCTGTTCAAGGCGTTGTTGAAAAGCCTGAAGGAATGGCGCGACCAGAAGGTCGAGGCCGATTTCTGCGTGGTAGGCAGCAAGGGCGCGAGCTTCTTCCGCAGCAACGGGGGCAACGTGGTTGCCGCCATTAGCAAGCTGGGTGAAGAACCGTCCATCAACGACCTGATCGGTAGCGTCAAGGTCGTGCTGGATGCCTACGCCGAGGGTCGTATCGACCGCCTGTATCTGGTGTCGAACAAGTTCGTCAACACCATGACGCAGAAGCCGGAAGTGCAGCAGTTGCTGCCGCTGGCCGCCAGCGATGCGCAGGGTGTACAGAAAGGTATGTGGGACTACGTGTACGAGCCGGATGCCCAGCAACTGCTGGATGCCCTGTTGGTACGCTACATCGAGTCGCAGGTCTATCAGTCCGTGGTCGAGAACAGCGCGTGCGAACAGGCTGCGCGGATGATCGCGATGAAGAACGCAACCGATAACGCCGGTGATCTCATCAAAGACCTGCAGCTGGTTTACAACAAGGCGCGTCAGGCAGCGATCACCCAGGAAATTTCGGAAATCGTCGGCGGCGCTGCCGCGGTTTAAGAACGGTTCAAATATTCAGAGGAACCAAAGATGAGTAGCGGACGTATCGTTCAAATCATCGGCGCCGTTATCGACGTGGAATTCCCGCGCGATCAGGTGCCGAACGTATACGAAGCCCTGAAGGTACAGGGCGCTGAAACCACCCTGGAAGTCCAGCAGCAGCTGGGCGACGGCGTGGTACGTACCATTGCCATGGGTTCGACCGAAGGCCTCAAGCGTGGCCTGGACGTCAACAGCACTGGCAAGGCCATCTCCGTACCGGTCGGTAAAGCGACCCTGGGCCGGATCATGGACGTGCTGGGCAACCCGATCGACGAAGCCGGCCCCATCGGTGAAGAAGAGCAGTGGGAAATCCACCGCGCTGCACCGAGCTATGCCGAGCAAGCCGGTGGCAATGACCTGCTGGAAACCGGGATCAAGGTTATTGACCTGGTCTGCCCGTTCGCCAAGGGTGGTAAGGTCGGTCTGTTCGGTGGCGCCGGTGTCGGCAAGACCGTGAACATGATGGAACTGATCCGTAACATCGCCATCGAGCACAGCGGTTATTCCGTGTTCGCCGGTGTAGGTGAGCGTACTCGTGAGGGTAACGACTTCTACCACGAGATGAAGGACTCCAACGTTCTCGACAAGGTAGCGCTGGTCTACGGTCAGATGAACGAGCCACCAGGCAACCGTCTGCGCGTCGCACTGACCGGCCTGACCATGGCCGAGAAGTTCCGTGACGAAGGCCGTGACGTTCTGCTGTTCGTCGACAACATCTACCGTTACACCCTGGCCGGTACCGAAGTATCCGCACTGCTCGGCCGTATGCCGTCGGCAGTAGGTTACCAGCCGACCCTGGCCGAAGAGATGGGCGTTCTGCAGGAGCGTATTACCTCCACCAAGAAAGGCTCCATTACCTCGATCCAGGCCGTCTACGTACCTGCGGACGACCTGACCGACCCGAGCCCGGCGACCACCTTCGCCCACTTGGACGCCACCGTCGTACTGAGCCGTGACATCGCTTCCCTGGGTATCTACCCGGCCGTTGACCCGCTGGACTCCACCAGCCGTCAGCTGGATCCGAACGTGATCGGCCAGGAACACTACGAGACCGCTCGTGGCGTTCAGTATGTTCTGCAGCGCTACAAAGAGCTGAAGGACATCATTGCGATCCTGGGTATGGACGAGCTGTCCGAAGACGACAAGCAGCTGGTATCTCGCGCTCGTAAGATCCAGCGCTTCCTGTCCCAGCCGTTCTTCGTGGCTGAGGTCTTCACCGGTGCCCCGGGCAAGTACGTGTCCCTGAAGGACACCATTGCCGGCTTCAGCGGCATTCTCAAAGGCGACTACGACCACCTGCCGGAACAAGCGTTCTACATGGTAGGCGGCATCGACGAAGCCATCGAGAAAGCCAAGAAACTGTAAGTAACGGGTGCGCCCTCCAGAGGGCGTCCGGGCCGGAGCGGGCAGCAGCCTTATCCGGCCTCTCAACCGAGGCATTGTTATGGCTATGTCAGTCCACTGCGATATCGTCAGTGCGGAAGAAGAGCTGTTCTCGGGGCTGGTGGAAATGGTCATCGCCCACGGTCACCTCGGTGACCTGGGTATCCTGCCGGGCCACACCCCGCTGCTGACCGATCTCAAGCCGGGTCCGGTGCGAGTGATCAAGCAGGGTGGCACCGAGGAGGTGTTCTACATCTCCGGTGGCTTCCTGGAGGTTCAGCCGAGCATGGTGAAGGTACTTGCCGACACCGCTGTTCGCGCCGGCGACCTGGATGAAGCCGCCGCCATCGAGGCGCGCAAGGCGGCCGAGAAGGCGCTGAGCGAAAAGGGCACCGAGTTCGACTACGGCAGTGCGGCAGCACGCCTGGCCGAGGCAGCTGCCCAGCTGCGCACCATCGAAGAAATGCGCAAGAAGTTCGGCGGCCGCATCCGCTGATCGCGTATCGCGGTATCACGTAAAGGGGCGACTTAGGTCGCCCCTTTACGTTTCTGGCAAAATAGCGCTTTCTTCGCGCGGCCCTCTGGCCGCGGCCAACTCTTGCCCAGCAAGGAGCTTTCTATGAGTCTGGATATCGTCATTCTTGCCGCTGGCCAGGGCACGCGCATGCGTTCGGCGCTGCCCAAGGTACTGCACCCGGTCGCCGACAAACCCATGCTCGGGCATGTCATCGACACCGCACGCAGCCTGCAGCCGCAGAGCATCCAGGTGGTGATCGGGCATGGCGCCGACACCGTGCGCGAGCGCCTGGCCGCCGATGACCTGAATTTCGTCATCCAGGCCGAGCAGCTGGGTACCGGCCATGCCGTGGCTCAGGCTCTGCCACAGCTCAGCGCCGAGCGCGTGCTGATTCTCTATGGCGACGTGCCGCTAATCGAGCCTGCCACCCTGCAGCGCCTGCTGGCCCTGGTCAGCGATGATCAGTTGGGCCTGCTCACCGTCGAGCTGGCTGACCCGACCGGTTACGGCCGTATCGTCCGTGATGAGGCCGGCGTGGTGCAGGCCATCGTCGAGCACAAGGACGCCAGCGACGCGCAGCGGCAGATCCGCGAAGGCAATACCGGCATCCTCGCCGTACCGGGCAAGCGCCTGGCCGACTGGCTGGGGCGTCTGTCCAACAGCAACGCCCAGGGCGAGTACTACCTGACCGACGTGATCGCCATGGCCGTTGCCGATGGCCTGACCGTGGCCACCGAGCGTGCCGCCGACGAGATGGAAGTGCTGGGTGCCAATGACCGCATTCAGCTCGCGCAGCTCGAATGCCATTACCAGCAGCGGATGGCCCGCCGCCTGATGGCCCAGGGCGTCACCCTGCGCGATCCGCATCGTTTCGATGTGCGTGGCGAAGTCAGCATTGGCCGCGACGTGACCATCGACATCAACGTCATCCTCGAAGGCAAAGTAGTGATCGAGGACGATGTGCAGATCGGCCCCAACTGCGTGATCAAGGACTCGGTGCTGCGCAAGGGCGCCATCGTCAAGGCCAACAGCCACCTGGAAGGTGCCGAGATGGGCGAGGGCGCCGACTGTGGTCCGTTCGCCCGCCTGCGTCCCGGCACCAAACTGGGCGCCAAGGCTCATGTGGGTAACTTCGTCGAGCTGAAGAACGCCGTGCTGGGGCAGGGCGCCAAGGCCGGTCACCTGAGCTACCTGGGCGATGCCGAGATTGGCGCGCGGACCAATATCGGTGCCGGCACCATCACCTGCAACTACGACGGTGCCAATAAATTCCGCACGGTCATGGGCGAGGATGTGTTCATCGGCTCCAACAGCGCGCTGGTGGCGCCGGTGAACCTGGGCGACCGCGCCACCACGGGCGCCGGCTCGGTAGTGACCAGCGATGTGCCGGCCGATATGCTAGCTGTCGGGCGTGCCAAGCAGCGCAATATCGAAGGCTGGAAGCGCCCCACCAAGAAGTGAACCTGATCGGGCCTGGGTGACCGGGCCTGTGTATAACCTGTCGGAGGCAGCTCTGTATGCTCGGTGTGACGGATTATGCCGCCTTCGTGGTGGCCTTCATCATCCTGCTGGCCATTCCTGGCCCGGGTAACCTGGCGTTGATCCTCTCCACCGGCAAGGGCGGGATTCGTGGCGGGCTGGCTTCGACCTTCGGTATCATCTTCGGCGACCAGGTGCTGCTGTGGTTGGCGGTGGCCGGTGTTGCTGCGCTGCTCAAGGCCTATCCGGCGGCCTTCCATGTCGTGCAGTGGCTCGGTGCGGCCTACCTGGTCTACCTCGGCCTGCGCATGATTCTGGCCAAGCCGGGGGCGGCGCCGACACTGGAGATCAAGCCGCGCCAGTACCTCTGGCAAACCCTGGTGATCACGGTCTTCAACCCCAAGGCCATCATTTTCTATATGGCCTTCTTCCCGCTGTTCATCGACCCGCAGCGCCATCAGGGACTGACTACGTTCGCTTTCATGGCAGTGACCATCATGGCGCTGACCTTTCTCTACGGCCTTCTTATCGTGCTGCTGACGCACTTTCTCGCCGAGCGTATGCGCGCCAACCCGCGTATCGCCCGTGGTCTCGAGAAGTTGGCGGGGCTGTGCCTGGTCGGCTTCGGGGTCAAGCTGACGCTGAACTGACCGGCGGACGCTTGCGGGCTTTTCGATCATATGTTTTGATTCGCGCCGTTATCTTTCGAATCGAAACTTAAGCATGTCGAAGCGCAATACGCCGCAACGTCGTCACACCATTCTTGCCTTGCTCGCTGAGCAGGGCGAGGTGTCGGTGGATGCCCTGGCTCAGCACTTCGCCACCAGCGAAGTGACCATTCGCAAGGACCTTGCCGCCCTGGAAACAAACGGTCTGTTGTTGCGTCGCTATGGCGGTGCGGTGCCGGTGCCGCAGGAACTTATCAGCGAGCCGACGCAGTTCGTTTCCCCGCACAAACAGGCGATTGCCCGCGCTGGGGTGGCACGTATTCGCGAGCACGCACGGATCATCATCGACAGCGGCACCACCACGGCGGCGATGATCCCGCAGCTTGGCTACAAGCCCGGGCTGGTGGTGATGACCAACTCGCTCAATGTGGCTAACGCCCTGCGCGAACTCGAACACGAGCCGGTGCTGCTGATGACCGGCGGCACCTGGGATCCGCACTCGGAGTCCTTTCAGGGCCAGGTGGCCGAGCAGGTGCTGCGTTCCTATGACTTCGACCAGTTGTTCATCGGCGCCGACGGCATCGACCTGGAGCGTGGTACCACCACCTTCAACGAGCTGCTCGGTCTGTCGCGAGTCATGGCTGAGGTGGCTCGCGAAGTCATCGTCATGGTCGAGAGTGACAAGATCGGCCGGCGCATTCCCAATCTGGAACTGCCCTGGAGCAGCCTGCATACCCTGATTACCGACGAGCGCCTGGATACCCAGGCCGCCGAACAGATACGCGCGCGTGGCATCCAGCTGATCCTCGCGCCGCTGGAAAACTAAGGAGAGCCCCATGTGTGGAATCGTAGGCGCCATCGCCGAGCGCAATATCACCCCTGTACTGGTCGAAGGCCTCAAGCGCCTGGAATACCGCGGTTACGACAGCGCCGGTGTAGCGCTGCTGACCGAGCAGGGTGCACTGGATCGCCGTCGCCGGGTCGGCAAGGTCAGCGAACTGCAGGCCGCGCTGGACGCCGAGCCGCTGGCCGGGCGTCTGGGCATCGCCCACACGCGCTGGGCCACCCACGGTGCGCCGAGCGAGCGTAATGCTCACCCACACTTCTCCGGCCAGGATCTGGCCGTGGTGCACAACGGCATCATCGAGAACCACGAAGCGCTGCGTGAGCGTCTCAAGGGCCTGGGCTACGTCTTCAGCTCAGACACCGACACCGAAACCATCGTCCACCTGCTCGATCACAAGTTGCAGCAGTTCGGCGACCTCGCGGCCGCGCTCAAGGCTGCCATCCCGGAACTGCACGGCGCCTACGGCCTGGCTGTGATCAGCGCCAAACAGCCGGATCGCCTACTCGCTGCGCGCAGTGGCAGCCCGCTGGTGATCGGTCTCGGTCTGGGGGAAAACTTCCTCGCCTCCGACCAGTTGGCCCTGCGCCAGGTCACTGACCGTTTCATGTACCTGGAAGAAGGCGATATCGCCGAAATCCGCCGCGACGGCGTGCAGATCTGGGACGCGAGTGGCAATCCGGTGCAGCGCGAAGCCGTGCAGTACCACGAAGGTGCCGAGGCCGCCGACAAGGGCGAGTACCGCCACTTCATGCTCAAGGAAATCCACGAGCAACCGAAGGTGGTGCAACGCACCCTGGAAGGCCGACTGGGCAGCGACCACGTGCTGGTGCAGGCCTTCGGTCCGCAGGCGGCCGAGCTGTTTGCCAAGGTCAAGAACGTGCAGATCGTCGCCTGCGGTACCAGCTACCACGCTGGTATGGTCGCCCGTTACTGGCTGGAAGAGCTGGCCGGCATTCCCTGCCAGGTCGAGGTGGCCAGCGAGTTCCGTTACCGCAAGGTGGTGGTGCAGCCCGACACCCTGTTCGTCAGCGTCTCGCAGTCCGGCGAAACCGCCGACACCCTGGCCGCGTTGCGTAATGCCAAGGAGAAGGCGCCGGGGCAGGGCGGCTACCTGGCCAGCCTGGTGATCTGTAACGTCGGCACCAGCTCGCTGGTACGCGAATCCGACCTGTGCCTGCTGACCCAGGCCGGCCCGGAAATCTGTGTGGCCTCGACCAAGGCCTTCACCACCCAGCTGGTCGGTCTGATGCTGCTGACCTTGGCCCTCGGCCAGGTGCATGGCACCCTGGACAAGGCTCTGGCTGCCGAACTGGTGGAAGAGTTGCGGCGCCTGCCGACCCGTCTGGGCGAAGCCCTGGCCATGGACAAGACCGTGGAGAAAATCTCCGAACTGTTCGCCGAGAAGCACCATAGCCTGTTCCTCGGCCGTGGCGCGCAGTATCCGGTGGCCATGGAGGGCGCGCTCAAGCTCAAGGAAATCTCCTACATCCACGCCGAGGCCTACCCGGCCGGCGAGCTCAAGCACGGTCCTCTGGCCCTGGTGGATGCCGACATGCCGGTGGTCACAGTCGCGCCGAACAACGAGCTGTTGGAAAAGCTCAAATCCAATCTGCAGGAAGTGCGTGCACGGGGTGGCGAACTGATCGTCTTCGCTGATCAGCAGGCCGGCATGAGCAACGGCGAGGGCACTCATGTGGTGGCCATGCCGCATATCCACGACCTGCTCGCGCCGATCCTCTACACCGTGCCGCTGCAGCTATTGTCGTACTACGTCGCCGTACTCAAGGGCACCGACGTCGACCAGCCGCGTAATCTGGCCAAGAGCGTTACAGTCGAATGAAGCGTGAGGACGTGATCAAGCGGTTGGCCGATGGCGTGGTGTTCCACACCCAGGTCATGGTCAACCCGGGCAATACCAGCGAATGGATCGTGTTCTTCAACAAGGATGCGGGGCGCAGCTTCTTTCTGGTGGACGATGCCGAGCAGGTGCAGACCTTTACCAGTCTGGATGCGTTGATGGTTGAGCTGCGTGGCTTGGGTATCAAACGGGTGGAAGTACAGCTCTGAGCAGTTGCTCACAGTTGGCGTGGATCAAGCTGTGGATATCCTAGTGACAGTTGGCTGAAACCCTTGAAAATAGGGCTCTACAGCCAGTTGTACAGAAAGTGCTCGCCAGCTCGCCCACTATCCACAGGGTGATTGGATAAGTCGCTTCCTATGCTGTTGATAAGGCTCTGAAAGCCGCACGAAGAAAGGCTTTCAGCGCTTTGTACGGTTTATCGCCAGGGTTCAGGCACTGCCGGGGCGGTAGAGGTGCCGATGCGCTGCGTCATACAGCGCAGATTCCGCGAAGGCGCCTGGATCGAGCACGCGGCCGACCAGGATCAGCGCCGTGCGGCGGAAGTCCTTGGCGGCGACCCTTTCTTCGATATCGCTCAGTGTGCCCAGCACCCAGTCCTGATCCGGCCAGCTCGCTCTGTGGATAACCGCGATGGGGCAGTCGGCGCCATAGTGCGGCAGCAGTTCTTCGACGATGGCCGGTAGATGGCGCACACCGAGGTGGATGGCCAGGGTTGCGCGGTGTCGCGCCAGGTCGTGCAGTTGCTCGCCCTCGGGCATCGGCGAGGTGGTGCCGTAGCGGGTGAGGATCACCGTCTGAGCAATGCCGGGTAGGGTCAGCTCGGATTCCAGCAACGCCGCACAGGCAGCGGTGGCGGTAACGCCGGGAATGATCTCGAAGGGAATGCCGAGCGTGCGCAGTTCGCGAATCTGTTCGCCAATGGCGCCGTATAGCGACGGGTCGCCCGAGTGCACGCGGGCCACGTCCAGGCCGCGTTCATGGGCCTGGCGTAGCAGCGTGATGATCTCGCCCAGGTGCAGCTCGGCGGTGTTGACTACCTGCTCGGCGCTGTGACCCTGCAGCACGGCTTCGGGCACCAGCGAGCCGGCATAGAGAATCACCGGGCAGCTGTGGATAAGTCGCTGGCCCTTGACGGTGATCAGTTCAGGATCGCCGGGGCCGGCACCGATAAAGTAGACAGTCATGCAGGTTCTCTATCGAAGGTGGCCAGTGCACAGGTGGCGCTGGCGCTGCGGGTTTTCTCTCCGAGCAGGCAGGGCGATGTGCCCAGGCGCGCTGCCAATGCCAAGGCACAAGGCTCCGCTACGGCGGGACTGCCTGTGGCTGCTTGAGTCAATGCACTGCCGGCGGTCATGGCTTGATAGGTGCTCAGTTGCTCGGGTGCGAAGAACACCAGCTCCAGGGCCAGGTGCTCGGCCAGGCCATGCAGGCTGGCTTCGTTGCGCTTGTGGGCGATGCTGGCCAGGCCGGCGAGGTTGTCCACCGTCAGCTCATGCCGAGCCAGGCTGTGGATAAGCTGGTCGAGCAGCTCGTCCTGGCTGCAGCCACGTCGACATCCCAGCCCGGCGACGACCTGTATCGATGAGGCAGAAGGATGATCGGAGGTGGTCGGCAACATGAGTGGTATTCGGGCTTAGCGGTGGCGTAGCTCATCATGGCACCTGCCAGCGGTCAACCGTGATTGACCGGCCGCTGCGGCCTGCGTAGCCTTCTCGCTTTCGAGGTTCTTCCCGGCTAACCGCTGGGGAGCTAAGAGGGAACAGGGTGATGCCCTGGCTGCCCCCGCAACTGTAAACGGTCTTAAACCCTTCAATACACCACTGCCTTAGGCGGGAAGGTGAAGGGCACGCGATGCGCGACCGTGAGCCAGGAGACCTGCCTCGACTGACTAGCCACTTGCTCGGACGGGGTGATCCGACGCGGCCAGCACACCCTTGCGTGCTCGCCTGCGCGTACCCGTCCGCCGAACTTACCGACGCCACGGGGCCCGCCATGAAAACCCTCGCCAAACTGCCTGTCACCATCGTCACCGGTTTTCTCGGTGCCGGCAAAACCACTCTGCTGCGTCACCTGCTGGCCAATGCCGGCGGCCGCCGTATCGCGGTGATCGTCAACGAGTTCGGCGAGCTGGGCATCGATGGCGAGATCCTCAAGCAGTGCTCCATCGGCTGCAGTGAGGAAGAAGCCAATGGTCGCGTCTTCGAGCTGGCCAACGGCTGCCTGTGCTGCACCGTGCAGGAGGAGTTCTTCCCGGTGATGCGCGAGTTGGTGGCGCGCCGTGGCGATCTCGACCATATCCTCATCGAGACCAGTGGCCTGGCGCTGCCCAAGCCGCTGGTGCAGGCCTTCAACTGGCCGGAAATCCGCAACGCCTGCACGGTCGACGCGGTGATCACTGTGGTCGACAGCCCGGCGGTGCTCGCCGGCACCTTCGCCGCCTTCCCCGATCAGGTGGACGAGCAGCGCAAGCTCGACCCCAACCTCGACCACGAATCGCCGCTGCACGAGCTGTTCGCCGACCAGTTGGCCAGCGCCGACCTGGTGATCCTCAACAAGGCCGATCTGCTCGACGCCGAGGCACTGGCCGCCGTGCGCGCCGAGGTGGCCGAAGAGCTGCCGCCGGCAGTCAAGGTGATCGAGGCGCACGGCGGCGAGCTGCCGCTGGACGTGCTGCTCGGCCTGAACAGCGAAACCGAGCTGCATATCGACAGCCGCCGCACCCATCACGACGATGAAGACGACGACCACGATCACGAGGAGTTCGACTCGTTCCACGTGGAACTACCGGAAACCGAGGAGGCGCGCCTGCTGACCGCACTGAAGGACGCGGTGGCCAAGTACGGCATCCTGCGGGTGAAAGGCTTCGCTGCCATCCCTGGCAAACCGATGCGCCTGCTGGTGCAGGGCGTGGGCCAGCGCTTCGACCGCCACTTCGACCGCACCTGGCAGGTCGACGAACCGCGCCTGAGCCGCCTGGTGGTGATCGGCCAGCAGCTCGACCGTGCTGCCATCGAGGCCGAGTTGAAGGCGGCGCTGGCCTGAGGATTGTGGGAGGGGCTTTAGCCGCGACGATCAGTAAACCCGGTCGCGGCTAAAGCCCCTCCCACGGTTTCATCCGCCCCACGGAACGAACATGCACCTTCTGCGCACTCAGCCCGGCGCTCAACTGCCGGCAGACAGCATCGCCGACCTCGGCCAGACGCCTGCCGATCTGGTGATCCTGTGCACGGGCGATTCGCACCTGTCGTTGCTGGCCGAAGCCGCCCGGCAACTGCCGGACGACTACCCCAGTCTGCGTCTGGCCAGCCCGGCGCAACTGAGCAACAACGCCTCGGTCGATTTCTACGTCGAGCAGGTGCTACAGCATGCCAAGGTCATCCTGATCTCGGTGCATGGCGGCGTGAGCTACTGGCGCTATGGCGTCGAGCGGCTGGTTGAGCTGGGCGCGCGCGGTGCCACGGTGATCATGGTGCCGGGTGACGACAAGCCCGACCCGGAGCTGAGTGCGCTCGGCAACGTCGCCGAGCAAGACAGCCAGCGCCTGTGGCAATACCTGCGCCAGGGCGGGCTGAATAACGCCCGCCAGCTGTTTCGCTGCATCGGCAGTCGTTGGTTGGGGCGTGGCGACAGTTGGCAGGAGCCGCAGCCGCTGCCGCGTGTCGGTCTCTATCACCCGCAGTGCAGCCTGGCGACGCTGGCCGCCTGGCAGGCGCAGTGGCGACCGGACGCGCCTGTGGTGGCGCTGCTGTTCTATCGCAACCATGTGCAGTCGGCGAACACCGTCTTCGTCGATACCTTCTGCCAGCACCTGTTCGGCCAGGGCCTTAACCCGCTACCCATTGCCGTGGCCAGCCTCAAGGAACCTGCCTGCCTGGATCAGGTGCAGGCCTGGCTGGATGACACCGACGCCGCGCTGATCATCAACACCACCGGCTTCGCCCTATCCAACCCCGAGGCGCCGCAGGCGCGGGTCTTCCGCCGCGATATCCCGGTACTGCAGGCCATCTGCTCGCTGGACAACCACGCGCAGTGGCAGGCCAGCACTCAGGGCCTGGGCTCGCGTGACCTGGCCATGCATGTGGTGCTGCCCGAGCTGGATGGCCGGCTGATCGGCACCGCCATCAGCTTCAAGGGGCTGGCCTGGCGCAGCGAGCGCAGCCAGAGCGATGTGGTGTGCTACCAGGCGCATGAGTCGGGCATGGCTTATGTCGCTGAACTGGCAGGTAAATGGTGTCAGTTGGCGATCAAAAGCAACGATCAGAAGCGAATCGGCTTGATCCTGGCCAACTACCCGACCCGCGATGGGCGCATCGGCAACGGTGTCGGCCTGGATACGCCCGCCGCCGCGCTGAATATCCTGCAGGCGCTGCAACAGCAGGGCTATCCAGTGGATAACCTGCCGGACAGCGGCACCGAACTTGTCCACAGCCTGCTCGGTGGCGTGACCAACGACCTCGACAGTCTGGATACGCGGCCCTGCGCGCAGAGCCTGGCGTTGGACGACTATCTGAAGTTTTTCCACAGCCTGCCGGCGGCCAACCAGCAGGCGGTGCGCGAGCGCTGGGGTGAGCCGCAGGACGATCCCATGTTCCGCAGCGGGCGGATGATGGTTGCTGGCCTGCGTTTCGGCCTGACCTTCGTCGGCATCCAGCCGGCACGCGGTTATCAGCTCGATCCGGCGGCGGTCTACCACGACCCCGATCTGGTGCCGCCACACGGCTATATCGCCTTCTACGCCTGGCTGCGCACGGCGTTCGTCGCCGACGGGCTGATCCATGTCGGCAAGCACGGCAATCTGGAATGGCTGCCGGGCAAGAGCGTCGGCCTCTCCGAGGACTGCTGGCCGCAGGCGCTGATCGGCCCGCTGCCGAATATCTATCCCTTTATCGTCAACGATCCAGGTGAGGGCGCGCAGGCCAAGCGCCGCACCCAGGCGGTGATCATCGACCACCTGATGCCGCCGCTGACCCGTGCCGAAAGCTATGGCCCGCTACGCGATCTGGAGCGCCTGGCCGACGAATACTATGACGCCAGCCAGCTCGACCTGCGCCGAGCCGTGGAGCTGCGTGGCGAGATTCTGGCCAAGGTGCGCGAGGCCAGCCTCGACCGCGAACTGGGTCTGCAACTTAACGATGACGGCGACAGCTGGTTGCCGCAGCTCGACGCCTACTTGTGCGACCTCAAGGAATCGCAGATCCGCGATGGTCTGCATGTGTTCGGCGAGTCGCCGGCTGGCCAGTTGCGTCGCGACACCTTGCTGGCGCTGCTGCGTATCCCCCGTGGCGATGGCCTGGGCACCAACGCCAGCCTGCTGCGTGCGTTGGCCCGTGGCCTGGAACTGGGCCTCGATCCGCTGGATTGCGATATGGGCCAGCTCTGGCAAGGGCTGCGTCCACAGGCCTTGCAGGCTGTGGATAACAGCCTGTGGCGCAGCGTCGGCGATACCCGCGAACGCCTGGAGCTGCTGGCGTTGAGGCTGATCGAGCAGCGCCTGGCGGGGGTGACCTGCGGCGACTTCGGCGCCGAGGTGGCGCTGATTCTCGACGGCCTGGCCGAGCATATCGCGCCGCTGCTGGATGCCTGTGGCGACGCCGAGATGGGCGGCCTGCTGGCGGCGCTAGAGGGGCGTTTCGTGCCGGCTGGGCCAAGCGGTGCGCCCAGTCGCGGGCGCCTCGACGTACTGCCCACCGGGCGCAACTTCTTTACTGTCGACGTGCGCCACCTGCCCACGCCCACCGCCTGGCGCCTCGGTGTGCAGGCGGCGGATCGTCTGCTGGAGCGTCATCTGCAGGACGAGGGCGACCATCTACGTCAGCTCGGCCTGTCAGTATGGGGCACGGCGACCATGCGCACCGGTGGCGATGATATCGCCCAGGCCCTGGCGCTGATGGGCGTGCGGCCGGTGTGGCAGCCGGGCAGCCAGCGCGTCGAGCGCTTCGAGGTGTTGCCGCTGGAGCAGCTCGGTCGGCCTCGGGTGGACGTCACCCTGCGCGTGTCGGGCTTCTTTCGCGATGCCTTCAGCAATTTGATTCGCCTGTTCGACGAGGCCGTGCAGGCAGTGATCGAGCTGGATGAGCCGGAAGACATGAACCCACTGTCGGCGCGGGTCTGGCGCGAATCGCTGGCGCTCAAGGATGGCGGCCTGGATGAAGCCGAAGCGCGGCGTCAGGCCGGCTGGCGGGTGTTTGGTGCCAAACCGGGGGCCTATGGTGCCGGGGTGCAGAACGCCATCGAGGAGCGTCTGTGGCAGAGCCGCGCCGATCTCGCCGAGGTCTACCTGAACTGGGGCGGCTACGCCTACGGCAGCGGCGCCGAAGGTGCGCCCGCGCGGCAGCGCTTCGTCGAACGCCTGGAGCAAATGCAGGCGGTGCTGCACAACCAGGACAACCGCGAGCACGACATCCTCGACTCCAACGACTACTACCAGTTCCAGGGCGGCATGCTGGCGGCGGTGGAAACCCTGCGCGGGCTCAAGGTGGCCAGCTACTTCGGCGACAACAGCCAGCCGGATACGCCGCGCATTCGCAGCCTCAAGGAAGAACTCAATCGCGTGGTACGGGCTCGCGCCGCCAACCCCAAGTGGATCGAGGGTATGAAGCGCCACGGCTACAAGGGCGCCTTCGAACTGGCCGCGACCATCGACTACCTGTTCGCCTTCGACGCCACCAGCGAGCTTGTCGACGACCACCAGTACGCGTTGCTCACCGATGCCTACCTGCTCGACAAAGACACCCGCGATTTCATCCAGCAACACAACCCCGGCGCGCTCAACGACATCCTCGAGCGCCTGCTGGAAGCCCAGCAGCGCGGCCTGTGGGAGAATCCCGGCGAATACCGCGAAGCGCTGGAGAACCTGCTGCTCGATAGCGAGGAATCATGAAACGACGCGCTCTCGTAGGGTGGGTTAGCCGCCTGTCATGGTTGCTGGCCAACTCGCTGAAGCGGGTGCGGCGTAACCCACCATTGGCGCCACACGTTATATCGCCTGGTGGGTTACGCGGCGCGCTACTCTCCTACGCGGCTGCACGATCAGCACTTTGCGCCGCTAACCCACCCTACGGGTGCAGCGTGCCCATTGTGGGAGGCACTTCAGCGGCGACATGCTCGCGGCTAAAGCCCCTCCCACAAAAGCCAGGTGCTACCGCTCACCTTCACGGATCATCGCCATGACCGAACATCACTTCCCCCTCGCCGCCGTGGTCGGCGCCGACTCGCTGAAGCTGGCGCTGTGCCTGGCGGCCATCGACCCGGCCATCGGTGGGGTGCTGATCGAGGGCCCGCGTGGCATGGCCAAGTCGACCCTGGCCCGTGGCCTGGCCGACCTGCTGGACGGCGGGCGCTTCGTCACCCTGCCGCTGGGCGCCAGCGAGGAGCGCATCGTCGGCACGCTGGATCTGGACGCGGCGCTGGGCGAAGGCCGCGCGCAGTTTTCCCCAGGCCTGCTGGCCCGCGCCGATGGTGGTGTGTTGTATGTCGATGAGGTCAACCTGCTGCCGGATCATCTGGTCGATCTGCTGCTCGATGCCGCCGCCAGTGGGGTCAACCATGTCGAGCGCGACGGCATCTCCCACCGGCATGCCGCACGCTTCGTGCTGATCGGCACCATGAACGTCGAGGAAGGCGAACTGCGCCCGCAACTGCTCGACCGCTTCGGCCTCAATCTGGCCCTAGATGGCCAGCCGCAGCCGGCCGAGCGCGCCGAGATCGTCCGTCGCCGTCTGGCCTTCGATGCCGACCCCGCCGCCTTCCTGCAACGCTGGCAGGACGAGCAGGATGCCCTGGCGATGCGTTGCCAGAATGCCCGCCAGCGCCTGGCCGATATTCCGCTGGATGACGGGGCGCTGGGCGAGATCAGCCAGCGCTGCTTCGCTGCCGGCGTCGACGGTCTGCGCGCCGATCTGGTCTGGCTGCGTGCCGCCCGTGCTCATGCCGCCTGGCGTGGCGCAGCGGCTATCGAGTCTGTGGATATCGATGCGGTGGAGGACTTCGTCCTGCGTCATCGCCGTCGCCAGCAACAACCGCCGGCTGCCACGCCGCCCGAGCAGAGCCAGGCGCCGCAGCAGGCGCAGGAACAGAGCCAGGGTGAAGGTCAGTGGGGCGAGTTGCCGGCGCAGCCACAGGCCATGGGCGAGCGGCGGGTGCCGCCGCGTTGGCCAAAAAAGCTCTGAGCATCCGCCCGCGCACAGCCACTGGCGCGGATGCCTGTAACCGGCCCGGACGACTCGGCGGAGGCCTGCGAGGTGCTGCGCGTAGCGGCGTGGCCGGTCGTATCGACTGGGCGGCGACTCTGCGCCAGGGCCGGCCGCAACGCCGCGAACAGTTGGTGCTGCGCCCGCGCAGCCAGCAGGCCGACGAGCTATGGCTGGTGCTGGTCGATGCCTCCGCCTCGACCCGCCGCCATGGTGCCTTGAGCCTGGCCAAGGGCGTGCTCGCCGAGCTGTTCGACAGCGCCTATCGCCAGCGTGCGCGCCTGGCCGTGCTGCAGGCCGGTGGTCGTGAGGCGCAATGGCTGTGGCAGGGGCGCAAGGCCAGTGCCGAACTGCATCGATGGCTTCACGAATTGGGCGCCGGTGGCGGCACGCCGCTATTCGATGCGCTGCAACAGGCGGGTGACTGGCTGCTACGTCGCCAGCGACTGAAGCCGAGCGAACGTCAGCGCCTGCTGATCCTCACCGATGGCCGCTTGCGTGACCTGCCGCCACTGGCGCCCTTGCCGTGCCCAACCCTGCTGCTCGATACCGAGCGCTCGCCCATCCGCCTGGGCCGCGCCCGGCAACTGGCGCAGGCACTGCAGGCCGAGTACCAACATATTGATGATTTACTGCCTGTAGGAGCCGCGGGGGCGCCTAGCCTTGCGGGCGATGATCGCCGGCAAGCCGGCTCCTACGGATTGTCCGTTACCTGGAGAACCCCATGAAAACCCTGCTGCTGGTCGGCATCGGCGCCGGCGACCCGGACTACATCACCTACCAGGCGATCAAGGCGCTGCGCCGCAGCGACGTGATCTTCCTGATGGACAAGGGCGCGGCCAAGCACAAGCTCAACGCCCTGCGCCGGGAGATCTGCGCGCGCTTTCTCGAAGGCCACACGCCGCGTTTCGCCGAAGGCCAGCAGCCGGAGCGCGAACGCGAGGCGGCGGACTACCGCGCCAGCGTCGACGAACTCAATCGCGACAAGCAGGCGGTGTTCGAGCAACTGATCGACGAGCAGATGGCGGACGGCGAAACGGCGGCATTTATGGTCTGGGGCGACCCGTCGCTGTACGACAGCAGCATCCGCATCATCGAAGCCATCGCTGCGCGGCGCGGCGATTTTGCCTATGACGTGATCCCCGGTATCACCAGCCTGCAGGCGCTGACCGCGCGCCACCGCATTCCACTCAACAGCATCGGCCGCGCCGTGGAAATCACCACCGGCCGCCTGCTCGCCGAAGGCTGGCCGCAGGGCGTGGACAGTGTGGCGGTGATGCTCGACGCCAAAGACACCTACCGCCGCTTCGTTGGCCATGGCGTGCATATTTACTGGGGCGCCTACGTCGGCACTGCCGATGAAATCCTCATTGCCGGCCCGCTGGATGAGGTGGCCGAACGCATCGCTACCACCCGCGCCGAAGCGCGCGAGCGCAATGGGTGGATCATGGATAGTTATTTGCTGAGGAAGGAAGGTACAGCGCAGGGCTGAGGTCAGAAGCGGTGGACAAAAAAGAGCGTTGTCCACCCTACGAACTGTTTCGCGACCTTGGCTCATCAGGATAACTAAACGGTAAGTGACGATAAGGGTAACTTACCGTTGAGTACCCACAATCATACGAGACGCGATGAGTCACATGTGCCGTTCAATCCAACGTACCGTCAGGTATCGTGGCGCACGGTAATGCCGTTTTCCGACGCCCATTCTTCCAAAGCCTCTCGGGTGGCCTGGTTCTCGTATTCATACCAGCTATCGAGCAGGTCGTTGGCGAGTAGAAGATCCTTGAAGCGCGAATAGGCGCCTTTGCGCCGGAAGATGTCTTGAATACGCTCTTCGAGATGTGGGGCGTTGCTATAGGTGAAGCGCATGACCAGCGCTCTGCCCAGATCGAGATCATTCTTGCCGGGAACCAGGACGTATTTGGAGCCGTCCTCGATATCGTCTGGCAATTCATCCAACTCATCATCGCCGCGAAAGTAGGTCTTGCCGGTTGCAAGACTTATGAAGGCTTCGGCTTGAAGTCCAGTGGCTGATGATGCCCAGAAAAAGGCGTTTTCCAAATCGCTGTAGAGGATTGTCGTTGACATGCTGTTGTGCCCTCGAAAGAGATCTGAGGGCAATAGCGTAGCGAAGATCGATCGGTCTATGAACCGAGGCTTGGTCGGGCAGCATCCAGACATGGTGGAGCGGTTGGAGGCAGTCTGAGGGTGCGCATTGCCAATTCACACCCCGATGATGCAGCAGTACCGGAAGCTGCGAACCGCCTGTTTCAGTTGGATATTTCGCAGAGTTCTTCCTGATAAATCCGCATCCCTCGCGCCTGATAGTTAGCCAGCGCAGCCGGATGATCGAAGGTGCAGGTGTGTACCCAAACACGCTTGGTCCCCGGCCACTGCCAGGCCGATTGAATGGCATGGCTGAGCAGTGGGCCACCGAAGCCGCGGTCGAGAAACTGCGGAGCCAGGCCGAAGTAACGGATCTCCGTGCTGCGACCGTCGGGACGGAACAGCTCGTAGTAACCCGCGATGGCGCCACGGTGATAGGCGACCCAGGTACGGTGTGCTTCGTTTTCCACCATGGCGCGCCACTGTGCGTCGCTCCAGTCGTCCAGATCACCCCATTCCCAGGCCGAGCCGACCAGTTGATAGAGGAAACGGTTGAGTGCCGGTTGGGGTTCTTCACACTCGACGAGCTGCAGGTCGCTGCGCTGAGGCTTGGCCTTCAGCTGATCTGGCGAGGTCATCTCCAGGTAATACGTGGTGTACGTCTGCGCCATCAGAGCCAACTCCAAGAAACCCCCGTATACACCCCAAACCCTTCCCCAGGCGTGGAGCGCGCTGCGTCTGCGCCCTTGTCGTCATAGCCCGGTGTAACGGTGGCGGCATAGCGTTTGTCGGTCAGGTTGCGCAGGTCGAGCCAGGCTTGCCAGTCGTCTTTCGGCGAGGTGTAGCCGAGGGTGGCGCCGAAGGTGGCGTAGGCATCGGCGTAGTAGGAGTTGGCGTAATCCACCGCGACCTTCGAGGCGTACTGGCTGTTGAGGCCGGCGTAGAAGCCGCTCGGATGGTCGTAGCGCACCTCGGCCTGATAGTAGTGGCGCGGCAGGCCGGGCAGGCGGTTGTCGCCGAAGGTGTCGTCGTTGCGGTAGTGGAAGTCGCTGAAGGCGTAGGCCTGGCGCAGGCTCAGGGCACCGGCCGCGCCGCCCTGCCACAGCGGGCTGGTCAGGCCGGCTTCGATGCCCTGGTGCACGGTAGGGCTGGCGTTGGACTCGGCGAATACGTTGTTCTCGATCTCGACGGTGAGCAGTTCATGGCGCACCTGCGAGTAGTAGTAGGTCAGCTCCCACTGGCCCAGTGCGGAATCACCGCGCCCGCCGACCTCGAAGGTGGTGGCGGTCTGGTTATCCATCGAAATCGGCGCCCGCTGGCGGGACGCGTAAGGCTGGTTGTTGGCCGGGAATCGCAGTGGCGAACCCCAGATCATTGACCAGGCATGTGGCGGTTCCACCGAGCGGCTGATATTGCCGAATAACTGCACATCAGGATTGAGCTGGTAGCGCAGGCCGATACGTGGCGCGTAGTCCCAGGTGCTTTCGTCGAGCTTGTCGTCGTTGGCCGGCCAGGTCACCTGCACTTCGCGGCGGGTATGAATCAGCGCCAGGCCGCTGGTCAGCCACAGGTCAGGCACCAGCTCCAGCTCGTTACCGATATGCAGCACGTTGTCTGAACCCAGGTGCTCGTAGTCGCGCATCAGGGTGCCGGCCGGATAAGTGACTGTTCCGCCAACAGGTCCCACGGTAATTGGTAGCGCTGCGGTCTCTTTCGCTTTGCTGCTCGGCAGGTTGGTGGTGCTGCGCCAGCCGATGGTGGTGCTGCTGTTGAGCCCGAACAGGGTATGCCGGCGCGTGTAGTTCAGAGTGCCGCTGATATCGCTGTAGTCCACGCGGATACGGTAGGCGCCGCCGCGATAGGCGGTCTCGGTGATATCCATGGGATAGTGGTGGTAGGCCAGGCCGGCAACCAGGGTGGAGTCGTCGTCGATCTGCCAGGTGGTCTTGTTGGCCAGCCAGGTGCTGCCGGGTTGATCGCGGTGCGCGTCGATACGCAGGTTGTCGGCAGCGGCCTGGCGCGGATCGTCCTTGAGCTGGGCCTTGGTCAGGCGGCCGGACGTTTCGTGCTCGGTTTCGCGGTAGCGCAGGTAGAAGCGCGTCTCCAGATTCTCATTGATGCGATAGCCGAAGTTGGCGGCGACGCCCTTGCCTTTGCCCGACGCGTGATCCTGATAGCCGTCGGTGTGACTGTCGGTGAGGGCGAGGTAGTAGTCGAAATCGCCCAGCACCTGACCGGAGGCAATGTTGCGCTTCTGGTAACCGTAGCTGCCGGTTTCATAGCGCAGCTGCAGCTTGGGCGCGGTGTAGCCGGTGTGGGTGATGTAGTCGACGGCGCCGCCCAGGGCCAGTGAGCCGCGGTCGAAGCCATTGGCGCCACGCAGCACCTCGGCGCGACTTATCCACAGCGGTTCCAGCAATTCGTACGGTGTCCCGCCGGAGCCGGTCAGCGGCAGGCCGTCGAGCAGGATATGGGTGCCGGAGGCATGCGAGCCTGGACCACGGTTGATACCCGAGCCGCGCACGCTGATCTTCACTCCCTCGTTGCCGGGCGACTGCGCATAGACCCCGGGCTGGTAGGCCAGTACGTCGGCGACGCCGGCCACGCGGCCCTGCTCGACCTTGTCCATGTCCACCAGGTTGGTGGCGCCGGGGACGCGCTTGAGCTCCTCGCTCGCGGCCTCCACTTCACTCATGTGCACGCCGCTGACCTGCAGCGAGTCGAGCTGCATGGGCTCTTCGGCGAAGGCGCTGTGGCCGCTCAGGCAAGCGAGGGCGAGCAGGGTGAGGCGGGCAGGTTGGCGGGAAAACGGCAGGGGCAGCATGCAAGGGCTCCGTTGAGCGGGCGGCGAGTGTGTCTGAAGGATGCCGACGAGGATTCGTCACGCCCGCAGGGTGCTGGCGCGGGGGCACATCATGCCGGTTTTGCCCGTACAGTGCAGCGGGCCGCTCAGGGAGAAGCAGGGCGGTCGTGCGACAGGCCGACCTCCCCTGTGGATAACCATCAGGCCAGACCGGCCTTGTCCAGGCCGAACTGCTTGTCGGCGGAGCCCGGCACGTTACGGAAGGCCACGCTCAGGCGATTCCAGCCATTGATGGCGACCACCAGGAAGCTCAGGTCCGACAGTTCCTGCTCGGAGAACTGCTCGCGCACGCTGGCGTAGATGGCATCGGGAACGCCGTGTGGCGACAGCTGGGTCAGGGCTTCCGTCCACTCCAGCGCGGCGCGCTCCTGCGCGGAGAACAGCGGCGATTCGCGCCAGACGGCGACATGGTGCAGGCGCAGCTCGCGCTCGCCATGGATCTTCGCCTCCTTGACGTGCATGTCGACGCAGAAGGCGCAGCCATTGATCTGCGAGGCCCGCAGCATGACCAGGTGAGCCAGCGGCGCGAGGAACGGGCTGCGGGTCAGCAGCGTGGAGAACTCGGCGTACTTGCCGGAGGCCTTGGGGGAGAGTGCGAAGTAGTCGAGGCGCTGGCTCATGGTGATCATCCGTATCCGCGTTGAGGGGCGTGATGGCGTGACGGCCTGCCCCGGTAGCGGTGAATCTACGCAGAGGTGGCCCAGTCACATAGATCCAATTGTGCAGATTCGGATTGATCCACTTCGCTCAGCGTCGGGCTTGCGACGGCGGAAAACCATACTCGCGCTTGAAGGCGGCGCTGAAGCTGCTGAGGTGCTCGTAGCCGGCCAGATTGGCGGCATCCTCCACTGACAGGCCCTGCTGGCGCATGGCCTGATAAGCGCGGGCCAGGCGCTGGCGGCGCAGGTAGGCGGCGATGGTGGTGCCGTTGCGGCTGCGAAAGGCATTCTGCAGGTCGACCGGGTTGGTGCCGAGCTGGCGCGCCATGTCGGTGATGCTCAGGGCATCTGCCTCGCCGCTGTCGAGCCATTCCTTGAGGCGCGCCAGGCAGCGTTCGAGATGGCTGCCGAGGCGTTTCTCCTGGGGCGTGTCGATGCCGCGCAGGATGTCGCAGGCCAGATCCAGGGCGAAGCTCTCGCGTTGCAGGCGTTGCATCAACGGCGGCAGGGTCGCGTCACGTTCGAGCAACTGGTGGGCACGTTGAAGGATATCCACTGAGGGTTGCCAGGGCAGGCTGTGCCAGTGGCTGCGGCTGAAGCGCAGCAGGGCGTCGCTGCGCAGCTGGCTGCCGATTGCGACCTGCTGCAGCCAGTCCGGGGTGATGCTCAGGCATACTTTGGTTTCTTCGCGGCCGCTGCGCCAGTGGCGCTGGAACTGATCGCTATCGGTCAGGTTGACCAACATGGCGCGCTGGCCGCCAGGCCGGGCGTCGAAGTGCAGGCGCTGGCGCGGCAGGCTGACTTCGGCCTCGCCCTGCAGCAGAAAGGCGGCGGTAATGCCTGGTGCCAGGCGGTTGTCGCTGCTGGCGTCGACCAGATCGCGGCTGTGGCTGAAGTACAGCACCAGGCCTTCGCTCAGCACTTGCACTTGTTGTTCGCCGTCGAGCACTGGCTGTTCGCCCGGCAGCTCGCGCTGGAAATGCAGGTTGCCGCCCAGGGTGTGGGCGACATCGCTGAGCTGACCGCAGGTGAAGACCGTCATGCTGGCTTGACCGATGGAAGTTTCGTTGCGGCTAATTTTTCCTTCTTTTCCCCTAAGCGCGCAACATTGTTCAGAATTATTCTCATGTGCAATGAGGTCGCAATCGTCTTGATTGCGTAACCAACGATCATGGGAATCACACAGCGATGGGTTTGCTCCTCACGCAAACGACGGTGGTCGAGGCGGTCTTTCACGATCAGGTCGACGCGGCGCAGATAAGCCAGTGGCTGGACGGCATCGAGCGTCTGATCGAGGGCCGCCAGCCGTTCTTCTTCATTTCCAGTACCCGCGAGGGCAGCACCTTCGCCGAGGGTTACCGGGCCATCCAGGGCGTCTGGTACAAGCAGCACAAGGCGGCGTTCCGTGAGATGTGCCAGGGGCTGGTGCGCATTGCCTGTGATGTCGACGAGCAGGCCCGGCTCGACACCCCGGCGCTGCATGCCGCCTGGGGCGTGCCCTATTTCGTCACCCTGGACAGGACGCACGGCTATCGCTGGATCGCCGAGCGCATGGTGAATCATGCAACGTCCGTCTGAGCAGGTGCCGGTGACCCGGCTGGCGCTGGCGGTGATCGTGGTGCTGTACCTGGCCCACGCCCTGCCGCTGTACTTCTTCAACGTGGCGATGCCGGCCATTCTGCGCAGCCAGGGTGTCGACCTGCGCTGGATCGGCATGCTCTCGCTGCTGTACATCCCCTGGGCGTTCAAGTTTCTCTGGGCACCGCTGGTCGACCGTCATTATCTGCATAGCCTCGGCCGTCGGCGCACCTGGCTGTGGCTGACCCAGGCGGCGCTGGTGGCCGGCATCCTGGTGCTGGCGCTGACCGGGTTGGAGCACGGCCTGCTGCTGTTCGTGCTGGTGAGCCTGTGGATATCCACCTTCGCCGCCACCCAGGACATCGCCATCGACGGCTACACCGTGGAGTCGCTGGCCAGCGAGGATCATCGCCTGGGCAGCATGGCGCAGAGCATTGGCGTGGCCCTGGGCAGCATGTTCGGTGGTGCCGGCGTGCTGTGGCTGTACCAGGTGGTCGGCTGGCAGAGCGCGCTGCTGACTCTAGCCAGCCTCAGTGCCTTGACCATGTTGGCGGTGGCGCGGGTCGATGACCGCCTGCCGGTGCAGGCCGATGCCGCCAGGCCGGGCTTCATCGCCACCTTCAAGCGCCCGGAGATCCGCCGGGCACTGTTGCTGATTCTGGTCTATCGCCTGGTCGAGGCCCCGGCCATGGCCATGCTCACGCCGATGCTGGTGGATCGGCAGTGGTCGCTGACGCAGATCGGCCTGCTGATGTCGGTGGCCGGCGCCAGCGTCGGGCTGCTCGCCGCCGTGGCGGCTGCGCGCCTGTTGCTGCGCCAGCGTGCGGCGACCCTGCTGCTGCGCGCCGGCTGGCTGCGCAGCCTGGCCTACCTGGCGGTCGCCGGGCTGCTGCTCAGCGGCCTGGCCGACGGCTCACCGCTGTGGCTCGGCACCATGGTGCTGGTGCTCCTGGCCATCCGCTACCTGGCGATGACCAGCCTCTACGGCCTGTTCATGCAGCTGTGCTCGCGGCAGCAGGCCGGCACTGACTTCACCGTGCTGGTGTGCTTCGAGCTGCTGGTGTTCTTCGTTGGCGGTTCGCTGTCGGGCTTTCTCGCCAAGGGCTTGGGCTACGAAACCTATTACCTGCTGCTGGGCGCACTTTCAGTGCTCAGCGTCCTGCTCTGCAAACCTATCGTCCGGTCGATCCAGACCGGCTCCGGCAAACATTGACGCGCTTTCTATGGGGGAAACCATGAGGCATCTTTCGGCATCCATGCAGGTCACCTTGCTCAGCCTGGCGGTGAGCGGCGCGCTCCACGCGCAGGCCGACGACACCACGACCAGCCAGGTCAAGGAGCTCGGCCCGATGGTGGTCACCGCCACGCGTTCGGCCAAGAGCATCGCCGAGATCGCCGGCACGGTGTACAGCATCGAGCGCGAGCAGGTCGCCGAGCAGGCCGCCGCTGGCCGTTCCACCGCCGATATCCTCGGCCAGCTTGTACCTTCTCTGGCGCCGAGCAGCGGCACCACCAGTAACTACGGCATGACCATGCGCGGGCGCACCGTGCAGGTGATGATCGATGGTGTGCCGCTGACCGGCTCACGTGATGGTTCGCGCCAGCTCAACAGCATCAGCCCGGCGATGATCGAGCGCATCGAGGTGATCTCCGGTGCCACCAGCATCTATGGCGCCGGCGCCACCGGCGGCCTGATCAACATCATCACCCGCAATGCCGACGACGAAACCAGCGACTTCAGCAGCCGTATCGGCCTGCGCACCCCCGGCAAGGCGGCGCGTGAGGCCATGGCCTACGAGGCCTCGCAGACCGCTGCCTTCCACCAGGGCGCGGTCAGTGGTTTCGCCGGCCTGAGCTACACCAAGCAAGGCGAGATTCGCGATGCCGACGGTGATCGCATCGGCCCGGAGATCGCCCAGACCGACCGCCAGGACACCACCAGCTTCGACTTCAACGGTCGCCTGACCTGGCACCTGGACGACGACCAGCAGTTGAGCGCCGGCGTGCGCTATTACGACGACGAGCAGGACAGCGACTATGGCCCGGACTACGGCCCAGGCCTGGCAGCGCTGTTCACCCCGGCGACTTTCCAGCCGAGCCTGCAAGGCATCAAGGGCCTGCAACTCGACGATCAGCCGCGTACCCGTCACTACGGCGCCAACGTCCAGTATCTGAATCGCGACCTGTTCTGGGGCCAGCAATTGACCGCCGAGGCCTATTACCGCAAGGAGAAGTCGCGCTGGTTCCCGTCCGTGGCGGCCGCGGTGCACCCGGCGCTGCCGGGGGGCTTCACCTACGTGGCGCTGCAGTCCAACACCGATATCGATGTGTGGGGTGTGCGCACCGCGCTGCAGAAGGGCTTCGAACTGGCCGGGCGCGACCTGCAACTGACCTACGGCCTGGATCACGAACGGGAAAAGGACAGCCAGAGCGGGCAGTCCTACGACCTCAATACCTTCATCGCCAGCAACGGTCTGAACTACCGCGAAGCCCAGCGCTATGCCATGGGCCCGGACGTTGAGGTGAGCAAGACCGGCCTGTTCCTGCAGGGCGACTACCAGCTCATCGAGCGTCTCAGCCTGCAGGCCGGGGTGCGTCGCGAGACCATTGGCAACGACGTGGACGCTTCCATTCCCTATGGCGAGGCGATTGCCGCCGACCGTGTGCCGGGTTATCACCCGCAGACAATGGCCGGCGGCAACGTGCGCCACAGCGAAACCCTGTTCAACCTCGGCGCGGTGTATGCGTTGACCGACAGCCAGCAGGTATTCGTCAATTTCTCCCAGGGCTTCAGCCTGCCTGACACCCAGCGCATGCTGCGCGACGTGTCGGCCAACTTCTCGATCGATAGCAGCAGCATCGATTCGATCAAGGTCAACAACTACGAACTGGGCTGGCGCCTGGGCGATGCCCGCGGCCTGAATGCCGGGGTGACCGCGTTCTACAACACCTCCGACAAGGTGGTGCAGTTCAACCGCGACTACAGCGTCTCGGTGGCCGATACCGACGAACGCGTGTGGGGTGCCGAGGGCAATCTGCAGGTGCCTGTTGCCGAGGGCTGGACGCTGGGCGGCACCCTGGCCTACACCCGCGGCCAGTACAAGGACGCCGCCGGCAAATGGCGCGAGCTGAACGCTTTCCGCGTGTCGCCGCTGAAGGCCACCGTTTACAGCGACTGGGATTTCCTCGATGGCTACGGCGTCCGCCTGCAGGCACTCAGCGTGGGCGGCAGCGACCGCGCCTACGACGACGCCCAGGCTGCCGCGGTGAGTCCGAGCATCCGCGCCAATCCCTCGGCGAAGATCCAGGGCTACACCGTGGTCGACCTGATCGCCCACGCGCCCTGGTTCGGTGGCGAGGTCGGCTTCGGTGTCTACAACCTGGCCGACCGTGACTACAAGAGCGTCTACAGCCAACAGGCCGAGGCCACCTACGGCAAGCTCTCCAGCCTACCGGCGGCGGGGCGTACTTTCGCCCTCAGCTACTCGGTGGCGTACTGATAAGCGCTCAGTCCGCCCGGTAGTTCAGCGGCCGCTTCGACGACTCCGGCAGAGCCAGGCCGCCGACCAGGGCCAGCAGGGCAATGACGATCAGGTAATAGGCCGGCGACATGCGGTCGCCGGTTTGCTCGATCAGCCAGGTGGCGATCAGCGGCGCGGTGCCGCCGAAGATGGTGTAGGCCAGGTTGTAGGTGAAGGCTGAGGCGGTGTAGCGCACCCGGGTGGGGAACTGCTCGGAGAGCAGCACCGCCGTGACCACGCCACAGATCACTGCACCCACTGCCAGCAGCATGGCGCCCAGGGCCGAAGCCAGCAGGGTGCCCGAGGCGGCCAGGGTAAAGGCCGGATACACCGCGACGATCAACGCCACTCCGGCGGTGAGAATGGTGCGCCGGCGGCCGACGCGATCCGAGTAGCGGCCCACCAGCGGGCACAGCAGGGCCGCGAAGAACAGCGCCATCAGGCTGGCGAGCAGGGCGGTCGGCCGCGCTGCGCCACCGACCACCTGCATGTAGGTGGTGAGATACGTGGTGAACATATAGAATGACAGCGCCGTGGCCGAGATGAACGCCGACAGGCAGAGCACGGTGCCGCCATGCTCGCGCAGGGTTTCGCGCAGCGGCGAATGTTCAGGGTGAGGCTGGGCAGCCAGGGCCTGGAAGGCCGGTGATTCGTCCAGACGCAGGCGCATGTACAAGCCGACCAGGCCCAGCGGCGCGGCGATCAGGAAGGGCACGCGCCAGCCCCAGGCCTGCATCTGCGCTTCGTCGAGCCAGAAGCCCATGCCGAATACCAAGCCGGCGGCGCAGGCGAACGCCATGAAGGTCGAGACTGGTACGAAGCTGCCGTAGCGCGCCTTGCGTTCGGTGGGCGCATGCTCCATGACGAAGGCGCAGGCGCCGGCGTATTCGCCTCCGGCAGAGAAACCTTGCAGGCAACGCGCCACGGCCAGCAGCAGCGGAGCGAACAGACCGATGCTGGCGTAGGTGGGCAGCAAGCCGATCAGCGTGGTGGCGCCGGCCATCAGCAGCACTGTGATCGACAGCACGCGTTTACGCCCGATCCGATCACCGAGAATGCCGAAGACGATGCCGCCCAGTGGGCGCAGGGCGAACGACACGGCAAACACGGCAAAGGTCTGCAGCAGCGCCAGGGTCGGGTTGCCTGGAGGGAAGAACAGCGAAGCGATGGTCACGGCGAGAAAGCCGTAGACGGCGAAGTCGAACCACTCGACGAAGTTACCGATGGCCGAGGCGGCGATCACCTTGTGCAAGGTGGCCGGGCTGACCTGCTGGCCCGTGTGGATGGCATTCATGTAACGCTCCTGATCCCTGATTTAGACGGCTTCAGGCAGGTTACGGAGCGATGTGCGGGGCGGGCGCTTCGCAGGCGACAGCGGCGTTGCCGTGAGCGACCTCAGCCCTGGGGAAACTGCGTCGGGTCGGAGAAGGTGGTGCGCAGGTGATCGAACACTAGGCGCACCCTTGGCGGCACCGGGCCTTGCTGCGGGCGGTAGATGAACAGCTGCCAGGGATCGGGTGCCTGCTCGGTCAGCACCGCCTGCAGTCGGCCGCTCTCCAGGTAGGGTTGCGCCAGGTAGGCGGGCAACTGGCCGTAGACCAGGCCGGCGAGCACCGCCTCCAGCTCTGCTTCCTGGTCATCGCAGACCAGCGCTGGCGCGGGCGGGTGCAGGCTGGGGCCGTGAGCGAAGGTCCACGGCCAGGGGCGGCCGTTCTTGCGGTCGATCAGCACCGACAGCGGCTGCTGTTGCAACTCGTCGAGGCTGCGCGGCTCGCCAGTGGCAGCGATCAGCTCGGGCGCAGCCACCACCAGCAACGGCACCGGCGCCAAGGCGCGCGCGACGTAGCGGCTATCACGCAGAAAGCCGACGCGGATGCCGATGTCGATCTGCGCCTCCACCGCGTCGGTGATCTCGTCCTCCAGGCGCAGGTTCAGCACCAGCTGTGGGTGCTGCTTGAGCAAGGGCTGCAGGAACGCCACCAGAAAGCGCTTGCCGATGGCCTGCGGCGCGGTGATGCCGATGCGCCCGGCGATGGCCGACTCGGCGTCGGCGCGGTGGCCGCGAAACAGCGCGTCGAAATCCTCCAGCCTTTGCCGGGCGCGCACCGCGTAGGCCTCGCCAAAGGCGGTGATATGCACCTGGCGGGTGTTGCGGTGGAAGAGAATCTCGCCGAGTTCTTCCTCCAGCGCCTTGATCGCGCGGGTCACCGCCTGCGGAGAAATCCTCAGGCGAGTCGCCGCCTCGCGGAAATTGCTGCAGTCGGCTGCGCTGCAGAAGATGCGGACCATCTCCATGCGATTAAGCATGTCGGGATGCCTCTGTATTCCATAATGTGGAATAGCCTAATCCAAACTCTTCCATTCATTGAAGCTTAAATCGCCTCTAATGTGAGGCTATGTCCAGCGAGCGACGCCGGGCACTCAACGAATCGATAGAGGGCATCACCATGAGCAACAATATTTCTGGCAAGGTCGTGGTCATCACCGGCGCCAGCAGCGGCCTGGGCGAAGCCACCGCCCGTCATCTGAGCAAGTTGGGCGCCAAGGTGGTGCTGGCCGCACGGCGCAAAGAGCGTCTCGAGCAACTGGTCAGCGATCTGGTTGCCGCTGGCGGCGAGGCCGTGGCCTACCAGACCGACGTGACCCGCGCCGATGAGGTCAAGGCACTGATCCAGGGCGCGCTGGACACCTTCGGCCGCGTCGATGTGCTGATCAACAACGCCGGCCTTATGTCCATTGCACCGATGAGCGATGTGCGCGTCGAGGAGTGGGAGCGCATGATCGACATCAACATCAAGGGCGTGCTGTACGGCATCGCCGCGGCGCTGCCAGTGTTCCAGCAGCAGAACGCCGGGCACTTCATCAACATCGCCTCGGTGGCCGGGATCAAGGTGTTCAGCCCGGGCGGTACCGTCTACAGCGGCACCAAGTTCGCCGTACGCGCCATCTCCGAAGGGTTGCGTCACGAGGTAGGCGGCAGCATCCGCACCACCACCATCGAGCCGGGCGCGGTGGATTCGGAGCTGAAGTTCGGCAGCTCGCACCAGCAGAGCCGCGACTTCGTCGTCGACTTCTACAAGCAGGCGATTCCGGCGGAATCGGTGGCACGCGCCATTGCCTACGCCATCGAGCAGCCGGCTGACGTCGACATCAACGAGATCGTTCTGCGTCCGACCACGCAGGAGTTCTGATCCATAACCGCTGTTGCAGGCGCTTGCGATGCTGGTTCACCCGAGCCAGCATGCAGGCGCCTTTTTCGCTTTCAGGAGTCTGCATGAGCGCGTCCATTCATTCCGTCGACCTGGCCAAGGCCTACCGTCTACTCAACCACGGGCCGACCGTGCTGGTGTCGGCGCGTCATCAGACTGTGGATAACGTCATGGCGGCAGCCTGGTGCTGCGCCCTGGATTTCGATCCGCCGAAGCTGACCGTGGTGCTGGACAAGGCCACCCGCACCCGCGCGCTGATCGAGGGTAGCGGCCTGTTCGCCATCCAGGTGCCGACCGTGGCGCAGCTGCAACTGACCCAGGCGGTGGGCAGCGCCAGCCTGGCCGATGATCCGGCGAAGCTGGCCCATGCCGGGGTCGAGTTGTTCGAGATGGCAGGCCACGATGTGCCATTGGTGGCCGGCTGTTCGGCCTGGCTGGTCTGCCGGCTGATCGATGAGCCGCATAACCAGCAGGCCTACGACCTGTTCATCGGCGAGGTGATCGCGGCCTGGGCGGACGAGCGCGTGTTCCGCGACGGCCGCTGGCATTTCGAAACGGCCGACCCGAGCCTGCGCAGCCTGCATCACGTCGCGGGCGGGCACTACTACGCGATTGGCGAGGCGCTCAAGGCCTGATGTCGGGCGTGCTCAGCGCGCCAGCGGTAGCGCTACACCGATCAGCACGAAGAGCACGCCGCAACTGCGGTTGAAGGTGCGGCCGCCGCGTTGCAGCCAGGGCCGTACGCGGAAGGCCAGCAACGCCAGCAGCAGCTCGACGAGGAACTCGACCACGGCGAAGGTCGCTGCCATCACCACGAACTGAACGGCCAGGCCGCGCTGCGGATCGACGAACTGTGGCAGAAAGGCGCCGTAGAACAGGATCACCTTGGGATTCGACAGCGCCGACAGCAGGCCTTGGCGAAACAGCCGGCTGGCGCTGGGGCGGACACCGCTGTCGGCCAGGGTCAGGTTCATCGGTGGCGAGCGCCACAGCTGCACGCCCAGCCAGATCAGGTAGGCGCCGCCGATCCACTTCAGCGCCAGCAGCGCGTTGGGCGCGGTCTTGAGCAGCGCACTGAGGCCGAACATGGCCAGTGCGATCAAGGTACTGAAGCCGACCACACCGCCAAGAATGGTGGCCAGTGCCATGCGTGCGCCGTACAGCCCGCCGTGGGTCAGCGCGAGCAGGCTGTTAGGGCCGGGTGTCAGCGCCAGGCCAAGGGTGGCGACGAAGTAGACGAGCCAGAGTTCGAGGGCCATGCGGGTCTCCTGTTTGGGCGCGGCCAGTCTAGTCAGTGACAGGTACTTGAATGAGGTAGATTCTGGCTATCTAACGGTTGATTCTGGACATCACATGGCCGAAAGCCCCGACCTGCGTTTTCTCCTGTTGCCCTTGCCGGAGTTCGCCCTGCTGCCGTTTGGTGGTTTTCTCGACAAGTTGCGTTTTAGCGCCGACGACGAGGACTACAGTCGCCAGCGTTACTGCACCTGGACGATTCTCGGCCTGCAACCAGGGCATGTGCTGTCCAGCAGCGGTGCTGCGCTGCGGATCGAGGCTACACCCGAGCAACTCGATCTGGCTGACTTCGACTATCTGGTGCTGTTCGGCGGGCGCAACTCGCAGGCCACTGCCGCGCTGGCGCCGGCTTACCAGCCGTTGCTGCGTCGCGCCGCACGCACCGGAGTGAAGCTGGTGGCGATCGACAATGCCAGCTTCCTGCTCGCCGCCTGCGGCCTGCTCGACGGTCATCGGGTGGCAGTGCACTGGCGCCATGAGGCGGAGTTCCGTGCCAGCTTCCCGAACTTGCGCCTAGCCCGCGAGCGCCTGTACTGCTTCGATGGCGCGCGGATCTCCTGCGCTGGCGGCACGGCGGCCATCGACCTGGCGGTGGAGCTGTTGGCCCAGGGCAGCGGCCGGGCGCGGGCGCTCAAGGGCCTGGCCGACATGCTGGTGGACGAGACGCGCAGCGGCCAGCACGCGCTGCGCTCGTTGCACACCACACCGAGCGGCGAGCGCCATGTCGACCGCGCCATCGCCCTGATGCGCCATGGTCTGGCCAGCGCCGATGGCATCGAGCAGTTGGCGGCCAGCGTTGGCATCAGCCGGCGTCAGCTCGATCGCCTGTTCCACGCCAGCCAGGGCATGAGTGCGCGCGAATACTGGAACGAGCTGCGCCTGCAGCACGTGCGCTGGCGCCTGCTCAACTCCAGCCACAGCCTGGCGCAACTCGCCGACGAGATCGGCGCCAGCGATGCCAGTCATCTGGGCAAGCTGTTCCGCCAGCGTTTCGGCGTGGCGCCCGGCACCTTCCGCCGTCAGGGCGGTGTGTTGTAGGAGCCGCGCCCCGCGGCGAATGCTGCGGATAAACTCGGTATCGCGGCATCGCCGTAATCGCTTCGCGCCGGGGCGGCGCTCCTACAGGCTTGCCAGCAGCGGCAGCCACACCGAAGCCAGCAGCAATACGGCCATGCAGCGGTTGAACAGCAGCAGCCTGGGCGGTTGCCGCAACAGGCGCGCGCCGCCGACGCCCAGCACACCCCAGGCCAGCAGGCAGGGCGTGGACACCAGCAGGAACAGCGTCGCGTAGCTCGCCACCGCGCCGAACGAGGCCTGGCCGTCGAGGAAGATCGCCGTGACCGAGACGCTCATCAGCCAGGTCTTGGGGTTGATCGGTTGCAGGCCAGCGCCTTGGATGAAGCCCTGGCGCCGGTCGACGCTGCGCTCGTCCAGGCCGGCTGCCTCGGCGCGCATCAGCTTGCAGGCCATCCAGCTGATCCAGGCCGCGCCGGCCCAGGTCATCGCCGTCTGCAACAGCGGGGCGCGGGCCAGCAGTTCGCCGAGGCCCAGGCCGACCACCAGCAGCATCAAACTGGCAGCGAGGCTGGCGCCCAAGGCGATGGCCAGGGCGATGGACAGGCCGAAGCGCGCGGCGCTGCCGAGGATCAGCAGGTTGGTCGGGCCGGGGGTGATCGACGCCACTGAGGCGAAGAGGATGAAGGGCAGCCACTGGTTCATGGCCGCGCTCGTTGAGCAGTGAAGGGCATCGGGCATCGCTCCATATCGGGTATGGCGCGATTGTCCGGCTGGCTGATTCAGCGGTCTTGAAGCTTTGTGCAGAGGCTGCGGTAGGCGCCCGGGGTAAGGCCGTTGGCACGGCGGAACCAGCGGCCCAGGTGACTCTGGTCGGCGAAGCCCAAGTCGCTGGCGACATCCGCCGGTGCCGTGCCGAGGGCCAGCAGCCGGCGGGCGCGCACCAGGCGCAGCTGGATCAGGTAACCATGCGGAGCGATGCCGAAGGCTGCCTTGAACGCACGGCTCAGGCGAAAGCGGTCGACGCCGCAGACCCGCGCCAGTTCGTCGAGGCCGATGTTCTGGTGAAAGTGCGCATGCAGATAATTGCGAGCACGCAGGGCCACACTGGCGATCTGTGGGTTGCCCGACAGGCGCTGGCGCCAGTGCAGACTGCGCGAGATACGTTCCAGCAGCGCATCCAGCGTGGCGTCGCGTACCATGCGTGGCTCGCCGTCGCGCAGCGCCTGCAGGGCGTTGGCAATACACGGCAGCAAGCCAGGATCGTCCGGCTGGGTGCGCCGCACGCCGGGCAGGCAGTCGGCGGGTGCCTGCTCGAACAGTCCCGGCAATGCCTTTTCCAGCCAGCCAGGCTGGTTCGAGGTAGAGCGTGGAATAGGTGAAGCCACCCGGCGTCGGCGCGTGGCCGTCATGGATATCGCCGGGTTCGAGGAAGAAGGTCTGTCCCGGCACGCTGCTGAACAGCGCACGGCGGCAATGGAACTGCTGCACGCCCTGCTCGGTGAAACCGATCAGGTAGCTGTCGTGCCAGTGCGGGTCGTAGGCGTGCCCCTCGAAATGCGCGCGGATCACCTCGATGCCGGTATCGGCATCCTGCTTGAGGTCGACCCAAGATTGCGCGTTCATTGCCTGTTGCCCTTCGCGGTTGTGAACGCTTGAGCTTACCGCGTTCGGCGAACAGGACTAGAAGGTTTGTGCAGGCGTGCCATTCGTAGGAGCCGGCTTGCCGGCGATCAAGGTGTCCGACGGTGCTGGATCGCCCGCAAGCGGGCTCCTACGGGTTGGGATACCGGCACTTGGTGCGTGGGTCTGTAAGGTGCGCGCAGACGCGCTTTTCGTAGGAGCCGGCTTGCCGGCGATCAGTATGTCCGATGGTGCTGTATCGCCCGCAAGCGGGCTCCTACAGATCGGGATACCAGCGCGGTGTGTAGACCCACTCACCGCCGTCGCCGCGCGGGAAACGGCGGGTCTGGCTGGAGCCGATGATCACCAGGGTGCGCATGTCGACCATCTCCGGCGTCAGCTCGCCGAGTGTCAGGTTGCGCAGGGCTTCGGCGGGACGGCCGATATCGCGGCCGAGTACCACCAGGGTCTGCGGTTCGCGGTGCTGGCGCAGCAGCTCCAGGGCGCGACCGAGCTGCCACGGCCGGGACTTGGAGATCGGGTTGTAGAAGGCCATGGCCAGATCCGCGGCGGCGGCATGCTGCAGGCGTTTTTCGATCACCGCCCAGGGCTTGAGGTTGTCGGACAGGGATATCAGGCAGAAGTCGTGACCCAGCGGCGCGCCGGCCTTGGCGGCGGTGGCCAGGGCGGCGGAGACGCCCGGCAGCACCTCCAGTTCGACGCCGTGCCAGGCCTCGTTCTGCGGGCTTTCCAGCGCCTCCATCACGGCGGCGGCCATGGCGAACACGCCGGGGTCGCCCGAGGAGATCATCACCACCCGGCGGCCAGCGGCGGCCAGCTCGAAGGCGTGGGCGGCGCGCTGCAACTCTTCGCGGTTGTCGCTGGGATGCAAGCACTGATCGGCGCGCAGCGGGCCGGCCATCTTCACGTAGGTGTCGTAGCCGAGCAGGTCTTCGGCTTCGTCGAGGGCGCGGCGCACGGCGGGGGTCATGTGTTCGGCGGCACCGGGGCCGAGGCCGACCACGCTGAGGCGGCCTCGGCGCTGGCCGAGGCGTTCGATATCCAGTGGTTGTTCACCCAGCAGCAGGCGCAGGCCGTCGCCTACAAGGTGCTCGGGTGGCAGCTCGGCTGTGCTGTGGATAAAGCGCAGTGGCAGGTTCAGTACCTGCGCCGCCGCGTGCAGGTCGGCGTTGGCCATCCAGCTTGTGTCCGCGAGCAGCACGGCCAGCGCTTGTGGCGCCAGATTGGCTGCGGTCAGCGCTTGCTGCAGGCGCGCGGGCAAGTCTGCATCGGGGCGCTCGATCAGCGCAGCGGCGCAGCGCGGGTGAATCAGCAGTTCGTCGGGCTGCACCGGGCGCGCCTGCGCGGTGATGTGGATGACCCGGCTGGCGGCGTTATCCACAGGCAGTTGCGCATCGTCCAGCCAGGGCGCCTGGCCCTCGATGCGTACCGTCTCGCCGCCGAGCAGGTCGCTGACGAAACGCTTACCTTGCTGCAGGTCGGCCAGGGCGTAGCCGGCCGGCGGCTCCAGCAGGCAGGTGCCGAAGCGCAGCTCGCCACTGGTGGTGATGGCCGGCGCTACGCCCAGGTAGGCGGCGATCTCGCGGGCCAAGCGGTTGACCCCGGCCAGGCCGCCGAGCAGCGGCACCACCGCGCTGCCGTCTTCGGCCAGGGCCAGCACCGGCGGCTCGGCGCCTTTTTCTGCCAGCAGGGCGGCCAGGCTACGGATGACGATACCGGCGGCGCATAGCACCACAAGCGGCTGGCCGGCGCGATACAGGGCGCGCAGGGTGTCGCCGAACTCGTCGTAGTGGCGCTCGGCGCCGTCGGCGCGCCCGCGCAGGCCGTGGATCACCGCCTGTGGATAAAGCGCCTTGAGACGTTGTGCAGTGGCCAGCGCGCTGGCGCCGAGGATGACGATGTTCATGCGGTAAATCCTGTAGCCCGGATGCAATCCGGGGAATGGGTTTCCCGGATTACATCCGGGCTACGGTCTTGAGACGGGTAGGGCGGGTGCAACCCGCCAGCTCGCTGCTGGGGGGTGGCACCCGCCCTACGGGATTACCCCCGCCATTTCTGCCCAGGCACCAGAATCATCGAGAAATACGGCGAATCCATCGGCTCCACCTCGTCAAGCGCGACGATCTTCTGGCTGGCCATGGTCGCCCGCTCGACATAATGGGCGCGGTCGTCCAGGCCGAGCTTGCGCAGCACGCGGCGCACCTTGTCGAAGTTGCGCCCGAGCTTCATCACCACCGCCGCTTCGGCGTCGCGCAGGCGCTGTTCCAGCTCGTCTTCCGGCAACACGCCGGAGAGCACGCTCAAGCTCTGGTTGCGGTACACCAGCGGCGTGCCGAGCACCGAGGCGCAGCCGAGCATCGAGCACACGCCGGGCACCACATCGACTTCGTAGCGATCAGCCAGGCGGTCGTGCAGGTACATGTAGGAGCCATAGAAGAACGGGTCGCCCTCGCAGATCACCGCCACGTCTTGGCCAGCGTCCAGCAACTGGGCGATCTGCTGTGCGCAGGTGTTGTAGAAATCGGCGATCACATCCTCGTAGGACAGCGGCGGGGCAAGCTTCTCGGTGGTCACCGGGTAGACCAGCGGCAGACGCTGCTGGCCGGCGTCCAGATGGGCCTCGATGATGCCGAAGGCATTGCCGCCGTGGCCGGCGTTGTGCTTGGCCTTGGCCACGAAGTAGGCCACCACCGGCGCGCCTTTGAGCAGGCGCAGCGCCTTGAGGGTGAGCAGCTCGGGGTCGCCGGGGCCGACGCCGAGACCGAGCAGACGGCCGGCCATCATTCCACCTCCGAGGCGAGGGCGTTGACCGCCGCTACCGCCATGGCGCTGCCGCCACGACGGCCACGGACGATCACGTAGGGCACGCCACGGCTGTCTGCGGCCAGGGCGTCCTTGGATTCCGCCGCGCCGATAAAGCCCACCGGCATGCCGATGATCAGCGCCGGCTTGGGTGCGCCGGCGTCGAGCATCTCCAGCAGGTAGAACAGCGCGGTGGGGGCGTTGCCGATCACCACCACGCTGCCTTCCAGATGTTCACGCCAGTGTTCCAGGGCCACTGCCGAGCGGGTGTTGCCGACTTCGCGGGCCAGTTCCGGCACGCCGGCGTCGTGCAGGGTGCAGATCACCTGGTTGTTCGCCGGCAGGCGCGGGCGGGTGATGCCCTCGGCGACCATGCGCGCATCGCAGAGAATCGGCGCACCAGCCAGCAGCGCGGCACGACCGGCGGCGCCGGCACCGGGGGAGAAGCGCAGATCCTCAACCACGTCGACCATGCCGCAGGCATGGATCACCCGTACGGCGAGTTTTTCCAGGTCGGTGGGGATGCCGTCGAGGTTGGCTTCGGCGCGGATGGTGGCGAAGGAGCGGCGGTAGATTTCCTGGCCGTCGCGGATGTAATCAAGCATCGGGTGTTCCTGCGGGGTGTTGGCGGGCGAACCAGGCGCCGGCCTCGTCGATGGTCATGGCTGGCGCCAGCAGACGACCGAAACCGGGCGCCTCGGGCGTGCGTTGGTAGAGCTGGTAGTGGTCGGGCGTGCTGGCCAGCAGGGTGTAGGGCTGCACGCGGGCGCTGGCGCAACTGCGCGGGCAGGCGCTGAGATGCACTTGCGGGCGGGCGCCGCTTTCGCGCAGCAGCTCCGCCAGGTGCAGGGCGTGGTGCTTGCTGTCGGCCAGGCCGCGCGCGCAGGCCGCCGAGCCGGTACAGGCGACCAGGCCAAGCAGCGGCTCGTCGGCGTGAATCAGCAGGCCGAGTTCGCCCAGTGCGGCCAACAGCTCACGGCTGGCGGATTCCGCCACGTTGCCTAGCAGCACACCCTGCCAGGGCGTCAGACGCAGTTCGCCATCGCCCTGTTGCTCGCTCAGTTGGGCCAGCGCCAGCAGTTGTTCGGCATGCAGTCGGCCCAACTGGGCGCCGGCTGCGACCATGCACAGGCCGCTCTGCGCTTGTGGATAAATCCCTGCCGGCGAGCGGCTGATCGTTGCGGCAGGCTGCCACGTCGCAGGTGCCTGCAGGGTGAAATCCAGGCGTGCCTGCAGGCGTTGTAGCAACTCGTCGGTTGGGATCTGTGCCAGTAATTGGCGCATGCGCGATTGCTCGGGCGTCGCCAAATCGAGGAACAGCAGTAGAAGCTGACGCACCAGCTCGACCGCCTGAGTCGCCTCGACTCGCGCCAGCGGCGTGTCGACGGGGCAGCCGGCCAGGCCCAGCAGCAGGTGCTGGTCGTCCTCGGCGGCCAGCCACAGGTCGTGCGGGTGTTCGCGCATGGCCAAGGTTTCGCCGCCATCCAGTTGCAGGGCGAACTTGGGCGACAGTGCGTGCAGCACCGGGGTGTCCTGCAGCAGGTCGAGCAACTGATTGGCCAACGGGCGCACGTCCATCCGCGCCTGTGGGTCAAGGCCGGCGGCGGGGCTGAGCAGCAGGTTGCGCACATCGTCTGCGTCTGCCACGCGCGGGCCAAGTCCGGCGCTCAGCAGGGCGTCGATCAGCGCGCTTTCCTGGCCAGGCAGCACGCCGCGAACCTGCAGGTTGCTGCGGTTGGTCAGCTCCAGCACGCCGCTGGCACAGTGCCTGGCCGCCTCGGCAATCGCCCGCGCCTGGGCGCAGCGCAGCACGCCGCCAGGCAGCTTGATGCGGCAGATGCCGCCATCGAGCGCGGGGACGATGCGCAGCAGGCCGGGGCAGGCGGAAGGGCGGACGGATGTGGGCAAGCGGTCACCTGTGGATAACGACGCGGCGACCGAACCAGCGAAATCCCATAGGGGACTCCATGGCATCGGTACACCCCGCCCGATGTTGGCACTCGCGACCAGCGTTCGTCGGCAGGTCTCCTGGCTGACAGGTCTTGATCCGCTGCGCCTTCCCGGTACAGGCCGTTGAAAAACTATCTGCGTTGGCAATACGGCGTTAAAAACGGCCTCAAAATGCTCATTTACAACACGTAAACTGCGCTTTTTCGGTCGTTTTTGCCTTGTCTTGCCTGCCTCGCTTACGTTTTTCAGCGGCCTGTTTCCAGTGGCCGATTGCGTTGGACTCGCTGTTTACAGTTGCGGGGGCAGCCACGGTTTTACCGTGTTCCCTCTTGGGGAAACTCTGAAATGACCATTTACCGTCACTCCCGCGAAGGCGGGAGCCCAGGTAGTACTGAGATTATGGATTCCCGCCTGCGCGGGAATAACGACTATTTCAGAGTTTCCTTAGGCCCTTTACTGAGTCGTATCGACTCAAGGGCACCGACGAAGGCGCTATTATGCCCGCTTTGCCCCGAGCGCGGACAGGCGCTCCGTCGGGCCTGTGCGAGGACATTGGATGAAACCCTGGTTGACCCTGGTTGGCATCGGCGAAGACGGCTATCCCGGCCTGGGCAAGGCCGCGCGCCGCGCACTGTTGGCGGCCACGCGTATTGTCGGTGCACCGCGCCAGCTGGCGCTGTTGCCACCGTGCATCACGGGCGAGCGGGAAACCTGGCCGAGCCCCTTCGATCTGCAACCGCTGCTGGCCCGGCGTGGCGAGGCGGTGTGCGTGCTGGCCAGCGGTGATCCGATGTTCTATGGCGTTGGTGCCAGCCTGGCGCGCCAGGTGCCGGTCGACGAACTGCAGGTTTTGCCGGCGCCGTCCTCGGTGTCGCTGGCGGCGGCGCGCCTGGGCTGGCCGTTGCAGGGGGCTGAGGTGGTCTCCCTGGTCGGCCGGCCGCTGGCCACGCTCAATGCCCGGCTATATCCCGGTACGCGCCTGCTGGTGTTGAGCGCCGATGGTGACACCCCTGCGCAGGTCGCCGAAGCCTTGTGCGCCCGTGGTTTCGGCGCCAGCCGCCTGACCCTGCTGGAGCACCTTGGAGGGCCTGACGAGCGCCGCATCGAGGGCCTGGCCGCGAGCTGGAACCTGCCACGCGGTGCCGATCTCAATCTGCTGGCCGTGGAGTGCCTGGCCGACACCGGCGCGCAACTGCTGCCACCGACCTGCGGCCTGCCGGACGAGGCCTACCGCCACGACGGGCAACTGACCAAGCGCGACGTGCGCGCGGTCACCCTGGCGCGGCTGGCGCCGCTGCCTGGCGAGTTGCTGTGGGATGTCGGCGCCGGTTGCGGCTCCATCGGCATCGAATGGATGCGCGCGCATCCGGCCTGCCGGGCCATCGCCATCGAGGCCAACGAAGGGCGCCAGGCGCATATCCGCCACAACCGCGATGCTCTCGGCGTGCCCGGCCTGCAACTGGTCGCTGGACATGCGCCCGAAGCACTGGATGGACTGCCGGCGCCGGATGCGATCTTCATCGGCGGCGGCGTCACAGTGCCAGGCGTGCTCGATGATTGCTGGGCCGCGCTCAAGCCGGGCGGGCGTCTGCTGGCCAATGCCGTGACTATCCAGAGTGAGGCGGCCCTGGTCGCCTTCCGTGAACAGCATGGCGGTGAACTGCTGCGTCTGACCGTGGCCCAGGCACAGCCGCTGGGCGGCTTCGACACCTGGCGCGCGGCGCTGCCGATCACCCTGCTGGCGGCCTATAAATCGTGACGGCGCGTATCCTGTTGCTCGGTGGCACCACCGAGGCGCTGCGTCTGGCGCGTCGACTGGGGCCGGAAACCATCTACAGCCTGGCCGGCCTTGGCCGGGTTCCGGATGACTTGGCCTGCCGCGTGCGCGTCGGCGGCTTTGGCGGTGCCGATGGCCTGGCCGCCTTTACCGCCAGCGAAGGCATCGAGCTGCTGCTGGATTTGACCCATCCGTACGCTGCGCAGATCAGCCACAACGCGGCCCGCGCCGCAGAAATCGCAGACGTGCCGTGCTGGGCATTGCGTCGCCCTGGCTGGCAGCCCGGCGCGAATGACGACTGGCGCGAAGTGGACGGTTGGGATGAGCTGACCCGCGCGCTGGCGCCGTTCGAACGGCCATTCTTCACCTCCGGGCGCGAACCACTGACGCACCTGCATGAAATTCCTGAGCACCAGCACTGGACGGTGCGCTGCCTGCAGGCCGAGCCGGCGCCGCCGCGCGCCGAGATCATCGGTGCACGTGGGCCGTTCTCGCTGGATGAGGAGCGCGCCCTGTTCGCCCGCCTGCGTTGCGACGTGCTGATCAGCAAGAACAGCGGCAGCGCGTCCACCGAGCCGAAGTTGCAAGTCGCCCGTGAGCTTGGATTGCCGGTGCTGCTGTTGCGTCGCCCGCAGTTGCCGGCGGTAACGCGTGAGTTCGCGGAGTTGGATGCCCTCTGCGAGGCGTTGCACCTGTAGGGCGGGTGAAACCCGCCACCGCCGGTCTGGCGGGTTACACCCGCCCTACGCTTGTCGCCACGCCGCCTGCCATTGCCAGCGGTGCCGTGCGAGTTCACCGAGTTGGATGCCTGGGGCGAGGCGCTGCTTCTGTAGGGCGGGTGAAACCCGCCACCGCCGATCTGGCGGGTTGCACCCGCCCTACGCTTGCCGTTGCGCTGCTAGACTGCCGGCTCTTTTGGAGGCTGTCATGAGCCAAGCCCCTTACGCGCGCATCCTGTTCATCGGCCCCGGCCTGGGGCGTGGTGCATCGTCCGAGCGTCTGCAACAGCGTATCGAAACGCTGCTGGGTGAGGCGCATCTGCATGACAGCGAGCAGGATGGCTTCTGGCAGGCCATCGATGAGGCGCCGCGACCGCTGCTGGTGGTCGATCTGGAGCCGCGCGCCGATGCTGCGCACCGTGATTGGCTGCGCGAGCGTATCGCCGAACGCGGTGACGGCGCCGAGGTGTTCGTGGTCTGCACGGCGCTGGAGGACACGTGGCTCGATGGCCTGAGCGCACTGCTGGCGCATCGTCAGGCGCATCTGCCCTGCAGCGACGTGCCACCCGTTCCTGCGCACCACGCCTGGTCGCAGATCCCGCCACACGCCCAACGCCTGCTGCTGTGCAATGGCCCGCGCTGCACGCGCAAGGGTGCGCTGGGCCTGTGGAAAACCCTGCGCCAGCGGCTCAAGAGCGCCGGCAAGCTGGAGTGCGAGGGCGGTGTGCATATCACCCGCAGCCAGTGCCAGTTCCCCTGCGACCTGGGCCCGACCGCGAGTCTTTATCCACAGGGTGAGTGGTACGGCATCCAGGACGAGGCGGCGGTGATTCGTCTGGTCGATGAGCGCCTGGTGGCGGGCAGGGCGTTGCCGGAGTTGCGTATCGATGAGCAGGGCAACAATTAGCAACTCGGATTACGCCTGCGGCCAATCCAGGCTACGAGCAGTCGCCGCTAAAGCGCCTCCCGCAATTGCCCCCGCGCCTTGACTTGAGCGGGTGTGGGTGGTCATATCCGCCCCGCTTCAGGTGTCTCACGCCGCCGCGCGTGAGGTGAAACGGGAAGTCGGTTGAAGTCCGACGCTGCCCCCGCAACGGTAAGCGAGCGACCGCATCGATACGCCACTGTGCGCCCCGCGCATGGGAAGGCGATGCGTTCATGACCCTCGCAAGCCCGGAGACCGGCCTGGAGTCGTTTGTGTCTGGCAACCCGCGGTGGGCGGGCGTTGACTCCAGTAGGACGCCGCCGTGCCCCTGTCTGCTGTTGCGCATTTCCATCGGATTGCCGTGCCTTTTCTCTTTGCGATGGAAGCAATATGGCGCGCCATTTCCGCTACAAGAACCTCTCTTCTGCATGCCTGAACGAAGGGTGTGAGCCCGACTCGGGCTACCTGCGAAAAACGATAATGTTATGTTATAACAATAACATTATCGCCTCAGGCACTGACTGCGAAGCGTCAAGGCTGACCGCCTTCAACTCGCACACCCGGAGCCTGGAGCGTCCTGACGACTCTCCTGAAAGCTCCGGAATCACTCACGTGCAGCACCTTCTACGCCTCTGCTCCCTGCCATTCGCGCTGCTGGTCGGCGGTGTGGCCATGGCCAGCGAATCTCCTGTCGATCTCCCTGCCGTCACCGTCCAGGCGCACGCTGCCGAGGAAGGCGAGAGTGATCTGCATACACCTACTACGTCCGGCTCACGCCTGGAGCTTTCGGCGCTGCAAACGCCGGCCAGCACCAGCAGCCTGAGCGGCGCCGAGATACGTGGGCGCAACAACCTGACGGTGCAGGACGCGGTTACCCGCACGCCGGGTATCAGCAGCATCGGCTCGCCCGGCAATGGCGGCACCGCGCTGTCGGCGCGCGGCTTCACTGGCCATTCGGCGACCATGCAGCTGTACGATGGCACTCGCCAGTACGTCGGTGCCGGCACCGTGACCTTCCCGGTAGACACCTGGTCGGTGGCGCGTATCGACGTGCTGCGCGGCCCGGCCTCGGTGCTCTATGGTGAGGGCGCCACCGGCGCGGTGATCAATGTGGTGCCGAAGAAGCCCTTCGCCGGCGAGATCCGCAACCAGCTGCGCCTCGGCTACGGCAGCGACGACCGCCGCCAGGCTGCGCTGGACAGCGGTGGTTCGCTGAGTGACGAACTGAGCTACCGCTTCAACATCAATCAGCAGGCCAGCAATGGCTGGGTCGACCGCGGTGATTCGGACAGCCTGGCGCTTAGCGCCGCCCTGCGCTGGGATGCCAGTGACGACCTGAGCTTCACCCTGTCTCACGATCACGGTGACCAGAGCCCCGAACGCTACTTCGGCACCCCGCTGGTCGGTGGCCAATACCGCGAGAGCATTCGTGATCGTAATTACAACGTCGCCAATGCCGACATTCGCTACAACGACCAGATCACCCGCTTGAGCACCGACTGGCGCATCAACGATGCACTGAATGCCAGCAACCAGCTCTACTACATCAAGACCCAGCGCTACTGGCGCAACGCCGAGGCCTATCGCTGGCAGCCGGGCGATAGGGTCGAGCGTCGCGAGTTCTACGAGATCAAGCACACCCAGGAACAGGTCGGCGACCGCCAGACCTTTACCCTGGATCACACCCTGTTCGGCCTCGATAGCCGCACCGTGATTGGTGTGGATTACAACCGCATCCACTTCGCCCGCCAGCACGATTTCGCCAGCAGCTTCAGCGACAGCGTGCCACTGGCCGGCTCCGGCGGCGGTCAGTACCAGAGCACCGACCCGCTCGGCTACGGCCCGCGCGAGCGCAACCTGGCGCGGCAGTTCTCGCTGTTCGCCGAGAACCGCACCCAGCTGACCGAGCGCCTGTCGCTGGTCACCGGGGTGCGCCGGGATCAGGTGCATCTGCAGCGCGACAACCTGATCGATGGCAGCAGCGCCGACCGCAGCCTGAGTGGCGACAACTGGCGCGCCGGGCTGGTCTTCGCCCTGACCCCGGAGCTGTCGCTGTATGGCCAGTACGCCACCAGCACCGAGGGGGTGAACAACCTGCTGACCCTTAACCCGACTCAGCAGCAGTTCGACCTCAGCGAAGCCAGGCAGAGCGAAATCGGCCTCAAGCAGATGTTCTGGAATGGCCAGGGCGAGTGGACGCTGGCCGCCTATCACATCGTCAAGAAGAAGCTGCTCAGTCGCGCAACCCCGACCTCGCCCACCGTACAGATCGGCCAGCAGTCTTCCGATGGTTTGGAGGCCACCCTGGAATTGGCGCTGGGTCGGGGCTGGCAGGTGTCGGCCAACGCCGCCTTGGTGCGTGCCGAGTACGACGACTTCATCGAAGGTGGTGGCGACCGCAGCGGCAAGCGCCCGACCGATGTGCCCAGGCGCACCGCCAACCTGTGGCTGAACAAGGCGCTTGGTGGCGGCGTGGATGCCGGCATCGGCGCGCGTTATGTCGATGCGCGTTATGCCGATACGGCCAACACCGCCAAGGTGCCCGGCTACACCGTGGTCGACGCCAACATCGCCTGGCAGGCGTTGCCGGACGTGCGCCTGGGTCTGGAGCTGAACAACCTGTTCGACCGCCAGTACGCCACCACCGCCAGCAGCGACGGCGAGCAGTGGTACCTGGGGGCGCCACGTTCGTTCTTCGTCACCGCGGATTACAGCTTCTGATGACTCCGCGTTTGCGTATTCAGGCGCTGGCCTGGTCGCCCGACGGCCAGCGTCCGCTGCTCGAGGGCATCGACCTGGACGTTGGCGACGGCGAGCTGCTGGGGCTGATCGGCCCCAACGGCAGCGGCAAGACCAGCCTGCTGCGCTGCGCCTATCGCTTCCAGCGGCCCAGCGCCGGCCAGGTCAAGCTGGACGGCGAGGCGCTGTGGCAGCGCCCGCCGCGCTGGAGTGCGCAGCGCGTGGCCGTGGTGCTGCAGGAATTTCCGCAGGACTTCGGCCTGCGTGTGCACGAGGTGGCGGCCATGGGCCGTACGCCGCACAAGGGGCTGTTCGATGGCGACGATACCGAGGATCGGCGCCTGGTGGATGAGGCGCTGGCCCGTGTCGGTTTGAGCGACCTGGCGCAGCAGCCCTTTGCCTGCCTCTCGGGTGGCGAGAAGCAGCGCGCTCTGCTCGCCCGTGCCCTGGTGCAGCAGCCGCAAGTGCTGATCCTCGACGAGCCGACCAACCACCTCGACCCGCGCTACCAGCTCGAACTGCTGGGCCAGATCAAGGCACTGGGCCTGGCGACGCTGGCCAGCTTCCATGATCTGAACCTGGCGGCGGCCTTCTGCGACCGCCTCTGCGTGCTCGACCAGGGCCGTCTGGTGGCCATCGGCACGCCCGCCGAGGTGCTGACCGCCGAGTTGCTGCAGCAGGTGTTCGGCCTGCAGGCGCTGGTCGATACCCATCCACTGGCGGGTCATCCGCGTATTACCTGGATTGTTTGATGAAGCGTTTACGCACGGTTGCATCTGTAGGAGCGAGCTCTGCTCGCGAACACTGGGGAACGACAGAAGCTTCGCGAGCAAAGCTCGCTCCTACACTCATTGGCGCGATCCTGCTGGCGCTGGCCAGCCCCGCCTGGGCCGTCACCGTCACCAGCTGCGATCGCCAACTGACCATCGAGCGACCGCCGCAGCGGGCGGTCAGCCACGACATCACCCTGACCGCCATGCTCCTGGACCTCGGCTTGAGGCAGCGCATGGTCGGCTACAGCGGCATCAGCGGCTGGAAGACCGTCGAGCCGGCCATGCAGGCGCGGCTCGATGGGTTGCCCGAACTGGCCGCGCGCTATCCGTCGCTGGAGAATCTGCTCGATGCCGACGCCGACTTCTTCTTCGCCGGCTGGAACTACGGCATGCGCATTGGCGGCGAGGTCACCCCGGCCAGCCTGGCGCGCTTCGGCATCCCGGTGTACGAGCTCAGCGAGTCCTGTGCGCACGTTATGCCCAAGCGCGTCGCCAGCCTGGACGATGTCTATACCGACCTGCGCAATCTCGGCCGCATCTTCGCCGTCGAGGATCGTGCCGAGACCCTGGTACAGGGCATGCAGGCACGGGTAGCGGCGGTAAGTGCGCAGCTCGGTGAGCAACCGACGCGGCCGCGGGTGTTCGTCTACGACAGTGGTGAGGACCTGCCCTTCAGTGCCGGCCGTTTGGGCATGCCGCAGTCGCTTATCGCCGCGGCCGGTGGGCGCAACGTGATGGACGGCGTAGTGGCCAACTGGATGCAGGTGGGCTGGGAGGCCGTGGTCGAGCAGGACCCGGAGCTGATCCTGATCGTCGACTATGGTGAGCGCACGGCGGCGCAGAAGCGCGATTTTCTCCTGCAGCATCCGGCGCTGCAGGGCGTCACGGCGATTCGCCAGCAGCGCTTCGTGGTGCTCTCCTATCTCGCCGTCACACCGAGCCTGGACAACGTCGCCGCCATCGAGACCCTGGCTGCCGCGCTGCATCCCGAGGCCTTCGCGCAGTGACGCGTTTTCGCTTGCTGCTGCTCGGCCTGGCGGTATTGCTGGCGCTGTCCTGTGCGCTGTCGCTGGTCTTCGGCGCGGCTCAGGTGCCGCTGGAGCGCGTGCTGGCAATACTCGCTCGGCAGCTGTTCGGCATCGAGCCCGCAGTGGCGGTGAGCGTCGGTCAGGACAGTATCGTCTGGCAACTGCGCGCGCCACGGGTGCTGCTCGGCGCTCTGGTGGGCGCCGGGTTGGCGCTGGTGGGTACGGCGCTGCAGGCGGTAACGCGCAACCCGCTGGCCGACCCGCACCTGCTTGGCGTCAGCTCTGGCGCAGCCTTCGGTGCGGTGCTCGTGGTGCTTTACCTGGGCGAGTTCGCCGGGATGCTCAGCCTGCCGCTGGCGGCCTTCGTCGGCGCCATGGCGAGCATGCTGCTGGTGCTGGCGATTGCCAGTCGCGGCGGTCGGCTGCACAGCGAGCGCCTGCTGCTGGCCGGCGTGGCGGTGTCGTTCGTGATGATGGCGGCGAGCAACCTGTTGCTGTACCTGGGCAACCCACACGCGGCCAGCTCGGTGCTGTTCTGGATGCTCGGCGGCCTGGGCCTGGCGCGCTGGGAACTGCTCTGGCTGCCGGCGCTGTGCCTGCTGCTGGCGCTGGTCGTGCTGCTCGGCCTGGGTCGCGCGCTGAATGCGCTGATGGCCGGCGAGCAGAGCGCGGTGAGCCTGGGCCTGGAGCCACGCCGGGTGCGCCTGCTGGTATTCGTGGTGGCCTCGCTGCTCACCGGCGTGCTGGTATCGCTGTCCGGCGCCATCGGTTTCGTCGGGCTGATGCTGCCGCACGTGGCGCGCTTTCTGGTCGGCGCCGAGCACCGTCGCGTGCTGCCGGTGGCGGCGCTGCTGGGGGCGCTGTTCCTGGTCTGGGTCGATGTCGCCGCGCGCACCTGGCTGGCGCCGCAGGATCTGCCCATCGGCATCGTCACCGCCGCCATTGGCGGAGCGTTCTTCGTAGCCCTGCTCAGGCGCCGCTAGTCGCCAGGATCGAACTGCTGCAAGGGGGCAAAGGTCATCTAAGCTAGTCTCCATAACACAGACTCCTGGCCAGGAGGGATGCCCATGCTCGCGCAACTGCCCACCGCACTTCGTGATCTACGACTACCGCTGCGCCTGAAGTTGTGGGACGGCAAGCAGATCGACCTTGGGCCCAAACCCAGGGTGACGCTGGTGGTGAAGGATCCCTCGCTGGTCACGCAATTGGCCCATCCCAGCCTGGATGCATTGGGCGCTGCCTATGTCGAGGGACGGGTGGATCTGGAAGGCCCCATCGAAGAGGCCATCGAGGTTGGCGATGCGCTGAGCACGGCGCTGCTCGGGGATGAATCCACACCAGCTGAGCCATACGCCGCCCACGACAAACGCAGCGACGCCGAGGCCATCAGCTACCACTACGACCTGTCCAACGAGTTCTACCGCCTGTGGCTGGATCGCGACATGGTCTACTCCTGCGCCTACTTCGAAACCGGCCAGGAAGACCTGAACCAGGCCCAGCAGGCCAAGCTGCGCCACCTGTGTCGCAAGCTGCGCCTGCAGCCGGGTGACAGGCTGCTCGACGTCGGTTGCGGCTGGGGCGGCCTGGCGCGTTTTGCCGCGCGCGAGTTCGACGTCGAGGTCTACGGCATCACCCTCAGCCAGGCGCAGCTGGAGCTGGGCCTGCAGCGCGTGGCCGAGGAAGGTCTGGAAGGGCGCGTGACCCTGGAGCTGCTGGATTACCGTGACCTGCCGCAGGACGGCCGCTTCGACAAGGTGGTCAGCGTCGGCATGTTCGAGCACGTCGGCCACGCCAATCTGCCGCTGTACTGCCAGCGTCTGTTCGGCGCGGTCAAGGCCGGCGGTCTGGTGATGAACCATGGCATCACCTCGCGCTTCACCGACGGCCGTCCGGTCGGTCGTGGCGCCGGTGAGTTCATCGACCGCTACGTGTTCCCGCAAGGTGAGCTGCCGCACTTGGTGACCATCAGCAAGGCGATTAGCGAGGCCGGGCTGGAGATCGTCGATGTCGAGAGCCTGCGTCTGCACTACGCGCGCACCTTGCAGCTGTGGAGCCAGGGCCTGGAGCGGCAGCTGCACAAGGCCGCGCAGTGGGTACCGGAAAAGTCCCTGCGTATCTGGCGCCTGTACCTGGCCGGCTGCGCGTACGGCTTCCAGCATGGCTGGATGAACCTGCATCAGATCCTGGCGGTGAAACCGCGCGATGACGGCGGTCATGATCTGCCGTGGACCCGTGCTGACCTGTATTCGTGATGGAGTAACATGCGGCTCGTATTGATCCCGCGAGCCGCCTATGCCCTTGCCGCAACAGCATCGTTACCGCGTACTGCTCACCGTTCTGGTGATTGCCGCCGGCTTGCTGGTGAGCCTGTGGCTGGGCGGGCGTTATGCCGAGCAGCGCGCCTGGGACGAGCGCAGCGTCGAGGCGCGCGGGCAGTTGCAGCTTTATGCCCAATCCATTCGCACCCTGGTCGAACGCTTCAGCTCGGTGCCCGAGGTGCTGGCGCTGGACAGCGACATCCGCAGCCTGCTGCGCGCGCCACATGATCGCCAGTTACGGCTGGCCCTGAACCAGCGCCTGGAGCGCCTCAACGCCGCCGCTGGCTCCACGGTCCTGTACTTGCTAGATGCCCAGGGCGAAACCCTAGTGGCCAGCAACTGGCGCGACTGGAGTAGCTTCGTCGGCAATAACTACGCCTTCCGTCCCTATTTCCAGAATGCGCTGCGCGAAGGTGGTGCCCGTTACTTCGCTGTCGGTGTGACCACCGGCATACCCGGTTACTTCCTGTCCCATGTCGTACGCGACGAGGATGGCAGCTTGATCGGTGTGTTGGTGGTCAAGCTGGAGCTGGAGGAATTGCAGCGCGAATGGGTTGACCAGCCCGGCGTGCTGCTGGTGGCCGACAGTCACCAGGTGGCGATCCTCAGCAATCGTCCGGCCTGGCGTTTCCGTACCTTGCAGGCCCTGGACGACCAGGCGCGCGCCGAGCTGATCGACGTGCGCAAATACGCCGAGCAGGCGCTCAAGCCCTTACCCAGCCGGGTTCATCGCTACATCGACGACGAGACGGCCTGGACGCGTATGGACGGCCCCGATGGGGCGCGCGATTACCTCTGGCAGCGGATGACGTTGCCCGATGAAGGCTGGACGCTGCATCTGCTCAGCGATCCCGGAAACCTGGCCGATGCTCGCCTCAGCTATCGCCTGGCTGCTGCCGGGGTATGGATGACCTTCGCCTTCCTGCTGTTGTTCCTCTTCCAGCGGCGCAAGAACCAGCGTTTGCAGGCCGGCATCCGCGAGCGCCTGGAGCGCGAGGTGGCGCTGCGCACCGCCGAGCTGCGCCAGGCCCAGGAAGGCCTGGTGCATGCCGCCAAGATGGCCGCGCTGGGGCAGATGTCGGCGGCGCTGGCGCACGAGATCAACCAGCCGCTGACCGCCCTGCAGATGCAGCTCGGCAGCCTGCGCCTGCTGCTCGACAGTGGTCGGCCGGAAGCGGTGCGCGACGGTCTGCAGCGCATCGATGGTCTGCTGCAGCGCATGGCGGCGCTGACCGGCCACCTCAAGACCTTTGCCCGCAAGACCCCGGCCGGCCTCAGCGAGCGCCTGTGCCTCGGTGATGTGCTGGAGCAGGCCCTGCAGCTGTTGGCGCCGCGCATGCGCAGCGAGCAGGTGGAGCTGCGTACGCAGATCGACGACGAGGCCGAAGTGCTTGGCGATGCCATCCGTATCGAACAGGTGATTCTCAACCTGCTGCACAACGCCCTCGATGCCATGGCCGAGAGCGAGACGCGCATCCTCCTGGTGCGCATCGCCCGCGAAGACGATGGCTGCCTGCTCAGCGTCGAGGACAGTGGTGGCGGTATTGCCGAAGAAACCCTCGGTCGGGTATTCGAACCCTTCTTCACCACCAAGCCGGTGGGGCAGGGGTTGGGGCTCGGGCTGGCGGTGTCCTACGGTATCGTGCGCGATCTTGGTGGCACGCTGGAGGCGCATAACGGTGAGCTGGGCGCGGTGTTTACCTTGAGGCTGCCGGCGGCGCCGTAACAGCCTGTTAGTGTCGGTTGCGTAGGGTGGGTTAGGCGCACTTCACGCATACCGATGAATCCGCAATTTATGCCGCGCCGTAACCCACCATTGGTGTCTCGCGGGAAGATCGCCCGGTGGGTTACGCGCCGCAGTACTGGCGGGGGTGTGTTTAAGATAGTGGTTCGCGGCGCTAACCCACCCTACACTGCGGCCGTTCTCAAGAGGAGGTGCCATGAGCGCTCAGGTCATAGTGGTCGACGACGAAGCGGCGATTCGCGAGGCGGTACAGCAGTGGCTGGAACTGTCCGGTTTCGACGTACGTACCTGCGCCAGTGCGGCCGAAGCCTTGGCTCTGGTTGATCGCGACTTCCCCGGCATCGTCGTCAGCGATGTGCGCATGCCCGGCAGCGATGGCCTGCAATTGCTGGATAAGCTGCTGCAGGTAGACACCGACCTGCCGGTGATCCTGGTCACCGGTCATGGCGATGTACCCATGGCGGTACAGGCGCTGCGTCAGGGTGCCTATGACTTCATCGAGAAACCCTTCACCCCCGAGCGTCTGCTCGACAGCGTGCGCCGTGCGTTGGACAAGCGCCGGCTGGTTTGCGAGAACCGCCAACTGCGTCGGCAGGTGGCCGACAAGGGCCGTATCGAGAGCCAACTGATCGGCATTTCGCGGCCGATGGAAAACCTGCGGCGGCAGATCCTCGAACTGGCCGGCACCTCGGTCAACGTGCTGATCCGCGGGGAGACCGGCAGCGGCAAGGAGCGCGTGGCGCGCAGCCTGCACGATTTCAGCCCACGGGCCAGCAAGGCCTTCGCCGCGCTGAACTGTGCGGCGATTCCCGAGACCATCTTCGAAAGCGAGCTGTTCGGTCACGAGAGTGGCGCCTTCACCGGCGCCCAGGCACGGCGCATCGGTCGTATCGAGCATGCCGATGGCGGTACCCTGTTCCTCGACGAGGTGGAGAGTCTGCCGCTGGCGCAACAGGTCAAACTACTGCGCGTGCTGCAGGAAAAGACCCTGGAACGCCTCGGCTCGAACAAGAGCATCCAGGTCGATCTGCGGGTGATCAGCGCGGCCAAGCCGGATCTGCTCGACGAGGTCAAGGCCGGGCGTTTCCGCGAGGACCTGGTGTACCGCCTGAACGTCGCCACCCTGCATATTCCGCCGCTGCGCGAGCGCCGCGAGGACATTCCGCTGCTGTTCGAACACTTCGCCCACGAGGCGGCGCTGCGTCATGGTCGCGAAGCGCCGCCGCTGGCGCCGAGCGAGCTGGCGCGTCTGCTTGGTCACGACTGGCCGGGCAATGTGCGTGAGCTGATCAACGCTGCCGAGCGCCATGCCCTGGGGCTGTCCAGCCCACCGCCGGCCGAGCGCTTTGCCGGCCAGGCGCTGGCGCAGCAGATGGAAGCCTTCGAGGCGCAGTGCCTGCACAACGCCTTGCTGCAGTGCCAGGGCAACATCACCGCAGTGATGGAAATGCTGCAGCTGCCGCGCCGCACCCTCAACGAGAAGATGCAGCGCCATGGCCTGGCGCGCGGTGAATACCTGCCAGGCGGCGAAGAATGAGCACGCGCTGTAGGAGCCGGCTTGCCGGCGATCTTGGGCGGGCTGCTCACCTTGGAATGTTCTGAAAAGGCCACTTATCGTCACTCCCGCGAAGTCGGGAGCCCTGGTGATTTGCAGATTCTGGGTGCCCGCCTGCGCGGGTATGACGGTTTCCCTTGACCTGTGGCAGCCCCGTCCCGGGCGAAGCTTTTGGGTAGGAGCTTGGTATTGCGCAATGGCCGCCATTCGCCGCGAGGCGCGGCTCCTACAGGGCGCGTGACGCGATAAGCGGAATTTTGCCGACCCTGTCACGGATGTAGGCGATTTCCCGCTCAATGACCCATCGGTCTCTATATAAAACCCCTCTATCTCGGGCGTTTCAGGCCCTGGCACGGCATCTGCTATGACAGTCACAGCCGTGCAGCATCTTGCCGACGCGGCGACGATAAAAACGACAAGAGGTCAGCCCATGAACTGCCATGCCCCTCGCGCCATGCCGCATTCGCTGCCGTGCATGGGCCGCCTTCCTACCGCGCCCGCTGCGGCTCTTGTCCGACGCTGCACCCTGCGCTGCTGATCGCGCAACGTCGACGTCGCCTGTGCGGCGTCGTCTAGAGTGAAACTCTGCATATAGCCAATAACAACGACGGAGATACTTCCATGCGACTGACCAAGAAAATCAGCCTGTTCGCCGCTGCCGCGGCCATCACTGCCAGCACCGCGGTGCTCGCTGCCCCGACCTTCATCAACGTGCTCACTGGCGGTACCAGCGGTGTGTACTACCCGATTGGCGTGGCCCTTTCGCAGCTCTACAGCAACGGCATCGAGGGCTCCAAGACCTCGGTCCAGGCGACCAAGGCGTCGGTGGAAAACCTCAACCTGCTCGAAGCCGGTCGCGGTGAGCTGGCCTTCGCCCTCGGTGACTCGGTCGCCGATGCCTGGAACGGCGTCGAAGACGCTGGCTTCAAGGCGCCGCTGAAGAAAATCCGCGCTATCGCCGGTACCTACCCGAACTACATCCAGATCGTTGCCAACGCCGAATCCGGCATCAAGACCCTGGAAGACCTCAAGGGCAAGCGCATCTCCGTGGGCGCGCCGAAGTCCGGCACCGAGCTCAACGCTCGCGCCATCTTCGAAGCCGCTGGCCTGACCTACAAGGACATGGGCAAGGTCGAGTTCCTGCCGTACGCCGAGTCGGTCGAGCTGATCAAGAACCGTCAGCTGGACGCCACCCTGCAGTCCTCCGGTCTGGGCATGGCCGCCATCCGTGACCTGGCCTCGACCATGAAGATCAGCTTCGTCGCCATCCCGGCCGAAGTGACCGCGAAGATCGACAACGCCGCCTACGAGGCTGCCACCATTCCGGCCGGCACCTACGACGGCCAGGACGCTGACGTACCTACCGTGGCCATCACCAATATCCTGGTCAGCCATGAAGGCGTCTCCGACGAAGTGGCCTACCAGATGACCAAGCTGATGTTCGACAACCTCGGCCGTCTGGGCACCGCTCACTCCGCCGCTCAGGACATCAAGCTGGAGACTGCCACCCAGAACCTGCCGATCCCGCTGCACCCGGGTGCCGAACGCTTCTACAAGGAAGCCGGCGCGCTGTAATACCGGTTCAGGCCGCGGCATGGGTCGCGGCCTGCTTGCTCTGTATCCACGCCGATGTTGCTTTTGTAGGAGCGGATTCATCCGCGATGTTCGCGAGGAAATCGCGGATGAATCCGCTCCTACAGCGCACAGGCTGGAGCGGACAGAGCCCCCAGAATCGCGAATAAAACCGGCGTTCATGGACGGTGGGTTTTGTTGGCGACTCTGTCACCGCAATCAAAGTAGTCATGAGGTTTGCACTCCATGAGTGAGCAGAATCAGGGTATGGGCGCCAGCCCGTCCGACTGGCCGAAGGCGTTGTTCGCCGTCGCGCTGCTGTTTTCCATCTTCCAGATCGTCACTGCGGCCTTTCACCCGGTGTCGACGCAAATTCTGCGAGCCGTGCACGTTGGCTTCCTGCTGCTGTTGGTGTTCATCAGCTTCCCGGCACTCGGCAAGGGCCGCCCGTGGCAACCGCTGGCCTGGCTGCTCGGCCTGGCCGGCATGGCCACGGCGATCTATCAGTGGTACTTCGAGGCGGACCTGATCCAACGTTCCGGCGACATGACCACCAGCGACATGATCGTCGGCCTGGTCCTGATCGCGCTGGTATTCGAGGCCGCGCGCCGGGTCATGGGCATCGCCCTGCCGATCATCTGCGCATTGTTTCTCGCCTACGGCATGCTTGGTCAGTACCTGCCGGGCGAGCTGATGCATCGCGGCTACGGCTTCGACCAGATCGTCAACCAGCTGGCCTTCGGTACCGAGGGCCTGTACGGCACGCCGACCTACGTGTCGGCTACCTACATCTTCCTGTTCATCCTGTTTGGCGCCTTCCTCGAGCAGGCCGGGATGATCAAGCTGTTCACCGATTTCGCCATGGGCCTGTTCGGCCACAAGGTTGGCGGCCCGGCCAAGGTGTCGGTAGTGTCCTCGGCGCTGATGGGCACCATCACCGGGTCCGGCGTGGCCAACGTGGTCACCACCGGCCAGTTCACCATTCCGCTGATGAAGCGCTTCGGTTATCGCCCGGCCTTCGCCGGTGGCGTCGAGGCCACCTCGTCGATGGGCAGCCAGATCATGCCGCCGATCATGGGCGCCGTGGCCTTCATCATGGCCGAGACCATCAACGTGCCGTTCTTCGAAGTGGCCAAGGCCGCGCTGATCCCGGCGCTGCTGTACTTCGGCTCGGTGTTCTGGATGGTCCACCTGGAGGCCAAGCGCGCCAACCTGCGCGGCCTGCCCAAGGACGAATGCCCGAACCCGTGGAAGGCCGTGCGCGAGCGCTGGTTCCTGCTGATCCCGCTGTTCATCCTCATCTACCTGCTGTTCTCCGGGCGTACCCCGCTGTTCTCCGGCACCGTTGGCCTGGCGTTGACCGCCATGGTCATCCTCGGCTCGGCGATCATCCTGCGGGTATCGTCCAAGGTCATGCGCTTCGCCTTCTGGATTGCCCTCGGCGTGCTCTGCGCCGGCTTCTTCCAGCTGGGTATCGGCGTGGTGTTCGGGGTTATCGCCCTGCTGGTGGCGGCCTGCTGGTTCGTCAAGGGCGGCCGTGAAACCCTGACCCTGTGCCTGCACGCGCTGGTCGAAGGTGCGCGCCATGCCGTACCGGTGGGTATCGCCTGTGCCCTGGTCGGCGTGATCATCGGTGTGGTGTCGCTGACCGGGGTGGCGTCCACCTTCGCCGGCTACATCCTCGCCATCGGCCAGGACAACCTGTTCCTGTCGCTGGTGCTGACCATGCTCACCTGTCTGGTGCTGGGCATGGGTATTCCGACCATCCCCAACTACATCATCACCAGCTCGATTGCCGCGCCGGCCCTGCTGGAGCTGGGCGTGCCGCTGATCGTCTCGCACATGTTCGTCTTCTACTTCGGCATCATGGCCGACCTCACGCCGCCGGTAGCGCTGGCCTGCTTCGCCGCTGCGCCGATCGCCAAGGAGCGTGGTCTGAAGATCAGCTTCTGGGCGGTGCGCATCGCCGTGGCTGGCTTCGTCGTGCCGTTCATGGCGGTCTACTCGCCGGCGCTGATGCTGCAGGGCGACAGCCTGCTGGCAACTGTCTACGTCGGTTTGAAGGCAATGCTGGCTATCGGCATCTGGGGTGCCGTGTTCACCGGCTACCTGCAGGCCAAGCTGACCTGGTGGGAACGCATTCTGGGCCTGGCCGCCGGTGCCAGCCTGATTCTCTCCACCCCGATCAGTGACGAAATCGGCTTTGCCCTCAGCGCCATCTTCATCGCGCAACACGTCTGGCGCGCTCGCCGTGCCGAGGCGGCGACGGCGTGATCGGCCTGTGCCTGGGGTTGGCCGGCGCGGTATGGGCAGAGTTGCCCACGCCGGCCTTCACCCTGGCCTGGACCCACACCATCGAGAAGGTGCGCTGGGAAGAGGATTACCGTGTCACCGCCGAGGGCCTGGTCCTCGGCGAGGCGCGGGTCAAGGGTTCCGGCGCCGGAATGGAAATTCCCGACGGCGCCGAACTGCGCAATGGCAGCTGGCACTACCAGCGTCAGCTACCGCCTTTGCAACCCCTGCGAGTCGGGCGTACGCCTGAAGCCGGGGATTACCAACTGTGTTTCAACCAGCGTTGTCGCCCGATGAGCGACTGGCTCGGCCCGCCACAAGCGAGCCAGCCGGCGTTGGAACTCTGGAGCTGTGAGCTGAGCTCCCCTGCGGCTGAAGCGGGCTAGGTTCGCCAGAGCGGACCCAGGTTCCCGGCGCCACAAGTGCTGGATCAAAAGAAGGAAACCCCCATGCGGCGCGAGCCTGTGGGGGTTTTGTTCATCTGCGGCCTGCTAGGCTTGGCTAACCACCTGCCCAGGAGACCCGTCATGCGCCCTATCTTTCGTTTCACCCTCCCGCTCGCTCTCTGTCTGTCGCCCGTCGTGGCCAGCGCTCTGGATCTGCAGCCCGGTGTCTGGGAAGTCAGCTCGCACAACATGCAGGTGGGCGGTCAGGCCATGCCCGGCATGGAGGAAATGCTGGCGCAGATGCAGAACCTGCCGCCCGAGCAGCGGCAGATGATGGAGAGCATGATGGCCGAGCAGGGCATCAAACTCGGTGCCGGTGGCGTGCAGATGTGCCTCACCGCCGAGCAGATCAAGGCTCAGGAAATCCCCCTGCACGATCCCGACTCCGGTTGCAGCAACGAGATTCTCGAACGCAGCGCGACGCTATGGAAATTCCGCTTCAACTGCCCGGATGCTCAGGGCGAAGGGGAGACGCGTTTCGTCAGTGACAAGGAATTCACCACCCAGGTCAAAGGCACTTACAACGGCCAGCCGAGCAGCATGGAAAGTCGAGCTCGTTGGGTAGGGGCGGATTGCGGGGCGCTGAAGCGCTGATGCTCACAGCCCGTGGCGACGGCGGATTTCTCCCACCAGCGCGGCCCGCTCTTCGAGAAAACGGTTGAACGCCTCGATCAGTTGCGGGTGGTGGATGCTCGATAGGTAGTAGTGATCTTCCACGTGCGGCAGCTCTGGGTCGAACACCAGGCTGTCGGCCGCCATGCGCATCTGCCTGAGTTGGTGAGCCACTACCCTGGGGTTGAGGTAGACCGCGTCGACGCGGTCACTGCTTGCCATGCGCAGCAACGAGTCGATCTGGTTGGCCTGGATCAGGCGGATTTTTCCGGCGCGGATGTCCGGCAGGTAGGGCCAGGGCGTGAAGCCGTTCTGCGTGCCGAGCAGTTCGATGCGCTGCTGGCCCTGACCGAGATGCTGCGGTTTGACCAGAATGCCGTCGATATAGGGCGCTGCCGGGGCGCTGTAGTGGATGACATGGCCGGCTTTCTGGTCGGCGTTCCATTGTGGGTGATCGGGGAACTTGAGGTCGATCCGGCCAGACAGGAAACCGCCGAGCAGGCGCCTGACCGGCAGCGGCATGTAGACGAAGCGATAGCCATGCTCGGCGGCGAAGGCGTCCAGCAGATCGCGTGCATAGCCACGGTATTCGCCGTTCTCCACATCCGAGTAAGGCTGATAGGGCTGCAGTTCGACACCGACGTGAATCTCCTCCTGTGCCAGAGCGGGCAGGACGAACAGGCAGAGCAGCAGGGCAAAGCACTTGGTCATGGTAGGCGGGTTCTCGCTGACAGCTAACAGCGGCTGGCACCCTAACCATAGCCGCGGCTCAGAGAATCGGCGAGATCAGCCGCGCTACGCGCATGCCCAGTTGCTGCAGGCGGTGCAGGTTGCGCCGGTCGGCGTTGACCAGCTCGCGTGAGCGGCTGAAATCCTCTTCCAGCATGTTTGCCACCTGAGCGTTGAAGCCCTCGTCGAAGGTCAGCAGGCTGGCCTCGAAATTCAGGCGGAAGGAACGGTTGTCCAGGTTGGCGCTGCCCAGCATGCTGACATCGTGGTCGATCAGCAGCGCCTTCTGGTGCAGGAACCCCGGTTGGTAACGGAAGATGCGCACGCCGGCGCGTAGCGCCTCGAAGGCGTAGAGGCTGGAGGCGGCATAGACAATGCGGTGATCGGGGCGTGACGGCAGCAGCAGGCGCACGTCCACGCCGCGCATCACCGCCAGACGCAGCGCGGCGAACAGCGCCTCGTCGGGCACGAAATAGGGGCTGCTCAGCCACACCCGCTCGCGCGCTGCGTGAATCGCTTCGACAAACAGCAGCGAGCAGGTTTCCTGCGGGTCGGCCGGGCCGCTGGCGATCACCTGGCAGAGCAGGCCGGGGTCATCCTGCTTGCTCGGCATCAGTAGCGGCGGCAGCTTCTGGCAGGCCCAGTACCAGTCTTCGGCGAAGGCTTCCTGCAGGCTGGCCACCACGGGGCCGCGCACTTCGACGTGGGTGTCGCGCCAGGGCGCCAGCGGCGGCTTCTGCCCGAGGTATTCGATACCGACGTTGAGCCCGCCGAGAAAGCCGATCTCGCCGTCGACCACGACGATCTTGCGGTGGTTGCGGAAATTCAGCTGAAAGCGATTGAACAGCCCGGAGCGTGTGGGGAAGGCGTGTATCTGCACGCCGCCGCGGCGCAGGCGATCGATGAAGGCGGCGGACAACGAATGGCTGCCGACGCCGTCATACAGCACATGCACCTGTACGCCCGCGGCGGCGCGCTCCAGCAGTACGTCTTGCAGGCGCCGGCCGAGGCGGTCATCGCGGATGATGAAGAACTGCAGCAGGATCACCTGCTGGGCGCTGGCCAGGGCTGCGAAGATGGCGGCGAAGGTGGCTTCGCCGTCGATCAGCAGTTCGACGCGGTTGCCGATCAGGCCGGGCAGATGGGACAGGCGTGGCAGCGCGCGCAGGCGGTCGTAGGCCGGCGACAGGTGCGCCGCCTTGGCTTCCTCGACCCAGGGGCGCCAGTCCTGTTCGGCCATGGCGTGGTGCATTTCCTTGTCGGCCTGGCGCCGCGCCTTGACGTAGGCATCGAAGCGGCTGCGGCCGAACACCAGGTACGGCAGCAGCGTCAGGTAGGGCATGAAGAACAGCGACAGGCCCCAGGCCAGCGCGCCCTGGGCGGTGCGCACGGTCAGCACGGCGTGGATCGCGGCCAGTACGCCAAGGGCGTGGATGGTGGCGATCAGGTACGCGAACAGGTGGGGAATGCCGAAATCCGCAGGCATGCAGGGTCTTCCTTTGCACAGGCTGTGTGCAGCTGACCATGGGGGTTATGCAGCGTTCGCGAGCATCCTGCCATGGCTATCTGGCAAATGGCAGTGTCGGGCAAATTGCCACCTTTCGAGGAATTATTCAGGGCTCTCATGTGTCTGTGAGTCTGAGTGAGCGGAATTCATGTGTTACCCTTTCCGGTTCGACCCGTTTGCAGGTCGTCTTTAATTGGAGGAGGGCATCCGTCCTGTTCACGCTCGTCTAGCGAGTCAAACGCATCAAGGAGCACGCCACGTATGGGAAACGTCCCTTCGCATGACACGTCCCCGCCATCCGCAGCGGAAACCCACGAAGGCATCCCGGCACCGACCGGTGAAGCCAACCTGATCGACACCGATTACGTCATCGGTCAGGACAACATCAAAGGGCAGTTCGTCTTCGCCCTCGACATTCACGGCAAGGTCTTCACCATCTCCGCGCTGGTCGCGGTGATCTTCGTGATCCTCGCCCTGGCCCTGCAGAATCAGATCGAACCGCTGTTCAGTGGTGTGCGCGACTGGCTCACCCACCATATGGCCTGGTTCTTCATCGGCGCCGCCAACATCTTCGTCCTGCTCTGCCTGGGGCTGATCGTCTCGCCACTGGGCAAGGTGCGCCTCGGTGGCAAGGACGCGACCCCCGACTACACCTACATGGGTTGGTTCTCCATGCTGTTCGCCGCCGGTATGGGCATCGGTCTGATGTTCTACGGTGTGTCCGAACCCATGTCGCACTACAGCGCGGCGATGGGCGGGATCACCGTCGGTGAAGATGGCGTGCGCACCGACTGGGCTCCGCTTGGCGGCGCCGCCGGTAATGCCGAGGAGGCCGTGCGCCTGGGCATGGCCGCGACCATCTTCCATTGGGGCCTGCACCCCTGGGCGATCTACGCCATCGTCGCGCTGGCGCTGGCGCTGTTCTCGTTCAACAAGGGCCTGCCACTGTCGATCCGCTCGATCTTCTACCCGATCCTCGGTGAGCGCGTCTGGGGCTGGCCGGGGCATATCGTCGACATTCTCGCGGTATTCGCCACCCTGTTCGGTCTGGTCACTTCGTTGGGGTTGGGCGCGGAGCAGGCGGCGGCGGGTGTGGAATACCTGTTCGGCATCCCGGCCACGGACACCACCAAGGTGCTGCTGATCATCGCCATCACCCTGATTGCCCTGGCCTCGGTGGTCGCCGGCCTCGACAAGGGCGTCAAGCGCCTGTCGGAGATCAACATGGGCCTGGCCATGGCCCTGCTGCTGTTCATCATCATCGCCGGGCCGACCGTGGTGATCTTCACCGACTTCTTCAAGAACCTCGGCGCTTACCTGCAGTACCTGCCGGCGCTGTCCAATCCAGTCGGCCGTGAAGATGCCAACTTCAGCCAGGGCTGGACCGCCTTCTACTGGGCCTGGTGGATCAGCTGGTCGCCGTTCGTGGGCATGTTCATCGCCCGCGTCAGCCGTGGCCGCAGCGTGCGTGAATTCCTCGTTGCCGTACTGCTGGTGCCGTCGCTGGTGTCGGTGCTGTGGATGACCGCCTTCGGTGGCACCGCCATCAACCAGTTGCTGGTCGATGGTTTCACCGGCGCGCAGGACGCCGGCCTGGAGCTGAAGCTGTTCAGCATGCTCGGTGAAATGCCGCTGACCGGCATCACCTCGTTCATCGGCATCGTGCTGGTGGTGGTGTTCTTCATCACCTCGTCGGACTCGGGCTCCTTGGTGATCGACACCATCACCGCCGGCGGCAAGGTCAACGCGCCGGTACCGCAGCGCGTGTTCTGGGCCAGCATCGAAGGCGTGATCGCCATCGCCCTGCTGCTCGGCGGTGGTCTGGTGGCGCTGCAGGCCATGGCCGTGTCGACGGGCCTGCCGTTCACCATCGTGCTGCTGGTGGGCTGTATTTCCATCGTCAAAGGCCTGATGAGCGAGCCGCGTTAGGCGGGCATATCCCCGCATCACCTTCTCCCAAGGGAGAGGGCATCGAGGAGAGCGTCGCTGTGTCCCTCTTCCATTTATGGGAGAGGGACAGGGTTGCCGATCAGATAGGCCGCCAAAGTGGCCTTTCGTAGGAGCCCCGCCCCGGGGCGAAGCTTTTCAATTGCGCATCGCCCTGGTTCGCGGCGGGGCGCCGCTCCTAGGCATTCGCAGCGTCGACGCTCAACTGACTGGCATCAGGGTGAGAGGGGGCTTTCAACGCCCTATCATCGCCCCCTGCCACACACAAAAACGCCGCGGACCTGTCAGGGGCCACGGCGTTTTCGTATCTAGCGGTCGTGCATCAGCACTCGATGATGTTCACCGCCAGGCCGCCACGGGCGGTTTCCTTGTACTTGGTCAGCATGTCCGCACCGGTTTCGCGCATGGTCTTGATCACCTTGTCCAGGCTCACGTAGTGCGAGCCGTCACCGTACAGCGCCATGCGTGCGGCGTTGATGGCTTTGACCGAGGCGATGGCGTTGCGCTCGATGCAGGGGATCTGCACCAGGCCGCCGACTGGGTCGCAGGTCAGACCCAGGTGGTGCTCCATGCCGATCTCGGCGGCGTTCTCGACCTGCTCCGGGGTGCCGCCGAGTACCGCGCACAGCGCGCCAGCGGCCATCGAGCAGGCCACGCCCACTTCACCCTGGCAGCCGACTTCGGCGCCGCTGATCGAGGCGTTTTCCTTGTACAGGATGCCGATGGCGCCGGCGGTCAGCAGGAAATCGATGATGCCGCGCTCGCTGGCGCCGGAAATGGCATTGGCGTAGTAGTGCAGCACGGCCGGGATGATACCGGCGGCGCCGTTGGTGGGCGCGGTGACCACGCGGCCACCGGCGGCATTCTCCTCGTTCACCGCTAGGGCCCAGAGGTTGACCCAGTCGAGCATGCGCAGCGGGTCTTCAAGGTAGCTGCGCTGGAAGCCGCCCAGCTTGCGCGCCAGGATCGCCGCGCGGCGACGTACCTTGAAGCCGCCCGGCAGGATGCCCTCGGTGCGGCAGCCACGGTCGACGCAGGCCTGCATCACCTTCCAGATTTCCAGCAGGCCTGCGTCGGTTTCTTCGTCACTGCGCCAGTGGCGTTCGTTGCGGCGCATCACCTCGGCGATGCCGATGCCGTTCTCGCGGGACAGGCGCAACAGGTCTGCGCCACTGCTGAACGGCAGCGGCAGACTGGTGGCGTCCGGGGCGATGACCTTGTGCTTGGAACCGTCGGCGAGGATCGCCTCGCTGACCACGAAGCCGCCGCCCACCGAGTAATAGGTGGCCTCGTGCACCTGGATGCCGGCGGCATCGAAGGCGGCGAAGCGCAGGCCGTTGGCGTGCAGCGGCAGCGCCTTGCGGAACATCTTCAGGTCGGCCTTCTCGTCGAAGGCGACGGCGTGCTTGCCGGCCAGGACGATGCGCTTGTCGCGGCGGATGGCCTCGATGTAGCCGGGCACCTGGTCCACGTCGACGGTGTCCGGCTCGTAGCCGCTGAGGCCGAGCAACACTGCCTTGTCACTGCCGTGGCCCTTGCCGGTGGCGCCCAGCGAGCCGTACAGCTCGGCGGCGATACGGGTCACCTGCGGCATGTGGCCGTGGTTCTCCAGGGCGTGGGTGAACAGCGCGGCCGCGCGCATCGGGCCGACGGTGTGTGAGCTGGAGGGGCCGATACCGACTTTGAACAGGTCGAAAACGCTGATAGCCATGGCGAGATTCTTCTTCTGTGGGCACGGCTGAAAACCGGGTTTTCAGCGATGCCTGTATGTGGGTGAACCACGCGCCCGGTTCAGCGCGTGTGGATATCTCTATCTAAGGCCGGCCATATCATTATGTATACTGATTTATTTTTAACCTATTCGTTAGCGACCCTTAACTATTGAGATCGCGCCATGGACATCACCCGCCTGCGCACCCTGCGTGAACTGGCCCGCTGCCGCACCATGGCGGCCGCCGCCGAGTCGCTGCACCTGACGCCTTCGGCGGTTTCGCAGCAGGTTGCCCAGCTCGAACGCGAAGCGGATATGGCGCTGATCGAACGGCGTGGTCGCGGCGTGGTGCTTACCCCGGCTGGCGAGCGACTGGTGGCGCATGCCGAACGCATCCTCATGGTGCTCGACGAAGCGCGCTCGGAGCTGGCGCTGCTGCGCGGGGAAATCGCCGGTGAATTGCGCGTGGCAGCCTTCCCCTCGATCGCCGTGGCGGTGATAGCGGAAACCGTGCGCGCGCTGCGCAGCGCTTACCCGCGGCTGAACGTGGTGGTGCTGGAGCTGGAGCCGCAGGAAAGCCTCAGCGCTCTCGGCGCCTGGCAGATCGATGTGGCGGTGATCGACGACCTGGCCGTGCAGCCCGACGAGAACCGCGAGAACTACGCGCTGATTCCCCTGACCCAGGACCTGCTGCACGTGCTGCTGCCGATTGATCACGCGCTGGCCAGGCGCGACAGCCTGACTATCGCCGAGCTGCGCGACGAAGCCTGGGCGCTGGACTCCACCGGCAGCTCGTTCGGCGAATTCATCACCAACCTGTGCCGCCGCTCGGGCTACGCGCCGCGCATCAACGCCCACTGCGCCGGCTTCGAGATGGTCGCGGCCATGGTCGCCTCGGGCAACTCCATCTCCATCGTCTCCGGCCTGCGTCTGGTACGAACGCTACCTGGTGTCACCGCCATACCGCTGCTGCCGGTTATCCAGCGCGGCGTCTTCCTCGCCTACCGCAAGGGTGAACGTGATCATCCTGCGGTCAACGTGTTTCTCGATGAGGCGGTGTATACGGCTGACAAAGTCCTAGGCTAGCGCCATCCCGCCGGGTAGGACCGGCTGGGCTTAGCCGCGAGGCTTTTGCTCCCCTCTCCCATTCATGGGAGACGACTGCATGGATGCAGGAGGTAGAGCAACGCAGGATGCCCACGCCGAGGGGCCGGGGGAGAGGGTGCTTTTGATGGTACCCACGCTCTGCATGGGCACCTCCGTTCGAGACGCTCTGCGTCGGCGGACTCTGCGTAAACCGTAACGGACGCAGAGCGTCCTTGGCTGCGTTCCCACGCTCCGCGTCACTAGTGTCCGGGGAAAATTGCTCATAGCTGAAGGCTTCCCATAGCAATCCTGCATTGCGCTTGGTTACGCCTTCGCTCATCGGCTTTGAGCATTGCTGCAGGCCGCTCGAATAGGCTGTATGCAAGGTGAGTGGCGAACTCGTAAATGCTACCGGCAGCACCTGATTGCCGCCGGTAAGCATGCAGCAAGAGAAACGCAAGCAGAGCACTGTAGATCTGCAGGCGCACGGCATTTTCCGAACAGCCGAAGTAGTGTTTTAGCTTCAGATGCTGCTTGATCCATTTGAAGAACAGTTCGATTTGCCAGCGCTGCTTGTAGAGTGCAGCGATTTCCTGAGCGCTGCGTTTGAAGTCATTGGTGACCAGGATCAGGTCGGATTTGTCGCTGTCACGGCTGATCCGGATACGACGCACGTCCTGCCCGAAGTAGTGATTGGGACGTTTGGTATTGAGAATTTTCTTGTTGAAGCGAATCACTTCGTCAGACTCAATATCGAGTTCAGGTGCTGACAGCGTTCCGATACACGCCACATTGGCATTTTTCTTCAGCCGGGTGACAAAGATCGAACCCGCCTGATCGATGTGGTGCCACCAGTTGTAGTCGCAGTAGCCCTTGTCGAACACGTAGGTAACTCCCGACTCGATAGGCATTTGCAGCGCATCGCTCAGGTCGTTGATGTTGGCGGGTGTGACATTCACGTAAGTCGGTGCGAGCTGCTGAGCATCCAGCCCGACATGGATCTTTAGCCCTTGAGTGATCCGCGTCTTGGTGGCAAGAGTCCAGTCATCGAACCTAGGGCCGCGTAAGGTAATGCAGGTCGAGTCGATCAAGCTGATCATCGGCGCCATCGAGCGTCTCTGCTTACGTCCAACCTGGGCCAGCAGCAACTGGCATACCGCTTTCAACGGTTCGCACGAGCGCTTTTGCAAGGCATCGCTGAGCGTCGAACGACTCAGGCTGTTGGCATTGAGATGGTAGCTATGGGGTTGCAATGACTGCGACGTCACCGCGAGCGAGCGCAGGCTTCTAGCCTGAGTCAACTGCCCGAGAAGCAGCGTAACCAACAGATCCCATGAGCTGACCTTCTTGGCATATCGGTCAGCCTGAGCCTGCTTGACCGCGGCGTTAAAGGCCGCTCTTGGAATGAATTTCAGGAGGTGGGAAAGGCGAATTGGCGAAAACATTTCAGACCACTCAAATCGAGTCTTGAAATACGATTATCAACCAATGGCCTACGGCAGCGGGGGGCTGGAGCCTCCCCGCGTTTTTTACCGGACACTAGTGACGC
>Ga0308008_1000029_pt1 | contig 73867 bp, 65 predicted proteins | sample Neamet125_FD_203140 | JGI IMG/M metagenome (GOLD analysis project Ga0308008, IMG submission 203140) | Marine microbial communities from water near the shore, Antarctic Ocean - #125 | ecosystem: Environmental > Aquatic > Marine > Unclassified | place: Southern Ocean | collected 2014-07-24
CCTCAGATCAGGCCAAAATGGGCTTGAAATGGGGTGTTTTGGCGTCGGAGTCGACCCGCATCATCGAAAAACGAGCCCTTGCGTCAGCAGCGAAGCTGCGCCCGTTGGGTATTTCCGCAGCCTGCTAAGGGTATGTGCACTGTGCTTGCACATTTGCAGTGTCAAAGGGGGCATGTAAGTCGGTCTTCGTTAATTCCGTGCCCTAGCCAATGCTGCAATCCAACCGCTTGATTCGTCCGCGCGTAACTCTTTGATCTGTATGGGTCTGCATTGCGGCCTTTGCGGACTTCGGGCCTGTTTCAGGGAGCGAGGTCGGAGCGAGGAATGGCCAGGAGAGAGTGGAATGTGGCCTGGAGCGGGCGATTCGGGTGGTTGCCGAAGTCCGCAGGCTTCCGCAGGAACCCCCAACAACACGCGGGAACCGGCGCGATCAGACAAGAAAAAACCCCAACCGAGAACGGTTGGGGTTTCATTATTGGTGGAGCCGGGGGGATTTGAACCCCCGTCCGCCAGTTCTCCACTGTCGGTACTACATGCTTAGCCGTGTCTATTGAGTTAACCCTCAGCCGCCCGACGGGCAGGGTGCATTGGGCGAGTTGTGTAAGTTTTAGCCACTTCGTCCACAACGTACTACGCGGCGATCCTGTTCTGCATGACAATCACTTCAGGTTTACAGGCATCCCCTAGTGATCGCTGGAGCCGAAGCTACCAGAAGGACTAGTCGCGCCGCTTACGCAGCGAGAGCGTAGCCCTCGTAGTTTTCGTCATTGGCAACTATAGAAAGTTGCAACAGTTGATTTACGACTTCTGTTACCAAGTCGGCATGCACCTCGAGCTTCGCTACCGGCGTCGAATCCTAATCGGCCCCAAAACTTTTCGGTTACAGATAGGACGTCGAGTGTACGGCAAAGGTTCCTCAGCGTCGACTGCGGATTCCATCGCGGGAAGCTATGATGGCGCCTCGCATCTGCCTGCGTCCTCTGCAAAGGAGCTGTAATGCCGAGTTCTAGCCGCTACCCTCTACGTCAGTGGATCTGGCGAGCGTTCGTGCAAAGCGCGCTGATCCCGCTGATTCTGGTGGAGTCGGTGCTGATCGCGGTGTATCTGCTGAGCAATCAGGCGATTCGTGACGCGCAGATCGAGCATCTGCAGGAAACAGCCGTGAAAGATCTGGCCAGCGCCGCGTTGCGCGAAGCGCAGATCATCGACGGGCGGCTGCGCTCTATCGAGTCGCTGGTGCAGGTGTACCGCGACGGCGCTCTCAAAGCGCTGCTCGATACCCGTTTCCAGGCCGATGAGCTTGAGCGCCAACGCCATGCGGTCACTGACAGTGGCGTGTTCTATACCCGCAGCGATGACGGGCGCGCAGCATCCTTCTATGCCAACAGCACGCCACTTGCTCAGCAGGATCACGCCAAGGTCATGCGCCTGTCGCAACTCGATCCGCTGATGCGTTCGATCCAGCAGGCCAGCCCGCTGGTAGCGGCGCTGTATTTCAATACCTGGGACAGCTACAACCGCATCTATCCCTGGTTCGATACGCCCGCGCAGTATCCCCACGACATGGTGATACCCGATTACAACTTCTATTACCTCGCTGACGCCAAGCACAACCCGCAGCGCAAGGTGATGTGGACCGAGGTTTACCTCGACCCCGCTGGCCTGGGCTGGATGATGTCGGCCATCGCCCCGGTGTATCGCGAGGACTTTCTCGAAGGTGTGGTCGGTCTCGACGTGACCGTGGGCCAGATACTGGGCGAGATTGCCGAACTCAACGTGCCCTGGCAGGGCTACGCGATGCTGGTCAGCCATGACCACAACATCATGGCGTTGCCGAAGGCAGGGGAGCTGGATTTCGGTCTGCGTGAGCTGACCCAGTACTCCTACGAAGAGGCCGTGCGCCGTGAAGTGCTCAAGCCCGAGGACTTCAACCTGGCCAAGCGCGAGGGTATGGAGCCATTGCTTCAGGCGATGAACGAGGGCAATGGCAACGTGCAGGAGGTGCTGCTTGGCGGCCGCAAGCAACTGGTGGCCTGGAGCGAAATTCCGCAAACTGGCTGGCGCTTGCTGTTGGTGGTGGACGAGGAGCAGATCTTCCATGACACCAACCAGTTGGCCGAGCGTTACATGCAGATCGGCTACCTGCTGATTGCCGGTCTGGTGGCGTTCTATCTGCTGTTCTTCGCCCTGATGTGGCTGCGTTCGCGCAACCTCAGCAAGCAACTTGCCGAGCCCATCGATGGCATCGTCGACATGGCGACCAGCCTGGGGCAGGGCAAATATTTACCAGCCGTGCCGGACAGTCATATCGCCGAGGTCAGTCGCCTGGCTGACGCCGTGCAGCAGGCCGGCAAGCAACTCAAGGCCAGCGAGCATGAGCGGCAGGAGGCGCAAAGCATTCTGCAACTGGTGCTGGAGAGTACAACTGAAAGTCTCTGGCAGATCGATACCACCGACCTGACCATCGATCTCAGCGAGCGCTTCGTCCGGCGTTTTGGCCTGGGAGCGAATCACTTGACGCTTAGCGAGTTCAACCAGCGCGTACACCCCGATGATCTGGAACGTCTGCGTCACCTGCGCAAGCTATTCGCTGACAGTGGCGAAGAGTATTTCGACGCCGAGTACCGCTATCTCGATTGCCGCGGTGATTACCTCTGGCTGCTCAGCCGTGGCAAGGTCCTGGCGCGTGACGCGAGCGGCTGGCCACTGCGTATTGCCGGTACGCACGTCGACATCACTCGGCTCAAACAGGTGCAGGAAGAACTGCGCCACGCCAGCCTTGAAGCGCTTGCGGCCAGCCAGGCCAAGAGTCGCTTTCTGTCGAGCATGAGTCACGAACTGCGCACGCCGCTCAACGCCATCCATGGCTTCGCCCAGTTGATCGAGATGGAGGTGCAGGACAAGCACGACGCCAAACTGGAGACCGATTACGCGCGCGAAATTGTCACCGCCAGTCGCCATCTCACTTCATTGGTCGACGACATTCTCGATCTGTCGAGCATCGAGAGCCGGCGTCAGCAGCTGCAGTTCCAGCCGATCGAAATCGGCGCGCTACTCAACGGTTGTGCCGAGCTGGTGCAGCCTGAAGTGCAGCAGAAACAGTTGCAACTGCAGGTGATGGAGGCAGCCAATCCGCCCTTGTTCGTACAGGGCGACCCGCGCCGGGTACGGCAGATTCTGCTCAACCTGCTGTCCAATGCGATCAAGTACAACAGCCCGCGCGGCATGATCCGCATGGGCTACGAGGTGCGTGCCGACTGTGTGCGGTTGTGGGTTGACGACACTGGACCGGGTCTTTCCAGCGAGCAGCAGGCGCAGCTGTTCCAGCCTTTTCAGCGTCTCGGCCGGGAAAGCTCGAATATTCCCGGTACCGGCATCGGGCTGGTGCTCTGCCGCGAGCTGGCCACGCTGATGGACGGCGAAATCGGCGTGCGTAGCGAGCCTGGTGTCGGTAGTCGTTTCTGGCTCGACATCCCCAGTGCGGCCAGCCCTGATGTGTTCGGCGACGAGACTGCCGAGGTGCCGGCGCAGGCCGTGAAAAGTCTGGTGCAGGTGCTGTGCGTGGAGGATCATCCCGCCTGCATGAAGATCCTGCAGGCATCGTTGCGTGAGTTTGCCGAGGTCAGGGGCGTGAGTTCATGCCAGCGGGCACTGGCCGAATTGCAGGAAAGTGAGCCGGCACTGGTGTTGCTGGATATCGACCTGCCTGACGGCAATGGGCTGGATATTCTCGACGCCATGCGCGCTGAGCCGCGTTTGCGTGATGTGCCGGTGATGGTGATCAGCGCGGTGGCCGATGCACGGTTGTTCGAGGATGCCAAAGCGCGCGGCGCTTCGGCCTGCCTGAGCAAACCGGTGGATCTGCAGGAGGTGCGTCAGGTCGCGCTGGGCTTGCTGTACAGCGGTTATTGAGCAAGCCCAGCGTGATTCATTCGCTGGCGGCCAGCAGGTCGAGGGCTTCGCCCAGCACCTTGACCGACTCGGCATGATCGCCGGCCTTGTGCAGGGCTTCACCTTCGGCGCGCAGCTCCTGCACCTTGGCCAGCACCTCTGGGTCGGCAGGCGGATCGCTTTGCAACAATGCATCGATCTTGGCCATATCCTGCGGGCAATGCATGGCCCACAGTGGCAGGCTGATCAGGGTTGCGGCGAGAAACATGAGCGTGCGACGCATGGTGACTCTCCTGAAACGGGTGGCGGGAATCTCAGTATAGAAGCCTGTCGTCAGTGCATTGGTATGTTAGTAGTGATACCAGCGCAGCTCCAGCTTCACTTCGTTAACCGGGCTGGCCAGTTGGCTGAACTCGCGCTGGGCGCTCAGGCGCAGGCCGAGGTTGCGTGACATTTCCCACTGTTGGTTGAGCGACAGGCGCCGGCGCACTTCGCCGTTGTGGAAGTAGTCGCCGGCTGCCTCCAATGTCAGGTTACCCAACGGGTTGCGCCACAGCAGCCCGCTGTTGAAGCCCAGCGCCGGGGCGATCACGGCAGCGAAATCCTCGTTGTATTCCAGACGCGCGGTGCCGAGAGCGAAGCCGAGCAGGTCATCGTGCAACTGCCAGGTGGCACCGGCGCCGCCGCTGATATGGCCTACCAGCCGGGTGTCGCCATCTTCGCCGAGTACCCGCTCCAGGCCGCCGCCCACCTGCCAGGACAGCGGCTGCAGCAGGGCATTGCGCGGTGTCAGCGAGCGGATGTTGGCCAGGTCCAGGCGTTGCAGTTGCCAGTGGTTGTTCTCGTACTGACGCAGCTTGAGCTGGAATATCTCGATCTGTGCGCCGAGCGGGAAGCCGTCTAGGTTGTCGTTGAGGTCGTGGTAGGCCATGCGCAAGCCGTACTCGGCAAAGGCGCGATCGTCGCGGCTGCCGCCAGCCAGTTGCCAGGTGCGCGACTCATGGCCTTCCTCTGGTAGCGGCGGACGCTCGACCTGCAAAGGCGGTGGCGGGTTACGGTTGATCGCACCGAGCAACTGGAAGCTACGCTGGGCGTTGCTGCTGCGTTCTTCATCGTTGGCGTGGTAGCGCACCAGGCGGAAAGCGGCGTCCTGGATCAGCGCGCGGCGTTCGGTGGGCAGGGCGAGAAAGTCGCTATCGTCGAGCTGCGTTGGATCCTGGCTCAGGCGCAGGACCCACGCCTGCTCGTCGCTATCGAGCGGTTCGGCGCGCGCCAGCAGTTCGCGCTCGCGCGAGGGGCGATAGTCGATGCGCTCGATCAGTCCGGCATCCTTGACCGCACGCACGGTATCGGTGGGGATGGCGGTGAGCGGGAAGTGCTCGGTCAGCTCGATGCCGGGGCGGGCGATTTCCAGTAGCTCCAGCAGGCGGTAGGAGCAGTTCTCGTCGAAGAAGAAGTAGTCGAAGCGGATCTGCTTGAGCTCCCAGACGTGTTCGACCATGCGCGCGGTTTCTTCCGCCGTCAGGTTCAGCCGGTATTCCCACAGGTCGCGGTTTTCCAGGCGGTTGTACTCGCTGAGCTTCTCGCGATATGGCACCAGGGCGAACAGGCCGGGGTAGCCGCCCATCAGGCCACGCCAGGCATAGAGAATGCTGTTGTCGTCGCCTTCGATGAAGGCGCCGAAATTCAGCGCGTAGCTCAGCAGCGCGGTGTTGTGGCTGTCGATATCCGGTTGATCGATGCGCAGCAGGGTATGGCCGAACATCGACGAGGGGCTGTTCAGGTAGGCCGCCGGGAACACCAGCACCGTGCTGTGCGGATTGACGTCGGCGATCCAGTTTCGGTATTCGGCGCAGTCCGGTTTGGGCAGGTCATCGAGTTGCAATTGCGCCTTGAGCCAACGGGTACGCGCCGGGTAGACGCATTGCGGGTGACGGTCGCCCAGTTCAGCGGGTTGGTACAGGGCCTTCAGGGTCGCCTGCAGTTCGGCTGCAGGGTTGCTGTCGCCATCTTCTGCGAGAAAGAAATCGTCGTCATCGACATAGCTGCGCCAGCCGCCGAGCTTGCCGGTTTCATAGTGGCCAAGGGCGATCCAGTAGGGATCGTTGGCCAGTTGTTCGAGCGTGGCGGCATGTAGGGGAAGACTGAGGCTCAGGGCAAGGACGGCGAATATCCGTTTCAAGATCGCTGTTCTTCTGGTCATGGCGATGGCCGAGCTTTGGCCAGGCTGTCGATTGGTGTCAAGGCAGTCGAACAAGACATTTCGCGCAAGTGCTGACCGGCGTCAGTCACGAGCTTCGTGCTGCGCATCACACTGAGCGCTCTTCAACGCTAGGAGACTGCTCATGGCTCACCGTGATGTGCTGGACGCTCTGCTGCATGACTACACCACCCGCGCGGAGGCGATTCGCTGCGATCTGGGGCGCAGCCACTCGGCGGATTTCGCCGAACAGGCGCAGCAGCGGCAGAACGACGAAGTGCTCGACGCGCTGCTGGTCGAGGCCGAACATGGCCTGCTGCTGGTGCGCCAGGCGCAGCAGCGCCTGGCCGAAGGGCGTTATGGCGAGTGTCTGTGTTGTGGCGAGCCGATCGAAGCGGCACGCCTGGCAGCCCTGCCGGTTGCCGAATACTGCTTGCGCTGCGCCGAGGATCTTGGCGATTACAGCAGCCAGGCGGCCAGGCTGAAGTAGAACAAGAGTGTGCACAGGTCGGTGACTGCCAGGGTCACCGGCCCTGCGGCGATTTTGGGGTCAAGTCTCAGTGCGTGCAGCAGCGTCGGTACGCTGAGGCCGAGCAGGCAGGCAGCGCCGAGCGACAGCAGAATGCTGGCGCCGATGATCAGACCGGTCCAGGCTTCGCCGCGCCAGAGCCAGACGATCAATGCCACCAGGCTGCCGCAGGTGGCGCCGAGCAGCAGCGCGGTCGGCAGTTCATGGCGCAGGCTGCGCAGGTACCAGGCGAGATCGGGCCGCACGCTGCGCAGGGCCTGGATGGTCACCGACATCGATTGCATGCTCACGCTTTCGCCCAGGCCCAGCACCAGGGTGAGAAAGAATGCCAGGACGATGCTCTTGGCCAGTGTGAGCTCGTACAGGCTGGCCAGCAGGGCGCAGAGGGTGCCGCTGGCGATGGTCGCCAGCAGCCAAGGTACGCGCAGGCGAAAGGCCCAGAATGGCGAGGCGTTGCCAACCTGGGCGACGTGAAAACCCAGGGTTTCGAACAGCGCATCGGCTTGGTTGCGCTGACGCAGGTCGTGGCTTTCCTCATTGAGCAGGGCGATATCCACCAGGCCGCACAGGCGCTGCTGCTCGTCCACCACCGGCAGCGCCAGGAAACGGTGACGGATCAGCATCTGGCAGGCATCAAGGATGGTCGCGCGATTGGGCAGCGCGATGATGGCCGTATCCATCAGTTCGACCAGCTTGGTGTCCAGCGGAGCGGTGAGCAGACGACGGCTGGGTAGCACTCCGATCAGACGCTGCTCATCGTCAACCACATAGAAATAGATGATGCGCTCGCCCAGGCCTTGGATCCGTATGTCCTCCAGCGCCTCGCGCACGCTGAGCTGATGATTGAGTGCGGCATAGTCATGGCGAGCGACATGCAGGACGGGTAGATGCAGGTGATCGGCTCTGGGCATGGCGGCTTTCGCGTGAAGGACGGTGGTGGGCAGCTTATTACGCGCTCGGATTTTTCATCCTGAGCTGAATCAAGCCTTGATCCCTTTCGCGCCACAGGCCCAGAATCACCCCATGTTTTGCGGAAACTTCCGCCCGCTATAAGGATTGCCAATGTCCAAGCGTAGCCTCGATGCTTTGCGCCTTGCCCCCGACTCACTGACCCGCCCCTTCGCCCCCGAGCAGTTCAACTTCAGCAGTACCGATGATCTCGAACCCTTCCGCGGCGTACTGGGCCAGGCCCGCGCGGTCGAGGCCCTGCAGTTCGGCGTGGCCATGCCGCGCCCTGGCTACAACGTGTTCGTCATGGGCGAGCCGGGTACCGGACGCTTCTCCTTCGTGCAGCGCTACCTCAAGGCCGAAGCCAAGCGCATGGAGACGCCGGCCGACCGGGTCTACGTCAATCATTTCGACGAGCCGCGCGAGCCGCGCGCGCTGGAGCTGCCAGCCGGCACCGCGAGTGCTTTCATCGCCGATATCAACCAGTTGATCGACAATCTGCTGGCCACCTTCCCGGCAGTGTTCGAAACACCGACCTACCAGCAGAAGAAGAGCGCCATCGATCGTAGCTTCAACAAGCGCTACGACCAGGCGCTGGATGTGATCGAGAAGCTGTCGCTGGAGAAGGGCGTGGCCCTGTACCGCGACAGCACCAATATCGCCTTTACCCCGATGGCCGACGGCAAGGCGCTGGATGAAGCCGAGTTCGCTCAGTTGCCGGAAGCCGAGCGCGAGCGTTTCCACGCGGATATCGCCGCGCTGGAAGAGCGCCTGAACGAGGAGCTGGCCAGCCTGCCGCAGTGGAAACGCGAATCGAGCAACCTGCTGCGTCAACTCAATGAAGAGACCATCACCGTCGCGTTGCAGCCGTTGCTGGCGCCATTGTCGGAGAAATACGCGGAAAACGCCGGCGTTTGCGCCTATCTGCAGGCCATGCAGATCAACCTGCTGAAAACCGCCGTCGAGCAATTGGTGGATGTCGACAAGGCCGACCCGCAACTGCGCAAGCTGCTGGAGGAAATGTACTGCCCGAGCCTGGTGGTTGGTCACCACGCCAACGGCGGCGCACCGGTGGTGTTCGAGTCGCACCCGACTTACGACAACCTGTTCGGCCGCATCGAGTACAGCTCCGATCAGGGCGCGCTGTACACCAGCTACCGTCAGCTGCGCCCCGGCGCGTTGCACCGCGCCAACGGTGGCTACCTGGTGGTCGAGGCGGAAAAACTGCTCAGTGAGCCCTTCGTCTGGGAGGCGCTCAAGCGCGCCCTGCATTCGCGCCAGTTGAAGATGGAGTCGCCGCTGGGGGATCTCGGCCGCATCGCCACCGTCACCCTCAACCCGCAGGTCATTCCGCTGCAGCTGAAAGTCATCATCATCGGCTCGCGTCAGCTCTATTACGCGCTGCAGGACGCCGATCCGGACTTCCAGGAGATGTTCCGCGTACTGGTCGATTTCGACGAGGACATCCCGCTCGCCGAAGAAAGTCTTGAGCAATTCGCGCAACTGATGAAAACGCGTACCTCGGAAGAGGGCATGGCGCCGTTGACCGGTGCCGCGGTGGCGCGCCTGGCTACTCACAGCGCGCGTCTGGCCGAGCACCAGGGTCGCCTGTCAGCGCGTATCGGTGACCTGTTCCAGCTGGTCAGCGAGGCCGACTTCATTCGCCAGCTTGCCGGGGAAAGCATCACCGACGTCGGCCATATCGAGCGCGCGCTCAAGGCCAAGGCCACCCGCACCGGACGTGTATCGGCGAGGATCATCGACGACATGCTGGCCGGCATCATTCTCATCGACACCTGCGGCGCCGCCGTCGGCAAGTGCAACGGCCTGACCGTGCTGGAGGTCGGTGACTCGGCCTTCGGTGTGCCGGCGCGGATTTCCGCCACCGTCTATCCGGGCGGCAGCGGCATCGTCGACATCGAGCGTGAAGTCAGCCTTGGTCAGCCAATTCACTCCAAGGGCGTGATGATCCTCACCGGCTTCCTCGGCAGCCGCTACGCCCAGGAATTTCCGCTGGAGATTTCCGCCAGTATCGCCCTGGAACAGTCCTACGGTTACGTCGACGGCGATAGCGCCTCGCTCGGCGAGGTGTGCACGCTGATCTCGGCGTTGTCGCGCACGCCGCTCAAGCAGTGCTTTGCCATCACCGGGTCGATCAACCAGTTCGGCGAGGTGCAGGCGGTCGGCGGCGTCAACGAGAAGATCGAAGGCTTCTTCCGCCTGTGCGAGGCGCGCGGCCTGACTGGCGAGCAGGGGGTGATCATCCCGCACTCCAACGTCGCCAACCTGATGCTCGATGACCGTGTGCTGCAGGCGGTGCGTGCCGGCCAGTTCAACGTCTATGCCGTGCGCCATGTCGACGAGGCGCTGAGCTTGCTGGTCGGCGAGGCGGCCGGGCACCCGGACGAAAAGGGTCGCTTCCCCAAAGGCAGCGTCAACGCCCGTGTGGTCGAGCGTTTGCGCGATATCGCCGAGATCGGGCTGGAAGAAGAGCCCAAACCGGCCGACGCGGACAAGGCGAAAGCCGAAGCCGAGGCGGCAGCGGCGAAACCGGCCAAGGCGCCACGGCGCAAGAAAGGTGAGGGCGAAGGCGCAGCGAGCTGATCATATCTTGCACGATTGTCCCGGATTGCCCGGGACAGGCGCGCAGGCGTTCTTGCTCACGCCTCATGCACAGAGTTATCCACAGATTGCGTGGATAACTTTGTCCTTCACAGTGCGACCGCTCGGGGTGTAGGCTGGAGCCTGGATTCCGCGAGGGTCGCCGCCATGCCGCGCAGCCTCTGCCTCACCCGCCAATGCCTGGGCCTGGTCACCCGAATCGAGTGCGTGATCAAGCCACTGGCAGGAGACAACGGACGTTGGACACTGCTTTGCGCTGCCGGTATGTCGGGAGCACAGCCTTCGGCTATAAAGGCGCAGGGCCCGTTCTATGGGCCTTCTGTCGCTGAAGGGGCGCTTACGGCGATTGCCGAGAACCTGGTCCTGCAAGGCTACGTAGAATGCTGCGAACCGCCGATCTGGTGTCTGCACCTGCAGGCCGAGTTGCGTCGTGTCAACGGTGAACGCCACAGCCATGGCGGTGTATTTCAGCCGCAGCCCGAGACTGACGGGCAGAGCTGAAACGCCTGAAACAAGGCGCGCCAGGGCCAGTTGGGTGAGACAGCAGGGCTGTGGTTATCCACAGTGCGCTGGGCATCTTCTGCTGGTGCTGGGCGATGGGTATACTCGCCGCGATTTTCCCTCCCTCAGTGAGTTCTCCATGGAACGCTTCATCGAAAACACCATGTACGCATCGCGCTGGTTGCTGGCGCCGATCTACTTCGGTCTTTCTCTCGCCGTGCTGGCATTGTCGGTTAAGTTCTTCCAGGAGCTTTATCACATCCTGCCGCAGATCTTTTCCCTGGCCGAAGCCGATGTGATCCTGAAGCTCCTGTCGCTGATCGACATGGCGCTGGTCGGCGGGCTGCTGGTGATGGTGATGCTGTCCGGCTACGAGAACTTCGTTTCGCGTCTGGATATTCACGAGGGCACCGAGAAGCTCAGTTGGCTTGGCAAGATGGACTCCAGTTCGCTGAAGATGAAAGTGGCGGCGTCCATCGTGGCGATCTCGTCCATCCACCTGCTCAAGGTGTTCATGGATGCGAAGAACTACGATCTGGAGTACCTGAAATGGTACGTGATCATTCACCTGACGTTCGTTGGCTCGGCCTTCGCCATGGGCTATCTGGACAAGGTCACCAAGCACGACTGACCCGAGACCGCTTCACAACCGCCCGTCCGAACGTGACGGGCGTTTTGCTTTTTGGGCTTGAGCTTTTTCTTTGTTGTACAAGAATAAATTTTGTATAAGTTCTTGTATAGTTAAAGGCAGGAGGCAAGCCCGATGAATCTGCATGATCTGTCCGCTCACGCTCAAGCCGGACGCGTCGACGAACTCAATCTGATCTCCCTGGAGGGTGGCATTTATCTGCTCGAGGCGCGGATGGAAGGACGCGCCCACCCGATTCTTACCGACCAGGGCAGTACGCTTAACCTGCGTTCGATAGAGCATGCGCGTGACGTGCTGCAGGAAATGCCGGCGCTGCCATTCTTCCTGGTGCACAGCTCGGTACATGACGAGATGTGCGGCATGCCATCGGCTGACAACAGCCTGCGCGTGCCCATCGCCTTCCGTTCTGGCTGGTGACGGCTGCCTTCGCACCGGCCGCCACGTTGCAGGGCAGGGCCCTGGCAGTCGTGGAGGTGAAGACCACTGGAGCCCACCCGGCACGTGATGCCATCTGGGAGCTGGCGATCATTCAGGTCGATGCTGAGGGTTGTGTCGCAGAGCGCTTGCACTGGCTGTTCGAGCCTAGTGTCGCGCTGCCCTCGCAGTTGCTCAGCCTGAGTGGGTTACACCCTCTGGAGTTACGCGGCCAGCCACGCATCGATAGCGAAGCACAGGCGATAGCCGACGCTATTTGCGGCCGCGTGCTGGTGGGCCATAACCTGCGCTTCAGCCTGGCGTTCTTGCGCCGAGTGCTGCCTGACTGGAAGACGCTGCGCTCTGCGCAGCTGTGCACCCTGCGCCTGGCCAGAGCGGCGCTGCCGGAGTTGGCGAGCGCCGGCTTCGATGCGCTTTGCGCACATTTTGGCATCACGCGTTTCTTCCGCGATCGCGCCGTGCCGGATGCCGAGGCCGTGTTGACGCTGGCTCGGCACTTGCTGCAGCAAGTCGCGCCGACGGCTCTGGGGCATCAGCTGCGTAGCGCGGCGCGGCCCCCGTTGCTGGCCGCGGAGCGTTTCGCCCAGTTGCCGGAACGTCCGGGTGTGTATTACTTCCTGGGCGACGGTGGTGCGCAACTGTATGTGGGCAAGAGCCGCAATCTGCGCCGCCGGGTGATGTCGCACTTTCAGAACGATCATCGTGACCGCCGCAGCCTGCAGATGGTGCAGCAGATCCGCGATGTGCAGGTGGCTATCACGGCCGGTGAGCTGGGCGCTCTGCTGTTCGAGTCCGCCGAGATCAAGCGTCTGCAACCCTTGTACAACCGTCGTCTGCGCAAGCAGCGCGAGCTGTTGACCTGGGCGCTGGCGGGCGAGCCTGGCGATCTGCACATCGAACTGCTGCAGCACCAGGCGTTGAGCCCAGGGCTCAGGTATGCCGGTTTGTTCCGCTCGCGCCATCACGCGCGTCAGTGGCTGCTGGAGCAGGCGCGGCAGCGGCGCTTGTGCCTGCGTGTACTCGGTCTGGAGGAGGGCGAGGGTGCCTGCTTCGCCTATCAGCTTGGGCGCTGTGCGGGTGCCTGCTGTGGCGAGGAGCCGCGCCGGGTGCACGATGCGCGGCTGCTCGCCAGCGCCGAGCGCCTGCAAACCCAGGCTTGGCCATGGGGCGGGCCGGTCGCGCTGGTCGAGCGCGATGACCGGCACGGCCTGACCCAGTGGCACGTGCTCGATCAATGGCGCCACCTTGGCACGGTAGATCGTTTCGAGCGGGTCGAGCCATTACTGACCAAGCGCCGTGGCGGCTTCAACCTCGACACCTATCACATCCTGCTCGGCCACCTGCGCCGCCACCCGAACATGGAGATCGTGCTGCTGTGAGTGTTCGTCGTCTGATTCTCATTCTGGGCGACCAGCTCACCCCCGGCCTTGGTGCGTTGGAGGACATAGACCCGGACCACGACCACGTGCTGCTGGCCGAGGTGATGGAAGAGGCCAGCCATGTGCCGCATCACCCGAAGAAGATCGCGCTGATTTTCAGCGCCATGCGTCATTTCGCCGAAGCCTTGCGTGAGCAGGGCCTGCAGGTGCACTACGTGGCCCTGGATGATCCTGACAACACGGGTTCGTTGCCGGGCGAGCTGCTGCGCTGGACGCAACGGCTCGACCCGGCCGAGGTGCATCTGACCGAGTGCGGCGACTGGCGCCTGGAGCAGGCGCTGCGTCATTGCGGCGTGCCGATTCACTGGCATCAGGACAGCCGCTTTCTCTGCAGCCGCGATGCGTTCGCTGCCTGGGCCAAGGGGCGCAAGCAGCTGCGCATGGAGTTCTTCTATCGCGAGATGCGTCGTGACAGCGGGCTGCTGCTCAACCCTGACGGCACACCGGAGGGCGGTGCCTGGAACTTCGACGCCGACAACCGCAAGTCGTTGCCAAAAGGCGTGCGCCCACCCGCGCCACTGCGCGTCGAGCCTGACGCCATCACGCGTGACGTGCTGACCTTGGTCGGGCAGCGTTTCGCCAACCATTACGGCAGCCTGGAGGGTTTCGATTACCCGGTAACGGCTGAGCAGGCCGAGCGCCTCTGGCAGCATTTTCTCGACAACGGCCTGGCCGACTTTGGTGACTATCAGGACGCCATGGCCGATGGCGAACCCTTTCTCTTTCACTCGCGCATCAGCGCCGCGCTGAATATCGGCCTGCTCGATCTGCGCCGTATCTGCGCCGAGGTGGAGGCGGCCTATCGCGCCGATGACGTGCCGCTGAACGCCGCCGAAGGCTTCATCCGTCAACTGATCGGCTGGCGCGAGTACGTGCGCGGCATCTACTGGCTGCGCATGCCGGAGTACGCCGAGGGCAACCGTTTCGGTAATACACGTGCGCTGCCGGAGTTCTACTGGACCGGCAAGACACGGATGAACTGCATGCGTCAGGCCATCGGCCAAACCCTGGAACATGCCTACGCGCACCATATCCAGCGCTTGATGATCACCGGCAACTTCGCCTTGCTCGCGGGTATCGCGCCCAAGGCCATCTGCGACTGGTACCTGGCCGTGTACATGGACGCCTTCGACTGGGTGGAACTGCCCAACACCCTGGGCATGGTGATGCATGCCGACGGTGGCTACCTCGGTTCCAAGCCGTATTGCGCCAGCGGCCAGTACATCAAGCGCATGTCCAACCATTGCCAAGGCTGTAGCTACAAGGTGAGCGAGAGCACTGGCGAGTCGGCTTGCCCGTTCAACGCGCTGTACTGGCATTTCCTCATGCGCCACCGCGAGCCGCTGGAGCGTAACCCGCGTATCGGCATGGTCTACCGCAACCTGGCGCGCATGACCGAGGCCAAGCAGCAGGCGCTGTGGGACTGGGGCGAGCGCCTGTTGGCGAAACTCGACGCCGGAGAAATGCTGTGAAGAAGAGCGAGCTGCCGGTGAAGACCTGTGCGGTCTGCGGGCTACCGTTCACCTGGCGTAAGAAGTGGGCGCGCTGCTGGGAGGAGGTGCGTTACTGCTCCGAGCGTTGCCGGCGTGGGCGTAAGCCGGGAGCAGCCTAGGTACCCGCGGCGAGCAACGCCGAACTCTGTATCTGTGCTAGTCTGGCCGGCCTTTTTCACAGCCCCAAGCGGAGCCTTTCATGTCCGAATTCAACTTCAGCCCCGATCTGTCCTCCGATGAAGGTCGCGTCAGCTATGGCATCGGTCGTCAACTCGGTGGTCAGTTGCGCGACAACCCGCCGCCCGGCGTTGACCTGACTGCCATCCTCGCCGGTCTGACCGACGCGTTCAGCGGCCAGGCCAGTCGTGTTTCCGAAGCCGAACTGGGCGCCAGCTTCAAGGTCATCCGCGAAATCATGCAGGCTGAAGCGGCCGCCAAGGCCGAAGCCGCTGCTGGCGAAGGTCGTGCCTACCTGGCCGAAAACGCCAAGCGCGAAGGCGTGACCGTATTGGCCTCCGGCCTGCAGTACGAAGTGCTGGTCGCTGGCGAGGGCGCCAAGCCGTCCGCCGAGGATCAGGTGCGTACCCACTACCACGGCACGCTGATCGACGGCACCGTGTTCGACAGCTCCTACGAGCGCGGCCAGCCGGCTGAATTCCCGGTCGGTGGCGTGATTCCGGGTTGGGTCGAGGCGCTGCAACTGATGGGCACCGGCAGCAAATGGCGCCTGTACGTGCCGAGCGAGCTGGCCTACGGCGCCCAGGGCGTCGGCAGCATCCCGCCGCACAGTGTGCTGGTGTTTGATGTCGAGCTGCTCGACATCCTGTAAGAGTCGTTAACGGCCTGCTGCGCGTCGGCGCTACTGCGTTAAAAACAAGCTCGGAGAGTCGCTTGCGGCTAACGCGCTTCAGCGCGGCCCGGAGGGCGAGCGAAGCGAGTAATGCTCATGTACAAAAGTACACTCCGCTTCCTCGCTTGTTTTTGCCTTGTATCGCTCTAGCTCGCGATGCCGGCAAGAGGTTTGTAGTTGTGGGGTGCGCTTTGCGCACCGAACCACTGCAAGCGCTGTTTTTGTCCACCACGACCACGGTGGACGGGTGAAGCGTCGTCCACCCTACGCTAAGTACGAAACGGCCCTTCTGCAGCGCAGAAGGGCCGTTTTGTCTTTCAGGATGGACGCAGGGCCCGTGCGTAGCAGTACAGAAACAGGCTGCGCACCAGCTCCTTGAGCACGATGGGCTCGCTTGAGCTGAGCTCGTGCAGGTCCAGGTCGCCCTGGTCGCGCAGCTCGTCCAGCGCTTCTTCTTCCAGCATGGCGCAGACTTCCCCGGTTTCGCGGTTGAGGATGCGCAGGTAGGGATGCGGGCGGTCCAGCCAGGCATCGATCAGGTAGGTCATGGCAGGTCTCCTTGGCCGTCATTACGTAACTGAGAATATTTCCTATTACATAAATAGCAAGGGTTAATTGCGACCTTTTGTCGTTTACCTGTTTTCAGTGGGGGGCGGACATGTCGAATGCTTGTCCGCCCTGGGTACCTTCCCCGCCAGCGAGCTGGAGGGTCGCAGCCTGCGTCACGGCGTCCATTCTGCCGCGCAGGCCGTAGATGCTGGGGCGAGCCGCGTGCTGCGTGCCACGCCGGTTCGCAGGTTGGCTCAGGAGCCCAGACGGCGAGTCACTTCGCCCAGTTGCCCGGACATGTCATGCAGGTTGCGGCTGGCCTGCTGCGTGCGCTCGACGTCGTCCTGGTTGGCGCTGGCGATGGCGGTCAGCTCAGTGAGGTTGCGCGAGATGTCCTCGGCTACCGAGGTCTGCTCTTCGGCGGCGGTGGCGATCTGCTGGTTCATGTCGCGGATGGCCTCTACCGCCTCGGTGATGCGCTGCAGCATGGCGCCGGCCACGGTGACCTGGGTCACGCCCTGTTCGCTGCGCTGCTGGCCGCTCTCGATGGCGCGCACGGCATTCAGTGCGCCGTTCTGCACGGTATCGATGATCTGGTTGATCTCGGCGGTGGATTCGGCTGTGCGTTGGGCCAGGGTGCGCACCTCGTCGGCGACCACGGCGAAGCCGCGGCCCTGTTCGCCGGCGCGCGCGGCCTCAATGGCGGCGTTGAGCGCCAGCAGGTTGGTCTGCTCGGCGATGCCGCGGATCACTTCCAGCACCTTGCCGATACGCCCGCTGTCGCTTTCCAGGCGACGGATCACCTCGGCGGTGTTGGCGATCTCGCCGCGAATGTCGGTGATGGTGGCGATGGTCGATTGCATCACCGTGCTGCCCTGGCGCGCCGAGTCGTCGGCATCGTTGGCCGCGTGCGCGGCATCAGCGGCATGGCGCGCGACTTCCTGAGCGGTGGCGGACATCTCGTGCATGGCGGTGGCGACCTGATCGGTACGCTCGAACTGCTCGCTGACGCCCTTGGTCATGCGTGAGGCGATGGCGTTCAACTCGCTGCTGGCGCTGTCGAGGTTCTGCGTGCTGTGGTGCAGACGCTCGCTGGTGCTGGCGAGAAAGTCGCGCAGGGTGTTCGCGGCGCGCGCCAGCAGGCCCAGCTCATCCTGCCGAGTGCTTTCCACGCGCTGGCCGAAGCGACCTTGGCTGAGCTGGTCGACATGGCTGATCAGGTGGCGGATGGGGATGATCAGATTGCGATTGACCAGCCACAGGCTGAATACGGCGATGACCAGGGCGGCAGCCAGCATCACGAGGGTGCCGCTGAGAATGGTGCGCGCGGCGCTGGCGTTGATCTGCTCGGCCTGGCTCAGGCTGTTCTGGCGCAACTGCTCGACCAGTGCAGTCATCTGCTCACTGGCGGCGCGGTCGATGCCTTTGACGGCTTCATCGCCGGCCCTGGCATCGGCACCAGCGGCCACGAAGGCGTCGCGGCCCTTGCGGTAATTGCCGCCGAGCGCCTGATGTTCGCTGCGCAGGCGTTCGACCTGCGTCTTCAAGGCCGGGTCGGCAGCGGCGACCTGGGTCAACTGGCCGAGAATGTCCTGCACCTTGCGCTCCTGCGCTTCGAACTGGCTCCAGTAGCGTTGCAGGTTGGCGCTGTCCTGACCGCGCAGCAGGACGTTCTTCCATTCCTGCACCTGGATCTTGAATTCGACGTTGGCCGCATCGATCAGGCGCGAAGATTCCAGCGGCCCATCGAGCAGGCCGCGATAGGACTGAATGCCGCTGGAGAGGAAGCTGAAGCAGGCCAGTGCGGTGATCAGGATCAGCGCCAGACTGCCGCCGAGCAGGGCGAGAATCTGCGCGCGCAGGGATTTTTGCAGGAACATGATGGGATGCCTCGGAGGTCAGGCGGAGCGGGACATAATCAGCGTAGTCGGTGAATGTTGCAGATTTGTGAAATGTCTAGACGAGTCCGGCAAATGGCCATGAACAGGCCTGGCATTGTCGGGGATTCTGATACTTGAATGATTGCGCAATCATCTTAATCTGACTCGGGTTGTCCATTTTCGGCGGCCCAACGGGTGCGTCGAGTTTCATCACGAGGAAGATGTCATGACCGATAACGCCACCCCACGCGCCGACGATGACCGTATCACCTGGCTCAGCCTGCGCTCGGTAGCGCTGCCGCTGGCCAACCCGATCAGCGATGCCAAGGTGCTCACAGGTCGGCAGAAGCCGATGACCGAGATCGCCATCCTGATCGCCGAGATCGAAACCCGCGACGGTCACCGTGGCCTGGGCTTCAGCTACTCCAAGCGCGCCGGTGGCCCCGGTCAGTTCGCCCACGCCCTGGAAGTGGCGCCTAATCTGATCGGCGAGAACCCCAGCGATATCGCCAAACTCTGGGACAAACTGTGCTGGGCTGGCGCCTCGGTGGGGCGCAGCGGCCTGGCGAGCCAGGCCATCGGCGCCTTCGACGTCGCCCTGTGGGATCTCAAGGCGCGCCGCGCCGGTCTTTCGCTGGCGCGACTGCTCGGCAGTCATCGTGATTCGGTGCGCTGCTACAACACCTCCGGCGGCTTTCTGCACACGCCGCTCGACCAGTTGTTGAAGAACACCGACATTTCCCGCGAGAAGGGCATTGGCGGTATCAAACTCAAGGTCGGCCAGCCCGACTGGGCGCTGGATATCCACCGTGTCAGCACGGTGCGCGAGCACCTGGGTGAGAGCTTTCCGCTGATGGTCGACGCCAACCAGCAATGGGATCGCCCGACCGCACGGCGCATGTGCCGGCGTCTGGAACCCTTCGACCTGATCTGGATCGAGGAGCCGCTGGACTGCTACGACGCCGAAGGCCATGCCGAGCTGGTGCGCTTGTTCGATACGCCAATCGCCACTGGTGAGATGCTCACCAGCCCCGCCGAGCACTGGGAGTTCATTCGCCAGCGCGGCGCCGACTTCCTTATGCCCGATGCGCCGCGCGTCGGCGGGATTACCCCCTACCTGCGCGTGCAGACCCTGGCCGAGCAGGCCGGCATGACCCTGGCACCGCACTTCGCCATGGAGCTGCACGTGCACCTGGCCGCCAGCCATACCCGCGAGCCCTGGGTCGAACATTTCGAGTGGTTGGAGCCGCTGTTCAACGAGCGCCTGGAAATTCGCGATGGGCGCATGTTGGTGCCGACTCGTCCGGGCCTGGGTCTGAGCCTGAGCGAGCAGGTTGCCGGCTGGACGGTGCAGCAGGCAGAGGTCGGCAAACGCGCTTAGAGCGTCAGTTCTGCGGATAGATGTCGCGAGCGGCCTGACGCACAGCTGCGATCATCGACGGCAAGGCCGGGTTGTCGTTGTCGTCGCGCCAGACCAGATGTAGCTCCCCGCATACGCCTTTGGGAAGCGGCAGCTCGCGGAAACGTACCTGCTCGAAGCGGATGGCACTGGCGCTGCGCGGCACCAGTGCCAGCCCCATGCCGGCATTGACCAGCGACAGGATGGTCAGGGTCGAGCCCAGCGCCTGGACGAATTCAGGCTGGATGCCGCTGGCGCGAAACAGGCCGGTGTGCAGCTCGTTGAAGGGCTGCCAGGCGGTATGCGCGTAAAGAATGAAAGGCTGACCATGGAGCATTTCCAGGGTCGGCCTTTCGTGCTGCGCCAGCGGATGCGCGGCGGGCGCGGCCAGCACGAAGGGTTCGCGCAGCAGGCATTCGCTGATTAGCCCAGGTTGCTGCAGCGGCGCTCGGACGATGGCCAGGTCCACACGCCGGGCGCGCAGTGCCTGCACCTGTTCGAAGGTGCTCATCTCCAGCAAGGCGATATCCACGCCTGGGCGCTCACGTTTGGCGGTGGTGATCGCGCGTGGCAACACGTCATACACCGCGCTGGCGACGAAGCTGATAGTGAGCGCGCCACTTTCGCCGATGGCGGCCAGTCGGGCGCTTTGCGCGGCGCGGTGGGCCTGATCGAGCAGCGCCTGGGCTTCGACGAAGAAGGCACGGCCAGCCGCCGTCAAGGCAACCGAGCGAGTGCTGCGGGTGAACAGCGTCACGCCCAATTGATGCTCGAGCAGCTGTATCTGCCGACTCAGCGGCGGCTGGGTCATGTTCAGGCGCTCGGCCGCGCGACGGAAATTCAGCTCGGCGGCCAGGGTGGTGAAGCAGCGCAGTTGGGCCAGGTCGAACATTGATTCATTCCGGGTATCAATCTAGTGGTTGATTAGATTAGACCTGGATCAATGAGCGCGTCCATTATCCTGCTCAAGCCGCTGCAGTTGGCGTTCTAGAGGGCTGGAGGCGAAAGAGGCGGGAGTCAGAAATGAACCGCCCCCTGAGCAGAGGGGGCGGCAAGTTGCTGGGTATCAGGTACGCAGGATCTCGTTGATCGCGCTGGGTTTGGGACGTAGCGCGCTGAACACCTGCCAAAGCACGAACACCAATGCCAGGCCGAGGAAGGTGCCGGCAATCGGATTGGTGAAGAACTCGGCGAAGCTGCCGTCCGACAGCATCAGACCGCGACGCAGGTTGGTTTCCGCCATAGGCCCGAGGATGAAGCCGATGATGAACGGCGCCGCCGGCATACCGGCCTTGACGAAGGCGTAACCGAGCAGACCGAACAGCAGGATCGACCAGACGTCGAACAGGCGGCTGGACAGACCAAAGGCGCCGACCACGCACAGCACCAGAATGATCGGCAGCAGGATGTGCTTGGGCACGTCGAGCAGCTTGATGAACAGGCGCAGGCCGTAGAACTCCATGAACAACATCATCACCGTGGCGACGATCAGCGCGGCGAAGATGGTGTACACCAGCGGACCCTGGCTGATGAACAGCAGCGGACCGGGTTGAATGCCGTGGATCAGGAAGCCACCGAGCATGATCGCGGTGACGGTGTCGCCGGGGATGCCCAGGGTCATCAGCGGCATCATGGCGCCGCCGATACCGGCGTTGTTGGCCGTCTCGCTGGCGACCACGCCGCCGATGTTGCCCTTGCCGTAGGTGTGCCCGTCTTTCGCGCGTTTCTTGGCGATGATGTAGGACACCAGGTTCGAGGTTCCTGCGCCGATGCCTGGCAGGATACCGATGCCCAGACCGATCAGGCCGGAGCGACCGGCGTTGGGCAGTTGCTCGCGGAACTCCTTGAGCGAGAAGCCGAAGCCCTTGATGTTCTTCATGCTCACCGACTTGGCCTTGCCCTGCACGGCATGGCGGCCGGTTTCGGCGAGCTTGATGATCTCGGCTACGGCAAACATGCCGATCATTACCGTGAGCATCGAGAAGCCGCCATTGAGCTCACTGATGCCGAAGGTGAAGCGGCGCACTGCCTCGACCGGGGCGATGCCGACGGTGGATACCGCGATACCCAGCGCACCCGCGAACAGGCCCTTGACCATGGAACCGGCCGAGAGGGTGGCGATCAGGGTCAGGGAGAACACGGCGATGGCGAAGTATTCGTGCGGGCCGAAGCTCAGGGCGACCTTGGCCAGCTGCGGTGCGATGAACATCAGCGCGACGATGCTGAAGATGGTGCCCAGGAAGGAGAACACGATACCGACGCCCAGCGCCTTGACGCCGTGCCCCTGTTCCATCAGCGGGCCGCCGTCGAACACCGTGGCGATCGATGAAGGTGTTCCCGGAATCTTCAGCAGGATCGCCGAGATCAGGCCTCCGGATGTGGCGCCAATGAACAATGCGACCAGCAGCGACAGACCCGCTTGCGGGCCCATGGTGAAGGTCAGCGGCAGGCATAGCGCCACGGCCATGGTTGCCGACAGGCCGGGCACGGCGCCGAAGACGATGCCCATGGCCACGCCGACGGCCATCAGCATCATGATGTTCAGTGAAAAGACGGCACCGAAGCCTTGCTGCAGTAATTCGAGCATGGTCGATCCTCAGATGTAGTTGTTCAGCAGGCCAGCGGGCAGCAACAGATCGAAGGCCTCGCGGAACAGCAGGAAGATGAGCGCAGAGCAGGTGACGGCGACCAGCAGATAGGTCAGGTGCCTGGCTTTCTGGTTTACCGGGGTCAGCACTAGGAACTGCAGATACAGGTAAACCACGGTCATGATCGGGAAGCCCACAGGGCCGAGCAGGGCCATGTAGCCAAGGATCAGACCGAGTGTCTTGATGACGGTCTTCGGCTCGACAATTTCAACAGTTGGCTCTTCGGCCTCTGCAGGAGCCGGACTGGCGGCGGGTTCGGCAGCAGCCTTGGGTTTGGCAAAGGCGCTGACCAGTTGCATCAGGCCAAGCAGAGACAGGAATCCGGCCAGCAGTTTCGGCACCGTGGCGGCATCGACACCATCATGCCCGGGGAGCTGTTGTGCCAGTACCAGGTAGGTAAGGCTGGCGCCGAGCATGGCAATGCCGATGATCAGCTCTTTCTTGTTCAGGGTGTTCATCGTGTACCTCGGTGTTCTGAGGTGCAGCGCCGGTAAGAATCGATCGTGCCGGCGCTGCGTTATGGCTTACTTGGCCTTGCGCAGTTCATCCTTGAACTGCATGAAGTCTTCGCGGGTCTTGGCCAGAATCTGCTTGGCGTCTTCGGTGGCGAAGAACGCGACAGGCTGCTTGAACTTCTTCAGGTCTTCAGCGTAGGCAGGCTGCTCGGTGATCTGCTGCATGATGTCGGACATCTTCTTCACGATCGCCGGGTCGGTGCCTTTCGGGAAGGCCACTACGTAGGGCTTGTCCATGGTGATGTCGAGGCCCTGCTCCTTGAGGGTCGGCACTTCACCCAGCATGGCGTTGCGCTCGGCGTTGGGTTGGCCCAGTGCGACCATCTGGCCGCCCTGCACGTAGTCCTGTACGGAACCGTAGGTGATAGCGCCCAGATCGAGGCGGCCGCCCAGCATGCCGACCACGCGATCGGATACGGTACCGCCGTCGACCATCTTCAGCTTGGCGCCGGTGAGTTTTTCCAGCATCAGACCCTGAATGTGGGAGAAGCTGCCCATCTCGGTGCCGTAGGTGATGCTGCCCGGGTTGGCCTTGGACTTGTCGACCAGGTCTTTCATGCTGGTCACGCCGGACTGCTTGGAGGCGACAAACACGGTGCTCTTGTCGACGCCAGCGATGCAGGACACGTCGAAGGTCTCGTAGCTGTCTTCGGTCAGGCCGGCGACTTCGTTGACGATCAACTGGCCCGGGTGGGTGAAGAGGATGGTGTTGCCATCCGGCGCTGCGCCTTTGACCTGTTCGGCCGCCAGGGTACCGCCGCCGCCAGCGACGTTGGTCACTACCATGGTCTTGCCGGTGATCTCGTTAAAGTACTTGGCCATCATGCGGGCGTTGAAGTCGGTGTCGCCGCCTGGGTTGGCGATTACCACCACCTGGACGGGGCGGGTCGGCCATTTCACGTCATCGGCGAAGGTAGCGGAATGAGTGGCCAGGACACCCATGCCGACCAGGGCAGAAAGGAGGGAGGCGCGGAATGTTTTTTTCATTGGAATACTCCGGGTTGGGATAAAAGCCGCGCGAGTCACTCGCGGCCGAGGCTGGGACGTTTCGGGTCGTATTGCCAACCCGGAACCAGGTACTGCATGGCCATTGCGTCGTCACGCGCGCCGTTGGCCACCTTCTTGTAAAGTTCGTGAGCGGCCATGATCCGCTCCATGTCCGGCTCGATACCCAGGCCGGGCTTGTCCGATACCTGCACTTGGCCACCGATGATCTGCAGCGGCTCGCGGGTCAGACGTTCCTCGCCTTCCTGCCAGATCCAGTGGGTGTCGATAGCCGTGACGCGGCCGGGCACGGCCGCCGCAGCATGGGTGAACATGGCCAGGGAAATATCGAAGTGGTTGTTCGAATGCGAACCCCAGGTCAGGCCGAACTCTTCACAGACCTGACCGAGGCGCACGGCGCCTTGCATGGTCCAGAAGCGTGGGTCGGCCAGGGGAATGTCCACGGCCTCCAGGCGCAACGAGTGCCCCATCTGCCGCCAGTCGGTGGCGACCATGTTGGTGGCGGTGGGGATGCCGGTGGCGCGCTTGAACTCGGCCATGATCTCGCGACCCGAGTAGCCATTCTCCGGGCCGCAAGGGTCTTCGGCATAGGTCAGCACGTGGCCTTGTCCTTGGCACAGGGCGATGGCTTCATCCAGCGACCAGGCGCCATTGGGATCGAGGGTGACGCGGGCATCGGGGAAGCGCGCCTTGATCGCACGGATTGCTTCCATTTCCTCGGCGCCACGCATCACGCCGCCCTTCAGTTTGAAATCGTTGAAGCCGTAGCGCGCATGCGCCGCTTCGGCCAGGCGGGCGATGGCCTCCGGCGTCAGCGCGGCCTGATGGCGCAGGTGATACCAGTCATCTGCCGAGCCTTTACCTGCGAGGTAGGGCAGGTCGGTGCGCTGGCGTTCACCTATATAGAAGAGGTAGGCGAGCATCGGCACGCTGTCGCGTTGCTGGCCGCTGCCGAGCAGTTCGGCCACCGGCACGTCGAGATGCTGGCCGAGCAGATCGAGCAGGGCGGCTTCGACCGCGGTGATCACGTTGTCCAGGCGCAGGTTGATCTCGTGCGGTTGCTTGAGTACACGCGCTTCGGATTCGGACGTGACCTGATGCTGGGTGGTCTGCGGCCCTTTGGCCGTGCCGGCGATGGCCTGGCGCAGGCGATTGAGCACGTGGTTGTAACGGCCGACCGATTGGCCGATCACCAGTTCGCGGCAGCGCTCCAGCGCCTGGCGGATGCCTTCGCCACCCGGGACTTCGCCACAGCCGATGCGCCCGGCATTGTCCTTGAGCAGCACCAGGTTGCGGGTGAAGTAGGGGGCATGGGCGCCGCACAGGTTGAGCAGCATGCTGTCATGGCCGGCGACCGGAATGACCTGCATCTCGACTATCTGAGGTGTGCTGTTGCGGGAGGCTTCGTACATCTTGGCTGGGGCTCCGAAACTGGTGCGGCCCTCGGCCGCAATGGCAAAGGTACGGTTCAGTCGTGCACCGGGATCATCGTGCGATCCGCGCGGTAGCAAGTGAGAGCATGGGCAAAGACGGCAACGAGGCCTGCGCGGATTGCGCTGTTCAGGCGGCTGCTGACATCGGTGCGATGGTCGGCACGATGGCAGGGTGGGGCGGCAGTGAAGGTCTGTGACATGACCAGGGCCTCGTTTGTTTTTATTGGAATGTCATAGGTTGTCGTATGACTTGGTGAAATTAGTACCAGCCTGTTCCTGGCCTGTCAACGCTGCACATGGTTAATGATGATTGCGCTGCCATCTCCTCTGGCTCCATGATGGAGCCTGCTCTACGCTGAGCTTTCACGCTTACGCAGCGGTTTTGCGGGCAGGCTGGGCGAAGGCGATAAAAACTTCGACGAACGGGTAATACAAAAACTGGTGTTTTTTTTGTTGTTGTACGATAACGTATCTCTACAGCTACGGCTGACGTCATTCCCACAACTCGCTTTAACAGGGTGTTCGCATAATGAATCCACAAGAACTTAAGTCCATCCTCTCCTCCGGTCTGCTGTCTTTCCCGGTAACCGACTTCGATGCTGCCGGTGATTTCAATCAGGCGGGCTATGTGCGCCGCCTCGAGTGGCTGGCGCCTTACGGTGCTTCCGCCCTGTTCGCAGCCGGCGGTACTGGCGAATTCTTCTCCCTGGCGCCGGACGAATACAGCGCCGTGATCAAGACCGCCGTGGACACCTGCGAGAATTCCGTGCCTATCCTGGCTGGTGTTGGCGGCCCGACCCGCGTTGCCATCCAGATGGCGCAGGAAGCCGAGCGCCTGGGCGCCAAGGGCCTGCTGCTGTTGCCGCACTACCTGACCGAAGCCTCGCAGGACGGCGTTGCCGCTCACGTCGAGCAGGTGTGCAAGTCGGTGAAGATCGGCGTGGTGATCTACAACCGTAACGTCTGCCGCCTCAACGCCAACCTGCTGGAGCAACTGGCCGAGCGCTGCCCGAACCTGATCGGTTACAAGGACGGCCTGGGCGACATCGAGCTGATGGTGTCGATCCGCCGCCGCCTGGGCGAGCGCCTGACCTACCTCGGCGGCCTGCCGACCGCTGAAGTCTACGCTGCGGCCTACAAGGCGCTAGGTGTGCCGGTCTACTCCTCGGCCGTGTTCAACTTCATCCCGAAAACTGCCATGGACTTCTACCGCGCCATCGCCGCGGAAGATCACGCCACCGTTGGCAAGCTGATCGATGATTTCTTCCTGCCGTACCTGGACATCCGTAACCGCAAGGCCGGCTATGCCGTGAGTATCGTCAAGGCCGGTGCCAAGATCGTCGGTTACGACGCTGGTCCGGTACGCGCACCGCTGACCGATCTGCTGCCGGACGAGTACGAAGCCCTGGCCAAGCTGATCGAAGCACAAGGCGCGCAGTAACACCGCAGAGGGCCGCTCGCGCCTGCGAGCGGCCTGGCCGCGCCCCGGAAGTCCCGGCGCGACGGCGTTGAACCATTGTCGAACCCGCATAAGAACAACAGGGTAACGCTCATGACTTCACAGATTCCTGCCGCTGTCGGCACTCCGCTGATCACCGAGCTGCAAGTCGTACCGGTCGCCGGTCAAGACAGCATGCTGCTCAATCTGAGCGGTGCCCACGGCCCTTATTTCACCCGCAACATCCTCATTCTCAAGGACAGCGCCGGCCACGTCGGTGTCGGCGAAGTCCCCGGCGGCGAGGGCATTCGCAAGACCCTCGAAGACGCCCGCTCGATCCTCGTCGGCCAGCCGGTCGGCAACTACAACGCATTGCTCAACCAGGTACGCCGCGCCTTCGCCGATCGTGATTCCGGCGGTCGCGGCCTGCAGACTTTCGATCTGCGCATCACCATTCACGCCGTCACCGCGCTGGAGTCCGCGTTGCTCGACCTGCTCGGCCAGCACCTCGGTGTGCCGGTGGCTGCACTGCTCGGCGAAGGCCAGCAGCGCGATGCGGTGGAAATGCTCGGTTATCTGTTCTTCGTCGGTGACAAGGACAAGACCGATCTCGGCTACCGCGACGAGCGCGATGCCGATGACACCTGGGAGCGCGTGCGCAACCAGACCGCGCTGACTCCGGAAACCATCGTCCGCCAGGCCGAGGCCGCGCATGCGCGTTATGGCTTCAACGATTTCAAACTCAAGGGCGGTGTGCTGCATGGCGAAGCCGAAGTCGAGGCGATCCGCGCCCTGGCCGCGCGCTTCCCTGAGGCTCGTGTGACGCTGGACCCCAATGGCGGCTGGTCGCTGGATGAGGCCATTGCCCTGTGCCGCGACCTGCATGGCGTGCTGGCCTATGCCGAAGACCCGTGCGGCGCCGAGAACGGCTACTCTGGTCGTGAAGTGATGGCCGAGTTCCGCCGTGCCACCGGCCTGCCGACTGCGACCAACATGATCGCCACCGACTGGCGGCAGATGGGCCACACCATCTCCCTGCAATCGGTGGATATCCCGCTGGCCGACCCGCACTTCTGGACCATGGCCGGTTCGGTACGCGTGGCGCAGATGTGCAACGACTGGGGCCTGACCTGGGGTTCGCACTCCAACAACCACTTCGACATCTCCCTGGCCATGTTCACCCACGTCGCCGCTGCGGCGCCGGGTCGAGTCACTGCCATCGATACCCACTGGATCTGGCAGGACGGCCAGTACCTGACGCGCAACCCGCTGCGCATCGAAGGTGGTCTGGTGCAGGTGCCGAAAACGCCGGGCCTCGGCGTCGAGCTGGACTGGGACGCGCTGGCCAAGGCGCACGAGCTGTACCAGGCCAAAGGCCTGGGCGCACGTGACGACGCGGTGGCCATGCAGTACCTGATCCCGGGCTGGACCTTCAATAACAAGAAGCCCTGCCTGGTGCGTTGAGCCAGGCCCGACGCCGCCCCGTGATCCTGCTGTGCCGTAGGGTGGGCTTTAGCCCACCAATGATGCAGCCGGTGGGCTGAAGCCCACCCTACGCTCTGAAGCGGCCCAGCCTTTCCTTCTGTCTCACGAGCCTTGCCGATGCCAGATGTCAAACCGGGTCGTGTGCGCTACAGCATCTTGCTGATGCTGTTTCTGGTCACCACCATCACCTTCGCTGATCGCTCCAGCCTCTCCGTCGCCGGTTCGGCGATGCAGGCCGGCCTGGGCATCGACGCGGTGACGCTCGGCTACATCTTCTCGGCGTTCGGCTGGGCCTACGTGATCGGGCAGATTCCCGGTGGTTGGCTGTTCGATCGTTTTGGCACCAAGCCGGTGTATACCCTGGCGCTGTTTATCTGGTCGGCGCTGACCCTGCTGCAGGGCTTCGTCGGCTGGCTGCCGGGCACCTGGGCGGTGACCTCGATGTTCCTGCTGCGGCTGCTGGTGGGTTTTGCCAGCGCGCCGTGCTTTCCCGGCAACGCGCGGATCATCGCCTCCTGGTTTCCCACTGCCGAGCGCGCCACCGCCACGGCCATTTCCAGTTCGGCGCAGTATGCCGCCACCGCGCTGTTCGCTCCGCTGATGGGGTGGGTGGTGCAGGCGATGGGTTGGCAAGCGGTGTTCATCGTGCTTGGTTGCCTGGGCCTGGCGCTGTCGTTTGTGTGGCTCAAACAGCTGCACGGCCCGCGTCAGCACCCGCGTATCGAAGCAGCCGAGCTGGCCCACCTGGAAAAGGGCGGAGCGTTGATCGATCTGGAAGGGCAGCGTGGCGGTAGTGGCGGCTCGCAGTGGCGATACCTGGGTCTGCTGCTGCGCCAGCGCACGATGATTGGTATTTATCTCGGCCAGTATTGCAACAACGCCATTACCTACTTCTTTCTCACCTGGTTTCCGGTCTACCTGGTGCAGGCGCGCGGCATGAGCATCCTCGGCGCCGGTTTCGCCGCCGCGCTGCCGGCCATCAGCGGCTGCATCGGCGGCGTGCTCGGCGGGCTGCTGTCCGACGGCATGGTGCGCCGTGGCCATTCGCTGACCCTGGCGCGCAAGCTGCCGATGGTGCTCGGCCTGTTGCTGTCGAGCGCCGTGGTGCTGTGCATTTTCGTCGAGAGCGACACGGCCGTGGTGGCGCTGATGGCCCTGGCTTTCTTCGGCAAGGGCCTCGGCTCGTTGGGCTGGACGCTGGTGGCCGACACCTCGCCACGGCAGATCCTTGGCTTGTCCGGCGGGCTGTTCAACACCTTTGGCAACCTGGCGGCGATCACCACGCCCATCGTCATCGGCTACCTGGTCAGCCATACCGGTTCTTTTGATGGGGCATTGGTCTATGTCGGCCTCAATGCCCTGCTGGCGGTCGTCAGCTTCGGCCTGATCGTCGGCCAAATTCACAGGGTCGAGCTGGACTCCGCGTCTGGCTCGGCATCCTGAACGCACAACAGGAGCACGTGTCATGCAGTTGATTCCCCATCAGGATTCGCCCCGCTATATCCGCCTGCACCCGACCGACAACGTCGGCGTGGTGGTCAATGACCAGGGCGTCGCCGCAGGCGGCCAGTTCGACGATGGTCTGACGGCTATCGAGGGCATTCCGCAGAGCCACAAGGTGGCGCTGGTGGATATCGCCGAGGGCGGCGAGGTGGTGCGTTATGGCGAGGTCATCGGTTATGCACTGAAAGCCATCGCTGCCGGCAGCTGGGTCACCGAGCAGGTGCTGCGCATGCCCGAGCCGCCAGTGCTGGACAACCTGCCCAAGGCGACCATCAAGACCTCGCCCGGCGAGCCGCTGGAAGGCTACAGCTTCGAAGGCTTCCGCAACCCGGACGGCAGCGTTGGTACGCGCAATATCCTCGGCGTGACCACCACCGTGCAGTGCGTGGTCGGCGTGCTCGATCACGTGGTCGAGCGGGTGCGCAAGGAAATCCTGCCCAAGTACCCCAATGTCGACGATGTGGTGGCGCTGTCGCACAGCTATGGCTGCGGCGTGGCGATCAACGCGCCGGACGCGGTGGTGCCGATCCGCACGCTGTACAACATCAGCCGCAACCCCAACCTGGGCGGTCAGGCGCTGGTGATCAGCCTGGGCTGCGAGAAGCTGCAAGCCAACCAGTTGATGGATGGCGACCAGCTTACCAACGGTATGGATGAGGAAGACTGGTTGTTCCGCCTGCAGGATTCCGGCACCGGGTTCACCGGCATGGTCGAGCAGATCATGGGCATGATCGAGGATCGCCTGAAGGTGCTCGACCAGCGTCGCCGTGAGACCGTGCCGGCTTCCGAACTGGTGGTCGGCATGCAGTGCGGCGGCAGCGATGCCTTCTCCGGCATCACCGCCAACCCGGCCCTTGGCGTGGCCGCCGACCTGTTGGTGCGCGCCGGCGCCACCGTGATGTTCTCCGAGAACACCGAAGTGCGTGACGGCATCCACCTGCTCACGCCGCGCGCCGCCAGCGTCGAGGTGGCCGATGCGCTGATTCGCGAGATGGACTGGTACGACCGCTACCTGCAGCGCGGCATGGCCGACCGCAGCGCCAACACTACGCCGGGCAACAAGAAGGGCGGGCTGAACAACATCGTCGAGAAGGCCATGGGGTCGATCGCCAAGTCCGGCAACAGCCCGATTGCCGGCGTGGTCGCGCCGGGCGAGCGCATCCGTGGCAAGGGCCTGTGGTTCTGCGCCACGCCGGCCAGCGACTTCATCTGCGGCACCCTGCAATTGGCGGCGGGCATGAACCTGCACATCTTCACCACCGGTCGTGGCACGCCCTATGGCCTGTCCATGGTGCCGGTAATCAAGGTGGCCACACGCACTCAATTGGCCGAACGTTGGCCGGATCTGATCGACGTCGACGCCGGGCAGATCGTCTCCGGGCGCATGACGCTGGAAGAAATGGGCTGGCACATCTTCCAGCTCTACCTGGACGTGGCCAGCGGTCGCAAGCAGACCTGCGCCGAGCACCTGCGCCTGCACAACGATCTGGTGCTGTTCAACCCGGCGCCGGTGACCTGAGATGAGTGGCCTGTCCGATGATCTGCTCCAGGCGCTGCGCGAGGTGGCCGGCGAGGCTGGCCTGATCACTGACGCCGAGCGCATGCAGAGCTACCTGAGCGACTGGCGCGGCGCCTACCGTGGTCAGGCGGTCGCAGTGCTGCGTCCGGCTTCGACCGAGGAGGTTGCTGCCGTGGTGCGCCTGTGTGCGCAGGCCAGCGTTGCCCTGGTGCCGCAAGGCGGCAATACCGGCCTGTGCGGTGGCTCGATTCCGGACGACAGCGGAGCGCAGATCGTACTGTCGCTGACGCGCATGAAGCGCATCCGCGCAGTGGACGTGGCCAACGAAACCATCACCGTCGAAGCCGGAGTGATCCTGCAGCAACTGCAGGAGGCCGCCGCCGAAGTCGGCCGGCTGTTCCCGCTGTCGCTGGGCGCCGAGGGCAGCTGCACGGTCGGCGGCAACCTGGCAACCAATGCCGGCGGCACTGCGGTGCTGCGCTACGGCAACATGCGCGACCTGGCCCTGGGCCTGGAGGTGGTGTTGCCTGATGGGCGCATCTGGGACGGCCTACGTGGGCTGCGCAAGGACAATACCGGCTACGATCTCAAGCACCTGTTCATCGGCAGCGAGGGCACCCTGGGCATCATCACCGCCGCCGTGCTCAAGTTGTTTCCCGCCGTGCGCAGCCTGACCACCGCCTGGGTGGCGCTGCCCAGCACGCAGGCGGCCGTCGAGCTGATCGGGCAGATGCGCAGCCTGTGCGGCGACCGCCTGACCGGCTTCGAGCTGATGTCGCGGCAAAGCGTCGAGTTCGTCCTGCGTCATGTCGCCGGTGTCAGCGACCCCTTCGCCGAGGAGCACCCCTGGTACGTGCTGATCGAGCTGAGTGACACCCAGCCCAACGCGCCCCTGAACGAACTGCTCGAGCAGGGCCTCGGCGCCGCCTTCGAGCAAGGCGTGGCGCAGGATGCCGTGGTCGCCGCCAGCGACGCCCAGGTGCGCGCCTTGTGGGCGCTGCGCGAAGGCATATCGGAGGCGCAGAATCACGAGGGGCCGAGCCTCAAGCACGACATCAGTGTGCCGGTCAGTCGTATTCCCGACTTCATCGCGCGTACCGATCAGGCGTTGCAGCAGGCGTTTCCCGGTGTGCGTATCGTGGCGTACGGGCACGTCGGCGACGGCAACCTGCATTACAACATCAGCAAGCCCATCGGCGCCGAGGATGCCGCGTTCAAGGCGCAGGCCGAAGCGATCATGCACGTGATCTACGACCAGACCTTGCACTATGCCGGTAGCATCAGCGCCGAACATGGCCTGGGCCAGTCCAAGCGCCTGGTTGCGCAGCACTACAAGGCGCCTTTGGAACTGGAGTTGATGGCCCGCGTCAAGCAGGCGCTGGATCCGGCCGGGCTGATGAACCCGGGCAAATTGCTGTAAATCGCACGATCCAAACAGGAGGATCCATGAGCAAACCCAAGGTGCTGCAGATCGGTCCGCTGAGCGAGCGTTTCAACCGCGAGCTGGCCGAGGAGTACGAGGTCAGCGCACTGTGGCAACAGGCCGAGCCGCTGACGTTCCTGCGCGAACAGGGCGAGCAGTTCATCTACATGGTCTCCTCGGCACGTTTCGGCTGCACGGCCGATCAACTGCGGCTGCTACCCAATCTGCGCGCCATCTGCAGTTTCGGTGTCGGCTACGATCCCTATCCGCTGGAGCTGCTGCGGGACCGTGGCATCGTGCTCAGCACCACGCCGGACGTGCTCAACGACTGCGTGGCCGACCTGGCCATGGGCCTGATGATCGACAGCGCGCGGCGCCTGTCCGAGGCCGATCGCTTCGTGCGCAGCGGCGCCTGGAGCAGCACCACGGGCTTCCCGCTGGCGCGACGGGTCAGCGGCAAGCGCCTGGGTATCGTCGGTCTCGGCCGCATCGGCGAGGCGGTGGCACTGCGGGCTTCGGGGTTTTCCATGCCGGTGCGTTACCATAATCGCCGGCCGGTCGAAGGTAGCCCTTACCAGCACGAGCCGGATTTGCTGGCGTTGGCGCGCTGGGCGGATTTCCTCGTGCTTACCTGCCCGGGCGGCAAGGCCACCTATCATCTGATCAATGCCGAGATGCTCGAAGCGCTGGGCCCAGATGGTTTTCTGATCAATGTGGCGCGCGGTTCGGTGGTCGATGAAGCGGCGCTAATCGCTGCACTGCAGCAGAAGGTAATCGGTGGTGCTGGGCTGGATGTTTTCGAGCGCGAACCCCTGGTCCCGGCGGCGCTGCGCGAGCTGGGCAACGTGGTGCTGCTGCCGCACATCGGTAGCGCCAGTGTCGAGACGCGCCAGCAGATGGCCGATCTGGTGCTGGACAACCTGCGCGCCTTTATCGCCACCGGCAGGTTAGTGACTCCATTGTAGGGCGGGTGCAACCCGCCAACCAAGGCGGCGGGTTTCACCCGCCCTACGGCTTCGCGTGCATTCATGAAAGGCCGCTGAATACGCCGGGCGGCATCTGCAGCCTGGCCTATCGTCACGACGTCACAAGCGCCGTGATCGCTTCTTACCTCACCTGCAGCATCCCCGGCGCACCACAAGTGCGCCGTTTTTTCTTCCGCGCGCTGATGTCGGTGCCTCATGCCCTGTAAACTGTTGCGTTTTCCGCAGGCAAGGGGCCATCCACCGTGCAGTCGGTTATCTCCATCCAGCAACTGAACAAGATCTATGCGTCCGGGCATCCGGCGCTCCAAGGCATCGACCTGGACATTCGCCAGGGCGAGATATTCGCCTTGCTCGGCCCCAACGGCGCGGGCAAGACCACCCTGATCAGCATCATCTGCGGCATCGTCAATCCGGGCGATGGCAAGGTGCTGGTCGGCGGCAAGGACATCGTCCGTGACTACCGCGCGGCCCGCTCGCAGATCGGCCTGGTGCCGCAGGAGCTGGTCAGCGACGTGTTCGAAACCGTCTGGGCGACGGTCAAGTTCAGTCGTGGCCTGTTCGGCAAGAAGCCCGATGCGGCCTACCTGGAGCAACTGCTCAAGGACCTGTCGCTGTGGGACAAACGTAACGCCAAGATCATGGAGCTGTCCGGCGGCATGAAGCGCCGGGTGATGATCGCCAAGGCACTCTCGCACGAGCCGCAGATTCTCTTCCTTGACGAGCCTACCGCCGGTGTCGACGTGGAACTGCGCCGCGACATGTGGAACATGGTCAGGCGCCTGCGCGAGCGTGGCGTGACCATCATTCTGACCACCCACTACATCGAGGAGGCCGAGGAGATGGCCGACCGTATCGGGGTGATCAGCAAAGGCCGGATCATTCTGGTGGAAGACAAGCAGGTACTGATGCACAAGCTGGGCAAGAAGCAGCTGACCCTGCACCTGCAGCAGCCGCTGTCCTGCGTGCCGGCCGAGTTGGCGCGCTATGGCCTGGAGCTGGCCGATCAGGGCCATGCCCTGGTGTTCACCTTCGACGCCCAGCACGAGAACACCGGCATCGCCGAACTGCTGCGTGATCTGGCCCAGCATGGCATCGACTTCAAGGATCTGCAGTCGAGCCAGAGTTCGCTGGAGGAGATTTTCGTGTCACTGGTCTCAGGCCGATGAGACGCTACTGCGCTCGCCCAGGCTGCGTTGAAGTCAGGCTCGGCCTGCTCATGTACAACGCGTACACTCCGCGGCCTCGCCTGACTTCGCCTTGCCTGACCTTCGCTCGCTACGCCTCTCAGCGCCCTGAAATGGAGATTTGCGCATGAACCTGTACGCCATCAAGGCCATCTACCTGTTCGAGCTGGCGCGCACCTGGCGCACCCTGCTGCAGAGCATCGCCACACCGGTGATCAGCACCTCGCTGTATTTCGTGGTGTTCGGTTCGGCCATCGGTTCGAGCATGACCCAGGTGCAGGGCGTGAGCTACGGCGCCTTCATCATTCCGGGTCTGATCATGCTGGCACTGCTGACCGAGAGTATTTCCAACGCCTCATTCGGCATCTACATGCCCAAGTACTCGGGGAGCATCTACGAGCTGCTGTCGGCGCCGGTGTCCTATCTGGAGATTCTGATCGGCTATGTCGGCGCGGCGGCGACCAAGTCGGTGATCCTCGGCCTGATCATCCTGCTCACGGCGCGGCTGTTCGTCGATTTCGAGATTCAGCACCCCATCTGGATGGCGGCGTTCCTGGTGCTGACGGCGCTGACCTTCAGCCTGTTCGGTTTCATCATCGGCGTCTGGGCCGATGGTTGGGAGAAGCTGCAGATCGTCCCGGCGCTGATCGTCACGCCGCTGACCTTCCTCGGCGGCGCCTTCTACTCCATCAGCATGCTACCGCCAGCCTGGCAGACGGTGACCCTGTTCAACCCGGTGGTGTACCTGATCAGCGCCTTCCGCTGGAGCTTCTACGGCGTGTCCGACGTCAACGTCGGCGTCAGCCTGGCCATGGTGCTGGGCTTCCTGGCGCTGTGCATTGCGCTGGTGGGCTGGATCTTCAAGACGGGGTATCGGCTCAAGAGCTGATGCCGGGCGCGAGTGCGGCATTCGCGGCTGAAGCCGCTCCTACAGTCAGAGGCGTGCACGACCCTAGCCGAGCGTAGGAGCGGCTTCAGCCGCGAAACGGTAGAAACGAAGGGGCGCATCATGCGCCCCTTTGTTCATATCAGCATGGTCGTTTTTTTCATTCACCACCGAGGTGGATCGATAAACATGTAGGGCGGGTGAAACCCGCCATGAATAGGTGGCGGGTTGCACCCGCCCTACGGCTTCCGTTTGGCAGCGATCAATGTCGATTCGTCGCGGCTAAAGCCCCTCCCACAGAAGCTTCTCCGCTTACTTCACCCGCAATTCACACTCGAAGGTTTCTGCCGGTGGCACGTTCTGCTCCCACGGCTGCTGGTAGGTCAGCAGCAAGCGACCTTCGCCTGGCTCGCGCGCCGTGAAGCGCCAGGTGGAAATGCCGCCAGCGCCCACCAGCCCGGCGTCTTCGGGATTGCTGTACACCTCGGGGCCGAGGCTTTGCAGCACGTTCGCCGCGCCATCACGGACTTCCCAGCGAAAACCGGTGGTGGGGTTGCTGGGCAGGCTGAGAATCAGTTGCTGGCCCTTGTTCAGCGTCAGCGGGCACTGCCGGTCCTTCTTCAATTCCAGCGTGCCGGATTGATGGGCGCAGGCCGTAAGCAGGGCCAGGGCGGGCAGGGTAAGCAGGCGCAAGGTGGCATGCATGACGAACTCCAGTCGACGAAACCTGGCCCAGCATAGCGGCATAGACCTGTCGGTGGCGACCGTAGAGGTGCGCGGTTTGCTGTAGGAGCGAGCTCTGCTCGCGAATGTCGGCGGGCCTGAAAAGCTTCGCCAGCAGAGCTTGCTCCTACATACGCCTCTTTAGTCGAACAGCACTTTCGCCACATCGCCGTAGCGCTTGGCGAAGTGCACGGTCAGGCCTTCCTTGAGGTAGTCCGGCAACTCCTCGTAACTGCCGCGGTTGGCCTCCGGCAGGATCAGTTCGAAGATCTTCTGCCGCCGCGCCGCGATCACCTTCTCGCGCACGCCGCCGATGGGCAGCACCTGGCCGGTCAGGGTCAGCTCGCCGGTCATGGCCACGCCCTTCTTCGGCGCCTGGTTGCGCGCCAGGGAGAGCAGGGCGCTGGCCATGGTGATGCCGGCGCTGGGGCCGTCCTTGGGCGTGGCGCCTTCCGGTACGTGCAGGTGGACGAAGGCCTGGTCGAAGAAGGTCGGGTCACCACCGAACTGTTTCAGATGCGAGCTGACGTAGCTGTAGGCGATCTCCGCCGACTCCTTCATGACCTCGCCGAGCTGGCCGGTAAGCTTGAAGCCGCGATTGAGCGTATGGATGCGCGTCGCCTCGATCGGCAGGGTAGCGCCGCCCATGCTGGTCCAGGCTAGACCGGTGATCACCCCGGTGCCGGCCAGCACCCGCTCGTTGCGGAACACCGGCATGCCGAGGGCTTCCTCGAGATCCTTGGCGCCAATGCGGATCTTCGCTTCGGGATTCTCCAGCAGCTTGACCACCGATTTGCGCACCAGCTTGCCCAGCTGTTTCTCCAACTGGCGTACGCCGGCCTCACGGGCATAGCCCTCGATCACCGTGCGCAGCGCCGCATCGCTGATGGACAGGCGCGCTTTCGGCACGCCAGCTTTCTCCAACTGCTTGGGCCACAGGTGGCGCTTGGCGATGGCCAGTTTTTCCTCGGTGATGTAGCCGGACAGGCGGATCACCTCCATGCGGTCGAGCAGCGGCCCGGGGATGGAATCGAGGGTATTGGCGGTGCAGACGAACAGCACCTTGGACAGGTCCAGGCGCAGGTCCAGGTAGTGGTCGAGGAATTCGACGTTCTGCTCCGGGTCCAGCGTTTCCAGCAGCGCCGAGGCGGGGTCGCCCTGGTAGCTGGTGCCCATCTTGTCGATCTCGTCGAGCATGATCACCGGGTTCATCACCTCGGCTTCCTTCAGTGCCTGCACCAGCTTGCCGGGCATGGCGCCGATGTAGGTGCGGCGATGGCCCTTGATCTCCGCTTCGTCACGCATGCCGCCTACCGAGAAGCGATAGAACGGCCGGCCGAGGGATTCGGCGATGGACTTGCCGATGCTGGTCTTGCCCACGCCGGGCGGGCCGACCAGCAGCACGATGGAGCCGGCGATCTCACCCTTGAAGGCGCCGACGGCCAAGAACTCGGTGATGCGCTGCTTGATGTCGTCCATGCCGGCGTGGTGCTTGTCCAGCACCTTGCGCGCGCGGCCCAGGTCGAGCTTGTCCTGGCCGTGGATGCCCCAGGGCAGGGCGGTGGCCCAGTCCAGGTAGTTGCGCGTGACAGCGTATTCTGGCGAACCGGTTTCTAGGATCGACAGCTTGTTCAGCTCCTCGTCGATGCGCTTCTGCGCCGGTGCGGGCAGGGTCTTGCCTTCGAGGCGGGCGAGAAATTCCTCACGGTCGGCACTCTTGTCATCCTTGCTGATGCCCAGTTCCTGCTGGATCAGCTTGAGCTGCTCCTTGAGGAAGAATTCACGCTGGCGTTCTCCAATCTGCTTGTTGACCTCCGCCGACAGCTCTTTCTGCAGGCGGCCGACCTCCACTTCCTTGCGCAGCAGCGGCAGCACCTTTTCCATGCGCTTGAGCATGGGCACGGTATCCAGCACTTCCTGCAGCTCCTGGCCGGAGGCGGTGGTCAGGGCGGCGGCGAAATCGGTGAGTGGCGACGGGTCGTTGGGGCTGAAGCGATTGAGGTAATTCTTCAGCTCCTCGCTGTATAGCGGGTTGAGCGGCAGTAGCTCCTTGATCGCATTGATAAGCGCCATGCCGTAGGCCTTGACCTCGTCACGCGGATCGTTCGGTGGCTGTGGATATTCCACTTCGGCCAGGTACGGACCGCGGCGGCTGAGCCAGCCGCGAATACGCACGCGGGTCAGTCCCTGGGCGACGAACTGCAGTTTGCCGCCTTCCTCGCTGACGTGATGTACACGCACCAGTGTGCCGTGCTCTGGCAGGGTATCGAGGTCGAACTCGCCATGTTCGTCCGGCGGGGTGTCGACGAAGAATACCGCCAGGCATTTATGCTCGGTATTGCCGACGCGCGTCAGCGTGCGGCCCCAGGGCTGCTGGTTGACCATGACCGGCAGCACCTGCGCCGGAAAGAACGGGCGGTTGTGGATGGGGATGATGTAGAGCTTGTCCGGCAGCAGCTGCGCGGGCAGTACCAGGCCGGTGCTATCGGCCTTGACGTGAACTTCGACAGCTTCGGGGGTGTTGTCCTGATCGTTCATGGAGCACCTTTGCGTGTACGTTGGTTGCTACATGGGGCGAGTGCAGGATTTTTTCAACGTTTCAGTCGAGGCTCAGGCGAATGCCTTGCAGGCGCTGCTCAATCAGTGGGGTGAGCAGGGCGAAGCACTCACCGGGCGCCAGGCGAATCTGTGCCGACTCGATCAGGTCACCCTGCAGGCGCTCGATCAGTGCGAGCAGATGCGAGTCCTGTTCCTGATCGAGCATGCGGTTGCAGAGAAAGCGCAGTTGCATCTGCAGCCCAGGCGGGCAGCGCTCGTAATTGGCCGCGCGTACCGCCAGGCCGCGCAGCCTGGCAAGGTCTTCGAGCGAGCGGCAGGCCTCGCCGAGCCCGCGAATTCTGGGGTGATGTTGACGGTAGAGGCGATCTTCGAGTTGTTCGATCACCGTCAGCAGTGTTTCGATCAGTCGGCAGTGGGCATCGAAGTCAGCGGGTTTGCGGCGCAACTGCGGCCAGTGTTGCTGCAGGGGAGGTAGTTGCATGCTGGCGCCGGGCCAGTTCAGCCAGAGCTGATCCAGCTGCTGCGCCTGCGCACTGCGCTGCGTGACGCTCGCGGCATCCTGCTGCGCGCCCAGCCCACGATGTTTCTGCAGGGCCTGAAGCAGGTCGAGGCAGCGCTGCACGATCTCGGTGTCCGCCTGTTTGCTGGCTTTCAACTGGCGATTTTCCGCGCGGTGGGTGAGCCAGTAGCTCAGTGTGAGCAGCACGACCAGCAGGGTCAGAAAAATGAGGGCGGCATCGCTCATCGGGGTTCGCTTGTCAGGGACGGTCGAAAGGAGCGAAGCAACTCTCCTGCCATTTGCCGGAGGCTGTGTAATGCGGTTCAGCGGGATTGATCGGGTGCACGGTAATAGGGCCTGAGGCTGTCCGGAGCTGTGATTTGGTGCGCTGGTTGCTATAGGTGCAACCATTTCGCTGATGGGTGGTTGCGGCGTTTTCCCTGGGAAAGGAGTAAAGTGCAACCCTTGTTTCGTGCCGCCAGTCTTTTGCGATGCTGCAAGCCCGTGTGATCCGCCTGGATGAACAGGCCCATGAACATGCCCATGATCATCACCAATTGGTGATGTCCCTGGTCGGCCGCGCCGAATTCGAAGTCGGCGGCCGCGGTGGGGAAGTCTGCCGTATGCGCGCCTGCCTGGTGCCGGGCGATGCCGCCCACCAGTTCGCCGGCATGGGCGACAACCGCATGCTGATTCTCGACCTGGACGAACAGGATACCCCCAGCGAAGACCTGGAGCTGCTCCACCGTCTGTTCGAAACACCGCGTTATCCCGCCCTCGATGTCGATTTCCAGCACCTGCTGAGCTATGCCGGCGCAGAGCTGGAGCGCTATGGCAGCGACTCGATTCTGGCACGCTCTCTTGGCGGCGTATTGCTCCGAGCCCTGCATCTGCGCCTGTTTGGCGAACAACGCCGGCAGCCGCAAGGGGCGCTGGATCTGCAGCGCCTGGACGATTACATCGGTGAGCACCTGGCGCGGCGTATCAGCGTCGCCGAGCTGGCGCACGAAATGTGCCTGAGCCCCAGCCACTTCCATGCTCAGTTCAAGGACAGCGTCGGACTCACGCCACACCAGTACCTGCTTCAGACTCGCCTCGACCGCGCCGCGCGCATGCTGCGCGAGAGCAATCTGCCGCTGGTGCGTATCGCCGAGGAATGCGGTTTCTCCAGCCAGAGTGCGCTGACCACTGCCATGCGCCGCTATATGGGCCTGACCCCGAAACGTCTGCGCGCCGCGTAGGGTGGGCTTCAGCCCACCATTGGTGGCCGACTTGGTGGGCTGAAGCCCACCCTACACGTTCGTAGAGCGGCTCAGTCCGTAGATACCGTCTTGAAGCTCACCTCGCAATAGCAAGTGCTGGATCAAAAGGCCGACCAGATTTCAGCACACCATAAGCGATACACAGCAGCTTACGCATAGCCGCGCAGGCGATCTGCTTGCCGGCTTTGCCCTTGGCTTTCATACGTTCGCCCATTTCTCGAATGGCCTGGTTGTGAGTCAGGGACGAGACGGCTGGCATATAAAGACCTGCACGCAAACGGGCTGGACCCATGCGCGAAATTCGCACATGTCCCTTGTGCTTACCCGACTCCTGCAACCTGGGGTTGAGGCCGGAAAAAGCGGTGACCGCTTTGCTGCTGTTGAAGCGTTGAATATCGCCCAACTCAGCCAGCAACAGCGCAGCGGTTCTGTCGGCGATACCGTCGATGCTGGTCAGCAGGTCTCGCTTGCCACGCAGGTCATCGTTGTCATCGAAGAGCTGCTTGATCGCTTTCAATGTTTCATCGGTCTGCTTTTTCAAATGATCAAGAACCGATTGAATCGAGTCTCTCACCTTACTTTCCTGGGTGCTCTCCAAGCGATTGCGCTCGATCTGCTCCAGCTCCTGAATATCTTTCAAACGGTGCACCAGTGCTCTTAAACGACGAATCTCAGGAGCCTCTGGCTGCCAGCTGCGCAGCTCGGCCAGATGCCTACTGCCATAGTCAGTCAGCAGCTTGGCATCGACCTTGTCCGTCTTCACTCGCTGCAACTGGCTACGGGCGTAGAAGGCCGGCTGAGCCGGGTTGAGCACACAGACGCGGTAACCTTGCTTGAACAGCCACTCGGCCAGCGCTTCGTGATAGATACCCGTGGCCTCCATCACGATCCAGGCCTGGGGCTCTGCGTGCTTGAGCAACCACTGCTGTAGCGTCTCAAACCCTTTGAGATCGTTCGGCAATTTGGCCTTCGTGCGGTACTTGCCGTTGCTTTGCAGGGTCGCGATGTCGAATGTTTGTTTGGCAATGTCGATGCCGACAACAGCTGTCATGTCGCTTTCTCCTCAACGAACTCCAATGATCGCCACTGCATCCGTCCAACCTTGTCGATGCGAGCTCGAGGCCCTGGATACCGTTCGGACTTATGGATGAGTACGGAGGAGTACAGCGCAATCTACGGAGCAAGCTCGAAGCTTAAGGGTGGGTGCGGCTTGTACTCTCTCCCCCGATGATCAGTCGGGAACCATAGCCTCACTGAAAGGCTGTGGTCGAGATACAAGGGTGGGTTAGCCGCCTGTCACCTTGTTGATCACACCACCCCATCTGCAGCGGCGTAACCCACCATTGGCGCAACGTGATCCATCGCCTGGTGGGTTACGCGACGCACCACGACAGCGCTTGCCTGTCGATCCGCGTCCCGCGTCGCTAACCCACCCTACGAGAAGCCGTGCGACCGACATTTGATCTGTGTCGCGACACTAGGCGTAATTCTGCGGGCTCAGCCTGCGCTCGATCAGCTCGATGAGGATGTGCAGCACCTTGATGTGCAGCTCCTGCGTGCGGTCGGCGAAGTCGCCGCCCGGGGCGCAGATGCACACGTCGGCCAGGCTTTCCAGCAGCGAGCCGGGTTTGCCGGTTAGGGCGATCACCTTCACTCCCAGCGTCTTGGCGGCTTCGGCGGCCTTGACCACGTTGGGGCTCTTGCCGCTGGTGCTGATGGCGATCAGTACGTCACCTTCGCGACCATGCGACTCGATGTAACGCGAGAAGATGAAGTCGTAGCCGAAGTCGTTGGCCACGCAACTGATGTGGCTTGGGTCGCTGATCGACACGGCGGCGATGCCGGGACGGTTCTTGCGGTAGCGCCCGGTCAGCTCCTCGGCAAAGTGCATGGCGTCGCACATCGAGCCGCCATTGCCGCAGGAAAAGGCCTTGCCCTTGTTCTCGAAGCTCTCGACCAGCAACTCGGCGGCCTTCTGGATATTGCTCAGGGTCTGTTCGTTGGCGAGGAAGGCCTCCAGCGCGCGCTGGGCTTCCTGCAGGCTGTTGCGGATATGTTCGATCATCATGAGCCTCAAGGCAGGTCGCTACTGGAGTAGAACGCGGTCAGCACTTTCACCAGGTGCTCCAGGTCGTGGCTGCCGGCCAGTTCGCGAATCGAGTGCATGGCGAAGGTGGGCAGGCCGATGTCGACCGTGCGCACGCCCAGCTGGCTGGCGGTGATCGGGCCGATGGTGGAGCCGCAGCCCATGTCGCTGCGCACCACGAAGCTTTGCACCGGTACTTCGTTTTCCAGGCACAGGTGGCGGAAGAAACCCGCAGTCTCGCTGTTGGTGGCGTAGCGCTGGTTGCTGTTGATCTTGATCACCGGGCCGGCGTTGAGCTTGGGCCCGTGGTTGCCGTCGTGCTTGTCGGCATAGTTCGGGTGTACGCCGTGGGCATTGTCGGCCGAGACCAGCAGCGAGCGCTGGATGGTGCGCACGAAGGCGTCGCCGTCTGGCAGCACGCGGCGCAGCACCTGCTCGAGGAAGGGGCCGTCGGCGCCGCAGGCCGAGCAGGAGCCGACTTCTTCGTGGTCGGTGCAGACCAGCACACAGGTTTCCTCGTCGTCCGCGTCGATCAGCGCCTGCAGGCCGGCGTAGCAGGACAGCAGGTTGTCCAGGCGTGCGCTGGCGATGAAGTCCTGGTTGAGGCCGACGATGGCGGCGCTCTGGGTGTCGTAGAAGCTCAGCTCGTAATCCAGCACCGCGTCCGGGTTGAAGTCGTGCTCCATGGCCAGCTGCTCGGCGAGCAGGGCGCGGAAATCGGCGGTTTCGCTGCTGGCGAGCTGGGCCAGGATCGGCGGCAGCTCGTTCTGCGGGTTGATCGCCCAGCCCTGGTTGGCCTCACGGTTGAGGTGAATGGCCAGGCTTGGGATCACGGCGATGGGCTGGTAGAAGTCGATCAACTGGCTCTCGACCTTGCCGTCGCGGCGGTAGGTCACGCGGCCGGCCAGCGACAGGTCGCGGTCGAACCAGGGCGCGAGCAGGGCGCCGCCATAGACTTCCACGCCGAGCTGGAAGAAGCCCTGACGCTGCAGCTCCGGGTTTGGCTTGACGCGCAGGCATGGGCTGTCGGTATGCGCGCCCACCAGGCGAATGCCGCCGTCCACGGCCGGGCGCTTGCCCAGCTTGAAGGCGATGATCGAGGAGTCGTTGCGGGTCACGTAATAGCGGCCGCCAGCTTCGGTGTGCCAGGTCGCGCGCTCGTCGAGGTGACGATAACCGGCGGCTTCCAGGCGCATGGCCAGGCTGGTGGTGGCATGGAAAGGGGTCGGCGAGGCGTTGAGAAAATCGAGCAGGCCTTGAATCAGTTCTTCGCGCATAGGGACTCCGGGCAACGATGGTGCGAGTGTAACCAATTTGCATCGCGCTGTGCCGGCCGTGCATTCGTTTGGGGCGATAGTTGCAGACTATCTACAGGGGCGTTTGCATGTCGCTACGATCCACTCAGGCGCCAGGGAGGTGAACGAGAAAAGCGTCATCCACCCTGCGACGGGCGACAGATCAGAACGGCGCGGGGCACTCGAAACGCATGCGCTCACCGGTTTGCGGGTGGGTGAGGGCGAGCATGCTGGCGTGCAGGCACAGGCGCTCATGGGCGGCCAGGGCCTGTTCGTGAGCGTAGAGACGGTCGCCCAGCAGCGGATGACCGATGGACAGCATATGCACGCGCAACTGGTGCGAGCGCCCGGTGATGGGCGTGAGCTCGACCCGGCACCAGTCGCCGCAGCGCTCGATGACGCGCCAGTGGGTCAGCGCGTGTTTGCCCAATTCGTGATCGACCACGTGGCGTGGTTTGGTCGGCGGGTCGTAGCGCAGCGGCAGGTCGATGCTGCCGCTGTCGGCCAGCGGCTGGCCCCAGCACAGGGCGGTGTAGGCCTTCTCGGTTTCACGGTCGTGGAACTGCCGGGACAGCTCGCGGTGGCTGTCGGCGTCGCGAGCCAGGACGATGATGCCGGAGGTTTCCCAGTCCAGCCGATGGACGATGCGCGCTTCCGGGTAGCCGTTTTCCTGCAGGCGGGTGACCAGGCAATCCTTGTTGTCATCGGCGCGGCCGGGCACCGACAGCAGCAGGGTGGGCTTGTTGATCACCAGCAGGGCGGCGTCCTGGTGGAGAATTTCGATCTGGCTTAGCGGCATGGGGCGTTCGCAACGGTCTGGTAGGAGCGAGCTCTGCTCGCGAAAAATGCAGGTTACCGATATTCGCGAGCAGAGCTCGCTCCTACAGGCTATCGATGGCTACAAACGAACACGGCGGCCGAAGCCGCCGTGAGCGCAACCGGTCTCGATTAACGGTCCGGCAGGGTAATGTTCAACTCCAGGATCGAGCAACTGCCCTGGTTTTCCAGTGCGACCTGGACCTGATCCGATTCGATGTTGACGTACTTGCGGATCACTTCCACCAGCTCCTGCTGCAGGGCAGGCAGGTAGTCCGGCTGGCTGCGCTGACCACGTTCGTGGGCAACGATGATCTGCAGGCGCTCTTTGGCGATGGATGCGGTGGTTTCCTTCTTGCGCGAACGCAAGAAGTCAAAAATATTCATTCTCGACCTCCAAACAGGCGCTGCAGGAAGCCCTGCTTCTTCACATCCAGGAAGCGGTGCGCCACGTCCTTGCCCAGCAGGCGCTCGACGGCATCGCTGTAGGCCTGGCCGGCATCGCTCTGGTCATCGAGGATGACCGGGATACCCTGGTTGGATGCCTTGAGCACGGCCTGGGATTCAGGGATCACGCCGAGCAGGCGGATGGCGAGGATTTCCTCGACGTCTTCGACGCCAAGCATCTCGCCCTTGGTGACGCGCTCGGGATTGTAGCGGGTCAGCAGCAAGTGTTCCTTGATCGGTTCTTCGCCTTTCTCGGCGCGGCGCGACTTGCTCGCCAGCAGGCCGAGCATGCGGTCGGAGTCACGTACCGAGGACACTTCCGGGTTGGTCACGACAATGGCTTCGTCGGCGAAGTACATCGCCAGATGCGCGCCTTTCTCGATGCCGGCCGGCGAGTCGCAGACCACGTACTCGAAATTCTGCGACAGCTCGCTGATGACCTTCTCGACGCCTTCCTGGGTCAGCGCGTCCTTGTCACGGGTCTGGCTGGCGGCCAGCACATAGAGGTTCTCGAGACGCTTGTCCTTGATCAGGGCCTGGGTCAGGGTTGCTTCGCCGTTGACGACGTTGACGAAGTCGTACACCACGCGGCGTTCGCAGCCCATGATCAGGTCGAGGTTACGCAGGCCGACGTCGAAGTCGACGATGACGGTCTTGTGCCCGCGCAGGGCGAGGCCGGTACCGATGGCGGCGCTGGTGGTGGTTTTACCGACGCCACCTTTGCCGGAAGTGACTACGAGGATCTTGGCCAAGGTGATTCACCCCAAAAAATGAATAAAACGCGGGAATCCGTCAGCCATTCGAGGCTTCCAGATGCCTTTTTTGTGTCCGTAAAAAGTGGCCGCAGTATCCGTTAAAGGCGGGTGATGTTCAACACGTCACCCGACAGGCTGACGTGCACTGCATCGCCCCACAGCGGGTCGCGGCGCAGGTCTTCGGCAACCTTGTAATGGCCGGCGATCGACAACATTTCGGCGCCCATTTGCTGACAGAAAATCCGTGCCTTGGTGTTGCCCTTGATGCCCGCCAGGGCGCGGCCACGCATGGGCGCGTAAACATGGATGTTGCCATCGGCGAGAAGTTCCGCCCCGGCGCTGACCGGTGCCAGCACGATCAGATCGCCACCCTGGGCATAGATCTGCTGGCCGCCGCGCACCGGACTGGTGATGATGCGACTGGGTTTGTGCTCGGGTTCGACCGGTTTTTCTTCGATTTTCTTCTGCGCTGGATCGAGGAGGCGTTCGCGGGCACCGGACGGCGGCAGTACCGGCAGATCCATGGCTTCGGCAGCGGCGACGTCGCTTTCCCGTGAGGCGCGGATGGCCAGGGTGCGCAGGCCATGGCGGCGACACAAAGCCATCAGTTGGGCCAGGTCCAGTTCACCTTCACCTTCCGGCAGTTTGTCCAGGGCCAGCACCAGCGGCGTGTTGCTGAAGAAGGCCGGGGCCTGGGCGACTTTTTCCGTCAGTTGCGCGTCGAGGCGTTCGAGATCGTTGTGCGCCAGTTCCATCACGGTGATGGCGAGCATGCTGCCCTTGAGCTGGAATACGGGGTCTTGGGCGAGGAGGTCGGCTTGGCTCATGGTGGTGCGATGGGCCTTCTGGCGAGTCGAAAGATGCCGGACTTATAACGAGATAGCCCGCATGCCGCAAGCCGCGCGCGTCAGCGAGGCCAGAGCCGAGGCCGCAGGTTGGTGGTGTTTGTCTGTCGCTGCGCTGTGCTGAACGTCTCAGGTGGCATGGATGTCGCCGAGCTGGCCGGGAAAACTGGGTTAGAATGCGCGGCTTTGTAAGTGATCGGAAACGCCTCATGGACCGCCCCCGCTTTCGCGCCTATTTTCTTCATCCGCGCTTCTGGCCGCTGTGGCTGGGCTTCGGATTGCTGTGGCTGGTGGTGCAACTGCCTTACGGCCTGCAACTGAAACTGGGGCGGGCACTGGGCTGGCTGATGTACCGCACGGCAAGCTCGCGCCGGCAGATCGCTGCGCGCAATCTGGAGCTTTGCTTCCCCGACAAGAGCGCTGCCGAGCGCGAGCGCCTGCTCAAGGAGAATTTCGCCTCCACCGGTATTGCCTTCTTCGAAATGGCCATGAGCTGGTGGTGGCCCAAGGCGCGTCTGGCGCGACTGGCGCATGTCGAAGGCCTCGAGCATCTGCAGCAGGCGCAGGCCGAGGGGCAGGGCGTGATCCTCATGGCGGTGCACTTCACCACCCTGGAGATCGGCGCCGCGCTGCTCGGTCAGTTGCACACCATCGACGGCATGTACCGCGAGCACGACAACCCGCTGTTCGATTACATCCAGCGTCGTGGCCGCGAACGCCACAACCCCGATGCCAGTGCCATCGAGCGCGAGGACATTCGCGCCATGCTCAAGGTGCTGCGTGCCGGTCGTGCGATCTGGTACGCGCCGGATCAGGATTACGGCCGCAAGCAGAGCATCTTCGTGCCGCTGTTCGGTATTCAGGCGGCCACGGTTACCGCCACCACCAAGTTCGCCCGCCTGGGCAAGGCGCGCGTGGTGCCTTTCACCCAGCGGCGCCTGGCCGATGGCAGCGGTTATCGCCTGGTGATCCATCCGCCGCTCGAAGGCTTTCCCGGCGAGAGCGAGGAGGCCGATTGCCTGCGTATCAACCAGTGGATCGAACAGGTGGTCAGTGCCTGCCCGGAGCAGTACCTGTGGGCGCATCGGCGTTTCAAGACGCGTCCCGAGGGGGAGCCGAAGCTGTACGGTAAGCGCAACTAGCAGGCCGTTGAAAAACTACCTGCGTTGGCAATGCTGCGTTAAAAACGGCCTCAAAATGCTCATTTACAACGCGTAAACTGCGCTTTTTCGGCCGTTTTTGCCTTGCCTTGCCTGCCTCGCCTACGTTTTTCAACGGCCTGCTAGCGCATCTATACTGCAACGAAAAACAGGACCGCTCGATGACCGTGATTGCCCGCCCCGATGTGCCCGTTACCGGGCTGATCCTCTCTGGTGGCGGGGCGCGGGCGGCCTATCAGGTCGGGGTGTTGGCAGCCATCGCCGATTTACTGCCGGACGCCTCGCACAATCCCTTTCCGGTGATAGTCGGGACCTCGGCCGGGGCGATCAACGCCGTTGGCCTGGCCTGTGGGGCGCTGCAGTTCGGCGAAGCCGTGCGGCGCCTGACCTCGGTCTGGCAGGGCTTTCACACCCATATGGTGTACCGCAGCGACTGGCCGGGCGTGCTGCGGCAGGCGGCGCGCTTCATTGGTCACAGCCTGCTTGGCCTGGGGCGCGATGTTCCGGTGGCCTTGCTCGACAGTTCGCCGTTGCGTGAGTTGCTGGAGCGCGAGCTGGACTTCTCCGGCATCGCTGCGGCCGTGCGCCATCGCCAGCTGCGAGCGGTAGCAGTGACGGCCTTCGGCTACGAAAGTGGTCAGGCGGTGACCTTCTATCAGGGCCGCGCCACTATCGATCCCTGGTTCCGCCATCGTCGCGTCGGTGTACCGACGCGTCTGCAGCTCGACCATTTGCTGGCCAGCGCGTCGATCCCGCTGATCTTTCCGCCGGTGAAGATCAACCGTGAGTATTTTGGCGACGGCGCAGTGCGCCAGGCGGCGCCGATCAGCCCGGCACTGCATCTCGGGGCCAGCCGCGTGCTGGTGATCGGTGTCAGCGGCAATGCCCAGCTCGAACCCAATGCCGAGCTGCCGCGCGTGATCAGCACTCGACCGCCGAGCCTGGCGCAGATCGGCGGGCATATGCTCAACAGTACCTTTATCGACAATCTGGAGACGGACATCGAGCTGCTCGAACGGCTCAACCAGATGAGCGCACTGGTGCCGCCGGAGCGGCGTCCGCGTGGCTTGGGTTTGAACCCGGTGGACGTGCTGGTGATCGCGCCGAGCCAGCCGCTGGATCAGATCGCCGCGCGCCATCAGCGTGAGCTGCCCAAGGCGCTGCGACTGTTTCTGCGCGGCCCGGGGGCGACCAAGGCCGGTGGAGCGGGCGTGCTCAGTTACCTGTTGTTCGAGCCTGGTTACTGCAGTGAACTGATCGAACTGGGCTACCAGGATGCGATGGTGCGCAAGGCCGACCTCTGCCGTTTTCTCGGGTTGGCCGAGGTCGCCCATTCCGCTTGATGCACGTCAGGCCAGCACACCATCACGAAAATCGCGCATGGCCTGCTCGATTTCCTCGCGGCTGTTCATCACGAACGGTCCGTACTGGACGATGGGTTCGTTCAGTGGTGTGCCGGCGATCAGCAATACCCGAGCACCATGGGTGCTGGCCAGGTGCAGCTCACCTTCGTCGGATAGCCGCACCAGACGCCCGGCGCTGACCGGTTGTGTACTGGCCTCGGGCAGCTCGAGCAGGCCTTGGTAAACGTACAGCATGACCCGCTGACCATCGGCCAGGCGCGGTGAAACCTGGCTGCCGGCCGGCAGGTTCAGGTCGAACAGCTGAGGCTGGGTGTGCGGCCGCTGCACGGCGCCGGCCTGGCGGAACTCGCCGTCATCGAATTCACCAGCGATCACCACCACCTCGGCGCCGGACGCCGTGTTGATGCGCGGGATGTCGGTGGCTGGAATGTCGCGGTAGCCCGCTTCACCCAACTTGTCCTTGGCTGGCAGGTTGAGCCACAGCTGGAAGCCGCGCATGGCGCCAGACTCCTGCTCGGGCATCTCGCTGTGGATGATGCCGCGCGCAGCCGTCATCCATTGCACGCCGCCGCTGCCGAGCAGACCGACGTTGCCCAGATGGTCCTCATGGCGCATGCGCCCTTCGAGCATGTAGGTGATGGTCTCGAAACCACGATGCGGGTGCGGCGGGAAGCCGGCGATGTAGTCGTCGGGGTTGTCGGTGGAAAACTCGTCGAGCATCAGGAAGGGGTCGAAGCGCTCCAGACCCGGTCCGCCGATCACGCGGTTGAGGCGCACACCGGCGCCGTCCGAGGCGGGTTGGCCAGGCTGGATGCTGATGACGCGGCGTTGCGAGGTCATGGCGGGCTCCTTGAAAGGTAGGAATGACGCCATGCTAGTCGCATTTAATCGATGTTTGTGTGGAAAATTTGCCGGCCATGCATCGATAAATTCGATGCATGGCCGAGGGCTCAGTCGGCAATCTTCAGCTTGCGCGACTCGTTGTAGAAGTAGCGGATCTTCTCGTACTCGAACGGCGAGTTGAGTTGGCCATAGCGGAAGCCGGTATTGGCGCGGGTGTCGACGATGCGCAGTGCGGTGATGCCGGGATTGCTGCGACTGGCGTCGGCTACATCAAGGTAATTGACCGCGTTCTCCAGGCTGTAGTCCGCCACCAGCCCGCCGGTGTCGCGCAGGTTCGATGGTCCGAGCAGTGGCAGCATCAGGTAAGGCCCTGCGGGTACGCCGTAGTAGCCCAGGGTTTGGCCGAAGTCTTCGCTCAATCGGGGTAGGCCCATCTTCGTCGCCGGGTCCCAGATACCGCCTACACCGAGGATGGTGTTGAACAGTAACCGCGCGGTGCTGTTCATCGCCCGTTTGCCCTTGAGCTGCAGCACGCTGTTGGCCAGTGTGGGAATCTCGCCGAGGTTGTTGAAGAAGTTGTGCACGCCGGTCTGCACCAGGTTCGGTGTGACGTAGCGGTAGCCATCTACCACGGGCAGGAACACCCACTGATCGAAGCGGTAGTTGAAGTGGTAAACGCGGCGGTTCCACGACTCCAGCGGGTCATAGACCTGCAGGGCGTCACTGGAGGCGCGTTCGAACTCCTGCTGATCCAGTCCTGGGTTGAACTGCAGATTTTGCAGCGGGTTGGTGAATCCGTCGGCATCGACCTGGTCTGCGGCCAGTGCCTGCCCGCTGCCCAGCAGCAGGGCGATGATGAGCGTGCTGTGTTTAACCACGGAAGAACTCCAGCATGGCGTCGCTGTTGACGCGATAGTTGAGGTTGCCGCAGTGCCCGCCGCGCGGGTAAAGGGTCAGGCGGTCGCCAAAGGTGCGGCGCAGAAAGCCGATGTCACCCTGGCCGAGGATCAGGTCGTCGGCGTTGTGCATCACCGAGACCTTGTCGCTGCCTCTGAGGTACTCCTCCAGCGCATACAGGCTGCTCTTGTCGACCAACTGGTTGAGGCTGCCGCCATCGTGACGAGCACGCCACATGGGCATCAGTTGCTCGGCGATATAGCAATCGAAGTCGCAGCGCAGGGCCATCTGGAAGAACGGCGTGAGGCTGGTGCTCTCGGTGATGCGGTAGTCGCGCGGGGTAATCAGGCCGCGGCGGTTGAGCAGGTCCGAGGTGAACACGATATCGGCAGACGAGAAGCGGAACGAGGTGCCGATGAGCATGGCCATCTGTTCGTCCGAGAGCCGCTCTTTTGACTGCTGGAAGTCATAGAGCATGGCGTCGTTGATATCCAGATAGCCCTTGTCATTGAAGTAGCGGGTCAACTTGCCCAGCACCAGATCATAGAAGTTGGTGCTGTTGTCGATGCCTTGGACCTTGGTCTGCACCAGCTTGTCGAGGTTGCTGATGGAGGTGTAGAGGTTGACCGGCGGGTTGAGCAGCAGCACGCGTTTGAAATCGAAGGCGCGGCGGGTTTCATCGATCTGGCTGACGAAGGCGGCATGCAGCGCGCCGAGGCTGTAACCGGTCAGCAGGAACTCGCTGACCTCCAGCTTCGGGTGCTGGGCGCGTACGGCCTGCATCACGCGGTACAGGTCGTCGGCATCGTCCGGGCTGTAGCCCGGCGTGGCCGAACGCGAGGCGGCGGCCATGAAGTCATAGCTGGTCGGCGATGACAGCTGCACGACGTGGAAGCCGGCGCCGTAGAACAGCTTCTTCAGGTACTCGGTGGTGCCGCTGGCGTAGTGCGCGCCGGTGCCGGCGATGATGAAGATCAGCGGTGCACGGCCTTTCTGCTGGGCCAGGCGGTAGTGCAGCTTGGTCACCGGCCAGAAGTTGTCCAGCAGCTCGAATTCGCGATCCGGGCGCAGGCGTACCGAGTAGTCGCGTTGCCTGATGTCGCCATCGGCCGGCAGCGTCGGGCGCAGTTCGGGCGGTGTGGTGGCGATGGTCGCTTCGAACGGGTTGGCCAGTGGATAGCCGTAGCTTTCCGCATCCACATCGGCGGCCATCGCTGAGACACAGAAGGCCAGGCCACCGAGCAAGGCGGCGAGTCGGGCAAGGCTGGGCATGTGTTAAGTCCCTTTGAATAAGAGAACGTCTGGATTGAACAGCTGGCTTATGACAGCAGCAAGCTGGGCAAAGTGCCAGACCATCCTGCCTTATCGCAGGGATACTTGAGTAACTGGAGTAGGCGTCGTTCGCGCCTGGCCGATTGCAGGCTTGTTCAGTCAGGCCTGATGGTGCAACCAGGCGTGCTTGGGGCGCTCCGGTGCAGGCGGACGATTGCGCTCGAAGCGCTGCCAGATTTTCTCGTGGAAGTAGAAACCCACGGAATTGCACAGCGGTTCGATGGCGGCCACCAGACCACTGGCGGCAACGCTGCCGGTCAGCGCGTAGGTGACGCCGAAGGCGATGCAGAAGTGCATGATGGTGAAGGTCAGGGTCTTGAGCATGATGCACCTACTTGAGAATCATTTCCTATGTAGGCAAGGCTAGTCGCACGCCCTCGAGTCGGGAAATGCGGCGTTTGCATGGTTGTAATAGTTCTGCTCAATGAGGTTTTGGCTTTGAGGCGATTTTTATCTATTTATCTTCGCCGCTCAAAGGAGGCGCAATGTTTTGGCGTATGGCTGCCGACGCGCTGGTGGTGATCCACCTGGGCTTCATCCTGTTCGTCATGCTCGGCGGCCTGTTGCTGCTGCGCTGGCCAAGCCTGATCTGGCTGCATGTGCCGGCGGTGGCCTGGGGTGTAATCGTCGAATGCCTGCACCTGGGCTGCCCGCTGACGCCCTGGGAAAACCAGTTGCGCCGTATGGCCGGGCAGGCCGGCTACGAGGGCGGCTTCATCGAGCATTATTTGATACCGCTGATCTATCCGGCCGGGCTCACCCCGGCTATTCAGCTGTGGCTGGGGGCCATCGTCGTACTGGTCAACGCTGCCGTATATGCCTGGCTGATCGGGCGCTGGCGCAGGAAAACGTGAGCGTGATTTGCCCTGCCTATTCATAAATCTGATGAAGGCATGGTGGCTTTATCGCCTTCGCTACACTGGCAGCCATCGTAACCAATCAATGAAGGCAGGGCTGCTATGCAAAACCGCATGATGATCACGGGCGCCGGTTCCGGTCTGGGCCGCGAAATGGCCCTGCGCTGGGCGCGTGAGGGCTGGCGCCTGGCGCTGGCTGATGTCAACGAGGCCGGGCTGGCGCAAACCCTTAAGCTGGTACGTGAGGCTGGTGGCGACGGCTTCACCCGTCGCTGCGACGTGCGTGACTACAGCCAGCTGACCGCCCTGGCCCAGGCCTGCGAGGAGCAGTTCGGCGGCATCGATATCATCGTCAACAACGCCGGTGTTGCCTCCGGTGGCTTCTTCAGCGAGCTGTCGCTGGAGGACTGGGACTGGCAGATCGCGATCAACCTGATGGGCGTGGTCAAGGGTTGCAAGGCATTCCTGCCGCTGCTGGAAAAGAGCAAGGGCAAGATCGTCAACATCGCCTCCATGGCGGCCCTGATGCAGGGGCCGGGCATGAGCAACTACAACGTGGCCAAGGCCGGTGTGGTGGCGTTGTCGGAAAGTCTGCTGGTAGAGCTGCGCCAGCTGGAGATCGGCGTGCATGTGGTCTGTCCGTCCTTCTTCCAGACCAACCTGCTGGATTCCTTCCGCGGCCCGACCCCGGCGATGAAGGCCCAGGTCGGCAAGCTGCTGGAGAGTTCGCCGATCAGCGCAGCGGATATCGCCGATTACATCCACGCTGAAGTGGCCAAGGGCAGTTTCATGATCCTGCCGCATGAAATGGGTCGCATGGCCTGGGCGCTGAAGCAGAAGAACCCGCAGGCGCTCTATGACGAGATGGCCAACATGGCCGAGAAGATGCGTGGCAAGGCCAAGTCCGCCAGCTGACCATGAGGTCAGTTATTTCCTTCTGCAGGCTTGCCTGGCGCGGCCTGCAGGGGTAGGGTGGCCGCCCCGGCCTGCCTGCCGTCATGACCTCGGATAACTCGTGAAACCAGTCCCTCGGGCCCTGCTGCTGGTCGCCCTGGTGTTGGCGGCGATCAATTTGCGCCCCGGCATCACTTCCCTCGCGCCGCTGATCGAGCGCATCGCTGCGGAGCTGTCGCTGAGCCGCAGTTTCATCAGCCTGACCACGGCCTTGCCGGTGCTGTGCATGGGCCTGCTCGCGCCCCTGGCGCCGCGCCTGGCCATGCGCTGGGGCCTGGAGCGCACCATCGTGCTTTGCCTTGGGCTTATTGGCCTGGCGCTGTTGTCGCGTCTGGCCGCGCATCAGAGTGCGGTGCTGATCGGCAGTGCCATCGCGCTGGGTGCTGCCATCGCCGTGGCCGGCCCCTTGCTGTCAGGCTTTATCAAGCGCCATTTCGCCAGCCAGATGGGGCGTGTGGTCGGCTGGTATTCGCTGGGCATGGCCATTGGTGGTGCCGGTGGTGCAGTGCTGACTGCGCCGGCCACGGCGCTGTTCGGCGATGCCTGGCACCTGGGCCTGGCGGTGTGGGCTACGCCGGCGTTGCTCGGGGTGATGCTCTGGCTGTGGTTGCCCAACCAGGCCGGCGCAGCCGAAGGCCAGGAGAGCGCTGGATTGCCCTGGCGGCAGCCGCGCGCCTGGCTGATCAGTTGTTTCTTCGCCATTCAGGCCGGACTGTTCTATGCCATCGCCACCTGGGCCGTGGCACGCTACCACGAAGCCGGGCTGAGCATGTTGCGCAGCAACTCGCTGCTCAGCCTGGCCATGCTCATGGGCTTGCCCAGTTCGTTCCTGTTGCCTTGGCTGGCTCAGCGCTACAACGCTCGTTACCCGCTGCTGCTGGCGTGCGGGCTGGTCACCTGTGGCTGCCTGGCGATGGTGACCTTCATGCCGCGTTTCGTTCCCGAATTGTGGGCGGTGGTCATGGGCTTCTCGATGGGCGGCTCGTTCGCCCTGTCGCTGGTACTGCCGCTTTACGAAGCCGGCTCACCAATGGCGGTCAGCCGTTGGACGGCGATGATGCTGTTCACCGGTTACTGCCTTGGCTGCCTGACGCCGATTCTGACCGGCCTGGCTCGCGATCTGTCCGGCAGCTACCGTTTGCCGTTCGCGGTACTCACCGCGCTGGCCCTGTTGATGACGCTGGTGGCGTGGTTGCTGGGGCGTAATCGCCGGCAGCGGCATTGAGCAATTGGCCGCAGTTCCTTTCCTGCCCAGGCGGGCTGTGTTAGAAGGCGTTCTGCTTTTTCAGGAGTGCCGGTGTGGAGTCCGAATCCATCGTCTATGGCTGTATCCGCGACTGGCCCTCGGATGATCCCGAGCTGCGTCGCCTGCGTCGGGAAACCAACCACGGCGTGCTGGCCGAGCTGCCGGCCGGCGACCTGTGGCCTTTCCTCGGCCGCGAGATGTTTTCCTTCTGCGAGCTGCCGGGGGCGGGCCTTTACCAGACCCAGGTGATCCACTTCGGCGCCAGCTATGGCGCGATCGAATACGAATGGAACCTGTGGATCGAAGCCTTCGAGGCGCTACTCAAGCGTCTGTACTGGGCCAGCGCAGTGGTGCATCTGGAAACCGAACTGAACGGCCTGCATACCTTTCGCTGGGAATCCGACAACGGCTTTCACAGCCCCCAGGAAGGTGCGCTGCGAGTGCGCTGTGCGTGGGAGCGAGAGGGAATGTTGCGTAGCTGAGACAGAGTTTTCGGTACAGCTATAAATGGCAGATACCGGAGCTGTCGAGCGCGCTCCCGCGTGGCGGGAGCGCCGTCGGTTTGGGTTACTGCTGAGCCCACTTGAGGAAGGCGCTGCGGCTTTCCGGCGTGAGCAGGTTCCACATCTGCTGCAGGGTGGTCAGTGTGGCGTCGTTATGCGGCAGGGCAGCGGCCTGGGCCGGAGCTGGAGTCAGAGCGACCGCCTGTGGTGCGGTCGCTGCGGTGGCACCCAGCGGTGCGACGCTGGTGGCCTGCGCAGCGACTTCGCTGGAGCCCATCAGTACGCTAAATGCCGAAACGTTGCGATTACCTGCTTCGGCGTCCTTGCGTTCGCCGGTGCGGGTGTTCACGGCCCAGGCCGGAAAGTCTTCTTCGAACTTCTGGGCTTCGGCCAGGTTGGCCGGACGCTTGAACTCCAGGCGCCACAGCTCGCCAGCCTTGCCTTCGATGTCGAAGATGGCGGTGCGGCCGCGCACCACTTCATGGCTCATGCCGCCATTGATGTCGAAACCGTTCTTGTAGAAGGCCTGTACCTGGTAGGCACCCGGCTGCAGGAGCAGCTCCTTGTCGTCCAGGCCGAAGGAGGCGTTGGCGGCGGAGTAGGGCTGGCCATTGATGCTGCGGATTTCCAGCTCGCCGGGTACGACTACGGTAAGGACCTGGTTCTGCGGCAGCGGCGCGCCGGAATACAGTTGGACTTTGGGTTGCTGGGCACAGGCGGCCAGCAGGCCAGCCATGGCGATTACGAACAAGCGGCGCATGAAAACTCCTAGGTGCGAAGGTCCGCCGAATCCCGGCGGTCAGGGTCGATTACATTCCGGAAACAAGAATAAGACTGCTAAGTGTCAGTTAAATGACAAACCGGGCTGTCCCATGGGGAGCAGCCCGGTTTGTTTCAACTGATCCGCGAATGGGATCAGAAGTCGTAGCGCAGACCTACGGTGAAGCCGGCAGCCTTCTCGCCGCGAGCTTTGTTCACGCCGTCAACGATCGACTGGTTGCTCGGGCTGGCAGTACGGGCCTGCTGCATCCAGGGCGAGTAGGCCACATTGTCGTCGTTGTCCACTACGGCGTAGTTGGCGTAGACACGCACGGCCTTGTCCAGCTTGTGCTCGACACCCACGACCCACATGTCGGCGTCGGATTTCTTGGCATCGCTGTCATGGGTCATGTAGGTGGCTTTCAGCGCGGTGTTCTTGGCGATCGCCAGTTCGCCGCCGATGCCGTAGACGTTGAAGGTGCCAGCGTCGCGGGCTGCCTTGCTGGTGTCGCGGTAACCCGTGTAGTCGGTGGTCTGGTAGAAACCGATCAGCTTGAAGGTGTCGGTGAGCTTGTAGGCACCGGCGGCGCGGATGGAGTCGGCTTCACCGCGCAGGGTATCTTCTTCCACTTTCTCGTAGGCCAGGGCTGCTTCCAGCGGGCCACCGATGTAGTTCAACGAGGCGCTGAAGGCATCGCTGTCTTCGTTGTTGGAGGCGGTGTCGGTGATGTTGAGCGACTGGCCCTTGTACATCGAGTAGGCGATCGTGGCGCTGAAGCCGTTGAAGTCCGGAGTGGTGTACTGGATGGTGTTGTCGTAGCGCTCGTCGAGGCGGCCGGCGGTGACGCGGGCCAGGTTGTTCATGTCGCCGACCTGGTCGCTGAAAATGTTGAACGGGCCGCGAGCGGTTTTGAACGGGCTGTCGAAGCGACCGATCTGCACGGCACCGAAGTTGCCGCCAAGGCCAACGAAGGTGTCACGAGTGGCGAAGTCGGTACCGCCGTTGGAGGCGCCAGTGGTGAAGTTGATCTGCTGCTCGATCTGGAAGAAAGCCTTCAGATCCGGGTTGATGTCGTGGCTGCCTTTGAAGCCCAGACGGGAGGCGTTGCTCGACAGGTTGGTTTCGGAGTACTTGGCGCCGTCATCCAGATAGTCGACCGATACGTGCGCGCGGCCGTATACGGTGACGTCGGCCAGCGCAACGGCCGGGATCGACAGTGCGGAACCAACAGCAATCGCAATCAACTTCTTCTTCATCGAAAAACTCCTTCGTTTTATGTAACGCCGTCTTGCGAATGCGATGACGGTGTCTGTTTGGACGGAGGCGATTATGGAAATCCGATATGACAGAAGGCTTGCTGCTCCATGACATTTTCGAGTCAATGGAACTTTTTCAAAAACAAGCAATTGCGTTATGTAACGGCTTCTGTGAGAGGGCTTCGAAGCGACTGTCGAAGGGTGCAGGCGTGCTCCGCTGCGACCTTATAGATCGAATGTTAAGTTTTCGAGAATCGCGGCAAGCTATAGTCGCCGGCTTGGGAAACTCTGAAAATAGTCGTCATTCCCGCGCAGGCGGGACAGCAGTTTTATCGCTGAACAGCGCTTGCGCTGGCCCGAAGGGGGATAATCCAGAACCTCCGTAACGCCTGGGCTCCGCCTTCGCGGAGTGACGATAAATGGCTTTTTTCAGCGCATCCCGAACGGTGCCAGCGAAACGGGCTGGCACCGGGCCCGAACCCTTTGACCGGAGTGCTTTCGTGACTCTGCTTATTGCCGATTCCCTGCACGCCGTATCGGCGCAGAGCTGGGATGCGCTGCTGCCGACGGTGCAGCCTTTCCTGCGCCACGCCTTCCTCAGTGCACTGGAGGACAGCGGCAGCGTTGGTGGCTGCAGTGGCTGGCTGCCGTCGCACCGGCTGTGGTGCGACGAGCAGGGGCGGGTGCGGGCGGCATTACCGGCTTATGTGAAGCAGCACTCCTATGGCGAATACGTGTTCGATCACGGTTGGGCCGATGCCTGTCGGCGCGCGGGCATCGCCTATTACCCCAAGCTGCTGGGCGCCGTGCCGTTCTCTCCGGTGACCGGGGCCCGATTGCTCGGTGACGCCCATGCGGCTGCTGAGCTGCTCGACACGCTGGCGGTCGAGTTGGATGGAGAAGGGCTGTCGAGCCTGCATATCAACTTCACCAGCCCGGCCTGCGATGCGCTGATGACGCAGCGACAGGGCTGGCTGCAACGTCTAGGTTGCCAGTTTCACTGGCACAACCGCGGTTACCGGGATTTCCAGGACTTTCTCGATGCGCTCAGCTCACGCAAACGCAAGCAGATGCGCAAGGAGCGTGAACAGGTCGCGGGGCAGGGCATCGATTTCGAGCGGCGCGCTGGCCATGAGTTGACTGAGGCCGACTGGGATTTCGTCTACCAGTGCTACGCCAACACCTATCATGTGCGCGGCCAGGCGCCCTATCTGACGCGGGACTTCTTCAGCCTGTTGGCCGAGCGCATGCCGGAAATGATCCGCGTGGTGTTCGCCCGGCAGCACGGACGGCCGCTGGCCATGGCCTTCAGCCTGGTCGATGGCGATACCTTTTACGGTCGCTACTGGGGCTGCCTGGCCGAGTTTGACCGCCTGCATTTCGAAACCTGCTTCTATCAGGGCATGGAGTGGGCCATCGCCGAAGGGCTCGAACGCTTCGATGCCGGGGCGCAGGGCGAACACAAGCTGATTCGTGGTTTCGAACCGGTAATTACCCGTTCGTGGCATCATTTGGCCCACCCGGGGTTGCAGGCAGCGGTCGCTGGGTTCCTTGAACAGGAGCGCTCTGGCGTGCGGGTTTACGCTGAACAGGCGCGCAGTTATCTGCCTTTTCGTCAGTCTGGCGAAGCCTGATCGAGCGATCAGGTTATCGCGTAAGGTGCGCAACGGCTGTTTGTCATAAGTTCCCTGCGTCGGAGATTTTTGCAAAAACTCCATAGCTTTCAGCAAGAAGCCCGCTCACCTCTGCCACTAAATTCCGCCCTTACTTTCGCGACAAGCGTTTTGTCTGCACGGACCGGTCTGGTTGAGCTGTAGCGATGACAACGGTTGCGCAGTCGAAAGGGTGGTAACGCGATTTGCCGGCCGCAGGCGCAAGCCAGTCAGGCCGGAGACAGTGCGCAAGCACTTGCCGATGCAGTGCGTGGTGATTGTATTGCGCCGGAATCTACCCTGATCATGTCCGGCGGTCATCGGCGTGACGAGGAACAGAGACCGGAGCCCCGTATCCGCTCAGGCGGATGCGCTTTGCCAAACCGGGCACGGTGCCCAAGAACAACAAACGAGAGGGGATCCCCCCAATGACAGCTAGTACTCCAATGCTCGTCACCTTCGTGGTGTACATCGCAGCCATGGTACTGATCGGCCTGATCGCCTATCTGCGTACCAAGAACCTTTCCGACTACATCCTCGGTGGCCGTAGCCTCGGCAGCTTCGTGACCGCGCTGTCCGCCGGCGCTTCCGATATGAGTGGCTGGCTGCTGATGGGCCTGCCTGGCGCGATCTTCGTTGCCGGCATCTCCGAAAGCTGGATCGCCATCGGTCTGGTGGTGGGTGCCTATCTCAACTGGCTGTTCGTTGCCGGTCGTCTGCGCGTGCAGACCGAACACAACGGTAATGCCCTGACCCTGCCGGATTACTTCACCAACCGTTTCGAAGACAACAGCCGCATCCTGCGCATCTTCTCGGCGTTGGTGATCCTGGTGTTCTTCACCATCTACTGCGCATCCGGCGTGGTTGCGGGGGCTCGCCTGTTCGAGAGCACCTTCGGCATGTCCTACGAGACCGCGCTCTGGGCCGGCGCCGCTGCGACCATCGCCTATACCTTCATCGGTGGCTTCCTGGCAGTGAGCTGGACCGACACCGTGCAGGCTACGCTGATGATCTTCGCGCTAATCCTGACCCCGGTGGTGGTGATGATCGCTACCGGCGGCTTTGACCCGGCCATGGTTGCCATCGAGGCGGTCGACGCGACCAACTTCGACATGCTCAAGGGCGCGACCTTCGTCGGCGTGATCTCGCTGATGGCCTGGGGCCTGGGCTATTTCGGCCAACCGCACATCCTGGCGCGCTTCATGGCCGCTGATTCGGTCAAGTCGATCCCTGCTGCCCGTCGCATCTCCATGACCTGGATGATCCTGACCCTGGCCGGCGCAGTAGCCGTAGGCTTCTTCGGCATCGCCTACTTCGCGGCGCACCCGGAAGTCGCCGGCCCGGTCGGCGAGAACCCGGAGCGTGTATTTATCGAGTTGGCCAAACTGCTGTTCAACCCGTGGATCGCCGGTATCCTGCTGTCTGCCATCCTGGCCGCAGTGATGAGCACCCTGAGCTGCCAATTGCTGGTGTGTTCCAGCGCGCTGACCGAGGACTTCTACAAGGCCTTCCTGCGCAAGGGTGCCTCGCAGACCGAGCTGGTCTGGGTCGGTCGCGCCATGGTGCTGCTGGTCGCGTTGATTGCCATCGCCCTGGCGGCCAACCCGGAAAACCGCGTCCTGGGTCTGGTGTCCTACGCCTGGGCCGGCTTCGGTGCTGCGTTCGGTCCGGTGGTCATTCTGTCTCTGCTGTGGAAAGGCATGACCCGCAATGGCGCTCTGGCTGGCATGCTGGTTGGTGCTGCCACCGTGATCGTGTGGAAAAACTGGATTGGTCTGGGTCTGTACGAGATCATTCCGGGCTTCATCCTAGCTACCCTGGCCATCGTCATCTTCAGCCGTATCGGCAACGGCCCGAGCAAGACGATGCTGCAGCGTTTCGACGAAGCGGAGAAGGAATACCAGTCGGTCTGATCCCCTGGCAGTGACGACACAGGCGGTGGTTGCCTAGGCAACCACCGCCTTTTTCATGTCTGCGCTGCGGGTCGGTCAGCGCCACAGAGCCCGGCAGATGAGGTCTTGCCATCGTTCTGGCCGTCAACTGGCTATGCTTAGGCCTGAGTTCCCTATGACAGGGGCCGCTTTCCTTCAGTCGCGCGGAGGGCGCGGGCATGGCCAACAACTTACTCGGCGTCGGCGAGGCCGCGCCCTGGTTCGTCTGTTCCACGCAGAGCCGGCAGCGCTTCGTGTTCGACACGGTCGGCGGGCGCTACATCCTGCTGTGCTTCTTCGCCTCGGCCGCCGACCCCGTCAGCCAGGCGCTGCTGGCCGGGCTGAGCAAGCAGCGCCAGCGCTTCGACGACCTCAACCTGGCCTTCTTCGGCGTCTCCGTAGATGCCGACGATGCGCGCCTGCAGCGCGTCGTCGAGTCGCTGCCGGGGGTGCGCTACTTCTGGGACATCGACCGCCAGGTCAGCCGCCTGTACGGCGCCTGCCGCGAGGACGGCCGCTACCAGCGCGTCAGCTACGTGCTCGACCCCATGCTGCGGGTGCTGGCGGTGCTGCCCTTCGCCGGCGACGCGGCGGCGCACCTGCATGCGCTGACGCAGGTGCTGGACAGCCTGCCGCAGATCGGCGCGCCCTGCCGCGCGGCGTTCCAGGCGCCGGTGCTGGTGCTGCCGCGGATCTTCGAGCCGAGCCTGTGCCGCGAGCTGATGGACTACTACCGGGCGCGCGGCGGCGAGCCCTCCGGCTATATGCAGGACATCGACGGCAAGACCGTGCAGGTGATCGGCCAGACGCACAAGAGCCGGCGCGACTGTCTGGTGGAGGACGAAACCCTACGCGAGGCCTGCGCCTTGCGTATCCACCAACGCCTGGTGCCGCAGATCGAGCGTGCCTTCCAGTTCAAGGCCTCGCGCATGGAGCGCTACCTGATCGGCTGTTACGACGCCGAGGAAGAGGGGCACTTCCGCCCGCACCGCGACAACACCACCAAGGGCACTGCACATCGCCGCTTCGCCGTCTCGCTGTATCTCAACAGCGGCGAGTACGAGGGCGGCTGGTTGCGTTTTCCCGAGTTCGGCGCGGCGCTGTACAGCGCGCCACTGGGCGGTGCCGTGGTGTTCGCCTGTTCGCTGCTGCACGAGGCGCTGCCGGTGACTCGCGGGCGGCGCTTCATGTTCCTGCCGTTTCTCTACGACGAGGCGGCCAAGCAGATCCGCGAGGCCAACCTGGGCTATCTCGAGGAGGGTGTGCGCGGCGCTGCCGATGTCGCCGGCGACTCGCCGACGGCGAGCGGCTGATCGGGCTTTCGCCGATGGCCGCCTTTGGCTAAGGTGGCGGCCCCGACTTCCCGAACCCGCATAGGCTACCCCATGACCGCGAAAGACCCGCTCCACGGCCTCACCCTGCAGGCCATCCTCAGCGCACTGGTGGAGCGCCTGGGCTGGGACGGCCTGGCCCGGCGCATCGATATCCGCTGCTTCAAGCACGAGCCGAGCATCAAATCGAGCCTGACCTTTCTGCGCAAGACACCCTGGGCGCGGACCAAGGTCGAGGAACTCTATCTGCAGCAATTCAAGTCCTGAGGTCGTTCAGCGCCTTCAGTTGAGTTCGAGCCCCAGCGCCTGCAATGCCTGCCGATAGCTGTTGCCCGCCATGCGCAGGCCGTTGTTGTGGTTGGCGCCGTCGATCAGCAGCAACTGCTTGGGTTCGTTGGCGGCGGCGAACAGCGCCTCGCTGAAGCGCGACGGCACGTAGCGGTCGTCGCGCCCGTGGGCGATCAATACAGGGATACCTACCTCACCGATCTTGCCCAGCGAATCGAACTCCTGCGACAGCAGCCAGCGCACCGGTAACGAGGTATTGGTCACCGCGGCCGCCACATCACCCAGGTTGGTGAAGCTGGACTCGACGATCAGACCGGCGGCCTGCGCTGCTTCATCTTCGCCCGCCAGCTCGTGCGCCAGGTTGACCGCTACGGCGCCGCCCAGGGAATGACCGTAGATGAAGCGTTTGTCCGCCTCCGGCTGCAGGCGCACCAGATGCTGCCAGGCGATCAGGGCGTCCTGGTAGACGCTGCGCTCGGAGGGCAGGGCGCCACGGCTTTCGCCAAAGCCGCGGTAGTCCACCGCCAGTACCGAGAAGCCCATGGCATGCAGTTGTTCGATGCGAAACAGCTGGCCGGTCAGGTTCCAGCGTGAGCCGTGCAGGTAGAGCAGTGCCGGGGCATCCTTGCGCGCGGCTGGCCACCACCAGGCATGCAGGCTTTCATCGGCCGTCAGGTTCGGTGACTGCAGTTGCACGTCCTCGATGCCTGCGGGCAGGCCGCTAAACCAGCGGGCAGTGCCGGGTTCGATGCGAAACACCAGCTCGCGCTCGGTCTGCTCCAGTTTGGCGCAGCCAATCGGTAGCAGCACCAGCAGGCAGGCCATCACAATCAGGCTCAGACGACGGCGGCGGAGCAGGGCGAACCAGGATGAGGGCATCGGCGATACTCATGAACGGCAACGGATGATGCTGCCATGGACTGCATATCGGGTGCCGGGTTTCGCCAGTCACTGGTCGCTGTGGTTACCAGGTATTACCGCCGGCTGATCTGCGCTGCACTCAGCGGAGTGTTGCAGAGCGTGGCGCTGCCTGGTTCGAGGTAGGGTGCGAGGATCGGCGCCATGCCCTTGAGCACCTGTACCGGCAGGGCCGAGGTGAAGGTGAAGCGTTCCGCCTCGCGTCCCGGTACGAAGGCGGTCAGGGTGCCGTAGTGACGCGGGCCGAGGAAGAACACGAAGGTGGCCGTGCGGTTCATCGCCCGTGAGCTGATCACCCGTCCGCCGGCTCCGACGCTTTCGATGCGGTTGTCACCGGTACCGGTCTTGCCGCCCAGAGTCAGATTACGGCCGTCCTGCAAGTGGAAGGTGCCCTGCAAGCGCCTTGCGGTACCGCCTTCGACCACTTGGGAAAGTGCATTGCGCAGCGCGGCGGCAACTTCCGAGGGCATCACTCGTTTGGCGCCGTGGGTGTTGCGTTCGACCCGCGTCTCGTAGGGGGTGTCGGCGGCAAAGTGCAGTTCGTCGATGCGCAGTACCGGCTGGCGAATGCCGTCGTTCTGGATGATGCCCATCAGCTCGGCCAGCGCTGCCGGCCGGTCACCGGAACTGCCCAGGGCAGTGGCCAGTGACGGCACCAGGTGTTGGAAGGGATAGCCGAGGTTCTTCCAGCGTCGGTGAATGTCGGAGAAGGCCTCCACCTCCAGCATGATGCGGATGCGGCTGTCGCGGGCACTCTTGTGCCGGGTGCGCAGCAGCCAGCCATAGACTTCCTGGCGCTCGTCGACGCTGGCTGCCACTGCGTCGCTGAAGGTGGCCTGCGGGTTGTCGATCAGATAGCCCAGCAGCCACAGTTCCAGCGGATGCACGCGAGCGATATAGCCCTGATCCGGCAGGCTGTAGGCGCCAGGGCCGTAGTCCTTGTACAGACGCGCGATGCGTTGATCGGTGAGTTTTTCCTGTGGCAGTTGCGTCCGCAGAAAAGCGGCAAAGGTTTCTTCATCGGCCTGCGGCAGCAGGTAACGGTGCACGGCGCCCAGGCGCACAGAGGTCTGGCGCAAGCCGCTGATGAAGGTCTCCAGGCGTTGCTGCTGCGGCTGGCCCTGGTACTTGCGCCAGAAACGCAGCAGGAAGGTACGCCCCTCCTGGTCAGCGAAGCGTTGCAGATATTCCTGGCGGCGTGGGTCCTTGTCGTCCTTGAGCAGTTCGGCGCTGTTCTGATAGGTGCTGTAGCGCACCAAGTCGCGCATCAGGCGGACGAAGGGCAGGTTGATCGACTCGCGCAGGGATTCACGCAGGGTCGGGTTGCGGCCGTTGTCCTCGCGGCGGAAGTTACCGAAGGTGTGCAGGCCGCCGCCGGTGAAGAAGCGTTCGTGCGGGCTGGCCGAATAGCGTCGTTCCAGCGCAGCTTCCAGCATGCTGGCCAGATCGGCGCCGGGGTTGGCCAGCAAATAGGCGACTGCCCAGCGGCTCAGGTAGTCCTGGTCGGCGATCTCGACGTTACGCAGCTCGGCCGGGTTCTTGTCGGCGTGGCGCTGATGCAGCTCGGCGATGATCTCCAGATAAGTCGCCAGCACCCGTAGCTTGGCGGTGGACCCCAGTTCCAGCTTGCTGCCTTCGTTGATGTCGAAGGGCTGGTCGGTGCTGTCGGTCTGCACGCGTACCCGACTGCCGGTGGCCGTGCGCTCGAACAGGGTGAAGCTGTAGCGCACCTCGGCGGTCTTTTCCGGGGACAGCAGGCGCTCGCCGAACAGGCCGATCTTGCCGGCGAATTCGGGGTCGGCCAGGCGTTGCAGGTAGAGGCTGGTCTCCTGCTGCAGATCGCGTTGCAGGGTGCTGCGTGCGGCCAGATCGAGGCGGTCCAGATCATACAGGGGCATGCCCAGCAGGTTGGACAGGCGTGAACGGGCGACGCTGATGCCCTTGTCGCTTTCCACCGGCCGTAGATTGGGCTCCTGTTGCCAGTCGCGGTATTGCAGCTTCTGCGTCAGCGCCGCGTCACGCAGCTCTGCGTCGATCAACCCTCCTGCCGCCAGCAGGCGGATATGACTCTCCGTCAGTGCTTCCATCTCCTTGCGCCCTTGCGCCAGATAGTAGGAGGGACGGCGTTGGGCGATCATCAGTGACAGCATCTGGCGCAGAGCCAGGCCACGCTCAGCCATGCTGGCGTCGGGCGTGCGGGCTGGGTCGAGCAGCGCATTGCTGCGCTCGAAATCCGCGCCGTACCAGATGCGCAGGCCATCAGCCAGGCCATGGACCTCGCCATGTCCCGGGGCGGCTGACAGCGGTACGCTGTTGAGGTAGTCGCGCACGATGGTCTGGCGCGCTTCCAGGGTCTGCGGTCCCTGCTGGTAGGCACGCACGCTGGCGGAGATCATCTGCCGCAGCTTTTCTTTCGCCGACAGCGTCAGGCCATCGGGGGAGTGCCGGTATTTCTCCAGCTGGGTCGCCAGGGTGCTGCCACCGGCGGACTGATCCTGCACATCGAGCAGCTTGCCGATCTGCGACAGCGCGGCCATGGTGAATCGTGGCCAGTCTACCGCGGGGTTGGCCAGTGGCTGATCGCTATCCAGCAGATGACGGTTCTCGATGAACAGCAGGCTGCTGACTACCAGCGGCGGAATGCTGGCGAAATCGGCATAACCCTGTTGTGGATAGCGGAACTCATAGAAGGGCGTGCCACGGCAATCGCTGATGCTGAGGCCGGTTTGGCTTTTCTCGATGAAGGGTGGGAACAGGCCGCGACGGCTGTAGGCCATCAGTGCCGGAGAGAAGCGGGCCTGCTCGCTGATCAGGAAGTCGCGTTGCTGCAGGCGCTCCAGCATCAGTGGCAGGTAGGCGTAACCCTGACGTTTGTCGAAGGGGCCGTCAGCCGGGTAGAGAATATCCGGGCTGGGCCCCGGCTCGACGCGGTAAGTGAGGGTAGCGGCATAGCGGCTCAATTCGCGGGCCTGGAAGTGCGCGCTGCGCAGTTCGAAAAACAGCAGCGCGGCTGCAGCGGCCACCGCTGATGCCAGTAGCAGGTAAAGCACCTGGCGCCAGCGGCGTGGCCGCGGGGCCGGCTTGTCGTCGACCGCCGGCAAGACGTTCGACGCAAGTTCGCTGTGCTGAGGATCCGATTGCCATAACGCGCCCATAGTCCACCGGCTTGGCCTATCTGCTCCACGGAAAACACGAGACGGCCGCTGGCGCCTCGTCTGCTTATTATCAGCTTAGCTGCTGTGAACGGGGCTGGCTGGCGCTTTTGACGCAAAGCGTGTCGGGCTGGCTCATTGGCGCTAGACTCGCTGCAACGCACAAATGCAGGGAATCAGCATGCAGCGCGACCACCGAGAACAGCTTCAGCAAAGCTGGCAGGCCAATGCCGACGCCTGGGCTGCTGCGGTGCGTGAGCAGCGCATCGAAAGCCGGCGCCTGGTCACCGATGCCGCGATCATCCAGGCCGTCTTGGCGCTGCAACCCAAGCGGGTCCTGGACATTGGCTGCGGCGAGGGCTGGCTGTGTCGGGGCCTGGCCGAGCACGGTATCGAACCGGTCGGGGTGGATGCCTCCGCGCCGCTGATCGAGGCGGCTCGCGCCGCGTGCGACGGGCGCAGTCAGTATCGGGTCTGTGGCTATGCCGAGCTAGAGGAGCATGCCGAGCAACTCGGGCGTTTCGAGGTGCTGGTCTGCAACTTCGCCCTGCTTGAAGAACCTTTGCAGCCGATTCTGCGCAGCCTGCACGGTTTGCTGGTGCCGGGGGGCAGTCTGCTGATCCAGACGTTGCATCCCTGGCGGGCCAGCCATGGCGAGCCTTATCAGGATGGTTGGCGGGTTGAGGATTTCGTCGGTTTCGGCGAGGGTTTCCAGGCACCGATGCCCTGGTTCTTCCGCACGCTGCAATCCTGGCTGACGCTCATCGGTGAAACCGGCTGGCGCCTGGAGTGGCTGCAGGAGCCACTGCATCCCGAGAGTGTTCAGCCGGTGTCCCTGCTGCTGTTGCTCAAGCCGCTCTGATCATGCGGCTGCTGCTCAATCTCGACGTTCCCGATCTGGCGGCGGCGGTTGCGTTCTACCAGCAAGCGCTCGGGTTCAGTGTCGGGCGTGTGCTGTTCGACGGTACGGTCGTCGAGATGCTCGGCGCGGCTGTACCGCTCTATCTGCTGCACAAGGCCGCGGCCACTCGACCCTGCCCAGAGGCAGGCGTGCAACGTGATTACCGCCGCCACTGGATGCCACTGCATCTGGATATGGTCGTCGATGATCTGGATGCTGCATTGGAGCGGGCAGTCGCTGCCGGCGCTCGGCAGGAAGGTGACATCCACGAATATGACTGGGGACGCCTGGTAACGCTGAGCGATCCCTTTGGCCATGGGCTGTGCTTCGTGCAGTGGCTCGGAGAGGGGTACGACCTGGTCACCACCCACACGGGAGAAATCGATGCGCAGAATTGAATTGGCCGGCGTGCAGGTACCGGTGATAGGCCAGGGAACCTGGCGCATGGGGGAAGATGATCGCCAACGCTCGCGTGAGGTTGCGGCGCTGCGTGAGGGGCTGGATCTGGGCCTGAGTCTGATCGATACCGCCGAGATGTACGGCGAGGGTGGTGCGGAACTGGTGGTGGGCGAGGCTATCGCCGGGCGCCGGGACGAGGTGTTTCTGGTCAGCAAGGTGTATCCGCACAACGCCAGTCGGGATGGCGTTCAGGCGGCCTGTGAGCGCAGTCTGAAGAGACTGGGTTGCGAGCGTATCGATCTCTACTTGCTGCATTGGCGCGGGCGCTACTCGCTGGAGGAGACCGTCGAAGGCTTCGAACGGTTGCGCGAGCAGGGTAAGATTGGCGGCTGGGGTGTCTCCAACTTCGACTTGGACGATCTGCTGGAGTTGGATCAGCCGGCTTGCCGGACCAATCAGGTGTTGTACAACCTGCAGGCACGAGGCATCGAGTATGACCTGCTGCCCTGGCAGCAGCGCGCCGCTATGCCGCTGATGGCTTACTGTCCGCTAGGCCAGGCCGGCACGCTGCTGCACGAATCCGCACTGCTTGAGGTGGCTCAACGGCATGGCGTCAAGCCCGCTCAGGTTGCCTTGGCCTGGGTGCTCAGGCAGGACGGTGTGATTGCCATCCCCAAGGCCGTGAGCAGCGCGCACCTGCGCGATAACGCTGCGGCAGCTTCCATTACCTTGAGTGCGGATGATCTGGCTTTGCTGGACGCGGCCTTTGCTCCGCCGCAGAACAAGCGGCCGCTGGAGATGGTTTAGCCTGTATTGCCCGGCTTAGGGAAGGTGCGACACGTGTAACCGGCTGCGCCGGACGTCCGATACCGCGCCATATCGGTACCGCGAGAAAACGGCAAATAAGGTCAGTTGGCCGGATCGGCAGCCAGGCGTCCGGCATCCTTGAGCAGTGCCTTGAGGAAGGCATCCTGCAGTTCGGGATCGTTGCGGGTCAGCTCGATCAGGCTCTGCTCCAGCTCGCTGGCCTCCTCTTCCAGACCCAGATCGGAAAGGCGTTTGACCCGGTGTACCCACTGGTCAACATCGCCACCTTCGAGGTCATCGAAGATCAGGTCATGCGCTTCACGCAGCTTGCCGCGCAGGGTATGGCTGACCATAAGGGTCGTTTCCGCACGCGCGACATCGTCGCCCAGGCGATCTTCGACGCTCAGTTGCAGCATGTTCAGGCGCGCGATGTCCTGTTCGCTGAACGGGCTGTCGAGCAGGTTGAGGCGCAGCACACCGCTGTTGTCGGTGAGCAGTTCGAATTGCTGGTCGCCAGCCTTGACCTGAACCGGGCGCTCGGACCAGGGCAGGTTGGTGTACTCCATGCGACGGTCGCGCTGCAGCTCGTCGATACTGGCCAGGTTCTGCTCGGCGCGGCCGTTCGACTCGACGTTCATGAAGGGGTTCAGGCCGGCCATGCCGTAACTGATCCAGCCACGGGTAGCGGTTTCCGGCAGGCTGCCGAGCAGTACGACGTTGAGTACGTTGGCGCCCACGCCGGCTACCACCGCGACCGCGCCCATCGGTACTTCATAGATCTCGCGCCAGGGCTGGTAGGGGGTGTAGCGGTCGTAGCGGCGGGTCACCTCGAACGCGGTAACCTCGTAGCTCTTCTGGTCATGCACGCGCACGCGGCGTTGCGGTAACTCCAGCACCTTGGGTTCGCCAGCATCGATCTGCAGCTGGTGATCCAGCAGTTTGCGTTCGATGCGCTCCTCATGCTCGCTGCGTTGCGGCAGCTGATTGGCGCAGCCGCTGATCAAGAGGGCGCCGCACAAGGCGGCGCCGGTCAGGCGAAGGTTGTTGCTCGTGTGCATGATGTCTCGGTAGGGCGCGATCAGCGGCTGATACGGGCTTGCAGGAAGGACAGGATATCGGCCAGCGGCACGGCTTGCGCATCGGTTTCGGCACGGCTCTTGTACTCGAGGTTACCCTCGGCCAGGCCACGGTCGCTGACGACGACGCGATGCGGAATGCCGATCAGCTCCATGTCGGCGAACTTGATGCCGGGGCTGGTTTTCTTGTCACGGTCATCCAGCAGTACTTCGTAACCAGCGGCGGTCAGCTCGGCATACAGCTTGTCGGTGGCCTCGCGCACCTGCTCGGTTTCGTAGCGCAGCGGTACCAGGGCGATCTGGAACGGTGCCAGGGCGTCGTTCCAGCGGATGCCGCGCTCGTCGAAGTTCTGCTCGATGGCCGCAGCCACCACGCGGGAAACGCCAATGCCGTAGCAGCCCATGGTCAGGGTGACCGGCTTGCCGTTCTCACCGAGCACCTGGCAGTTCATCGCCTCGCTGTACTTGGTGCCGAGCTGGAAGATGTGGCCGACTTCGATGCCACGCTTGATTTCCAGGGTGCCCTGGCCATCCGGGCTGGGGTCGCCGGCGACGACATTGCGCAGGTCGGCAACCTCAGGCAGCGGCAGGTCGCGCTCCCAGTTGACGCCGAAGTAATGCTTGTCTTCGATGTTGGCACCGGCAGCGAAATCGCTCATCAGCGCGACGCTGCGGTCGATGATGCAGGGGATCGGCAGGTTGACCGGGCCCAGTGAGCCGGGGCCGGCGCCAATGGCGGCACGAATCTCGGCTTCATTGGCCATCTGCAGCGGGCTGGCAACCAGCTCCAGGTTGGCAGCCTTGATCTCATTCAGCTCGTGGTCGCCGCGCACGATCAGGGCGATCAGCTTGCCTTCCTCGGCAGCGTGCACCACCAGGGTCTTGATGGTCTTCTCGATGGCCAGGCCGAAACCCTGCACCAGCGCGTCGATGGTCTTGGTGTCGGGGGTATCGACCAGGCGCATCGTTTCGGTCGCTGCAAGGCGCTCTTTCTCGCGCGGGATGGCCTCGGCCTTCTCGATATTGGCGGCGTAGTCGGAGACATTGCTGAAAGCGATATCGTCTTCACCGGAATCGGCCAGGACGTGGAATTCGTGCGAACCGGTGCCGCCGATGGAGCCGGTATCGGCCTGCACCGGGCGGAAGTTCAGACCCAGGCGGCTGAACACGTTGCAGTAGGCCTGGTGCATGCGGTCATAGGTTTCCTGCAGGGAAACCTGGTCGGCATGGAAGGAATAGGCGTCCTTCATGATGAATTCGCGGCCACGCATCAAACCGAAGCGCGGGCGGATCTCGTCACGGAACTTGGTCTGGATCTGATACATGTTGATCGGCAGTTGCTTGTAGCTGTTCAGCTCGTTGCGGGCCAGATCGGTGATCACTTCTTCATGAGTCGGGCCGACGCAGAATTCGCGATCGTGACGGTCCTTGACGCGCAGCAACTCGGGGCCGTATTGCACCCAGCGACCGGACTCCTGCCACAGCTCGGCCGGCTGAATGGCTGGCATCAGCACTTCCAGCGCACCAGCGGCGTTCATTTCCTCGCGCACCACGGTCTCGACCTTGCGCAGCACGCGCAGGCCCATCGGCAGCCAGGTGTACAGGCCGGAGGCCAGCTTGCGGATCATGCCGGCACGCAGCATCAGCTGGTGGCTGATCACCACGGCATCGGAAGGGGTTTCTTTCAGGGTCGAGAGCAGGAACTGACTGGTACGCATGTTTGGCCGTTCTGTCGGTTGCTAGGGCTTGGAATAGGCCGGCATTGTACGGTGCCTATACAGTGGCGTACAGGACGGGTGCAGGCGCGAAAGTGCTACTGCACGTGCCGGGAGGATTAAAGAGTGGGATTGACTGCGCTTGAGGTTCAGAGCCTGATTCGAGCTGGGCTACCGATGGCCGAGGATATCGATCTGCGGATCGACCGCCTCGATGAAGAAGGTGTGTTGGCGCGTGTGCCTTTTCACGCCAAATTGGTGCGTCCGGGTGGCACCCTCTCCGGCCCGACCATCATGGCGCTGGGGGATGCGGCCATGTATGCCGTGGTGTTGGGGCGTCTCGGTCGGGTGGAAATGGCAGTGACGTCCAATCTCAATATCAACTTTCTGGTCAAACCCAAGCCGGTGGACTTGTTGGCCGAGGCGCGCATATTGCGCTTGAGTCGGCGCCAGGCAGTTTGCGAAGTGTCGTTATATTCGGCGGGTAACGAGGAAGAGCTGGTTGCGCATGTAACGGGGACATACGCGTTGCCGATTTAAATCGTTGGGGCCTAAATAAAGAAACCCGGCCAAGGCCGGGTTTCTTTTATTCCGCTATCGAGTAGCTCTGAAGTTACAGAACGCTCAGCGGGTATTCGACGATCAGGCGTACTTCATCCAGCTTGCCGCCTTCGAAGCCTTCGTCTGCACGATAGGTCGCTTGACGTACGCGGAAAGACAGATCTTTGGCAGCCCCGTCTTGAACGACATATTTGGCCTCGATGTTGCGCTCCCAGCGATCCAGGTCGCTACCAGGGCCGTTGTCGATGCCAGTACCGCGAACGTAACGGGCCATAAAGCTCAGGCCAGGCACACCATAGGAAGCCATGTTCAGGTCGTAGCGAGCCTGCCAGGACTTCTCGTCTTTGCCATTGAAGTCGCGCATTTGAACGGAGTTGGCCAGCCAAATGGTACCGCCGCCGTCTACACCGTAGTCGTAACCGCGGTCGCCGGTCGAGCGTTGGTGGGCCAAGGTGAAGGTGTGAGCGCTGAGGGAGTAGGCGGCTGCCAAGCTCCAGATGGTGTTGTCCTGATCGCTCGGAGTGTTGGTGTAAGTCTTATCGTAGTCGGTCTTGTAGATGTTGAAGTCGAAGTTCAGAGCCTGTTCTTCGGCCAGCGGCAAGTTGTAGTTGACGTTACCGTAGTACTTCTTCCAGTAGTCTTCTACATCGGAGGCGTGGAATGCTGCACTCAGGTCATCGGTGAACGAGTAGGAAGCACCCACGATGTTGGCGTACTTCAGGCCAGCTTCACCTTTGCCGTTGATGTCATCACGGCTGGTGCCAGTCTGGCTGCTCATCGCGGTGAAGCGACCCGCAGTCAGTTCCAGGCCTTCGATCTCATTGCTGGTCAGCAGGGTGCCGGTAGCAACCTCTGGCAGAATGCGGCTGTCGTCGGTAGAGAAGACTGGGCTGGCGGTGAACTGGTTGCCGTACTTCAGAACGGTGTCAGAAATACGGAACTTGATGGCGCCGCCAACTTCGGTTTGGGTGTCATCGCCGCGGCCATCGCCAGTGGTGCCGAACTGACCGGTGCTGTGGCGACCACGGCCGCTGTCCAGCTTGATGCTGCTCAGGGAGTGAGCGTCAACACCAACACCAACGGTGCCTTGGGTAAAGCCGGATTCGAACAGCAAGCGAATACCGAGGCCGGTTTCTTCTACATATTAACCTGGCAAATAAATAGGGCATATTAGATAATCTGTCTCCATGAAAATAGATGCCCGTAAACTCAGCCCCCAAGAACAACGTGAAAAGCGCTCCACGGCCCTACGCATGCGTGAGCAGGG